>ERZ808242.326-NODE-326-length-35897-cov-6.119218_pt1 | contig 35897 bp, 34 predicted proteins | sample MGYA00521244_ERZ808242 | MGnify/ENA primary metagenome ERZ808242 (study PRJEB31516, sample SAMN03275573) | gut metagenome | biome: mammalia-associated habitat; material: feces | host: Papio cynocephalus | place: Kenya | collected 2012-07-27 ... | reverse complement strand
ACATGGTATCCCGCATTCTGGAATCGGAAGGAAGGAGGGTCATGAGGATCCCGGGAACGGAAATCAGCGATCCCGATGTGCTCCTGTTCGATGATTGGAGGGACATAGACGAGGAGCTGATCTCCGAGCATCCCGATGCCGACGTCCTCTTCGGACAGGATCTCTGCCATCAGGTTCCAGCCGTCGTCCGTGCCTTGGGATCCCATCTGCGACCCGTCATTCATTAATAGTTCATCCTGCGATGGATGTACGGTGATTTCTTGCAAGTAGTGGTCGAGAAATTCAATCCCTGGAAGGACGCGTTCATATCCGGACTGTTCCTTCTTCTGATCGGTATTCTCCTGGCCGTGCTCCAGGGCGAAGGCCTGAAATGGATCCTGATCATCGCCGGGGTTCTGGCTCTGATATCCGGGATAATGGCCATCGTGGAGAGCATGCAGTCCAAGTTCTCCGTGGGCTTGGCCATGGGCGTGGTCACGGCCGTGATCGGTCTGGCTCTGATAGTTCTACCCAATCTGTTCTCGGATATCCTGATGGTGTTCCTGGCAGTCGCCTTGATCATCATCGGAGCGGTCACCGCACTGGGGGCAGGCTCCGGATTCGCTATCGCCACGGGCTCCAAGGCCATCTCTCTGATTGTCGGAGTGATCCTGGTCGTTCTGGGAATCTATGCGATAATGAATCTGGATGATACGGCGGACATCGTGATGATCATCATCGGTGTTGTCCTCGCTTTCTCCGGAATAATGAGGATCTACGGCGCGTATCAGCTGAAGAGAATCGGCTGAGAAGAGTCTAAAAACGTTTTAGGGAGGGAGGCCCCTCCCGGTTCACTTCTGTCCTGTTATCTTGATGACGTGGTAGCCGAACTCGGTCTGCACTGGTCCGACTACATCGCCGGTCTTGCCTGCGAAGCATGCGTCCTCGAACGGCTTGACCATCTGTCCTTTGGAGAACCAGCCCAGATCGCCGCCCTTGGATTTGGAGGGGCATCTGGAGAATCTCTTGGCCAGGGTTGCGAAGTCCTCGCCTTTCTCGAGGCGCTCCATGATGCCTCTGGCGTCCTTCTCGTTGGGTACCAGGATGTGAGATGCGCGTACGGATTTTACCATGCGACAGGGATGCTTCACCCGATAGATAACAGGTGCCCATCAACGGTGCATTTCTCTATCAGGTTACGGTGGCGGATATGGGTTAAACGGGGATTAACAATGTTAACTTCCTGCATACCGTTTATATTGTTCCAGAGCGAGGACATTGCATGATATTCCTATTCTCCGCAACAGGGAATTCCTACGCTGTCGCCAGACGCATCTCCGAGGAGTTCGGCATCGGTATGAATCAAATCGCATCAGCCGTCCGCCATGAGCGCTACATCTTCGATGCCGGAGGAGAGGATGTGGGATTCGTGTTCCCTACGTACTTCCTGGGTCTTCCGAGGATGGTGCTGGAATTCGCAAGGAATGTCGATATCCGCAATCCCGGAAGGGTGTTCTGCATCGCCACCTGCGGAGGAAGCTCCGGTGGAGCCTGCGATCAGCTGAAGGAGGCTCTCGGCAGCCGTTTGAAGGTCGATGCTTGCTACGATGTCCGGATGCCCGACGATGCGGTGTTCTTCTTCGATCCTCCGTCCAAGGAGGAGGCGGAGGCCATACTGCAATCCTCGGATTCGGAGATCGATGCGATAGTATCATCCCTGCGCAGGAGGGAGGACGGAGATTTCCGCACGCACAAGGGCGACGGGGATTGGAGGGAGGCGTATGCGAAGTACGAGGATGCACGTACGACCGAACCCTTCTGGCTCACCGATTCCTGCATCGAGTGCCGCATCTGCGAGGAGGTGTGTCCAGAGCAGGCCATTAAGGTCTATCACAGGAAGCCCGTATGGGATGAGGAGAAGTGCTCCCTGTGTTCGAGCTGCATCAACCTCTGTCCCAAGAAGGCGATCCAGTACGGAGATGATACTGTGAACCGGGGAAGATACATGCATCCGCTGTTCTACGAGCGCTCGCTCGGAGTCCCGTTCAGCCAGATGGGCGTCAGATGAGCCTTCTGCAGAAGGGGAGGTCCTCGGTGGAAACCGTTCTGCAGATCCTCTCTACGGCTGCGGTGTTCTCAGGATCCGTGGCCGATATCCCTCCTCTCAGGATGAATGCGGAGTATCCGTGATCGATGGCTCCGAAATACGTTGCAAGCACGCAGCAGTGCGAGACCATGCCAGCTATGACGACACTTCCGCATCCCAAACCGCGGAGGATCTCATCCAATTGGGAATTGCTGAACGCGTTCATCCCATCCTTCGATACCACCGGATCCCCCGGAACGGGAGGAGCGAGGCCTTCGGCGTAGGAGTCCCCGTCAGGAGGCTGACTTCCGTCGTACATCGGACCGCCGTAGGTGAGGTACACCACGGGAAGGCCCTCCGAACGGAAGCTGCGGATCGCTTCGTTGACGCAGTCCCTTGTCAGGAGCCAAGCTGAGCGGAGACCGTCCGTGGATTGGGCGAACTTCCTTTGAATGTCCACCAGCAGCAGAGCGACATCCCTCGCATATGAATCCCGGTCTTCCATATCCGAAAGAGCTGTTGCGGGTAGAATTTCCTTCCGCTCGTCCCGGCAGTCATTTTTATCTTCTATGTCCGTGTCCGGGATGATCCGATAGCATGAGGAAGAATGATGGCGGGGGCTGTAAATCCAAACTGGCCGTGTATCAGTTGCTGATAGGTCTGTTCGTAGCTTGCCTGCTGATTTCGAATGTTCTCGCATCCAAGACCTTCCAGCTGACGGACGGCATCGTTCTTCCCTGCGCGGTCTTCATCTTTCCTCTCGCATACATCGTCAACGATGTCCTCTGCGAGGTCTACGGTCTCCGCCGTACCACGAATGTGATCCTTCTGGGATTCATCCTGAATCTGCTTGCGGTCGTCATGTACTGGATCGCCATGGCTCTGCCAGCACCGCCTTGGGGAGGGGAGGCGTCGGACGCCTTCTCTGTTGTCATGGGGTCCTCTGCCCGCATACTCCTCGGTTCCTTTTCAGCATACCTGGCGGGTTCCATGCTCAATGCTCTGGTGATGTCCCGCATGAAAAAGCGCAGGGAGCGTTGGCTCTTCGCCAGGTGCATCGGATCCTCGGTCGTCGGCGAGGGTCTCGACGCGGTCATCTTCCTGACCATCGCGTTCGCTGGAACCATGCCATGGGACGATCTGGCCGTCATGATCGTGGCGCAGGCTGCTTTCAAGGTCCTGTACGAGGTTCTCTGCTATCCTGTTACGAGGCGCGTCATCCGTCGTGTCAAGGGTCTGCCTGATACGGTTCCTCGCGATGTGGATTTCGCATGCTGAAAGCAGTAGGATGGATGAATGGTCATGTTTCGACCTAACATTTAATGAACTTGTAATGCGAAACATATTGGATGATAGGTCCAAGTGTCCATCCAGAAGATTCCGGACCGTCACTCCGCCTGAGGAAGGGGAAGATGGCAGTCTTCATGCCTCCGCTGGGGTACGAGGGCGACGAACCGCCGGCGGTCACGATACGCTGTTCCCGCGGCGATATCCAAGTCGGGACGCTGCCCAAAGGAGAGAAGAAGGGAGTCACATCGTCCGCCTATCTCTTCCTGGACGGTGTTTCTCCCTTGGACGGCTTCTCGCTGCTTCTGGACGAAGGCGAGGCATTCAAGCTTCCGCGCAAGGACTTCGTTCTTTTCGATCGTCGCGGCAGGACCGCGGAATACACGAGGGGGAGATCTTTCCTGGTCCGCAGGCCCGGCAAGGGTCCCGATGTCGACAATCCACTGTCCACCACCTTGTGGGAAGGCGCAGAAGTCGTGCAGTTCGATGCACCCGAACGCGGATTCGAGATAGCGAAGCCGTCCGTGAGATTCCGCGACGGGCATTCATATCTGTACGTATCGAGATATGTCGGTCTCCCCGGCGATGAGTTCTGGGTATCGATTACCGGGGATTTCGGAGACATCGTCCTGGGACGCATGATCGGAGCCACATCTGGAGGCCTCTATATCGCCAAGGGAACGGAATTCAGGTTGTCTGACCATGGCGTAACGGTCCTGGACGGATTCGATCTCCTGATCGACGGAAGGAAGGTCTTCACGAATCCCCAGAGCGACGTGAGAGCGTTCACGCCCCGCGGGACGGTGGCGGCTTTCCCGAAGGGGACGATCACCGCGGTCTTCTTCGACGATGTGGATGTGGATGTGGATGCGGAGATGCTCGAAGAGCACGAGCTGACGACAGGCATAGTCTACCGCATCTATTCTTCCGAGAACCACATGTCGTTCAACGCGAAGGCGGCCGATGATTCGGTCTGCCGCGGCATAGAGGAAGAGCCGGACAGCACAGGGGATGCCGGAGGATACTACTGCCTCGACGAATCCGATGAGGGCGGCACGGGCCTCTCCATGGAAGACTATCTCGCTGCTCCAGCGGGATCGTTCGTGAGATTCACTCCGAGGATGGTGATGCATACGTCGGGTATCGTCAGGTCGTTCTGCATATGCGTTCCCGAGTACAAGCCCCTGTCAGGAACGGAGCCGAACGTTTTCCTGGTACAGGACGGTGCGGAGGTCGATCTGGGGCAGCTCCCTATGGAAGGTCCTGTGACCTCGGAAACAGAGGTGGACATCCTCTCAAACGGTGTGGATCCTCTAGGAACCTTCTCGCTGAAGATAGAAGGGAAGGACGTGTTTTCGAGCAAGGCGATCAACATCCTGTTCTTCACGAAGGAGGGCATCAGGATATCGAAGCCTCGCGGCCGCGTCGTCGCAATGCATCGTCCGGAGCTGAGGCTTGGCGTCAGAGGGAAGTGCGCCAAGGTCCGCATGATCCGCTCCGAGGACTATTCGCGTTGGACGTTCGACGAGGCGGAGCTCGGAGCCAAGGGCGTGTTCTTCAACAGCAACGTAGAGGTGTGAGTCCCGAAGGAGCGCCCTGTGGTCCGTATAAATACGTCGCTGGATATCGTCTCTCGATTCATATGGGATTCAGGGATGAGACCAACATACCCGAGGGCCCTTTCAATCCGAAGGGCCAGAGCTTCGAGACCGTAATGCTTCATGCAGGGCAGGAGAGGCCCGATCCTACAACGGGGTCCCGCGCACCGCCCATCTATCTCACGACGTCCTACGTCTTCAATGACTGCGACTCCGCCGCAGACGTCTTCGCGCTCAGGAAGCCCGGGAACATCTACTCCCGTCTCACCAATCCGACCACCGAGGCCTTCGAGACGAGGATCGCTGCGCTGGAGGGAGCCACCGCGGCCATAGCCGTGGCATCCGGAGCGGCGGCAATCACATACGTCGTGGAGAACCTCACCCGTGCGGGAGACCACATCGTCTCCGCCAACACCATCTACGGGGGCACATACAACTACTTCGAGCACACCTTGAAGTCCCACGATGTCGACTGCACGTTCATCGATCCCACCCGTCCCGGAACCATCTCCAATTTCGAGAAGGCCATCCGCGACAACACCAAGATGGTCTACATCGAGACAATCGGCAACCCCAATGCGAATCTCATCGACGTGGATGCGCTGGCAGAGATGTGCCATGCCCACGGGGTCCCTCTGGTCGTGGACAACACATTCGCTACCCCATACCTCTTCAGGCCCCTGGACCACGGGGCGGACATAGTCGTCGAATCGGCTACCAAGTTCATCGGAGGACACGGTCTGGTCCTCGGAGGAGTCATCGCCGAGAACGCCAAGTTCGATTGGGCTGGCTCCGGAAGGTTCCCCTGGATGGTCGATCCCGATCCCAGCTACCACGGCATATCCTTCGTCAGGGATGTTCCCAATGCTCCGTTCTGCACCCGCGTCAGAGCGATCATACTGAGGGACATGGGCGCATGCATCTCTCCCGTCAACTCGTTCGCGCTGATGATGAGCCTGGAGACCCTGTCACTCAGGGTCGAGAGGCATGTCTACAACACGCAGAAGGTCGTAGAGTTCCTCTCGGGGCACCCCAAGGTCGAGAAGGTCAACCATCCGATGCTGGAGGACAGTCCGGATCATGCCCTCTACCAGAGATACTTCCCCGACGGAGCAGGATCCATTTTCACGTTCGAGGCCAAGGGAGGGAAGGAGGGAGCCAAGCGCTTCGCCGACGCCATGGGCATGTTCTCCCTGCTGGCGAACGTCGCGGACATGAAGTCCCTCGTCATCCATCCTGCCAGCACGACCCACTCGCAGATGACCGAGGAGGAGCTCCTGGCTTCCGGTATAAAGCCGTCCACCATCCGTCTCTCCATCGGATGCGAGAACATCAAGGATATCATAGCAGACCTGTCCCAGGCCCTGGACAAGATCTGATATCGGCTTCCGGACCGGGCCCCGATCCCGGCCCGGAAGAAACCATTTCTCTATCCTTAAATCGGAGTATGCCATCCACCGATCAATGAATGGGACCAACAAGGCGATCGTGGGGGTCGTCTTCGGGATTGCACTCTTATTTGCGGCTCTGATGTTCGTGTGCACGGCCATGTCCGTGCTCGACGGCGGTGCCGCGACGATAGTCCTCTTCGCCCCACACGGAGGGGAGATCGGCATCGATCTGGCGGACGTGTCCGGCATCGAGGATGTCATAGGCCTCTATGCGGACTTCCTCGGGATATTCGGGGATGACAAGACGATCACGCTCGCTCTGGAAGCGGTGGGATTCGTTCTCGCCGTCGCTGGAATGCTCACTCCGTGGGCTTTGAACGTCAAAGGGAAGGAGAATCCCGCGCAGTATCTCTGGACGCAGAGGCCCGGCGCGACTGTCCGCTCCATCTTCGCTCCGTGGGGGCTCATCGGGGCCGCCTGGTCCAAGAGCAAGCCGCTCGTGATAGTTCCCGTGATCCTGCTGCCTCTCTATGCGCTGTGGTCGATCCTTCTGACGATCCTGCTGATCGTGCCTTTCCTCCTTGTGAAGGCCGTCATCGGCGGGAAGATACGCTCCGCTGCGAAAAGGGATGCCAAGTCGCGCCCTTCCAAGGAAAGCTTTTCCGTCTGTCCGATATGCAAGCGTAACTTCGAGAAGCCCAAGGTCAAGTGCAAATGCGGCCTGATCCTCGACTATCCGGTTCCCAATGAGTACGGATACAAGGTGCATGTGTGCAACAACGGCCATGAGATGCCCTGCGTGGCCGGGAAGAGGTCCGACCTCAAGACCGTATGTCCCTACTGCGGCACGGAAATACAGACAAGGGAGGCTGCGACGATATCCATAGCCATGGTCGGAGCCGCAGGAGCAGGGAAGACTACGCTCATGCTCGCATCCGTGGGGGTGATCACGCAGGTCGCAAGAGGAAAGGACGTAACCGTGGATGCGGTCACCGCAGGCGTATCGAAGCAGACCGTGGCCGCGAAGGATGTCGTCGCCAGGACCGCATCGGGCGAGCTCGATTCGGAGTGCATCTTCCTAAGATCGAGGGATCTGCCGACCAGGGAGCTGATATTCAACGATATATCCGGTACGGAGTTCGAGCCCAGCGAGGACAAGGTTTTGTTCGAGGAGTACTACACCTATTCGAACGGCATCGTGTTCGTGTTCGATCCTATCGCATTGATCCACGGGAGGGGACCGTCTCCCATGGATGTCTTCGAGTCGTTCCACAGCATGTTCACGCAGATCAACGGCTTCGGTCCCGGAAGCGTCTCGAAGATCCCCTTCGCTGTCGTAGCTTCCAAGAACGATATTCTCAACCCCTCGCTCAAGAGCGCCGAAGTTAGGGATTTCCTAGTCGAGAACGGACAGCAGGGATTCGTCAAGGTGGTGGAATCGCTCTTCCAGGAGGTCCGCTACTTCGCTGCATCGTCCGTAGGGGAGGATTGCAAGTCGGCGGCGGCCCCGGTCTGGTGGATTGTGGGCAAGAGCGATCAGGAGCTCGCCTCCAAGGTCCCCGTTCTGTCGGTGTGACATCAAAGGCCCGTCTTCGGACGGGCCATCTTCTTCAATCGGATTCCTCGAACTGGGCGTCGTGGAGCATCCTATAGTATCCGTTGAGCGCGAGCAGCTCCTCGTGCGTCCCCGATTCGACTATCTCTCCCGCCACCATCACGAGGATCCTGTCCGCATGCCTCACGGTGGACAGCCTGTGGGCGATGACGAACGACGTCTTCTCCGAGGTCATCACGTCCATGGCCTTCTGTATCCTCTTCTCGGTGCGGGTATCCACGGAGCTCGTCGCTTCGTCTAGGATGATCATAGGAGCGTTCTTCACTATCGCGCGGGCTATCGCAATCTGCTGCCTCTGCCCTACAGAGAGTCCGATCCCGGGGCGGAGGACGGTGTCGTACCCCTCTGGAAGGGAGCGGATGTACCCGTCTATGCCGACGGTTCTGCACGCCTCTTCGACCGATTCCCTCGTGGCGTCCGGAGATGTGTATGCGACGTTGTCGTAGATCGTCCCCTCGAACATCCATGAATCCTGGAGGACCATGGCGAACTGGTTCCTCACTGCCGATCTCGGCATAGCAATCGTCGGCACACCGTCGATCAGGATCTCGCCTGAATCCGGGTCGTAGAAGCGCATGAGGAGGTTGACCAGGGTCGTTTTCCCGGCACCGGTAGGCCCTACTATGGCGATGGTGGAGCCCGGTTTCACATCGAGGTCGAGGCCGTGTATGATCTCCCTGTCAGGCGAATATCCGAAGCAGACATGGCGGAATTCGATATGCCCCTCGGCGCGGACGATGCTCATATCGTCTCCGTCCGGACTCATCTCAGCGAGGCGGAGGAAGGAGAAAACGCGCTCCGATGCGGATGCGACGGACTGCATCCTGGCCACCACATCGGCCATCTCGGCCACGGGCTGGTTGAACATCTTTATGTAGACGATGAAGGCCGCTATCACACCGTACTCGATGGTCCCGTCGAGGATGAACATGGATCCGGCTATGCACACGATCACGTATCCAAGGTTACCGATGAAGCCCATCAGAGGTGGCATCATGCTTGTGACCAGCCTGGCCTTGAACGATGATTGGAACAGGGCCTCGTTGATGCCGTCGAACTTCTCGTTGCTCGGGCCCCAGTTGTTGTAGGTCTTCACGATGTCATGCCCGTAGTAGACCTCCTCGACCATCGAGTTGACCTTGCCGAGATCGCGCTGCTGTGCCGTGAAGAATCTCTGCGTGCGGTGCGTGACGATGTATATCACGCACATGCCCGCGAGCGTCGGTATCACCGCGAACACCGCCAGCTCCAAGCTGGTGTAGAGCATCATGGCCAAGGCTCCTACTATCGAGAATGCCGCGTTGATCGATGATGTGAAGCTCTCCGCGGCGCCTTTCCTCACGGTGTCGGTGTCGTTGGTGACCCTGCTCATCATGTCGCCGATCTGATTCGATTCCAGATAGGAGAACGGAAGGCGGGTGAACTTGCGGGACAGGTCCTTGCGCATGCGGTCGCCGACGCGCTCCGATGCCGCTCCAATGTAGTATGAGGCGCAGAAGTTGAAGATCAGGCTGAATCCGTATATCGCGAACAGCATGCATCCGATCCCTGAGATCCACCTCAGGTCGATCGAGGTGCCGGATGATATCGAACCGGAGATGGCGTCGGTCATCGCCTCCAGGAATTGAGGGCCGATAAGCGCCAGCATAGTGGCAAGCAGTGTGCATGCCATACCGATGAATACCGGCCTGCGGTCCGGACCCATGTAACCTAGGAGCTCGCGCATGGCTTTGCCCAGGTCCTTGGGCTTGTCCCTGCCGCGCGTCCACGACGGCCCCTTCGGAGGTGCTCTGGCGCCTCTCTCGGTTTCAGTCATCGAAATCCTCCAGCTGCGATTGGGCTATCTCGCGGTACAGCGGGCATGCGGCCATGAGCTCCTCATGCGTTCCCGAACCGACGATTCTTCCTTCGTCAAGGACCAGGATCTCATCCGCATCGATTATCGTGCCTACCCTCTGCGCCACGATTATCTTGGTGGCGCCTGCAGTCTCCTTCTTCAGAGCTTCGCGGAGGTTCCTGTCCGTGCGCGAGTCGAGGGCGGAGAACGAGTCGTCGAACAGATAGATGGGCGGATCCTTGCAGACGGCGCGGGCTATCGACAGCCTCTGCTTCTGTCCTCCGGAGAGGTTCCATCCGTGCTGGGAGACGTCGGAGTCCATCCCATCGGGCATGCGCTCCACAAGCTCGGAGAGCTGCGCCACGCGTATCGCCCTCTCTATCATCTCGTCGGAACGGGCCTTCCCGCCGTATCCGACGTTGTCCTTCATCGAACCGGTGAAAACGACGGCCGTTTGAGGAACGTATCCGATCATCGAGTCGAGGTCATCCTCCCGGTATTCGCGGACATCCCTTCCCCCGACTGAAACCGAACCTTCTGTCGCGTCGTAGAGGCGTGCTATCAGGCTGATGATAGTCGATTTGCCGCTGGCGGTCGGCCCGATTATCGCTAAGGTCGATCCCGGCTCTGCACGGAACGTCACGTCGTGGAGAGCTTCCCTTTCGGAACCGGGATACTTGAATGAGACGTGATCGAATTCCACTGCTCCGGGCTCCAGCGCATCCTCGGCATAGAGGCTCCCGTCGCGTATGGGCGAATCGTGGGAGATGACCTCCTCTATCCTCCTGGATGACACGATGATGTTGGGCATTATCCTCAGGATCCCGGTGGCCATCATGACCGAGGACAGCACCATTGTCGCATAGGAAGTGAACACGATCATGTCCGAGAACAGGCGCATCTGCGCATCCGCGTTTCCGGACGATGCCTCGATGACCCCTGCTCCGACCCAGTATATGCCCATGGTCAGGAAGCTCATCATGGAGGATGCGAGGGGATGCATGAGGGACATGATCTTGACGGCCTTCACGGCATTGTCGCGGAGATCCTCCGAAGACCTGTCGAATTCCTTCTCGGTCTTTGCCTCGGCATTGTATGCCCGTATGGTGCGCATGCCCTCCAGCTCTTCGCGGGTTTCCGAGTTCACGGCATCCACGAACCACTGCATTTTGCGGATGTATGGGGTTCCGCGCCACATGACCAGCGAGATGGCGATCAGCAGTACCGCCATTGCCGCCCCCGTCACAGCGGTCCACTCGAAGGCGCTGGACGTGATCTTCAGAAGGGCCCAAATCGCCAGGACGGGAGCCTTCACGACCATGTTGATGGCTCTTCCGATGAACTGCTGCAGCTGGTAGACGTCGTTGGTAGAACGGGTGATCAGCGATGCAACCGAGAACGAATCCAGATCCTGCCGGGACCAGGTCGCTATCTTCCGGAACTGCTTCTCTCTGAGGGTCCGGCAGAGGGAAGAGGCGGCCCTTGCGGACAGAACGGATGTGCAAAGGGCGAGTCCGAGGCTGGCGAATGCGCACGCGATCATGCGGATGCCGCATTCCGCTATCTCGTCGGTTCCATCGCCCGTCTGGAGCCTGTAGGTGATCTCGGACATGTATTCCGGAATGCGCAGGTCCAGGTACACCTGGCCTATGATGAGCGCTACGCAGCACGCTATCATCGTCCAGTCCCTCCCGCGCAGATATCTGAGAATCATAACCTCGGCTCCGAACTCTACGTGTACTGTATCATGGTTCTAATAGATTGGTCGCAGGATCAAGGTCTCATCTCCGTATAGCGAATAGGATTATACATCCAATGCAATCCTCGCCCGTGTATCGTCTGGCAGTCTACGGCAAAGGAGGGGTCGGCAAATCGACCGTATCGGCCAACATCTCGTACATCCTGGCTTCTGAGGGGAGATCGGTCATCCATGTGGGTTGCGATCCGAAGCATGATTCCACCAGGCTGCTCACAGGCGGAAAAGGCATAGAGACGTTCTCCGCGGATATCTCGGCGAATCCTCTGCACCCCGGGATCGCAGGGATCGGATGCGCGGAATGCGGGGGCGCAGAGCCCGGCAGGGGATGCGCCGGGAAAGGCATGGAGCTCCTCTTCTCCAGGATAGCGGAGGAGACTGCGGATTTCCGTATAAGCGACGTTCTGGGCGACGTCGTATGCGGAGGATTCGCCATCCCGGCGAGGGCTTCCAACGCCGATGCGGTTCTGATAGTCACATCCGGGGAGTTCATGTCGCTCTTCGCAGCCAACAACATACTCCGCGGCCTTAGGAATGTCAATCCCGGGAGATGCGTAATGGGCCTCGTTCTCAACAGGAGGGGCGATGCGGGCGAGACGCTCGCCGCAAAGCGCTTCGCCGATGCAGCTGGGTTGCCGATAGTAAGCGACATCCCGCGCTCCAGGCTCTTCAGGGAAGCCGAATCGGAAGGCCGCGTCCTGGCGGAGCTGCATCCCGGTTCTGAGGAGGCGTGCATCCTGCGCCAGCTGGCCGAGCGTATAGCGTCGGGACCGGAGTTATACGAGCCCAGACCCCTGTCGGATGAGGCAATGTCCGACATCGCAGCCGGGAGGCCCCTGAGAAGCGGTTCGGAGCCCGACAGGAGGCGCGGATGCTCCTTCGACGGATTCGATTCGGAGCGCAACCTCACCTATACAGGAGAGTTCGTGATGCCTGCATGCACCTCCCACGGTGCCGCCGACGGAGCCATGAGGATAAGGGACGCGGCCGTCGTTCTTCACGGTCCCCGCAACTGCGCCTATCTCATGGAGTACGCCTTCCGCAGACGCACGGCTTACAGTTCCTCGGAGCGCTCCGGCCCCATCCCCGAGCCCGGGATCTATTCCACAGGGATGGATGCGGACGATGCATTCCGCGATACGGGCGAATCCCTGGAGGATGCCGTGAGGCGTGCGAAGGAGGACGGGTACAGGACGGTCTTCCTGGTTCCCACATGCGCATCGGAGATAATGGGGGTGGATCTAGCATCTGCATCCAGGAGGATCTCGGAGCGTCTGGGCGTCGATGCGGTTCCGGTATCGGCGGACAGGACATTCCTGGGAAGCAAGTTCGGGGGATTCTACGGGCTTATGGACGCTCTGATCCCGATGATGGAGCCCCGGGATACGGAGAAGGGAACGGTCAATCTCATCGCCAGATGGTTTTACGCATTGGGAAGGGATGACGGCACCGCCGCGGTCCAGCACATCCTGTCCAAGCTGGGCCTCCGCATAGGGACCAAGCTGCTGGACTACTGCGGAATGTCCGACATCCGGGGCTTCCGCAGTGCCGAATTCGATATACAGCTGGGGAATTCGCAGCTGAATTCACGGATAGCCGATCGGATAGCGGAGTCCACCGGTCGCAGAAGAGCCCTGCGTCTCGACGTCCCCGTAGGCCTGTCGGACTGCCTCGAATGGATCCGCGGCATATCGGAGTACTCGCCCGGATACGCGCATCTGGCCGGTCAGGCGGAGGAATCCCTCAGGAGGGAGTTCGAGAACGGCATCGCTCCGTTCCGCAGGAAGATGGAGGGTCGCCGGGTCGTCATATACTGCATCATGGTGAGGGACCTCGCTTGGCAGGTGGAGACTCTGCGGGAGCTCGGAGCGGATGTCCGCGCTCTGATGTTCGCAGACGGACACGTCATCGACCACAACGTACGCGTTCCCGACTACGGCGGGATAGAGGTCATCGAGGGGGCGAGGATGTGCGATCTCAGGGAGGCGGTGTCAGGACAGGACATAGAGCTCGTTGTCACAAACGATCCATTCAGGGTCTCCCGTGAAGGCTTCAGATGGGCTCCTCTCGGTTCGAGGAAGTACGGCATAGACGGTGCCGTCGAGTGGGCCCGCATCCTCTCGGACTGCATACGGGCCCCTGCCGGATCGTGGGAGGCGGGACTATGAAAGTTGAGCCGGACGGATTGCTCGGCGCCGTCATCGCATCGGAATCGTTGGGGATGACGGACACGATGATCAACGGAGCAGGGGGATGCAGGTCCCGCGCGCAGATTATGCTGCACGATCTGATCCCGGCATACGCTCCGGAGAATGCGGGATGCTGCCGCTCCAAGTACTTCAGCAGGCAGTCGAGGCTGCCGTGCACGTACATGAACAACGAAGACGTCGTATTCGGAGCCTCCGCGAAGATATCCGAGGGCGTCGAGTCCGTTTCCGAAGTGACGGGCAGGCGCGTCGTCCTCTTAGACACATTGGGTGCATCGCTGATATGCACAGACGGTGCGAGGATCGGAACCAGGACCGGCAGGCTCCTCACGGTGGAGGGCGACCTGTCGTCCATGTCCATGTGCGAAGGGTACGACCGCACCGTTGCGGCCATACTGTCGGAGACGGATATCGAGGGGGGATGCACCGATGCCCCGTCTGTGAACCTTCTCGGATACGGCATACAGGATCCCGGATGGGAGCAGGGGTCGGAGGACCTCCGCCGCCTCCTTTCGGCAATGGGGGTGGAAACGATCTGCGTCCCCGGCTGTCTGCCTGAAAGGAGCAGGATCGGAGATATCGGGAAAGCCTCCCTGAACGTCATGGTACGTCCGGAATACTGCATGCGCACCGCGGAGTTGCTGGAGAAGCGCTTCGGGACTCCGAAGCTGAGGCTTTCAAAAGGAGCGCCCGTCGGCTATTCAGCGATACGTTCGTTCGTGCGCGAGATCGCATCAGCGCTCGGAACGGATCCGTCTCCGGCATTGGAGATGATAGATTCGGAGGCATCGGCGGTCCATAAGGTGCTGATGAACTATGACAGGGCCCCGGCGGGGCTCCGCGCCAAGGGATTCTCCATCGAAGGCGAATCCTCCACCGCGCTCCCGCTCGCATCATGGATGGCGGAATCCTTCGGGATGGTCCCGAGGAGCATCCGTCTGATGGATTCGGAGTATCTGCCGGAGATCACGAGCCTTCTTCGGAGCATCGACGCGGAGGATGCGCTGGAAAATGCAGAAGATGGCGCTGACGTGGTCTTCTGCGACGGCATTAGGGCCCTCGAGGGAAGGCTGTCGAGGACGACGGTTTCGTACGTCGAGACGCGCCTTCCGCGCGGCAGGCATCTGGATCTCATGGGGAGGTGCGTCGTCGGACTGAAGGGCTGCAGATACATACTCGACGAGATGCTCAACGGCGTGGTGAGATTCAGGTGCGGGCAGCCGACAGAGGTCGACATGCGTCCCGGATTCAAATCGAGGCGAAGGGTCGGCCCCGGTGCCAATTATATAGGGGGAACGACTGGGCTCGAACGATACCATGGGCGTTTTCGTCAAGGCTCTGAAGGATGCTTTCCCCTACACGATCCCCGTTCTGACGGGGTATCTGTTCATGGGCGCGGCCTTCGGAGTGATGTTCGCCGACATGGGATACAGCGTCCTATGGGCGATACTGGTCAGCACCGTGGTGTACGCGGGCTCCGGACAGTACCTTGCCGTCAACTTCTTCGTTCCTGGCTTCTCGCTCATTCAGGCCGCTCTGCTGACGATCATGGTCAACATCAGGCATGTGTTCTACGGCCTGTCGTTGGTAGGAAGGTACAACCGCTTCGGCCGGAAGAGATGGTACATGATATTCGGCCTGACCGACGAGACCTACTCCCTCGTCTGCACGACCAAGGTGCCCGAAGGCGTGGACGAGGAGGATTTCGTGTTCTCCATCACTCTCCTGGACCATATCTACTGGGTCGTCGGAGCGGCTATGGGGTCCCTTCTGGCGACCACCGTGAGGTTCAACTCGCAGGGCATAGAGTTCGCCATGACCGCGCTTTTCCTCGTGATGTTCATCGAGATGTGGTGCAGGAGGTCCAACAGGCTCCCCGAGCTCATCGGAGTCCTGTGCGCGCTGGTGTGCCTCATCGTTTTCGGGGCGGACAGCTTCGTCCTGCCGGCGATGCTTCTGATGATCGCGGTCATCCTCTTGGGAAGGAAGAAGATAGAGTCCGTGGAGGGAAGGTTGGATGATTGATACCGCATCCTCTCTGATAATGATCGCAGTGGTCGCGGTCGCCACCTTCTCCACACGCGCTGCGTCCTTCCTCGTATTCCGCAAAGGCAAGGAGCTGCCGCCAAAGGTGGAGTTCATCGGCAAGGTCCTTCCGCCCGCCATAATCGGGATGCTCATAGTCTACTGCCTCAGGTCGACGTCCGTGCTCGCATACCCCTACGGGATCCCGGAGCTCATCGCCTGCCTCGTGGTCATCGGACTTCACCTGTGGAAGAGGAACATATTCCTCAGCATCGGAGCCGGAACCATTCTTTACATGGTGCTGGTCCAGGCCGTGTTCGTCCGATCGCATGCTGAACGATAGGGATATAGCGAAACACGATGTCACGATCGGAGGGGAGCACAGTGTCGCGCCTAGGAACAATTGCCTCGGTCTCGAGGATCGTCTCGTATCCCGATGGATTCGGGGTATACGGAGCGGATGTCAAGTATCGCTACGATCTCGACCGCGTGATTTCATGCGGATTCGATGATGCGCAGGAAGCCGCCGATGCCATGCTGGCGGAGGCGTTCCCGCACATGCATGTCGAGTATTCGCCTCCGGATTTCGGGTGCACGGCGTTCTCTCTTCCGGACACGGGATGCGGTTCGATGATGGGCCGCAACTACGATTTCAAACTGGACACCTCGTCCATGCTCGTCAGGACCTCTCCCCGCGGCGGACGCAGATCTGTCGCCTTCGCTGCATTGGACAACATATCGGTGAAGGATCCGCTGTCTTCGTTCAAGGCGAGGGCCGCTTCGTCCCTCCTTTCTCCGTTCATATGCCTGGACGGGATGAACGACAGGGGCGTCTCCATAGCGGTCCTCACCCTCGACAGCACCCCGACGGACCAGAGGACCGGCAGGGCGAGGATATTCACGACGCTGGCCATCAGGCTGGTCCTGGATCGGGCAACGTCGGCGAAGGATGCGGTAGAGCTCCTGTCGCAGTACGACATGATGGCGATGGGAGGCCGCGACTACCACTTCTACATAACGGATGCCGGCGGAGAGGGGACGGTGGTGGAATACGATCCCGACAGCGCAACCCGCGATTTCACAGCCACTCCAGCAGACGCTGTGACGAACTTCTTCGCTATGCGCTCGGATATGGTCAAGCCGTTCCAGAAGAACGGGATATACGGACACGGGATGGAGCGCCGCGACGCCGTCAGAAGGACCGTGGAAGGAAAGGAGCATACGACCGAGGTCGCATGGGAGGCGCTGAAGGCCTCCTCCCAGGAGCCGAATCCCGAGGATGTGACCAGCAACACGCAGTGGTCGATAGTGTACAACAATTCCGATCTGACAGCGGAGATGGTGCTTCGCAGGCATTGGGGAGACAGGATCATTCTCGATCTCCGCACGGGGAAGGCGGTTCTGCGCCCTACCGAAGGATCCTGATCCCGGGGCTCGCTGTTCCGAGCTCCCGGGCAGGGTTTCTCATTCCGAGGATGCGCTATACTCGCGGCATCTCTCGAGGAAGCCCGCGGCGATATCCGGGTTGGAATAGTAGTACATGTGCGGATACCCGGCGAGCAGTGTGCCGGTGTCGTTGATGCATCTGTAGGTGCTTCCCCGCCTGCAGGCCTCCCAGTCCTCTCCGTTCGATTCGCTGTCCCAATAATGGAACTCGTGACCCTTGACCGACGTTCTGGAGCGCATCATGCCGTCATCCTTCAGAGGAGTGAGGGTCACGTAACCGAATCTGCAGAGCTTCCCGGTGTTCCATGTCCTTCCCGATATGACGCCGCACATGGATCTGTCCTTTCCGTCGCGGTCCTCCATCTTCTCGTGGAGATACATGAATCCGCCGCACTCCGCTATGCACGGGAGGCCGGCTGAGACCTTGCTGCGGATATCGTCTAGCATGGACTTGTTGGACTCCAGCGCCTCGCCGTGAAGCTCGGGGTATCCTCCTGAAAGGATGATTCCGTCCACGTCGGGAAGTTGCTTGTCCTCGAGGGGCGAGAATCTGACGATCTCCGCTCCCATTCTCTCCAGGAGCTCGATGTTGTCCTCGTATGTGAAGCAGAAAGCGTCATCGTCGGCCAGACCTATGCGGATATTCTCGTCGAATCTCTTCACTTCCGGGGCTTCGAACTCTAGAACGGGCGCATCCTTCGCGAGACCTATCAGAGCGTCTATGTCTAGCGACTCCTCGAGCACCTGGGCCAGCCTGTTCAGCTTGTCCTTAAGGGCTTCGATCTCGCCGGGGAGCACCAGCCCCAGGTGCCTGCTCTCCAATACTAGATCGGTGACCTTGGGGACGTAGCCAAGGGGCTCTATGCCCATCTTCCTGACTATCGGGGCGACTGCGCGGTAGACCTTCTCGGACATCTGGTTGAATATCACGCCGCGGATGTTGTTCTCTGAGAATTCCTTGAATCCCTTGACCACGGCCGCCGCAGACAGCGATGCGCCTTTGGCGTTGACAAGAAGGACCACGGGGATCCCAAGCTTGTTGGATACGTCGCAGGAGCTTGCGAAGGTGCCGTCGAACGAGATCCCGTCGTAGAATCCCATGACTCCCTCGACGACGGAGATGTCGCACTGCTCCGCAGTCCTCCCGAACAGGTAGCGGAGGACGGGTTCGTCGACGAAGTAGGCATCGAGGTTCTTCGAGCGCGTCCCGATGACCCGGGAATGGAACATCGGATCTATGTAGTCGGGTCCGCACTTGAAAGAGGCGACCTTCAATCCGCGATTGACCAGAGCCTGGAGCAGGCCGCAAGTGACGAGGGTCTTCCCGCTTCCGCTTGCCGGAGCGGCTATCATGAAGCGGGGGATGCTCATCTTCCTCTCACCACCGCTATGTACACAGGGTTCTGGGCGGTCATGAGGTGGTACCTTCCTAGCTTCCTGCTCTTAGCGATGCTCACGTTGGCGATTTCCTCTTCCACGAGTCCGAGGTCTCTGATGACCGCCATGGTCTCGTCGAGGGTCTCTATCGTCACGGAGTTGATCACTATGCGGATGTCGGGATTCTTCGACAGGAGGCATTCGACTATCTGTTTGAGATTTCCAGACGAACCGCCTATGAACGCATGCGTCGGCAGAGGGAGGTCATCGAGCGCTTCCGGGGCGGTGCCGCGGACGACCTCTATATTGGGGGTCTTGAACTTCCTCTTGTTCTCCTCGATGAGGTCGGCGGCGGCATCCTCCTTCTCTATGGCATACACCGTCCCTTCGACTGCGGCAAGAGCGATCTCCACGGATACCGATCCGGTGCCTGCGCCTACGTCGTACACCACCGAATCGGGGCGGAGCTTGAGCTTCGCGACCGACAGGGTGCGCACCTCGGACTTGGTCATAGGAGCGTCCCCGCGGATGAACTCCTCATCGGGGATGTAGAGCGGGACGGACGTGTCGGGATCGCGGTTGATGATCATCGCAACACAGAGGTCCCCGTAGCTCAATCCGACGAGATCCGAGGGGGTTCCGCGGACGATCCTCTCGGTGGGATATCCGAAGTCCTGTCCGATGGCGACATCGACGTCCATGCCGTACTCTATCAGAAGGGAGCAGAGCGAGCGCACGGATTCCTCTCCGGAAAGGAGAGTGAACACCTTGGGATGCGTCCTCGACAGGCCGACTATGTTGGAGCTGCGCCCATGGGCGCTGGTGAGGAAGACATCCTGCCAGGTCTCTCCAAGCTTCGACGCGAGATACACGACGGAGGATATCCCCGGCTCGACCGATATGTCGAACCTTTCGCGGTCTATGCGGGCCAGGATCTGCTTGGTGCCGCTGTAGAACCCGGTGTCGCCCGACATAAGGCATGCGATGTTCGCGTATTCGGGGTGGGCGTCCAGATACTCGGCGATGACGTCCGCCCTGTATTCCACCAGGGTGTCGACGCCTGCGGCATCCACGGATTCGAGCATGCGTTTGGCTCCGATTATCAGGTCGGAGTCCTTCAGCCGCTCCGCCGCCCGCTGGGTGAGGTCGCCCGGCCCCATCCCTATGCCGATGAGGACGAGTTTTCTCCTCGCCGTCTGCTCCTCCACGTTCGAATGCTCCATCCCGAATCTGTCCTCGACCATTCTGACCACCTCTTTGAAACTGTATCCCGACTCCTCGGGCTTAGATATAAGAACGACTTTCGCGCCCGCCTTCCGGGCAGCGCGGATCTTATCCTCGAATCCTCCGACTGTCCCCGAGTCCTTGGTCACGAGCCATTCCGCTCCGGACCTCTCGAGGGCCGCGATATTCTCTCCTTCCGTGAAGGGGCCCTGTGCGGCGATGAGGTTGCGTCCTTCGAATCCGAGGGCGAATGCCTTCTCGGCCGAATCCCTGGTCGACAGGATGCGCGCGACCACGCGCTTCCGATAGTCCGGGATGCGGGCGTACTCCGCGAGCTCGTTGCTTCCGGTGGATGCGAGTATGACCCCTTCCTTGTCGATGAGGTAGTCCACCGCATCCCTGACGCTGGGGACTGAAACGACGTCGTCCCCGCAGGAGCCGCCTTCGCGGAGCAGGCGTATGCATTCCACGCCGGCTTCCCTGCATCCTTCCCGTATGTGCTCGGAGATCCTGCGCGCGTACGGATGGGTCGCATCTATCACCAGCGTGTAGCCGTTCTCGCGAATCGTCCTGGCGATGCCTTCGGCGCCTCCGCAGCTTCCGACGGCTACATCCACGCCGTCGCCCTCCATCATCGCCGCTCCGTATTCCGTGGCGACACGGGCATGCACCTCCAGCCCCATAGAGGAGAGAAGCTCCGAGAGCCTGCGCCCGTCGGCGGTCCCGGAGAACACGAATATTCCGCTCATAGGAACCTCGGATGCATCTCCCTGATGCAGATGGCGATCGTCATGCCGTCCTCGGCCGTCTTCCGGCGGATGAGGCGTCCGCCCTCCATCATCGCCGAGCGCTCGCAGACGCAGTCGACAGAGGTTATCCTGTTCACGAATTCCGATCTCGAGAACTCTCCTTCCAGGGAGTTCAGCTGTTCTGCCGAGTAGAACACGGCTGGTGCTCTGAGACGCCTTGCCAGGGCGAGGACGGCCTCCTCGTCCTTCTTCAGGTCTATGCTGGCGACGGAGCCGACCCTTTCGGGCGCGATGTTCTCCTCCTTCAGCACCTTCTCGGCGAATGATCTCAGTTTGGAGGGTTCGGTCCCCCTCCTGCATCCAACTCCGAGGACCACATCCATCGGAGTGAGGTTGAGCGTGGTCTCGAACGGCTTCCTTTCCGGATCGGATGAGACGCACACTCCGAACGGTCCGGAATCGGCTTCGACTATCCCCTCCGGGAACTTCCCTTCGATCGGCATCTCCGAGCAGAATCCCACGAAGCTTCCGTCCAGGACCTTTGAGGAGACGTCCTTGGCGATCGACATGCTGGAGATCCTCATGCCGTTGCGGGCGGCGAAGGTGTCCACGGAGAATTTGCCGTTCAGGTCCGTAGCTGTGGTGATGACGGCTTCGGAACCCATGCGGTCCGCTATCCTGGCGGTCAGCTCGTTGCATCCGCCTATGTGTCCGGAGAGCAGGGCGACAGCCCATATCGCGTGCTCGTCCATGGCGACCACGGCCGGGTCCACGGTCTTGCTCCTTACGAAGGGGGCGATGTATCTCACCGCTATCCCTATGGCTCCGATGAATACTACGGCGTCGCATTCCTCGAACGACCTGCCTGTCCATTCTCCGACCTTTCCTTCGATCCTCTCGACGCCCAGGTTGTCCGACATCGTCTTGCTGAAGATCCTGATATCCTCCTCGGGGAAGGCCTCCTTCAGCCTGATGGCGGTCCTGCAGCCGTTGGTGGAGAACGCTACAGCGTTGATCCTCATCTGCACTTCCTCCTGATCTCATCCAGGAGCTCGTCAGCCAGGGACGTCTTCCCCAGAAGGCCGTAGACGGATGAGAACATCACCGCGCCCACGCGTATGGCTCCGCCTGTGCGGTGGTTCATATGGAATTCTATCTTCTCCATGAGGATGTCCGAGAGCTTTTCGATAAGCCCTTCTCCGTTCACGACATCCAGGGCGTCGTCGGTGGAGATGCAGCCCATGATCGCGCGGACGGCTTCGATGCTTCCTCCGGCCACAGCCGTATCGGCGGCGAGGATCTCCATTCTGGCATCCGCGTTCCTCGAATGGGTGTTCATTATCCCTCCGGCCAGCTTGACCATCTTTCCGAGGTTGGATACGAGGACGACATCCACATCGAGCTCTACAGCGCAGTCGAGCATCTCGCCGACGAAGTTGCTGCATTTGACGGCGAAATCGGGATCAATCCCATCGATACCCTCGGTGAAGTCCTTGCCGTAGTTCCCGGGCACCACGAGGAGGACCCTGCTGCCGTTGGCGGCGCGCATCCTCATCTCGGTGCGGATGGTATCCACCAGGGCGGTCTCGCTCATGGGCTCGACGATCCCGCTGGTTCCGAGGATGGATATGCCTCCTTCGATGCCGAGGCGGGGGTTGAATGTCTTCTTGGCGATCTCCCTTCCCTGAGGGACGGAGATCACAGCTCTGAATCCCCCGGAGTACCCGAGCGAGGATGCTACATCCTCCAGCGCCTCGCGGATCATCGATCTCGGGACATGGTTGATCGCAGCGTTCCCCGGCGGCTGGTCCAGGCCCTTCCGGGTGACCCTTCCGACCCCCTCGCCGCCGTCTATCTCGATCCCGGAGGGGATGAGGGAGACCTCCGAATAGACGTCGGCCCCGTTCGTCGCGTCGATGTCGTCGCCTCCGTCCTTCCTGACGGCGCAGGATGCCGATCCCTCAGATAACTTCAGATCCTCTACGGGAAGGCGGAGCGAGATCCCCTTCGGCGTGGTTATCTCCACGGTGCCGCACGGACTGCCTAGAAGGGCCATCGCGGCCGCCTTGGATGCAGCCGCGGCGCATGTCCCCGTGGTGTGTCCGCGCCTCATGCGCTTGTTGTTGACATAAACGTACATGTCTTCTTCTTCGGATTCTGGACACATTGGACAGTCCTCAATATTGGATGAATCCACCAATCACTTAAATTAACTTACGAGCATTCATGGCCAATTGGAAGTTTCGAGTATGGCTGGAAAACTGTACGGAATCGGAGTCGGACCGGGCGATCCCGGCCTTCTGACATTGAAAGCGAAGCAGGTCCTGGACTCCTGCGGGATAATCGCCTACCCCGTTCGCAAGCTAGGAGAGGGCAGTACGGCGTTCGATATCGCCAAACAGGTCGTGGACATGTCCGAGAAGAGCGTGGAGGAGTTCCTCTTCGACATGGATCCCGACGATTCTGTGAGGGAGAAGTGCCGCGAGGAGGCGATGGACAAGATGTGCAGGCTCCTCGACAACGGGGAGGACATCGCCATGGTCACTCTCGGGGATGTGGGCGTTTATAGCACGTACATGTACATCGACAGGGAGATCGCATCCCGCGGATACGAGACCGAGGTTATCCCCGGGATCCCTTCGTTCTGTCACGGCGCTGCTCTCGCAGGACTGCCCCTGATGATCGGCAACGAGGGCCTCGCCATCGTCCCAGTCGCCAAGGAGAACTCGCATCTCCTCAAGGATGCGCTCGAGAACTTCGACAACGTCGTCGTTATGAAGGCGTTCAAATCGATGCCGATGATCGCGGATCTGATGGAGTCCCTCGGTATCCCGCTCAGCGCGGCCACGGTGGTCAGCAACGTGGGGATGGAAGGAGAGTACATCGGACCTATGGACGTCGGACGCACTTATGGCTATTTCACAACTGTTTTGATCAAGAAGAAGGGAGGAATTAAGGAATGATACATTTCATCGGAGCGGGTCCCGGAGATCCCGAGCTCATCACGCTCAAAGGAAGGAGGCTCATCGACGAGGCCGACGTCATCATCTACGCCGGATCCCTGGTGAACCCCGAGGTGCTCGAAGGGCACAAGGAAGGCGCCGAGATATACAACAGCGCGCTGATGAACCTCGACGAGGTTATCGAGGTCATGAAGGGGGCCGAGGCCAAAGGCAAGACCACTGCGCGCGTGCACACCGGCGATCCATCCATATACGGCGCCCACAGGGAGCAGATGGACAGGCTGGACGAGCTCGGCATAAAGTACGATGTCACGCCCGGCGTCTCATCGGCCTTCGCCACCGCGGCTGTTCTCAATGCGGAGTACACGCTGCCCGGCAAGAGTCAGACAACCATCTTCACCAGGATGGAGGGAAGGACCCCGATGCCTCCCCGCGAGAAGCTTCCGGATCTCGCCAGGCATCATGCGTCCATGGTCATCTTCCTCTCGATAGGGTTCATGGACGAGATGGTCAAGCAGCTGGAGGAGGGCGGATACGAGCCTACGACCCCGGTCGCCGTCGTCTACAAGGCCACCTGGCCGGACCAGAAGATCGTTCGCGGAACCCTCCAGGATATCGCCGGCAAGGTCAAGGAGGCGGGCATCAAGAAGACCGCGCTCACCGTCGTCGGGGACTTCCTCGGGGACGACCACGAGCTGTCCAAGCTCTACGACAAGAACTTCACGACCGAGTTCCGCAAGGGGAAGGAGTGATCCCATGGCAAAGGGAAGACTCCATGTCGTGGGGTTCGGACCCGGCGGGAAGGACGATATGACCTTCCGCGCCGCGAGGACCATAGAGCAGGCCGACGTAGTCACGGGATACACGACCTACGTCAATCTGCTGAAGCCCATCTTCCCCGACAAGGAGTACAAGGCCACGGGGATGATGAAGGAGGTCGAGCGCTGCAGGATGGCCATCGAGGACGCCATGTCGGGAAAGGATGTGGCGATGGTATCCTCCGGGGACTCCGGGATATACGGCATGGCCGGGATCATCTACCAGCTAGCCGATGAGATGGGTGCAGACATCGAGATCGACACCGTGCCCGGGATAACCGCGGCATCGTCCGCAGCGTCCATACTGGGCGCTCCTCTGATGCACGACCTGGTCATCGTCAGCCTCTCGGATCTCATGACCCCTCTCGACCTGATCATGAAGAGGGTGGAGAAGGCCGGCGAGGGCGACTTCATAACCTGCATCTACAACCCCAAGAGCAAGACCAGGACCGAGTATCTCGGACAGGCCCGCGAAATCCTTTTGAAGCACCGTTCAGCTGATACTCCTGTCGGGATAGTCCGCAACGCGGGAAGGCCCGATCAATGGAGCAAGATCACCACGCTCGGCGATCTTGACCCGGCCGATGTGGACATGTTCTGCATCGTTATCGTGGGTAACTCCCAGACATATACGTCGGGAGGCCGGATGATCACCCCCAGAGGATACAGAATCGAGGGAAGTGAGTGAATGAGCATAGAGATAGTGAAACCTGAAGAGATCGAGAAGCGCAGCATGGAGATCATAACGTCGGAGCTCAACGGCCGCACATGGCCCGAGCCCCAGTTCTCCATCGTCAAGAGGTGCATACACACCTCCGCCGATTTCGACTACGCGGACAACCTTGTCTTCTCTGAAGGCGCCGCGGAGAAAGGCGTCGCAGCGATCCGCGCCGGAGCAGACATCGTTACAGACACGAAGATGGCCGCCGCGGGCATCAACAAGAAGAAGCTCGGCCAGTACGGAGGAAACGTCCACTGCTACATCAGCGACGACGACGTCGTTCTCGAAGCGAAGAGGCGCGGGTGCACCCGCGCGACCGTGTGCATGGACAGAGGAGCGGAGGTCGCGGCCAAGAAGCCGACAATCTTCGCCATAGGGAACGCTCCTACGGCCTTGGTCAGGATCTGCGAGCTCGTGGACGAGGGCAAGCTCAAGCCCGCTCTCGTCATCGGCGCTCCTGTCGGATTCGTCAATGTGGTGGAGGCCAAGGAACTTCTGATGGAGACCCTCGACCGTCACGGCATCCCGTACATCGTGCCCAAGGGCAGGAAGGGCGGATCCAACATCGCCGCGACGATCTGCAACTCCATGATCTACTACAAGGGTTGAAAACCGAGGGGCCGGCACACTCGCCGGTCCCGTTCATATCATTCTTCATTAGTGGGACGGGATCCCGTATCCTTTCCGATCCCGGGTCTGCATTCGGTTCCGTCCGCGTATCTGATGAATCTCTCGGCCCCCAGCGGCTGAGTCTTGTCGATTATGTCCCAAGGCCATTCCAGGAATTCGTTTATCCTGATCTCGTCCATGGCCTTCCTGACATCCTTGAGATCGCCGAGCGTGACCGGCCCGTATGACATCATCTTCTGATCGATAGGCTTCCCTTCCAGAAGCCACATGACTGATTCATCCGATCCGTTGACGATCGTGAACGGCCCTGTATGCGAGAACTTCAATCTTGAATTGGATTCGACCTCGGTGCCCATGACCTCGGCGGTGCCTCCTGTGACGAAGTACAGGTTCCTTCTCGAGCCTTCGGCAGCGGCATCCACATCCAGCTTCGCTTCCGGCTCCAACGATAATCTGACGATTCTGACGCCGTTAGAGATCTTGGCGTAGGAATTGGTATTCGGGGATTCGGCCGAGGCTCCTGCGAACCTGCCGCACAGCACCTCCGCATTCCATCCGTCCCCGCTTGCTCTCGCGACATCCTCCCTCCATACCGTGGTGACCTGGTTCCCGCGGTTCTTCATCTCCAGGGGCAGGTTGATCATGATCTGCGTGATATCGTTGGGATTCCTGTTCTCCTGGTCGGCGAGAGGGTACATCTCGCAGTGCTCGTACTTCGAAGAAGCGGATACCCACTGGGCATCGCCGAAGCCGAATCTTCCCTGGATGCCCTCGGTGTCGAAATGGTCGATGTAGCCCTTCTCCGGCAGGGTGAGGGTCTCGTAGCCCCAATGGGCGTGCATGGGGAAGCCGGGGACGACCTTGCCGTGATACATCCGGAATCCCAGTCTGAGCTGGTAGTCCCTGCCCAGGTTCCTTCCTCTGATCTCCTCTAGCGGGGGCGCCTGCTGGCGGTTGCCATGGGGGTAGTCGTCTTCATGGTGCGAGACGAAGAGGAACGGATCCTCGGCATCCCAGTGCATGCCCAGATCGGACGTTTTGAAAGGCTTCTGGGAACGGAAGAGGGGCATGAAATCCCCCACAGCTGTGCGATTATAAAAGATGGGGAGGGGGTCGATTCCGGTAAGACGGGATGCCCGGTCGAGGAGTTCGAGCGACGGACCTTTGATAAATACGGGAAGCGGATGACGGAGCATGGAAGGCGTCCGTCTGAACAGGTTCATAAGCGAGGCAGGGGTGGCGTCCCGCCGTGCAGCGGATCGCATGGTCGAGGACGGCAGGGTGACCATCAACGGGCGCATCGCCGTACTGGGAGACAAGGTCCTGGACGGGGATGTCGTCGCCGTCGACGGGAAACCGGTGTCCCGGAAGTCCGCGGACATAGTCATAGCCTTCAACAAGCCGCGCGGGATCACCTGCACCTCTAGCCCGGACGATCCAGACAACGTGATCGGATACATCGGATATCCTGAGAGGATCTATTCCATCGGCCGTCTGGACAAGGATTCGGAGGGCCTTCTTCTTCTGACCAACAATGGGGATCTGGCGAACGCCGTCATGCGCTCCAGAGGAGAGCACGAGAAGGAGTACGTCGTGACGGTTGATCACGACATTACCGACAGATTCGTGAGGAGGATGTCGGAGGGTGTGGAGATACTCGGGCGCCGGACCAAGCGCTGCGAGGTCGAGAAGCTGTCCGACCGCGAATTCAGAATAGTCCTCCGCCAGGGGCTGAACAGGCAGATCCGCAGGATGTGCGGGAGTCTGGGCTACACGGTGGTCAGGCTGGTCCGCGTCCGCATCATGAACATAAGGTTAGGGGACCTTCCATCCGGAAGATACCGCGACCTGACCGAAGAGGAGAGGAGCGAGCTATGCAGGGAAGCGCTGGGAGAATCGAGCTGAGGGAAGTATCGGCAGGCGATGTGCCCGCCCTCGTGGCCATAGGTAAAGCCCAGCTGGGCGTCGACTACATCTCCGACGAGGACTTCATCGAGGCTATGGAGGACCCGTCCGAGTTCTGTCTGGTATCCGTCATTGACGGGGTTCCGTGCGGGTTCGCGATATGCAGGGAGTTCGGACCGGAAAGCGAGTCGTCCGAACTGGCGCTTCCGGCATGTCCGGAGAGGGACTGGGCGATGGAGGCTTCAAGGATAGGTCTCGTCGATTCCGTAGCGATATCCGCGGATGCGGGCGGCAAGGGCATCGGAAGGATGCTCTGCGAGTCCTGCATCTCCAGATTCAGGGAAGACGGATGCGATCGCGCCGTGTCCATGGCATGGGTCCACCGCGACGGCGCCGAACCCATCAGGAAAGCCCTCACGCAGGCTGGATTCGAGCGCACCGACCTGGTGATCGAGGGATATTGGAACCAGTGGGTCGGGTCGAAGGAGGGGCATCACTGCCCCTATTGCGGCGCTCCGTGCCACTGCTTCGCGGCGATGTGGCGCAGATCAGTCTGAGATGTGGTCCTTGAGCCAATAGAGGATGTCCTTGTAGACCTCGTCGCGGTTCGTCTCGTTCAGTATCTCGTGCCTTCCGCCCTCGTATAGGATCATATCCGGATGCATGCCGGCCTTCTCCAGGTTCTTCTCGGCTCTGCGGACGCCCTTTCCGCGCTCCCCGACGGGATCGTCCGAACCGGAGAGCAGGATGATCGGAAGCCCCTTCGGAATGCCCCCTATGTCCTCGCAGCGGACGACCTTCCCGATGAGGGTGAAGAGGTCTCTGAATCCTGATACTGTGAACTTGAAAGAGCTGTAGGGATCCGCATTGTAGGCCTTGACCGTCTCCTCATCGCGCGATATCCACCGGTTGGGTAGAGCGGGCTCGTCGAATGCCTTGTCGTTCCCTTCGAGGACCGTCCTGTTGAGGAACGGGCTGACGTATCTCGGCCCCTTCGTCTTAACGAGGGTCGTCGCCACGAGCTTACCGAACGATACGGACAGCGGGGACTGGTTCCCGGTTCCTACGATCACCGCACCGTCGACCATCTCGCCGTAGCGTGTGAGGTATCTCCTGACGACGAAGGATCCCATGCTGTGGCCCAGTATGAAGTGGGGGATGCCGGGGCATCTCCTGTCGATTTCTCTCGTCACCAGGTACAGGTCCTCCACCAGATGCTCGTCGCCGTCCGATTCGGCTATGGTGCCGAGGTCGTCGGGACTGGTTCCGCCATGCCCGAGATGGTCGTGGCCGAAGACCGAGATCCCGTTGGAGTTGAGATACTTCGCGAAATCGGCGTATCTCAGGATGTGCTCGATCATGCCGTGCGATATCTGGAGGGTGGCGACGGGATCGTCCACGGTCCATCCGACGCAGTGCAGGTCGGTATCCCCTCTCGATGAGGGCAGGGAGAACTCCTCGAATGCCATGGACGAGCATCGCTCTGCGGATTTATTTGAGTGCCCTTTCGGTCGGTGTTACTTTCATCTCTAAAAATATTAATAGCGTGCTCCCGATTGACTCGGCATGCGCAGAATCGCAGTCTATGGAAAGGGCGGTATCGGCAAATCGACGACCGTCGGGAATGTTTCCTCGGCTCTGGCCGAGTCGGGACTGCGGGTAATGCAGATAGGATGCGATCCGAAGGCGGATTCCACACGCGCCCTTACCGGCGGGAAGATCCCCACAGTGCTCGAGGTCATGAGGGACAATCCCGATCCCGAACTCGGGGATCTGGTCCGCGAAGGCGCCGGAGGCGTCCTATGCGTGGAGTGCGGAGGCCCCCGTCCGGGAGTCGGCTGCGCAGGACGCGGAATCATCGCGGCATTCGAGAAGCTCGAGGAGCTAGACGCGGTCGGGAGCTACAAGCCGGATGTGATCCTGTACGATGTCCTGGGCGACGTCGTATGCGGAGGCTTCGCCATGCCCATAAGGAACGGTTACGCCCGCGATGTGTTCGTGGTCACTTCCGGGGAGATGATGTCCCTGTACGCCGCGAGCAACATAGCTGGCGCCGTTTCGGATCTGAGGAACGACGGATACGCGAGGCTTGGAGGGCTCATACAGAACTCCCGCGGAGTCAAGGACGAGGATGCTCTGGTCGACAGGGCAGCATCGGAGATGGGCACCCGCGTCGTCACGAGGCTTCCCAGGGATCCGGCCGTCCAGAGGTGCGAGGAGAGAGGCGTCACCGTGGTATGCGGAGAGCCCGACTCCGAGATGGCGCAGCGCTACAGGGATCTGGCGCGCATCCTCATCGATTCGTCGGAGGATTCCGAAGGCGGAATGAGATTGGAGTGATAGTCATGAAGACAGGGATAATACTCGCAGGGCACGGATCCACCATGTCCTTCAACAAAGGCGTTCTGGACATGCAGGCCGACAGGCTCAGGGCGAAGGGCTACGACAACGTCTACGTGGGATTCAACGAGACGTCGTTCCCCTCGATACGCGAGGCGGCCGAGCAGATGGTCAGGGACGGATACGACAGGATAATCGTCCTGCCCTTCTTCGTCGCTTCCGGACTCCATGTCGTCAGGGATTTCCCGAACAAGCATTTCGGACTTCCTCCCGGAACCACCGACGGCGTCTGCAGCATAGGCGGAAAGGATGTCGAAGTCCACATCGAGCAGCCCTTCGGCGAGGAGCCGCTGCTCACCGACATCCTCGCCGAGAGGATCGAGGAGCTGCGCACTCCCGGGAAGGATTCCAGGGTGATCGTAATGGGGCACGGATCCCAGCTCCCCTACAACAGGAACGTCGTGATGCTCAACGCCAAGCGCCTCGAGGAGAGGGGCTACGGAAAGGTCTATGTCGGCTTCAACGAGTTCGAGGAGCCCAAGATAGAGGACGTCATTCCGGTGATGATCGCAGACGGCGCAGAGGAGATCATAGCCCTGCCCCTGTTCATCTCGCTCGGCAAGCACCTCACGATGGATGTGCCTGCCAAGCTCGGCATAGAGAACTTCTCCGACGGAGGGATCGTCAGCATGGACGGAAGGAAGGCGGAGATCAAGTACGCGGTCCCCATAGGGGCCGACCCCAGGCTCTGCGACGTCCTCGTCGAGAAGCTCAGGAGGCTAGGACTCCGATGAAGGTCCTGGTTCTCGACACCACACACGGCGGAGACGTCATCGCCAGAAGATTCAGGGCCGAAGGCGACGACGTCACATGCGTAGACGTCTATCGCAACTGCCCGGAGGAGAAGAAGGCCGGGCTGAGGGAGGACGAGATCCGCGTAGTCGATTCCGTCCCCGAGGGAAAGTACGATCTGGCGGTCATGCCTGCCCACTGTCCCCGCTCCTTCCTCGGCGATTCCGATGTCGGCGAGGTGATATCGTTCAGCCAGGCGGTCGGACGCTTCATCGACGACCGCAGGTTCAGGATAGAGGTCACCGGGGTCAAGGGCAAGACGAGCGCCTGCTACATTTTGGCGAAGATCCTTTTCGATTCCGGACGCAGGGTGCTCCTGCATTCCTCCCGCGGGGAGGGACCCTGGACCGACCAGGGCCACAGGATAGACCGCAAGGTCAGCATCGCTCCTCCATATCTGATGACGCTTCCCGCCGGCGACTACGATGCGGTGGTATGCGAGGTTTCGCTGGGGGGATCGGGGAAGGCGGACATCGCGCTCATAACGAATCTCGCCGAGGACTACGGCATCGCCAAGAACACGTTCAAGGCGTCGGATGCCAAGAAGGACATATTCACCGACGGAGTGGACATAGTCCCTCTGGACGAGGTCGAGTTCTGGTCGAGATGGTGCGACCATCTCACAGGCTATCCTCAGAGGGTCAGGGCCGTTTCTGAACCCAGACTGGGCGAGGGTCTCAGGGTGTCGGTGGACTACGAAGGCGTATCGGAGATAGTCCTGGACGGCTCGTACGTATCGACCGAGTACCTGGGCTCCATGGATGCTGCTCTCGAGGTCTGTCTAGCTATGGGCATCCCGCGCGAGACCGTTCTGAGATCCCTGGAGACCTTCAAGGGAGTGCCCGGCCGCGGAGAGATCATCAAGGAAGGAGGCAGGACCACCGTCCGCGAGAGGAATCCGGGGATATCCCGGCTGTCAGTCGCCAGGACGATGAAGTGCCTCGACGACATGGGCGCCCTGGAGGATGCCATGGTCATTCTCGATCCGGTCAGCAGGAAGGTCTGCGACAAGATGGACGCCGGAGCGATCTCCGAAGTGGTCGGATCCTACGGGGTTCCTATAGCTATAACCGCAGGAGACGGGAAGCGTCCGGAGGTCCCGGCCGATGTGAAGCTCCTGATAGAGCTGATCAAGGAGGGCTACCAGTGAGGACGGTCATACACCCGCGTCCCAGCCCCATCGTCGCGGCGATGTACACGCTGCGCGACCTGGATGTTGATGTCATCGTCGTGCACGGCCCGTCGGGGTGCAGCTTCATGGCCTCCCGTCCGCTGGAGAATGCAGACGTCAGGGTTGTGACCACCGGGATGAGGGACAACGACCTCATATTCGGAGCCTCGGAGCCCCTCGTAAACACGTTGAAGCAGGTTGAGGAGAGGTTCCACCCGGAGACCGTCGCGGTCATAGGGACCTGCGCCAGCATGATCATCGGAGAGGACATGGCCAGCGCGATCCGTAAAGCAGGGATCGATGCGAATGTCTTCCCTGTGGACGTCCATGCCTGCATGGGCGACAACACCCGCGGAGCGATCAAGGCCCTGGAAGCTGGAAGAGACGCTGGATTGATAGATGCCGAAGAATGCGCCCGCCAGATCTCCCTCATGAAGGCAGCCACCCGTCTAGAGAAGGATTCGGGGATGGCCTCCAAGGACTACATCAAGCCTGCTGTCAGTCCAACGAAGCTCCATGTATGCAAGCGCATCGCCGACGTCCTCTCATCCGGCGGCAGGGTAGCGGTCGTTATGGATGCGAAGAAGGAGCTGGCCTACCGCTTCGCCGATATGTTCGAGGCCGTGGACCGCGCCAGGAAGGCACTGGGGGGAGAGACGCTGTTCATCGCCAATCTCGATGCTTCGAAGGGCCTTCCTCGCATCAGAGGATACTGCAGGGAGATCCTCGACGATCTCTCCTCGAAGGGGGTCGTCATCGACGAGGTGATAGGAGGTCTCGACGAGTATTCCATCGTAGGCGATTCGATGAGGGAGGCGATCGACCGCTTCTCGCCGGATCTCACGATAGTCCTCGGGATATGCCACGCGATCCCGGGGCTGAAGGAGGACGACATCCTGATAACGGACCAGCCCAGGCAGCTGGCGAACTATCTGAACTCGGGATTCTCCTGGGCCGTTGGTGAGATATCGTCGCATCCGATGGTCATGGGGGCCCATTCCATAGTCCCGCTGGAGACGGCGGACACGCTGAGGGAGCTGCTTTGAAGGGAGTGGTCCTGGCTGGAACCGGCAGCGGAGTGGGGAAGACCTCCATCGCCACGGGCCTGATGTCCCGTCTGTCGAAGCGCATGGAGGTCCAGGCATTCAAGGCCGGTCCGGATTTCATAGATCCGATGTACCACACGGCCGCCACGGGCAGGCCTTCACGCAACCTCGATTCGTTCCTGATGGACGATGCGACTATACGCAATCTCGCAGGCTTTGCCTCCAAGGATGCAGACATCTGCGTCGTCGAAGGCGTCCGCGGTTTGTACGAGGGGTTCTCCGGAGACGGGGATCTGGGATCCACGGCATATGTCGCCAAGCTCCTGGGCTTCCCGGTCATTCTGGTCGTCGACGCCCGCTCCCTTACGCGCAGCGCCGCGGCTCTGGTGAACGGATTCCGCTCCTTCGACCCTGATGTGAGGATCGCCGGGGTCATATTGAACAACGTGTCCGGGAAGCAGCATGCGGACAAGCTCCGCACGGCTTTCGAGACGTACTGCCCCGGAATAAGGGTCGTAGGAATGATCCCCAAGAGTCCCGGGAAGGCTCTCGAGCAGAGGTATCTCGGACTCAAGACGCTGAAGACCTTCGCGGAGCGCGAGATAACGCCTCTGCAGGAGCTCGTTGAACCGGTGGATCTCGATGCCGTTCTCGACATAGCCGAGTCCTCCGATGTCGAGCTTCCGACAGAATCCCCTTATTTCGAACGCGATTGCGGTCTGAAGGCCGCTGTCCCCATGGACGATGCGTTCTGCTTCTACTACAGGGAGAACATAGAATGCCTCCAGGCATCCGGCTTCAGAGTGGAGACGTTCCGCCCGACGGACGGCGATCCGCTTCCTGATGCCGACCTGTACTATCTCGGAGGCGGATACCCCGAGCTGCATGCATCCGAGATATCCTCGAACAAGGATTTCACCGAAGGAATTAGAAGCATGGCCGACGAGGGAAGGACCGTCATCGGCGAGTGCGGAGGTCTTATGTCCATGTGCAGGTCCATACAGGACAAGGACGGAGCCGTACATCGCATGGCGGGGATATTCGACGCGGAGGCCAGGATGACCGGCATCCGCCACGGTCCGACCTATGTGATCGCCGATGCCTCTGCCGGGAATCCAGCCTTCGCAGGAAGGGTTCGCGGGCACGAGTACCACTACTCCGACGTCTTCCCGTCCGGGTCCCCGACGTACGGATTCGATCTCGCTCGTGGCAAGGGGATTGCCGACGGAAGGGACGGGCTGGTCGCAGGAAGCTGCATCGGCTCGTACATGCATCAGCATGCCCTTTCCGAGAAGGATTGGATAGGATACGCCGTCGAGCGCATCCTGTCTCGCAGGGATTGAACCCATGGGAACCCTCGATTTCTACGATGCGGACCCCGAGGGGTATTTCGACAGGACCTTCGGGTCCGACATGTCGCCGGCAAGGGAGAGGTTCACAAAGCACCTCTCCTCCGGGGCCCGCATCCTCGATCTCGGAAGCGGATCCTGCAGGGACACCGAGGCGTTCATCGCGAAAGGGTTCGATGCAGTGCCTGTGGACGGTTCCGCCGGGATGCGCCGGGTGGCCAAGGAGAGATTGGGCATAGAGGTGTTCCCTATGGATTTCGCCGACATCCCGTTCGTCGATGAATTCGACGGGGTCTGGGCATCGGCGTCTCTGCTCCATGTCCCTTCGAAGGAGCTTCCAGACGTACTCCGCCTGGTGCACAGGGCCTTGCGCGAAGGAGGAGCGTTCTACTGCTCGTTCAAATACGGCGATTTCGAAGGCCTCCGCGACGGACGCATGTACACCGACATGACGGGCGAGAGGCTGGAGAGGCTTCTTATCTCCGCAGGATTCAGTCCGATCGACGTATGGCGCGACCGGAGTTCGGGAGGAACAGAATGGGTTCATGCTGTTTCCATCCGTCAACGATATCATCGAAGATGGACATCCGCTGTTCATGAAGATGGATGGGAGAGCTGCGATAGTCGACATCGACGAGGATGAGCGCGTCGTCGTGTTCGACACCTACAGGCTGAAGAAGATAACGGGCACCCGCGTGGCGCCGATCCTCGGGATGAGCGAGTTCGCATCGCCTTTCAAGGTGGCATGCGAGATGGCCGGGCTCTATCCCGGCGACAAGGCCAACAAGTACATCGATGCGGGGAACATCCTCGAGCCCGTTTTGCGCTCGTATCTCGCCAAGAGCTGCGACAGCATGCTGCGCGGCCCTCTTTCGCTTCCCGAAGGCTCCAGGGTGGCCGTAGAGGAGCCTGTCGAGAAGGAGCTCTGCGGATACGACCATTTCCACAACGACAGGGTCTTCGGCGGAATGGTGGACGGATACATCGTCGTCGACGGCAAGCGCAGCGCCATCCTGGAGATCAAGACGGCTAGCGATAGGAGCAAGTGGCTGGACGAGGACGGAGGATACACCAACGTTCCCATGAGCTACATGCTCCAGGCCTCCCTATACGCTGCGTTGTCCAATCTCTATCGCATCGTCTTCCTGGTCGGATTCCTGGAGGAGCAGGACTACGACCGCCCCAAGCAGTGGGTCCCCACGCCGGATAACACCTACGTGGTCGTGAAGAACAGGCTGGACATGCAGCAGTACATGGCCGACTGTGTGAAGTGGTACGACGAGTACATGAAGGGCGGATACACGCCCGAATGGTCCGATTCCGAGGATGACCAGGCCGTTCTGAAGTACCTCAAGGCTTACAAGCCCGATGCCAAGAAGAAGAGGAGACGATCGCTTCGGAGCGATCTCAGAAAAGCAGGCGGGATGCCGCGAGCATGACGACGAGCATGAGCACGTTGACCGCGGTGAAATAGACAAAGTATCTCCTCTTGTCGCATCCCTCCGATCCGGCGTATATCCTGAGC
>ERZ808242.323-NODE-323-length-35907-cov-8.161023_pt1 | contig 35907 bp, 35 predicted proteins | sample MGYA00521244_ERZ808242 | MGnify/ENA primary metagenome ERZ808242 (study PRJEB31516, sample SAMN03275573) | gut metagenome | biome: mammalia-associated habitat; material: feces | host: Papio cynocephalus | place: Kenya | collected 2012-07-27 ... | reverse complement strand
TTACGGTATATGTTCCGTCGTTTATGCTCAGAATATTGCCGACCGCGTCATAGGTCACAGCCTGACCGTTAAAGCTTGTTAAAAGGTCAATGTGTTACGTATCAGCACAAATATAGTTAATATATATCTAAAATGTGCCGATACGTAACAAACATTTCCAAACACTTATGTTTTTAGTTTGACTCTTTCATCACTATTTTCCCGTTAAACAGAGATACTTGTTTTAATAGCACAAATCAATAAACCTTATGCCAGTTTCCAAGATGCAATAACGGTCTTGATTTTTGGTTGTAAGGCATAATAATTTGATTGCCATTGGCACTTGCCTATTTGCAAACTGTAGACCGTTATCATTATACATTTTATAATACAAGCAGTCAAGATTATCGTATAAAACGTATAAAATCCGAGTTGTCGTTTAGCAAAGAAACTGCTTACCGGTAGATAATTTAAGAAAGCATAAGGATATATATGAAAATATTTAATAAACAGTTTATTAATTTTAATGTTAATAGTTGCAAAATTTTATATTTATATGTATAATAATTTGGAATTATAAATTGGAGGAACTTAAATGAACAATTATCTTATGTTATTAGAGGCAAGCGCTAACTCTTCAGCCTCGGGCAAAGGCTCTTTTCAGATGATTATATTGATGGTTATACTTTTTGTCGGTATGTATTTCCTGATGATTCGTCCGCAGAAAAAGCAGCAGAAAAAAGAACAGGAAATTCGTGAAAATACCCAGGTAGGCGACGAAATAACCACCATCGGCGGTATAGTCGGCAAAGTTGTTACCGTTAAAGAGGATTCTCTTATAATCGAAACCGGAGCAGATAAAAACAAAATGAAAATAACCCGTTGGGCTATTCAGACAAATGTTACTGCAAATGAGAAGATTAAAGCCGAAAGAGAAGCTGCAAAGGCTGCCGCTCAAAAAGCAAAAGAAGAAAAGGCAAAAGAAAAAGCCGAAAAGAAAAACAAAGACTGAGAATAGGCGTTATAAAAAAATTCACCCTCTCATAGTAATCTATGAGGGGGTATTTTTATGCGTAAACAAAATAATTATATTTTACCGTTTTGGTTCAAAAGCATTATATGGGGATTTATATCATTTATTTTTGAATCCGCAATGTTTTTGGGCGCATCAGCCTTTATACTGAAATCAGAATCATTTTCTGCCAATCGTTATCCTTTAATATCCTATGCTTTTTTTGCTGTTTCGGTCATAGTTTGTTCGTTATTAACTATGAATAGAACTAAAATCAAGGCGGCACTCTGCTGTTTTATATCGGAACTCTGCTTATTGCTGCTAAATTTTCTGACAATAGCAATTATAAATGATTTAACGCTGAATATTAAAAGCTTATTGCTTATTCCAATCTGTTTTGTCTTGTCGGCTGTGATTGTTGTTATAGTCAAAGTAAAAAAATAATAGGCATTAACCGCAAGCTTCAGTCATAAAATGTACAAGTTTAAACAGGAGGAATTAAAATGAAAGTCAAAGCTGTAAGAACAAAAAAGATAAAAGCCGCAAATTTCAGAATATTGAGCCAAAAAATGTTTTTGCTTCTGACGGTTTTTATTATAGGACTTGTTTTCGGCGCTATGAGCTTAAGAAATCCGGAAAATGATTATACACAAAAAATTCAATCTTTTATTGTAAATTATTTTCTCGCCAAATCGTCACAGTCGTTATTTACCGTTTTTGCCACGGCGTTGCTTCGCGACTGTTTGTTTTTATTTATACCGTTTATATTCGGATTGTGTCTTATAGGCGAACCCATAGTGTGGCTTGAGCCGGTTTTTCGCGGACTCGGAATAGGTTTGATATCCGGATATTTATACAGAACATATAATATTGACGGTATGAAATTTTACGGTATTGTTATGTTGATTCCGTTTGTGCTGTCTTCATCGATAATGCTGGCAGCGTGCCATGAAAGTATACTTATGTGCAGAGACATAAACAGGAAAATAAAGGATAATACCGTGATACAGAGCAATTTTATAAAGCTGTATTTGATAAGATATGCGGTTTTGATTGTATCCGAAATACTGATTTCAATAATTTCGACGATAAATATAAGATTTTTAGCTGAAAAACTTACTCTTCCTTTTTAGAAAGATTCTTATTCACTTTGCTCGCTTTAACCTCTGCCAACGGATTAGCTTCGGAGGCTTTTCTGAGTTGTTCATCGACAATATGAGTATAAATCTCCGTTGTGCCGAGATTTTCATGACCCAATATATCCTTTAAAACCAATACATCCACATGACCGTGCTGGTACATAAGAGTTGCGGCAGTATGGCGAAGCTTATGTGCCGAAAAACCTCTGTCACCGAGACCCGCTTTGTCCAAATACTCATAAACAATATGCTGTACGGTTTTAGGACTTATGCGTTGAAGCCGTGAGCTTAAAAACAATGCATCTTTGTCTTTGTCTTTTAAACCGTCTTTGGGACGAACTGCCATATAGTTTTTAATAGCGTCAATACAAGCGTCATTTAAATAAATCGTACGTTGTTTGTTGCCTTTACCTGTTATCGTAATTGTGTTATTATCTCTTATATCATTGTAGTTGATTGAAACAAGTTCTGACAGACGCAATCCGCAATTTAAAAACAAAACGAGTATGCAATAATCACGTTCTTTATGTTTTCCGTCAACGCTGCCGAGCAGTTTAAGACTCTCATCAAGAGTCAGATATTTCGGCTGTGACTTCTTAAGCTTTGGCGTTTCGAGTTCAAGCATTGGGTTTTCCTTAAAAAACATTCTCTGCACAGTCAGATATTTATAGAACATTCTGATTGAAGTAACTTTACGTGCTCTTGCCGCCGAATCATTATTGCGCTCATTTTTGCAATATGATAAAAAAGCATATGCATCCATTAAAGTTACATTTTTCAGGAAGTCTATATCAACATCTGTTATGTCAATCTTATCAAACTCCTCTGAGGAGGGGACAAACCCTTTGTATCGCTTCAGAAAACGCAAAAACATTTTTAAATCCAACGCATATTCATCAATGGTAAGCGATGATTTATTTTTAACAACATAAATGTGGTTCAAAAACTCTTTAAGTATAACCGGTAAATCGTTAGCAGTACTGTATTTCATCTTAAAAGAGCACCTCCTTGTGAAACGGTTTCACACATAGTGATTAAATATATGAATTTGCCACAACACCGAACCGGAGTTCTAAATGATGCCGAAGCAAATAAAGTAAGGTAATACGCTAATTAAATAATGACTTTCACAATTATACAATAAACTGCAAGAATTGTCTATTTATAGAATTATTTAGCTTTTACAAATCCAAAAAAATTTAAATTAAGAAAAATCACTATAGGATTATAATGAAAATTTGTATTTAATTTGAATTAATATTCTATAGAGACTGCTAATAATCACAAGAGCAATACAACGAATTAAGTATAGATAAAATTAATAAGAAGAAATTATTAAATATATAATCATTTTTTATAAAGCAAATGATGCCGTAATGCAAACAAAAAGAAGATAACATTGTAGATTAAATAAAGCATACCTGATAAAGACAAATATGCTGTTTATGGGTAAAAACACTTTCAATATAATCGCAGAGCCACGGATTTTGAAGATTTTTTGTGTTTGTTCTCCCCTGAATTATACAAAACTTTTATTTTGTATAATCACAGATATTAAAAAAGCTTTAATTCTTTAACTCCCACTCTAATTGAAGGAACTAAAAGTTAAGCCGTACGTTGAATAACTATTACATAAATATTAAATAAAAATAAAGCAAATGAGATTAAGTCAAGCTCTGTGATTTAACCCCATTTGCTTTAATCATTTTTTAATTACAGCTTCAGCTTATATCCACTGCATTTTTGTTTAAGCATGGCCTTAATTACATCTACGGCATAAGCTGCTGCTTCTACCGGTGGCATACCAAACCTGCTTATATTTGAGATTACCGTATAATCGCTTTCGCTCATTTCCGGATGAGGTTTATATGCAATATATGCACTCATACTTTCATCTGTAAGAAGTCCCGGTCGTTCTCCTATAAGCACGCAAACAACCTTTGCGTTTAGCAACGGACCTATTTCACGAGCTGTGTTAACTCTGCAATACCGTACAAAAAACGGTTTTCCTACACTTATACCTTCTTCTTCAAGCGCGAGATGTAATATAGGCAACATATTGGGAATATTTGCTTTTATTGACGGTGCCGACAGACCGTCACCGCAATATATTTGAACATCTGCCCCATATGTCGCGTTTTTAAGCAGAAAATCTTTGGTTTTCGCATCAAACAGTCTTCCATAATCCGGTCGCGTTAGCATTTCATATTTATCGTGGCATTTAGTCCTTACTTCGAAAAGACCGAGTTCATCCAATGTTTCTTTGCTAACCTCGCTCATAACAGCGTCATTTGCCGCAGCATGCGCCGCCCTAAAGTCGAGATATGCTTTTGTTTTGTATCTGCTGCCTGCCCTGCCTATTTCCAATCGTGCAGGCGTTGCACTTCTTAGACTGTCAAAATAATCGCCCATATCTTACACCGTCCGTTTACAGAAATATTCGCGGATTTCCCGCATTTTTACCAAGATGTCCGTTTTCCCAAATTCCATAACTTTCAAGCCAAAGCCTGAATTCTTCTATCGGCGACAATCCGAGCATTTCCCGTATAGCCGCAATATCATGATATGAGGTTGATTGATACATAAGCATTACATCATCGCTCTGAGGAATTGCCATAACATAATGACATCCGGCAGAGGCAAGCATAACCAATAGCGAATCGCTGTCGTTTTGGTCAGCTTTCATATGGTTGGTGTAACAGATATCACATCCCATAGGTAATCCGTGCATATGGCCGCAAAAATTATCTTCAAGAGCCGCGCGAATCAATTCTTTGGTATCGTATATGTATTCCGGTCCTATAAATCCGACAACGGTATTGACAAGAAACGGATTGTAATGCCGCGCAAGTCCGTAACATCTGCTCTCCATAACAAGCTGATCTGCACCGTTATGAGAATTAGACGACAGCTCACTTCCCTGCCCTGTTTCAAAGTACATATAATTAGGACCGATTGACGTCGCTTTACTCGCCATAAGTTCATTTGCTTCTGCGAGCATATCCACATCCGTGCCGAAAGAAGCGAGAGCCTTTTCACTTCCGGCAATTGACTGAAAGCAGAGATCCATAGGCACTCCGCTTTTCAATGCCTTTAACTGTGTTGTAATATGGCTTAAAACACATATTTGCGTAGGTATCTTTAAACGCGTTTTTACATCGTTAAACAGATTCAGAATGTCAGATGTGCTTTTAACATTATCAATAGCAGGGTTAAGCCCCAAAACCGCATCTCCTGCACCGTATGATAATCCTTCAAGCAGCGACGCTGTTACTCCCTTGACGTTATCTGTGGGATGATTTGGCTGTAAACGCACGGCAAACGTGCCTTTTTTACCTATCGTCGTATTACAGGTAGCCTCTATGTGCAGTTTACGCGAAACATACATTAAATCAAGATTTCCCATAAGCTTCGCCAATGCTGCTATAACCTCGGATGTCATACCGCGGGCTTTTTTCAAAATTTCATCCCCGGTAATCATATTGTCGAGTATAACTTCTCGTAATTCGCCTATTGTAAGTGATTTTATTTTGTCGTATTCTTTTGTGTCAAGATCATCGAGGATTATCCTCGTTACCGCGTCTTCGTTTGCAGGAACAGCAGGCTCTGCCGTGATTTCTTCGACCGTTAAATCGCTCAACACTTCTTTTGCGGCTATCCGTTCCTTGGCGTTGGCGGCGGCAATCCCTGCGAGCGAATCACCGCTTTTTTGCTCATTGGCCTTAGCCAAAACCTCTTTAATCGAAGAAAATTTATATCTGTTACCTAAAAGTACGGTTTCCAACTTCATTTCTTTTTGCCTCCGAAAACAAGAGTTTTTACAACTACCGGTACGGCTTTATTGCCTGCAATAGGTTCACCGATATCTATATAATCGTCTGACTTGCATTCAATACCGTCGAGACAAATAAAGGGATACTTTAGAGGCAATCGCCTGCGAAGGCACTGCCCTAAGGCCTTTGAAAAATCTTCTTTCAAAATTACAACCAACGGTATATTATTATTTATCAAATTTTTACAAGCCGATGCTATCTTTTCGGCAAGCATATCGACATATTTGAACGACGGGGCTTTTTCTCCCCTTATGCATATGGCACACGGCTTATCAGACACGCGCTCAAGCGATTCGATACAGGGCAGATTTTTAATCGGTAATGCAACATCGGCATACTGTATGGTACTCCCGGAAATATCCATACTGAACTGGCCTGCTCCGATAACGGTTGCCCGTATAGGATTGTCAAGCTCGGTTATAACCTTGCACGGATAAGTTTCGGTGTCCTTTTTAATTTCATCGGCAAGAATAATGCCGATATCACCGTATTTAAACAGATCGTCCGTCTTTTCCTGCATACATTCAGAAACACCGCCTGAAAAAGTAATAATTTCGGGGATATACTTCCCGGACAACAGACTATCGGTTATCAGCTCGGCTTCAATAGTATTTTCTTTGCAAAAACCCAAAGCCGCTTTGATTTTTGATGCAAGTATAGAGCAAAGCTTATGAACCGATCTTATGCTCTCGGCATTATCAAAACTTTTTATGTTTATGTCATTTGCACGGCACAAATTTAATAACGACGGTGATATAAAAATACCATCGTCGTTATTTTTTCGTACGAGTCTGCCACCGATATTTAAGCAACAGGTTTCCACACAACTTCCGTTTACAAATACAGAGATGTTGGTAGTACCGCCGCCTATGTCAACATTAGCGGTACATTTTCCCTCGTTTTCGCTGATAACGTCTGCCCCGGCGCCTTTGCCGGAAAGATAAGATTCAAGTTCGCTGCCTGCCTGGGCTGCAATAAAATCGCCTGCAAATTCGGATACGGAAGAAATAACCTCCGAAGCGTTTTCTCTGCAGGCACTCTCGCCTGTAACTATAACAGCCCCGCATTTCAACTCGTCCGGCGTTACACCGGCTTTTTTATATTGTTCTTTAATGATTGATGTAACGGCTTGAGCGTCAATTTTACCGTCTGGTAAAAGCGGTGTAAAAACAACATCACTTTTATATAAGACCTTTTTTGACGTTATATGCACACTCGGAACAGTACCGAACCCCTCCGTCACACCTATACCGATGCGGCTTATAACAAGGTGCGTTGTTGTAGTGCCTATATCTATTCCGGCACTCAGCATACTTTCCGTTTTCATATTAAGCCTCTTCAGCCGCAGATAATGATTCTGCCGCCTTTTCTGCTTCTATTGTTGATTTTTTTCTGCGGTGAATAATAAATCTGTTGCACGGATAAGTCCATAATGTGGGAATTGCCATTCCGATAAGCTTAATAACCAAATCCCAGAAGTTACCCGTAAGATTGTGAGATTGCGCAAAGGTTGTCATTGCGGAACCTATCCAGCCGTTCGCAAAAATTGTAAATACAACCATAATCGCATATAAAATCATGCTGAGAGTCGGATTTACATCTGCTTTAAATGTAATTTTGCGATTAAGAATGAATGCAATGGCATATCCGACGGTTGTGGAAATAAGATAAGTGTAGAGATAGCCTTTTGAAGTTATGCCTATCATATTGAGCGCATCATTTACAACAGGTACAGAGGTTAGAGCTTTAAATGCCGTATTCAGCAAAACCATATGTACAATTAACTCAATTGCGGACGAACTGCCTCCGGCTATTGAAAATTTAATAAACTTCCAAAGTTCTGCGTGTTTTTTTGACCAACGTGTAAATCCGTTTTCTTTTTTAACTTCGCTCATTTTTGACCTCCGATAATTATAAGTATTTTGCGAGTAAAACGATAAGAATTATAATTGCAGCAATAATGCCGAGAGTTTTTATAATCATCGGTATTGCAGCGTCAACCGTTGCAGGAGCCTTACTTGAAAGATAGTCATAAATCGGTTTTGAAACCTTTTTACCGACTAAATCTTCATATGTTCTGGTATAGGTCTTATAGCTGTTCGGTTCTTTTTCATCAAGGATAAAACATCTTACACCGCGCTTGGTTCTGTTACCGTAAACATTGAATCCGGACGATTGAGTAAAACCAAGGTCAACATTTTTATAAGTGCCTATGAAACTGTTTTTATGGTCATGACCTACGTACACCGCCATTACATCACCGCATTCCGAAATGGCGTCAAATTCGCCGTTGTTGATGTCCGGTATTGACGGCGGTTCCTCAAACATTCCTCCCACTCTGCAGGTGTTTCCGAGTCTGTAGAACTCATGCTTATGCGTTCTGTAGGCCTGTACGGCTCTTCTCTCATTCTTCTTAACTCTTCTGAGAATATTATAATATTCCGGAAGCGGTATATGCTGAAAAACTATTGAAGGTACATATTTTCCGTTTTTTTCTTTAAGTTCGTCGCGTTTTGCCTTATACCAAGAAATTATTTTTTTATCAAAAGCTTCATATCCGCCGCCCTTTGCATCGGTGCCGCTGTCAAAAAGATACAAATTGAAAACATCTCTGTCAGAACCGTCTGAGGCCTTTATCGGTATATTATATGTACCGCCGCCGTCTATGCCTTCGGCTTGAGTTCCTATGCAATTTGGCAAGGCTTTATATATATCGTTAAACTGATCTTTATTGGAGATGCCCACCTGCCTGTCATGATTACCGAAAGTTACGGCAAACGGAATATTACGTTTTGTAACAGGCTCAAGTAAAGTGTTTATTGTTTTGGCAACAGCATTTTCAAGATCTTTCCCTTTTCCCTTGTAGGTTACGCCGTAGCCTTTGATTTGATCGCCCGTATACACAACAAGGTCGGGTTTTTCATCTTCGATTGCGGCCTCAAGCAGAGCCATAGTGTCAGGTGATACTTTAGGTATCTCCTGCATATCCGTAATCTGCATGATTTTAAATAAGCCGTCTTTGTTCATTCTCATAAGACTTTTCTCCTGAGTATATAAAAAATAAGGGGCACGATGAATAAAAACCATACTCATTGCGTCCCCTTTGACATTATGTGTTAAGTATTTAGAATAGTACCACGTTAAAAGCTGTTTTGTCAACCTTATTTAAGTTAAATTATTGTAAAATGTCGATTTTATGTGAATTTAAAATCATTTACGAATTGGCTGCAGAACCTTTATCTGAATCTTTTTTATTTTTGCTGAGAAGCGCAAACAGTTTTTCCTGAGCCTTTGAACCGTCGCCGAAAATTCTGCCCGCCGCATAGTCAATAAGATATAATCCGTTAATGCTGACACCCTTATATTTTTGGCCGTATTTTTTTGCAACATGCTTTGCGGAAAGCGCAACGGTAGAAACTGTACCTATCGCCAAAATATCGCCGAAAAGATTTGACCATCTGTTTTTTCTCATTATAACCACTAGTCCCTTCTTTTTATATCTGCTGTTCCGATAAAGGTATTATACTTCCTATATCTGTTAGTTCTGTGCCGTTTAACGACTGCGGCGATATTCCGTAGTTTTGCAAAAATGCTTTTATTCGGTCTTTATCGCTGTGCATCTCAAAATTACCGAAAAAAAGCAAAATATTTCGCGAAATCATTGCGGAACACCCGCCTATAAATCCGTAATCAAATCCATACAACCTAACGCTGCCCTTGTTGACTTTTAAAACATCGTATCCGTAATTGAGCAGGACTTTTTCTATGCCCGAGTCATCGGTTATTACGGCGTTTTCTCTTACGGGACACAGCGAACACTTTGTATAACCCTGTTTAACATCGATTATACGCAAATTTCGGGATATGGCAACACCCAAAATCTGCGGCGAAACTGTTTTCCTGTTGCATATAAAATCGTTACCGATGACAACGCAGTTAAAAGGCACATCCAAAGGGTATTCGTAACCTAAATTTTCATCGGCGATAACGGCATTACCTCCGACGGAATCAATCCACTTCCCTATCCTGCGCTGTGTCCTGCTTAAATAATACAAGCCGCTGCCAAACGATGTAACCGACATATCGATATGCCCTCTCACGGGAGCTTGTAAAGCTTTTTCGGAGTCGCCGACAATAGTTTTAATACCCAAAGCGTTAAAATCGTTTATTAAGGGTTCTGCGGCGGCGCCTACTATTATTTCTTTTAAATCCGAGTCGGGCAAAAACGGATTTTTTAAAAAATATTTCATATTAATTTATTATTGCTTCAAATGCTTGCCTTATGTTGCTTACACCGATTACTTCAATATCGGCTTTTAAGTTTCCGGCAATTTTCTTTAGATTGTATTTTGGAACTATGCATTTTCCGAAGCCCAATTTTGCCGCCTCTTTAATGCGCTGTTCGCAGGAATTTACCGCTCTTATTTCGCCGCCGAGGCCGATTTCTCCGAATGCAAGAACATCCTCGGGCACAGGCTTGTCCTTAAGGCTTGAAACAATCGCCAACGCAATGGAGAGGTCTGACGCCGGTTCATCGACTTTAAGTCCGCCTATAATATTTATATAGCAATCCATATTGCCGAGAAAATAGCCGGCGCGTTTTTCAAGGACGGCTATCAGCATTGACATTCTGTTGTAGTCAACACCGTTTGCCATTCTTCTCGGAGTGCCGAAGCCGGTAGGAGTTACAAGACTTTGCACCTCAGCCATTATCGGTCTTGATCCCTCCATAATACAAGCGACGCACGAACCGGAAGTATTTTTCGGCCGCCCCGAAATCAACATCATCGACGGATTTTCAACTTCGTTAAGTCCGTTATCAAGCATTTCAAAAACGCCTATTTCGTTTGTGGAACCGTATCTGTTTTTTACGGCACGCAAAATACGGTATGAAAAGTTTCGGTCGCCCTCAAAATACAAAACCGCGTCAACTATATGCTCCAAAACCTTAGGCCCTGCAATATTGCCGTCTTTATTTACGTGACCTACTATTATTATGGGAATATTCAGCGTCTTTGCGGTACGCATAAACATATTTGTGGTTTCTCTTACCTGCGTTATGCTTCCCGAAGAAGAGCTGAGTTCCGCAATATTCATTGTCTGTATTGAATCTATCATAACAATGTCGGGTTTTTCCGCAGAAATAAGCTCACAGATATACTGCGCATCTGTCTCGCAAAGAAGCGAAAGATTATCGGCAGTTACTCCGAGTCTTGAGGCACGAAGTTTTAACTGATGTGCCGACTCCTCTCCCGAAACATATAAGATTTTAAGATTATTGTCTAAATACTGACATATCTGTAAAAGCATTGTTGACTTGCCGATACCGGGGTCGCCGCTTAAAAGGACAAGCGAGCCTTTAACCAAACCGCCGCCGAGGACGCGGTTGAGTTCGTGCAGCCCTGTGTCGTATCTATGCTCGGTATCGGTAACAATGTCATTTAACTTGTATACTTTCCCGTGAAAATTGTCAGAATAGGCTCTTTTTGCCGTAACGGTTTGCGGAACTTTTACTTCCTCGTTCATTGTGTCCCACTCATGGCATCCCGGGCACTGTCCGAACCATTTTGCAGACTCATAACCGCATTTTGAACACACGAAAACCGTTTTAACTTTTGATGCCACTATTACACGTCCTTTGCATTTATATATTCCATTATTCCGAAAGCGATGGAAAAAGCCATTTTTCTTTGATAATCCGAGTCTTCAAGCAATTCGTTTTCCCGGGGATTTGAAACAAATCCGCACTCAACGAGCACAGCGGTTCTTTTTGCGTAATACAACAAATAAATATTACTTCCTGATTTCTTAATAACACGCTTATTATCTTTTTGCAAAAGATTGCAAACGGAATTTTGTATGCAATTTGCCAAAACTGCGCTGTCGGTAGTGTTAGGCGAATAAAAAACCTGAGTACCCCAAAGCGAACTGTTGGAAAACTTATTTTGATGAATACTGACAAAAATATTGTTTTCGTCTGATTCCATTATCGACATACGCTTATGTATATCGGAAACTTTCTGCTCACGCAGGGTCTTTGCGCTGCTGTCATGTATCGACTCGTCGTCTGTTCTTGTCATAACGGTATTAAGCCCATATGCTCTGAGAATAAAATTCAGCTTATATGCAATTTCCAAATTGATTACCTTTTCCGATACACCGTCACTCGCAACTGCTCCGCCGTCGGCACCGCCGTGCCCGGCGTCAATCACGATTGTGTATTCACATTTTCCGGGTAATTTTCCCGTCGAAACATTACTTGTGGCACGCAAAAATTCAAAAACATAAAAACCTACACAAAAAAAGCACAAAATAAATATACATATAGGAAATATCCTTTTGCTCATAAAACATCACCCGTTAAATTTTATGAACTTTTTGTGCCGATTATTATATCTATCAGTATATCATATTTTTTGCCGTTTTCAATTAAAACGTCCGATATATGCGATTGTTTTGTTCTTCATGCAAAGGTGTTCACCATCGCTCAAATCATCAAATAAGCGAGTAAGCGCAGACAGATATTCATTGTAGCGGGCATCTCCTTGATGCAGTGCATATGAACTCGACAAACATCTTTGAATAAATTTTTCCTTAGTAAACATAAGATCATTGTCGTATGTTTTCTTTTCATAAATACAAGGGCGAAAAAACTCTCGTATTCTTTTATCGTCTTGACCTATTCCGCCGCTGAATCCTTTGAAGTCGGGGCAATATTTTGAGAAGACATCACGGCATTTTACCGTTGCCGGATCTTTTTCATCTCTCATATTCCAAGTCAAAACCACTAAACCTCTCGGCTTTAAAATTCGCCGACATTCCTGTTTAAATTTCACGGTATCAAACCAATGGAACGCCTGAGCGGAAGTTATTATGTCCACAGAGCCGGACTTAAGGCCCGTATTTTCTGCAGAAGCAGCAATCGAAAAGAATTTATCAAAACCGCAAAGCTCTTTTTCTGCTTTCCGACGCATATCCGTATTCGGCTCTATACCATACACGGTACTGCCGCGTTCAAGCAATTGCTTTGAGAAAATGCCCGTTCCCGAACCGATATCGGCAATAATCGAATTTTCCGAAAAAGAATAGATGGTATACAAATCGTCCAAGAATTTTTCGGCATAATCAGGTCGAGACTTTGTATAATAGTTTTGATGTCCGCTAAATAAAAGCTTGTTATCCATATAACTATCTATTATCTTTACCCAAAAAATTAAATGCTTCTTATGTTTTTTAATTTTGCAACTGCCATGACATTAAGAAATTTCGTAAAATGCATTATAAAAAGTGTAAATCATTTTTACAAATTGTATCATAATACGCTTTGTTTTTCAACAAAAAAGAGCAAGTCTAAAGACTTGCTCTTTAAATATAAATTCGGAAAAAATCAGCCTTTAACCATATTGGCAATTTCATCGGCGAAGTTTTCTTCTTTCTTCTCAAGGCCTTCACCCTTAGCATAGCGGATGAAAGAGGTGATCTTGATGTCTGCGCCGAGCTTCTTAGCTACGGAGTCAACATACTTCTGAACATTCATGCTGCTGTCCTTAACATATTCCTGTTCAAGAAGGCAATTCTCTTTATAATACTTGCCGACTTTACCCTCGGCAATCTTAGCAAGAACCTGATCGGGCTTACCTGCCATCTTAGGATCCTCGGCAAGCTGAGCCTTGATTATCTCGCTCTCGTGCTCAATAACGCTTGCGGGAACGCTTGCTCTGTCAAGATATGCGGGAGACATTGCGGCAATCTGCATTGCAACGTCCTTGCCCATCTCCTTAAATTCAGCAGTAGCGGCAGTCTTTTCGTCGGTATCAAAAGATACGAGAACACCTACTGCTCCGCCGGCATGAATGTAAGTTGCGGCGATACCGGTAACTCTTTCAAAACGGCGAATCTTCATATTCTCACCGATAGCAAGAACCATATCCTGAAGATTTTCCTGAACTGTTCTGTCGCTTCCGTCAAGCTTCTTTGTAAGAAGATCATCAACATCTTTGGGATCTTCATTTATAACAGTCTTAGCAACGCTGAGAACAAAGCTCTGGAACTTATCGTTCTTTGCAACGAAATCGGTCTCGGAATTAACCTCGATAATAACGCTTGTCTGCTTTGCTTCATCGGTGTAAGCCATAACTACGCCCTCGGCAGCAATTCTGCCTGCCTTCTTGGTAGCTGCGGCAAGACCTTTTTCTCTGAGAAAATCTATTGCCTTATCCATATCGCCGTCAGACTCAACGAGTGCTTTTTTGCAATCCATCATGCCGACGCCTGTTTTCTCGCGAAGAGCTTTTACATCACTTGCAGTAAATGCCATAATTTATTCCTCCAGTTAATTAAACTTAAACAGAGCCCGCACTAAAGCACGGGCTTTGCTTCTTTTTAAGATTATTCAGCAGCAGCTTCGGTTTCTGCATCGGCGTTGTCTTCAGCTTCTGCAGCCGCAGCGCCTTGCATACCCTGCTTGCCCTCGATAACCGCATCAGCCATAGCGCCGGCGATAAGTTTTACGGCACGAATAGCGTCATCGTTACCGGGTATTACATAATCGATTTCATCGGGATCACAGTTTGTGTCAACAATAGCGATAATCGGAATGTGAAGCTTCTTAGCCTCTGCAACAGCTATTCTCTCTTTTCTCGGGTCTACTATAAACATAGCAGCCGGCTGTTTCTTCATTTCGGTAATACCGCCCATAAACTTTTCAAGCTTTTCTATTTCAAGCTCGAGCTTAGCAACTTCTTTCTTGGGAAGCATATCAAATGTGCCGTCCTCTTTCATTGCCTCAAGCTGACCGAGTCTCTTTATTCTCTGCTTGATAGTTGTGAAGTTGGTAAGCATACCGCCGAGCCAACGAGCGTTAACGTACGGCATTTCGCAACGGGTAGCTTCTTCTTTAATAGAATCCTGAGCCTGTTTTTTGGTACCTACGAAAAGGATTTCCTCACCGTTGGCTGCAAGATCACGAACAAACATATAAGCTTCTTCAAGCTTTTTGACCGTTTTCTGAAGGTCGATGATATAAATTCCGTTTCTTTCTGTGAAAATGTACTCAGCCATTTTCGGGTTCCATCTTCTTGTCTGGTGACCGAAATGTACACCGGCTTCAAGAAGCTGTTTCATTGATACTACTGACATTGTTTTGTCCTCCTTATTTTATCCTCCGCACAGATCACTTTAACGCAAGACATAAAAATGCAATTTTGCGATAATCACCATGCGTGCGAATTGCGGAAGCATTATACCATTATTTAAATGCAAATGCAAGTCTTTTTCACCTATTGCCGAAAATTTTTTCCTGAAGATAATAGGCTTGAGCTTTTCTTCTTTTTTCCTCGTCGTTTGACAGCGTAAATGTACCATCCGATTTTTTTAATAAAACATTGCCCTCTCTGACTTTAAAAGGCAATGAATCAACCTTAACATTTAAAAACTTACCGTCGGGGCACTCTAAAACCGCAATATTGTTTTCAACTCTGTCCACAACAAAAAATTCATCCATAGCTATTTCTCCGTTGATACATAAATATGTTCACCGTCGCTGCCGACAACAATCGTACCGCTCACATCGGTACGCTTATACTGAATGCCGAGTTTGTCGAGCATATCAAGAGTCTTTTCCGACGGCAGATTATATTGATTATTTACACCGCAAGATATAATTGCAAGCGTAGGGTTAACGGATTTCAGAAAAGATTCCGAAGAAGATGTTTTACTGCCGTGATGCCCAAGTTTTATCACATCCGCCGAAACATCAAATCCGGCATTTAAAATATCTTTTTCTGACTTTTTCTCGGCGTCGCCCATAAATAAAAATGTATTTTTACCGTAAGTCGCCTTAATAACCACCGAAGAATTATTCAGTTCTTCATAATCGGCGTTAGGCGCCAAAACCGAAAAATAAAAGCCGTTTAAATCATATCTGTCTCCGGGAGTTGCGGCATAAGCCATTGCACCGCTTTCGGATATAACCTGAAGCAAATTTGTATAAATGGTCGTATCGGGCATATTCTGCTCAGTATAACGAGGCATAATTATGTTGGCGATTTCAAAATTTTGAATGATTTTTGCGGCGCTGCCGATATGGTCCGAGTGAGCGTGAGTTAAAATAAAATAATCTATCTTTTTTATGTCAAGTGCATTGAGATATGCGGCAACCTTATTGTACGCGTCCGTATCTCCGGAATCGATAAGAACCGTTTGACCGTCGCAGGTTATAAGTTCACAATCCGCTTGTCCTACATCCAAATAGCTTACCATAAACGGATATGTGTCGGCGCTCGAGGTCTCATTTACACCGGCAGAACGATAAATCGAGCTCCAAGACGGAAATACTTTCCCGGGGAAATACGTAATTATTGCGGATATTATGAGCAAAACGGCAATAATTAAGGCTATAAATATCTGCTTTTTACTGCTTTTTCTTCTTTTTGCCATATCTGTTGTTACCCTTTTTACCGTAAGATTGTTTTGCGTTGTTTTTTTTGGCTCCGGGACGCGGCTTTATCAGGCAGTTACTTCCGAAACCGATTAAATCCTGTCTTCCGGAGCGTTTAAGAGCCTCTTCGACAAGGCCATAATTTTTCGGATTGAAATACTGCATTAAAGCTCTTTGCATTGCCTTATCGTGCGGATTTTTTGCCACATATACCGGTTCAAGCGTATACGGATCAAGCTCCGTGTAAAACATTGCCGTTGAAATCGTTCCCGGAGTAGGATAATAATCCTGCACCTGCTCAGGGTGTAAATGTTCTTTTTTTATAAATTCCGCAAGCTTAACGGCGTCTTTTAAAGTAGCACCAGGATGCGATGACATAAGATACGGAACAAGATACTGTTCTTTCCCTATATGTTTGGTATAATTGAAGTATTTTTTCGAAAATTCTATATAAGCGTCTATATGCGGTTTACCCATTTTGTCGAGAACCGCGGCAGAGCAATGCTCGGGTGCAACCTTTAGTTGCCCGCTTATATGATATTTTACAAGTTCTTTGAAAAAGTCATCATTTTTATCCTTCAGCATAAAATCGTATCTTATTCCGGAGCGGATAAAGACCTTTTTTATGCCGGGAAGTTCTCTCAGTTCTCTCAAAACGTCCAAATATTCTGTTTCGTCGGCTTTAAGGGCTGGACAAGGACTCGGCGCCAAGCACTTTTTACCTTTGCACAAACCGCTTTTTAATTGTTTTTCACAGGACGGATACCTAAAGTTTGCAGTCGGCCCACCGACATCATGTACATATCCTTTAAAGTCCGGCAGTTGCTTCAGTTTTTCAGCCTCAGCAAGAATGGATTCTTTGCTTCTTGATGTAACAAACCGCCCCTGGTGAAACGCCAACGAACAGAAATTACACGCACCGAAACAGCCGCGGTTATGTGTTATTGAAAACTTTACTTCATCAAGCCCGGGAACACCACCGTATTTTTTATACACAGGGTGATAGTCACGCGTATAAGGAAGAGAATATACAAAATCAAGCTCATCTCTCGTCAACGGCGGCATAGGCGGATTTTGCACAAGCATCATATCACCGTGGCGTTGTTTTAACAGCTTTCCGCGTATGTGGTCCTGTTCATCCTGCTCAATTTTCACGGAAACAGCATATTCCTTTTTGGATTTCATCACGTTCTCGTAAGACGGACATTCTTTACCATATAGCGGAGTCTCAGAGACCGGAACGGTATAACACGTTCCTTTGATATCATGCATCAAACGTATATCTTCGCCGTTCTTTAAACGGTTTGCAACTTCGATTGTTTGATTTTCTCCCATACCGTAAATAAGCAAATCAGCCCCCGAATCAAAAAGAATCGAAGGATGAATCTTATTATCCCAGTAATCATAATGGGCGAACCTGCGCAGCGAAGCCTCCAGGCCGCCTATAATTATAGGAATATCATCATAGGCTTCTCTTATCTTTTTGCAATAAACAGTTACAGCTCTGTCGGGTCTTTTTCCCATTATTCCGCCAGGTGAATAAGCGTCTTTGCTCCTTGGCTTTTTAGCAACGGTATAATGTGCTACCATGGAGTCAATATTGCCGGAAGAGAGCAAAAACCCGTACTTAGGTCTGCCGAAACGCATAAAATCACGCGTACTGTTCCACTCCGGCTGTGCCAACACGCAAATTTTAAAGCCCTGTGAAGTCAGTACACGTGTAATTATTGCTGCCCCAAAACTCGGATGATCAACATAAGCGTCTCCGGAAACATAGACAAAATCAGGCCTGTCCCAACCGAGCTCAGACATTTCTTCTTTCGTTATAGGTAAAAATCCGTTCATAACTTACTCCGGAATTTCCGCATCTTCGTTTTTCTCGTCGGAGGCGGTATAATCCTTTGATGCTCCGCCCTGAGCCAAAGCATTCATCTCATACCACTGTTGTTTCGTTACAAGAACCTTTCGCGGCTTACTGCCCTCATACGGTCCTATAATATTTCGTTCTTCAAGAGTATCTATTATTCTCGCCGCTCTCGCATAACCGAGTTTAAGTTTTCTCTGTAGCAATGTTGTTGATGCCATCTGTGCGTCAACTACAACCTCTATAGCTTTCGGAACCATTTCGTCGGTTTCGCCGTCGGAATCTTCCCCATCTGAAACGGAACCGCCGTTTTTCTTCTTTTCCATTGCCGCCTGACGCTCGATTTCGTTCATTACTTCATCATCATACGAAGATTTTTCCTGTTTCTTTATGAAATCAACAACATTTTCAACTTCTTTATCCGAGAGGAAGCAACCCTGTATACGCTGCGGTTTTGCAATGCCAACAGGATAGAATAAAAGGTCACCGTTACCGAGCAGTTTTTCGGCTCCTGCGGTATCAATGATTGTGCGCGAATCGATTTGTGACGAAACCTTCAACGAAATACGGCTCGGAATATTAGCCTTGATAAGTCCCGTAATTACGTCAACAGACGGTCTCTGAGTAGCGATAACAAGATGCATTCCTGCTGCACGTGCCATCTGAGCAAGACGGCAAATGGAGTCCTCAACTTCGTGCGGAGCTGCCATCATAAGATCCGAAAGTTCGTCAATAAAGATAACGATCTGCGGCATTTTCTTCTGCCCGATACTCTCACATATGCTGTTATATCCGCTTATATCGCGCACATTATTATCCGAAAAGGTTTTATATCTTGACAACATTTCGGTAACCGCCCATGCAAGAGCGCCCGAAGCTTTACGCGGATCCGATACAACAGGAACTATAAGGTGCGGAATTCCGTTATAGACCGTAAATTCAACCTGCTTCGGGTCAATCATAAGAAGCTTAACTTCATCGGGTTTTGCATTATAAAGTATACTGACAATCATCGAATTAAGGCATACCGATTTACCGGAACCGGTAGTACCTGCAACCAAAAGGTGCGGCATTTTGGCAAGATCGGCATATGTACAATTACCTGCAATGTCTTTGCCCAACGCGACAAAAAGCTTTGATTTTGCATTTCTGTATTGGTCTGTGTCTATAATTTCGCGAAGAGTAACCGTAGAACGGTTTTTATTCGGCACTTCTATTCCGACTGCAGCCTTATTGGGTATCGGAGCTTCAATTCTGACGCCCGAAGCCGCAAGATTCAACGCAATATCGTCTGACAGATTGGTTATTCGGCTGATTTTGACACCAGCGGCAGGCTGAATTTCGTAACGTGTTACCGACGGTCCCCTACTTATATCAACGATTCTGGTTTCAACTCCGAAACTCTTAAGTGTGTCAACAAGCTTTGTAGCGTTTGCCTTAAGCTCATCTTCATACTTCATATTTTTCCCGTTTTTAGGCTCTGCAAGACAATCTAACGGAGGCAATTGATACTCCGCTTTCGGTTCGTCATTTTCATCGCCCGACGAATTGTCGTGTACGGTTTTTAACGCGGCAGCAGACGCAGCCATAGCCGCAGCATTTTTTGCCGTCTCTTCTATCGGTCTTGAAATTTGCGAATTCGTTTCATCACCATTCATATTTTTAATTATATCGTCAAGAAGTACAGGCCTTGATTCAGGGAGCTCGTCCTTTTCGGTGTCGTCGTTTTGCTTTTTATCCTCAACGTCATTTTGAACGGTATCGGCTGTTTTTTTCTTTTTCTTTGTCGTTTTGTCTTTAACCGGTTCCGGGCCTAAATCAACATCGGGATTAAAGTTTTCGCGGTTACGCACTTCCGCGCTCGCGAGCTGTTCGAGTTTTTCTTCACGGTACTCGTTCACTTTCTTAACGGGACTGTAAACACCCTTCATCAATTTTTTTAACGTTGTGCCCGTCATCAACATTAAAAATAAGAACATCAATATTAAAATAATAGCTATGGCGGCAGGCTTGCTGCTGCCGGTAGCAAGCAACACAGCACCGCCGATTATTGCGCCCACGGCACCGCTGCCGACAAGAGACCCGTCAAATCTGTATGCGTTATAAGCGTCTTTGACATTTTCCGAAAAGTCAACAACACCATGAAAACCGAAAATATGTATTGCGCTTGATAAGAGCATTATCAACATTGCCGCCTCAAATATTTTAGCTCCGATTTTTTGGTCGGTTTTGTCAAGTGTAGCCATAACGGCAACATAGATTAAAACCAACGGCCATATAAATGCCGAAAATCCGAAAAGACCGAAACTGAGCGTACGCAAAGCACCCCAAAGGCCTCCGCCGTTTATAAACGAAAGACATATGAAGAAAACAGAAACGGCAAAAAGAAGTATTGCGGCAAGCTGCCTGTTAGCTGCCGCTTTCTCTTCGTTTTGCTTTGTATTTTTAGCCGGAGAGGGTCTTTTCCCTCTTTTCGGCAGAGTAACTTTTTTATTTTTTGTTGCCGGCATTTAATTCAGCTCCATTTAACATCATTAAAAGTGAATTTTGAATATCTGGCACGCAAGTGTAAATATACCGATTGCTATGCAATAATATCCGAAATATTTAAACATATCTTTTTTTAGTATCCACTGAAGAAGTTTTATGCAAAAAACACCGACTACCATAGCCGTAATTATGCCTATAACCGTAGGTAATACTTCGATACTTTGATGATTTTCGATTGCTTCTTTAGTCTGAGAGATATTGGCGGCAATTATTGCCGGAATACCCAGAATGAACGAATACTGAACCATATATTCTTTATTTACACCGCATATCATGCCGGTTGATATTGTCGAACCGGAACGCGAAAGCCCGGGGAAAGCCGCCGCAAATGCCTGAGCTATACCTACAGCAAAAGCATCGGTTGTATTAACTTCTCTGACAAGCTTCTTTTGCTTCGAAATATATGTAGCAGTGAGAAGCAATACGGCAGTTAAAAGGAAACTGAACCCCTCAACCCAAAGGTTATCGTCCTCGGCAAACCGCCCGCAGACATCCATAAGCTTTTGTCCGCCGCCGACCGGTATAAGCAAGAAAAGCAACGGAATACATGAAAATACAAACATAACAAGCATTTTTCTCGTTCCGGTTATTTCCTTAAATTTAAATTTTCCTGTAAAGATGTCTTTAATCAATTTGAAAAAATCAACAATAAGCGCCCAAATAGTTTTGTAATAAACAATTAAGACCGCAATCAGGGTACCCATATGCAGCATAACATCAAACAGAAGAGATGTATCGCTTGTTGTTCCCAAAAGATAATGGAAGAGCGACAAATGTCCGCTGCTTGAAACCGGTAAAAATTCGGTAACACCCTGAACTAATCCTAAAATAATCGCTTTTAAAATACTCATAGCATCCTCCGATAATGAAATTTTGGATTAAAATATTTTGAAGATATATAATCATACGGATTTGTGGAACGCAAAGATATTGCGGTACATTTTCCGTTAATATTTCTGTATTCGACATAGCCGCCGTCAATAGGCTTAACGGAGTTTTCCGGTGCCGAAAAAGGAAAAATCTCGTAAGGCGAAACAACAGAATAAAGAATCATTACTTTTTCTCCTCTTTTATCATACCGTAAAGGCAATCGAGAGCATCGGACAGACCGCCAAGGCAGTCGATAAGCCCCTCTTTTACGGCGGTTTCACCGTCAAGAACCGTTCCGACATCCATAACGAGTTCTCCCGTGGCTGTCATAAGTTCTCTGAATCTTTCGGATTTCATCGAAGAATTATCGGCAACAAATCTTACTATTCTTTCTTGCATCTTATCGAAATAAGACAATGTCTGAGGAACGCCGAGCACAAGCCCGTTCATTCGCACCGGATGCACAGTCATTGTTGCCGACGGTACAATAAAAGACCTTTTTGCGGAAACCGCCAACGGCACGCCGATTGAATGTCCGCCGCCGAGAACAAGCGATACAGTAGGTTTTCTCATACCGCTTAAAAGTTCCGCAAGTGCAAGACCGGCTTCAATATCTCCGCCGACGGTATTTAAAATCACAATCAGCCCCTCTATATCTTTACTTTCTTCAATAGCGACAAGCTGAGGTATAACATGCTCATATTTTGTTGTTTTATTTTGCGGCGGCAATATAAAATGACCTTCAATCTGCCCTATTACAGTAAGGCAATGAATGTAGTGCCCGTCTTTGGAAACAGTAACCGATCCGGTCTCAACAATCTGTTTTATATCACCGTCGGTATTATCATCTTCGCCCGACAAATCATCCGGAGCCGCCGATGGAGTTTCGCTTGGAGAAGCAGGCTCAATCAAATTATCATAGGTCATAATGACACCCCCATATAAAGTCATATATCATTATACCCATAATAACACATTTTATATTTGTCTTAAGTATTGTAGCACAAATGTTTTTTTATGGCAATAGTGCTGCTCCCCTTAGAAAGAATACTGTTATTATACTTGACAGAAATAATGTTGAACATAATTTTTTATTTTCTTCATTTGAAACGCAAAAGTCATATTGTCGGAGCGACATTTATAAAAAAGTTTAAACTTTTTTAATATTTTTATTGACATTTTTCCTGTAATGTATATAATAATAGTTATTGAGGGGATCAAATATTTTCCAGGCAAAAAATTTAGTTTACCGCTTATTTCAGCGGTAAGCTTTATTTTTTTGCTTTTTCATTTACATGTAGTACTTTCACATTATGTAATTTTGTATCGCTCAATTGCATTTATCGCGTTTTCCATAGTTAATATTGACATTTTGATAAATTATGACATAATATAACGGAAAGCTGAAGCTTTCTTAAGCATTTTATTTAACATTTAGCAAGATGCAAGGACCCAAAATATTTTGCCTAACCCCTATGGTAAAATATTTTGGGTTCTCATCTTTATGTAATTAAAAATTTCAATATATAATTGTTTAAAGAAATATTGCTTTACAGCCAAATTTCACTTGATAATTCATTGACAAAGTATTCTATAAGGATTAAAATAAGATTGTTAAAAATGTGAAAAAGTTAGGAGTGATCTATATGGGTTACACGGTAGCTCAAAAACTAATTAAGTCACATCTTGTCAGCGGAGAAATGAAAGTCGGCAGTGAGGTCGGTCTCAGAATCGACCAGACTCTTACGCAAGACGCGACCGGCACTATGGCATACCTCGAATTTGAAGCCATGGGCATAAAAAGAGTTAAAACAGAACTTTCGGTTGCATATGTTGACCATAACACCCTGCAGACAGGATTCGAGAACGCAGACGACCACCGCTTTATAGGCAGCGTTGCAAAGAAGCGCGGAATCAGATTTTCTCGTCCGGGTAACGGAATTTGCCATCAGGTACACTTAGAGCGTTTCGGTAAACCCGGAAAAACGCTTATCGGCTCTGACAGCCACACACCCACGGGCGGCGGTATCGGTATGCTCGCTATGGGTGCAGGCGGACTTGATGTAGCAGTTGCAATGGGCGGCGGCACATACTATATTACCATGCCGAAAATCGTCAACGTACATCTTACCGGAAAACTTAGCCCCTATGTTACTGCCAAAGACGTAATCCTTGAAGTCCTAAGAAGAATGACTGTTAAGGGCGGCGTAGGTAAAATAATCGAATATACAGGCGAAGGCGTTAAAACTCTCTCGGTTCCCGAAAGAGCAACTATAACCAATATGGGCGCTGAGCTCGGCGCAACAACTTCAGTTTTCCCGTCTGACGAAATAACCAAGGCGTTTCTTGAAGCACAAGGCAGAGTTGAAGATTGGTCCGAGCTTTCGGCGGACAGCGACGCGGTTTACGATGAATACATCGAAATAGACCTTTCTTCTCTTGAACCTCTTGCAGCTATGCCGCATATGCCCGATAAAGTAAAAAAGGTTTCCGAAATAGGCAAGATAAAAATCGATCAGGTATGCATAGGCTCCTGCACAAATTCCTCTTTAATGGATATGCTGAAAGTTGCGGCTATATTAAAGGGACATACCGTTGCCGAAAACGTCAGCCTGAGCATCGCTCCGGGTTCAAAGCAGGTGCTTAATATGCTCGCACTCAACGGAGCACTCTCGGATATGATAAATGCGGGTGCCAGAATTCTCGAAAGCGCTTGCGGACCATGCATAGGTATGGGTCAGTCGCCTAATTCAAAAGGTATTTCTCTCAGAACGTTCAACAGAAACTTTGAGGGACGTTCCGGAACAGCAGACGCAGGAATATACCTTGTAAGCCCCGAGACTGCCGCGGTATCGGCAATCACCGGTGTATTGACCGACCCGAGAGAAAACGGAGAACCGCTCCACATTCTTATGCCCGACAAATTTATTGTTAATGACAATATGATAGAAATGCCCGCTTCAGAAGAAGACGCAGACAAGGTTGAGGTTATTTACGGTCCTAACATCAAACCGTTCCCGAAAACCGAAAAATTACCGGAGAGCATTGAGGCTAAAGCGCTTCTCAAAGTCGGAGATGACATAACCACCGACCATATTATGCCCGCAGGTGCCAAGATACTCCCCTATCGCTCAAATATACCTTACCTTTCACAGTTCTGCTTCGGAGTATGCGACAAGGAATTCCCCGACAGATGTAAAAAGGAAGGCAAAGGTATTATAATCGGAGGCGCTAACTACGGTCAGGGTTCTTCGCGTGAGCACGCTGCTTTAGTTCCGCTTTATCTCGGTATAAAGGCTGTTATCACAAAATCATTTGCAAGAATTCACTGTGCGAATCTTATCAATGCCGGTATATTGCCTCTTAACTTTAAAAACCCCGATGATTATGACAAGATTTCAGAAGGTGACCTTCTCAGCCTTAAAAACGTAAAAGACGAGATTCTCTCAAACAAGCCCGTAATGTTGTTTGACGAAACAACCGGTGAAGAATTCGAGCTTAAATATGATTTGTCAACACGCCAGAAGGACATTATCCTTGCAGGCGGTCTTCTCAACTACACAAGAGAATCATTATAACAGGAGGATAAAAATGACTGAAGAAAATTTGCAGGAAGCTTTAAAAAAGTTTGAAGCACTCGTTCGCGAGCAATCGGAACGCTCCGACAGAATTAAAGCTCAAAAAGACAGTATCGACTATGACAAACTTGCTAAAATAGTTATCGGCGTTTGCGGCGGAGACGGCATCGGACCGATTATCACAAAGGAATCGGCAAGAGTTCTTGAGTATATGCTTGAAGACGATGTTAAAGCCGGAAAAGTTGAGTTTAAAGTCATCGACGGACTTACGATTGAAAACAGAATTGCACATATGCAAGCTATTCCCGACGATGTTCTTGAAGAGCTTAAATCGTGCCACGTTATTTTAAAAGGTCCGACAACCACCCCTCAGGCCGGCAGCGGTATGCCAAATATCGAAAGCGCTAATGTTGCTATGAGAAAAGCTCTTGATTTATTTGCAAATGTTCGTCCCGTAAAGGTGCCTGAAAAAGGAATCGATTGGACATTTTTCCGCGAAAACACCGAGGGCGCCTATGCCGTCGGTTCAAAGGGAATAAATGTTGACGACGACCTTGCATTTGACTTTGTTGTAGCAACAAGCGAGGGTTCAGAGAGAATTGCCAGAATGGCATATGAGTATGCACGTAAAAACCACAAGGATCGCGTATCCATTATCAATAAAGCCAATGTAATTAAAACAACGGACGGTAAATTCCTCAACATATGCAAAAATGTCGGCAAGGAGTATCCTGAAATCACTACTGATGAATGGTATATCGACATAACCACAGCAAAACTTATCGATGAAAAGCGCCGCAAGGACTTTAAAGTCTTCATTCTTCCCAATCTTTACGGCGATATTATAACCGACGAAGCTGCCGAATTCCAAGGCGGCGTCGGCACGGCAGGAAGCGCAAATCTCGGAAAAAGATATGCAATGTTTGAAGCTATACACGGCTCTGCTCCGCGTATGATTTCCGAGGGAAGAGGTCAATATGCCGATCCTTGCTCAATGCTCCGTGCTACAGTTATGCTTCTGTCGCATATCGGTAAACAAGACAAAGCCGATCTTCTTGAAAAGGCGCTTGATTACTGTATGTTCACTGATAAAAAATATGTAATTACCGGACGTGAAGACGGTGCAACTTGCAGTGAATTCGGCGATTATGTAATGGAAACCGTTCAAAAGCTTTCAAAGTGAGGTGAACTGAGCAATGGCAAAAAATGATTCGGTATCATTATCTGTTGTTAAAAGACTTCCGAGATATTATCGCTTTTTGGGTGAAATAAAAAAGAGCGGAACAGTACGTATATCATCCGGCGAGTTGTCAAAAAGAATGGGTTTTACCGCTTCACAAATTCGCCAGGATCTTAATTGCTTCGGAGGCTTCGGTCAGCAGGGATACGGATACAACGTTGAACAGTTGTATAAAGAAATAGGTTCTATACTCGGTGTCAACAACCATCTTAAAACCGTTCTCATAGGTGCAGGAAATCTCGGACACGCTATAGCTTCTCATATGTCTTTTGAAGCGCGCGGCTTTAACCTCATAGGTATTTTTGATAAAAACGAAGCGCTTGCAGGGAAGCTTGTACGTAATATTCCGGTAAGACACATAGACGGTCTGTATGATTTTTGCCGTGATAACTCCCCTGCCGTTGCGGTGCTTTGCATACCGAGCGATAATGCAAAGGAAATCGTCGATGAACTTGTTAAACTCGGCGTAAAAGGATTTTGGAATTTCAGTCATTATGACATTGCTTCCGATTACCCGAATGTTGCGGTTGAAAACGTACATCTTTCCGACAGCCTCATGACTCTCAGCTATCATGTAAGTAACCTTTAATTACAAATCAATACAAAAAAACGATATCGAAGATTTCACTTCGATATCGTTTTTTTATTTGTTCTCAATTAAACTTTTAAGTGACTTTAAAAAATCTTCATTTTGAAAGTCCTTTCGTTTATGCGGACCTTTTGTTCTGCCGCCCGACATACGTATTTCACGGGAAATGTGTCTTGACTGCAAAAGGCCGTCAATATTTCTGCCGGTATAAATTAAACCGTTTTGGTTTAAAGGTTTTGCATTTTTCGCAAGACACATAGCTGCCAGCCCAAAATCCTGCGTTACCACAATATCGCCGGGCGCTATAAGATTGACGATTTTATAGTCTGCGCTGTCATTGCCCTTTGGAACTGTAACGGTTTGTGCATTTTCGAATATCAATTCATGAGAAGTATCACACACCACATAACAAGCTATACCGTATTGTTCGGCAACATTTACAGCCAATTCCGTAACAGGGCATCCGTCGGCATCAATAAAAATACGCATTTTATTCTTCCGCAAGTGCATTCAATTTTTCAATGCACTGCTTACATATTTTATTTCCCTTGTATTCGACAATATCATCTACGCTGTCACAAAAAATACATGCCGGAACATATTTTTTTAAAACAATGGAGTCGTTGTCAGTATATATCTCTACAGCGCTTTTACCGGCTTCGAGGTTTAAAAGCTTACGGGTTTCGGTTGGCAATACCACCCTACCCATTTTATCAATTCCACGGACCATGCCCGTAGACTTCATATTATTCACCCCTAACATTCAGCAAAAAGCAACAATCGGAACTTCCTTTTGACATAATATAGCATTTTAAAATAATTATGTCAACGAAAATACAATATCTATTTATCATTTCATATGAATATACATTATACCGGTGAGTGATATGATGAATTATATATGGTGTGCCATAATTCTGCTGAGTATAGTTTTTTCTTTTGCCTGTGGCAACACAGCGGATTTATCAAGTACCATTATAGCCTCCGGCAAAGAATCGGTTGAATTTTTGATAGGTATATTGGGCATATTTTGTTTTTGGGGAGGAATTATGAATATTATAGAAAAATCGGGGCTGAACAAGCTGTTTTCAAAAGCCCTATCCCCTATTATTAAGCTTCTGTTTAAAGATGTAAAACCCGAAAGCAAACTTTTTGATGCAATAAGCCTCAGTATGGCGGCTGGTCTGTTAGGACTCGGCAATGCCTCAACACCGCTTGGCATATCGGTTATGAAAGAGTTTGCAAAAAACAGACCGAACGGATATACAGCCACAAATAATATGGTTATTTTTGTAGTCTTAAACTCAACGGCTTTTAAGCTGTTTCCATCTACAATAGCAGCCGTAAGGCAAAATAACGGCGCCGCAAATCCTCTGGACTTTTTGGCAGCTTCTCTCGTAGCCTCGTTTACTTCGGTCGCAACAGGGCTTATTTTGGCAAAGATGCTCGGCGGTAAAAAATATGAGTAAAATAGGTGCTTACATATTCGTTATTTTTATTGCGGTTACAGTGTGTTATTCGCTCTTAAAAAAGAGAAATGTCTTTCAGGATTTCACCGGAGGCGTGCCGTCGGGTCTTAAAACCGGATTAGCAATCTTCCCGGCAGTTACTGCAATGACGCTGGCAGTAAATATGTTTACTAAGTCGGGTCTATGCGATTATTTAACAAAGCTTATAACGCCTGTTTTTACAAACATCGGTATTCCTGCTGAACTGATACCTCTGATAACAATAACGCCGCTGTCCGGCAGCGGTTCACTGAGTATATTTGAACATCTGCTCAAAAACTACGGCTGCGACTCCTTTATAGGCAGATGTGCATCAGCTGTAATGTCATCGACGGAAACCACTTTTTATGTTATAACCGTTTATTTCGGAGCAATAGGCATAAAAAAAATAAGGCACACAGCTTTTGCTTCGCTGTGTGCCAATATAGTTAGTGTAATTATAGCAACACTAATGGTGAAACTTATTACTTTTCAATAAGAGAAACACCGGTCATCTCAGCAGGTTTTGCAAGTCCCATAATGTCAAGCATTGTAGGCGCAAGGTCGCAGAGTCTTCCACCCTTTTGTTTGAGCTTGCAATCATAACCTACTATAATCAACGGAACGGGATTGGTTGTGTGTGCAGTAAACGGTGTTCCGTCCTCAGCATACATTTTATCTGCATTACCGTGGTCCGCGGTTATAAGTGTAACGCCGCCCATCTTATTGACTGCGTCAACAAGCTTACCTACGCATTCATCGACAGTTTCAACAGCTTTTACCGCCGCAGGGAAAACACCCGTATGGCCTACCATATCACAGTTAGCATAGTTGAGAATTACAACATCGTATTTTCCGCTGAGTATTCTCTCGCAAGCTGCATCGCAGACTTCATAAGCGCTCATCTCAGGCTTTAAGTCAAATGTTGAAATCTTTGGAGAGTCGATAAGAACTCTGTCTTCACCCGGATATACTTTTTCTTCACCGCCGTTAAAGAAAAATGTAACGTGTGCATATTTCTGCGTCTCGGCTATGCGAAGTTGGGTTTTGCCAAGAGAAGAAAGATATTCACCCATAGTGTTTTTAAGAGTCTCGGGTGCAAAGGCAACTTCAACATTAGGCATTGTCTCATCATACTGAGTCATACAAACATAATAAAGCGGGAAATATTTTCTCTCGAAGCCCTTGAACTCCGGATCAACAAAAGCTCTCGTTATCTCTCTTGCACGATCGGGGCGGAAATTAAAGAATACAACCGAATCGTGTTCCTTGATTTTGCCGTCTTCCGAGCATACAGTAGGCATAACGAATTCATCTGTAAGATGCTTGCCGTCACCGTCGATTGTTTCATATGACTTTTTAACTGCGTCAATGGCGTTTGAGTTGTGGATTCCTTCTCCGTCAACCATGGCTCTGTATGCCATTCCGACTCTGTCCCACATATTGTCACGGTCCATAGCATAAAATCTGCCCATTAATGTAGCAATTTTGCCTACGCCGATTTCGCTCATTTTATCTTCAAGTTCTTTAATATATTCAACACCGGATGCAGGCGGTACATCACGACCGTCAAGAAGGCAATGAACATAGACATCCTTAATGCCGTTGCGTTTAGCGAGTTCCAGCAAAGCATAAAGATGAGAGTTGTGGCTGTGTACGCCGCCATCGGATAAAAGACCTATCAAGTGGAGAGCCGTACCGTATTTTTTGCAATTTTCAACCGCTCCCATAAATGCGGGATTCTTAAAGAAGTCGCCGTCGGTTATCGCCTTAGAAATTCTTGTGAGTTCCTGATAAACGACTCTGCCGGCACCGATGTTTGTGTGACCTACCTCACTGTTACCCATTTGACCGTCCGGAAGTCCAACGTCCATTCCGGAAGCTCCGATATAAGTCATGGGGTCGTTTTTCATAAATTCGTCAAGTCGCGGAGTATTGGCGGCTTTTATCGCATTGCCGTAATCTGACGGATTGTAGCCAAAGCCATCCATAATACATAAAACAACAGGTTTTTTCATTTAAATCACCTTATCTAACTATTCAATAATTATTTAGAAGCAGCGGCAACAATTACGGAGAAATCCTGTGCTTTAAGAGACGCACCACCGATAAGTCCGCCGTCAACATTTACTTTGGAAAGAAGCTCTTCGGCATTTTTCGCATTCATAGAACCACCGTACTGAACGGTTACGCTCTCTGCTGCATCCTTGCCGTAAACTTCCTCAATAGCTGCTCTTACATAACCGTTGCCCTCATCTGCCTGATCGGATGTGGCTGTAACACCTGTACCAATTGCCCAAACAGGCTCATATGCGATTATGACATTTGCAAGCTGTTCCTTCGTTACATTTGTAAGCGCCATCTTAGTCTGGAATTTCAAAAGAGTTTCGGTATAACCGAGTTCTCTCTGCTCAAGTGTTTCACCGACACAAATGATGGTCTTAAAGCCTGCGTTCAAAGCGGCAAGAGCACGAAGATTTACAGTCTGGTCGGTTTCACCGAAGTATGTTCTTCTTTCGGAGTGACCGACAATAACATATTCAACTCCCGCTTCTTTAAGCATATCTGCCGAAACTTCGCCGGTATATGCACCCGAAGCCTTAAAGTGAATGTTTTCCGCACCGATTTTAATGTTAGAACCCTTAGCAGCCTCAACAGCTGTAGGAATGTCAATGTACGGTACGCAAAGCACAACCTCGCAGTCCGCATCCTTAACGAGCGGTTTCATTTCTTCGATAAGAGTCTTCGTTTCGCTCGGAGTTTTATTCATTTTCCAGTTGCCGGCAATAACAGCTTTACGAAGTGTTTTATTCATTATAATTACTCCTTTATTATAATTAACAGGTGAGTAAAGATACCCACCTGTATTGTTCTGATTATTTCTTGTCGTTAAGGGCAGCAATACCGGGGAGCTCTTTACCTTCAAGATATTCAAGCGAAGCACCGCCGCCTGTCGAGATATGCGACATCTTATCGGCAAAGCCAAGCTTCTGTATAGCTGCTGCAGAGTCACCGCCGCCGATAATGGAAATAGCATGGCTGTTTGCAATGGCGGTAGCGACCGCTATTGTTCCGGCAGCAAAGTTGTCCCATTCGGAAACGCCCATAGGTCCGTTCCAAATTACTGTGCCGGCATCTTTAACAGCATCGGCAAAAAGCTGCTGAGTCTTAGGACCTATGTCAAGTCCCATCCAACCGTCGGGAATTTCGTCGGAATTAACAACCATAGCCTCGGTATCGGGTTTATATTCTTTACCTACCTTATTATCAACAGGAATGAGGAATTTAATGCCTTTGGCCTTAGCCTTGTCCATCATTTCTTTTGCAAGGTCTACTTTATCTGCCTCAAGAAGAGAATCGCCTATGCTGTGGCCGAGAGCTTTCATAAATGTATAAGCCATACCGCCGCCTATGATAAGCGTATCACACTTGTCAATCAAATTTGTGATTACGCCGATTTTATCAGAAACTTTTGCTCCGCCGAGAATTGCAACGAGCGGTCTCTTCGGATTTTCCAAAGCTCCGCCGATAAACTTAATTTCTTTCTGAATGAGATAGCCGCATGCCGCAGGAAGATAGGCAGCAACGCCGGCAGTTGACGAATGAGCTCTGTGAGCCGAACCGAAAGCGTCATTCACATAGAGGTCTGCAAGTGAAGCAAAGGCCTTAGAAAGCTCGGGATCATTTTTAGTCTCGCCGGGTTCAAAACGAACATTTTCAAGAAGCATTACTTCACCGTCTTTAAGTGAAGCGGCAAGCGCGTGAGCACTCGGGCCGACAACATCGTCAGCCATTTTAACTTCCTGACCGAGAAGCTCCGAGAGACGGGCTGCAACGGGCTTCATAGAAAATTCAGGATTTACCTGACCCTTCGGTCTGCCGAGATGTGAGCAAAGTATAACCTTTGCACCGTTCTTTATAAGATACTGAATTGTGGGAAGAGAAGCAACTATTCTCTTGTCGCTTGTAATAACGCCGTTTTCCATTTTAACGTTAAAGTCGCAACGAACGAGAACTCTCTTACCTTTGACATCGAAATCTTCGACTGTCATTTTGTTTAAAGCACTACTCATTTTTTACATCCTTTCGGTTGATAATTAACATCTTTTATCCTGTTTATTTTATAACAAACACAGAATTTTTTCAAGTACCGCTACGGATAATGGACGAAAAATATTGTTTATTTTTTGTAAATTTTGCACAATAATTAAATTGTGTATGCAGACTTGATTTCATCTACCCTTTTAAGCACCATATTTTTCAGTTCATTCGGAGAGCTTACCTGAATTTTACCGCCGAATTGAATAATCCAAGAAACAAGTCCGTCATTGACTGCCGAATTGGCGTTTAAAGTGAATTTTGACGGACCGCTTTTGTGGATATTGGCGTCCTCGCCGAACCTGTCAAGTACATTTTCCACAATATCATCGCTGCAAAGTAAAGAAATAGGCTTAGGCTCACCCGAAAACATACCAAAATGTTTACTTGCGTAATCGGCGGAGTCGAAACTGAATTTGTACGGTGAAACTTCCGAAAACGGTCGAGAAAAAGACTCTTCCATAATTTCGGTATGCTTTATTCTGTCAATCCTCATAACCATCAGATTATCGTATTTATCTTTATTGCCCACAAGATAATAGTGGTCGTTCGACCAAATCAATGAATACGGGCTTATCACGTGTTCTTTTTCTTCATAAGCTTTGGTAGGATCGCCAGATATTATGCGCCGACGGTAAACTATTTTAACTTTACGTCTGTCGCCGATAGCGCGGTCAAGCTTGTCGATTGTGTAATACAATTCTTCATTTTTGCACTTCGGTCTGTTATCCACATAAACCTGAGATTTAATTTTTTTCGCCTGCTCTTTACTTGTCAGAGTAAAAATTTTATCCAAAAGCTGCTTGGTTTTTTTCGCCGAAATAAAGTTGGCAGCTTGCACCGCATCGCTTAAAAGTCTCAGTTCGGCAAGCTCAAATTCACGGCTTGCAAGAAAATAACCGCCGCCGGAGCCGTTACACTTAATAATATCATATCCAAAATCAATAAGGTTTGAAACATCGCTGTATATCGACTTTCGTTCTGCGGAAATTCCGTGATTGAGCAAATAAAGCTTTATCTCCTCGGCATGTGCAATGTGATTTTCGTCGGTATTCTCCTGTAAAAACTTCAGTATATAAAGAAGTTTAAGTTTTTGATTGTTTGTCGCCGCCATAAATAGCCTCTCAATATTTTAACTGACTGTTTATATCCTTTAAAACATTCTCGTCGATTTTAAGAACCGCTCTGTCGTATGTATAAATGCCGTTTACTTCATTTTCAACATCGCTTACCTGGGTGTAAACAGTACCGGACAGACCCTTATCTATTATTGGGATAATTTGCTTATCCAACAGTTTTTTATAGGCTTTGGTAAGGCTTTCTTTGGATTTAAACATAAGATAGCCAAAAGCTTTTTTCTCATTCCAGGTATGACCGGGAACTATATTCGAATATCCGCCGAATTCAGTGACGACAAAAGCACGATTTTTTGATTTCCTCAGATGAATCGGGAGAATATATTTATGCATACTGTCAATATCTCCGCCGCCCTGATCATACCAACCGCTTGCATGGTCAATGACACGATGGCTGTCAAGACTTCTGACAAAATCGCAGACTTTCAAGGCATCAAACTGCCCCCATGCTTCATTGAACGGCACCCAGCAGTATATTGACGTCACGCTGTAAAGCTGTTTAATCATTTCTTCAAGCTCTTCATAGTAGTTGCGACGCCATTTTTCATCGCCGCGGCTGAATTTGTTGTATTTGTTATCCTTGAGCTTGTAAATGCCGACATTAGGTAAAACTCCCGCGTAGAAATCTCCTATGTATTCTCCGCCGCTTACCATATCCTGCCAAACAAGCATACCGAGTCTGTCGCAGTGATAATACCAACGCATAGGCTCAACTTTAATATGCTTTCTCAACATATTAAATCCGAGACGCTTCATTTCGGAAATATCAAATATCATAGCCTCATCCGTAGGCGCCGTAAGTCCGCCGTCGCACCAATAGCCTTGATCTAAAAGTCCCTTTTGGAAATACGGTTCATTGTTAAGGAAAAGACGTGTTATTCCCTTATTGTCGCGCCCTATTGAGAATTTTCTCATTCCGAAATAACTTTTAACCGAATCGACTGTTTTGTCGCCGATTGAAACTGTAATAAACAAATCATAGAGTTTGGGATTTTCGGGCGACCAATACTCATACTTTTTAAGCTTGATTTCGTCATGTGGTTTAACTGTTTTCTCGGCTAAAACGCTGTCACCGTCCATTACTTTCGCTTTTATTTTAACACCTTTCATTTCGGCGGATAAGTTTACATCGATTGATATAACATTGTTATCAATATCGGGAACAACATCAAGCTTTTTAATATAGCAACTGTCAACCGCTTCAAGCCAAACTGTCTGCCAAATACCCGATGTAGCAGTATACCAAAATCCGTGCGTCTCATTAACCTGTTTGCCGCGTTGTTGCCAGCCCGAATCAGTGGGGTCAAATACGCAAACCGAAAGTTCATTTTCGCCGTCGTGTAAAAAATCGGTAATGTCAAATGAAAACGCACAATATCCACCGATATGTGAGCCTACAAAGGCATCATTAATATATACCTTACATTCCCAATCGACTGCTCCGAAATGTAAAAGGATATTTTTTCCTTTCAAATTGTCGTTTAATGAAAATTTTTTAAAATACCAAAGTCTTTCGGTGGACTTTAATCCCTTTTTGACCTTTGACAACAAACACTCGGGAGCAAACGGGACCAATATTTTGCCGTCGGTATCAGTCGGTTTTTTCTCGCTGCTGTCTGATATTTTGTAGTCATAAAGTCCGTTGAGATTTTGCCATCCGTCACGCACCAGCTGAGGCCGCGGATATTCCGGTAACGGCATTGTGTCGGAAACCTTGTCGGTAAAAATGCTTCTCATTATTACAACTCCCTTTTATACAATAATTGATAATTATTATATAACAAAATGTCTAATTTGTCTATTGATATAAAAAAAAACATTTGATATAATAACGGAAACTTGCGGATATGGTGAAATTGGCAGACACGCAAGATTTAGGATCTTGTGCCGAAAAGCGTGCAGGTTCAAGTCCTGTTATCCGCACCACGGCGCCGCTTTCGAAAGCGGCAACAAAAAACGCTGAAAAGCCTTCGGTTTTCGTTGATAAGGCAGTAAATCAAATTATCACCGCAACTGAATCGGCAATGGGAGAAGAACCGAGTTGCAAAGCCACGGGCTGACAATGAAAAGTTAAAAGAACTTAGCTGTCAGGCG
>ERZ808242.322-NODE-322-length-35918-cov-8.404707_pt1 | contig 35918 bp, 25 predicted proteins | sample MGYA00521244_ERZ808242 | MGnify/ENA primary metagenome ERZ808242 (study PRJEB31516, sample SAMN03275573) | gut metagenome | biome: mammalia-associated habitat; material: feces | host: Papio cynocephalus | place: Kenya | collected 2012-07-27 ... | reverse complement strand
AAATAAGAATAACCGCTTACGCACGGATTCGTTTCCGAGATGTTTTTGCTTTTTTTGCGGTGCGGACATTTTTAACATCCCCCGTTGACATTACGCGTTAAAAATTTTATAATCTGTTTATGTATAAAACGGAGGAATTAAAATGGATAAGAAAATAATCGCAGTTATCTGCGCTTCCTTAATCGTAATATCGGCTGTTTTCGCCTCCTGCGGAAAAAAGAAGCCGACCATAAACGCCAAAGACGCCACATATGAGGTTGTTACCGATAAAGAGGGCAATACGGTTCTCAATGACGACGGCGAGATTGAAATATATGTCACCGATGAGGACGGTAAAAAGGTTACCGACGAAAACGGCGAAATAAAAACGGGCGCCGTTCCGTTCCCCGACAAAATAACCGACGGCACACTCCACGAGACGAAATATTTTAAAATGGTTTATCCCGACGGCTGGACCGTAGGCAATTCCGGTATAGCCACTTCAAAGAAATATAAGGGGCTCGACGCGCAGGTTATGTATTCGGGCGAAGCCGAGGACGACAGCGCAGCCGAAAAAGAGGCAAACAATACCGTGTCTCAGTGGAATCAGGTTTTGTCGCAGGCAGGCGATTCGGCAACGGGCATAACCGTTGAGCAGCGCACCGTAACTCTCGAAAAATGCGGAGCTACCGCATACGTGGTAGAGATTAAAAAAGCCGACGATAAAAATCCTAAAACATATTCCGCTTATCAGCTCACTATGGATTTTGTCTGCAACGGCGGTCTTTACCATGTGCAGTGCTTCACCGAGGACGGCAATACGTTTGACGGCAGCCTTGATTTAGCGGCTATGTACGGTGCAAATCTCACAATTAAATAACGGCTCAATTAAGAACATCGAAATTTGCAAAGCGGTTCACGGGGTATTTGCCACGTGAGCCGCTTTTTGCCTCCCTTGAAAAGGGAGGTGGGTTGCCGCAGGCAACTCGGAGGGATTTCTTGAGGGTTGTATGGAGTTTGAATAGAGAGTGCATTACCTTTTAATCCGCTTTTTGCCTCCCTTGAAAAGGGAGGTGGGTTGCCGCAAGGCAAGCCGGAGGGATTTCTTTGGGGTTGTGCGAAATTTGAATAGATTGTGCGCGACCTTTTTAATCCGCTTTTTGCCTCCCTTGAAAAGGGAGGTGGGTTGCCGCAGGCAACTCGGAGGGATTTCTTGAGGGGTTATATGGAGTTTGAATAGAGAGTGCGCGACCTTTTTAATCCCTCAGTTCGCTCGTAAACTCGCGTCCAGCTCCCTTTACAAGGGAGGCATAAAATCCCTCAGTCACCTGCGGTGCCAGCTCCCTTTACAAGGGAGCCTAAAAGCCATCTGTTTTTTGCCCGAAAATACCGCAAAAAAATGTTCAAAACCGTGTTCAATACTTGTCAAAAAGTTCAAAACTTAAAAATGTTAACAACTTGTTCATAATTTTACAACAACATTGCCAATTTTATTTGCCACTTTTGCCCAAAAATAACAATTCTATTTGTTCAATACAGAAAATCAACAAATTTGTGTGAACAATTTATTGACTTTTTTTGTTTGAAATCCTATACTTTAACTAACCATAGGAATGGTGTAATAGGGCGAAGTGCCCCCTTTTTGAGGGTGCACTGCCGCACGGCTGATTTACCGTGCAGTTTCCATCCCGTTTTGATACACATCCTACGGTAACATGCTCGGGTGTGTATCATCAGTTTTCCACCGATTCATTTTTACGGAAGTGGAAACGGTGGAAACCGACCGAGTTAATATGCCGAAATCGGTTTGCTTTCTTGTAAATCAAAGAGCGGTCAGAAGTACAGCGGATTTTGTGCGAGGAATTGCTGCGGGGAGTGCCGCCCGCAGTGAAAAAGCAGGCACACATACATTGTTTTAATGTAAATCTTTTTAGGAGGAAAAAACACGTATGAAAAAATCTACCAAATTGTTAAGTGTTATCTTGGCAGTTGTCATGATTTTCTCAACTATGTCCGTTATGGCGTTTGCTGCAAAGACGGAGTATCAGACATCTGATAACCTCAGCGCCCTTGAAGCATACAGTCCGGACGGCGCGGTAACAAGGCTCTCCACCGAAGAGAGAATGTCAATCGTATTTGACTTCCTTGATGTTACCCTCGCTGCCGCAAACATTAACCTGGGCACGGTTATTGATACCATGGGTCTTAAGCTCACGGTAGACCTTACATCTGTTAACGCTCTTTGCGGAACCATCGACGACGCCAAATCCCTTCTTAACAACACACTCGTTAAGATGGTTAAAGGCTTGCTCGGCATAGTTGCAGACGCAAACCTTAATAAATGGACGTCGGGCATGACAAGAGAAAAGAGTGCTCAGCTCAATATCGTTAACGGTCTCGCTACCGTTCTCGACGACAACGCAGGCCTTGTTAAACAGGTTCTCAATGACGGTAAGCTTGACCTCGGCGTTATCGGCAACTTTGTTGATATCTCCGCCGTTAATAAGTATCTCGCCGATATTCCGGGCCTTGTAAAGGGTCTTGTTTATCCGTTGTTCGCAAGAGTTGACGATGATATGACTCTCATCAACACTTACTCGACGACTTCCGCTAACCCCGATACTCTCATCAAGCAGGTTCTTATCAACGCTATGTCAAAGCCGCAGAGCTATACTTCTTATAAAGAAGACGCTTCCGGCAATTGTGTAAGCAATCACATTGCTCTTCCGACAAGCGCTGACGCAGGCCTTCGTGATTACTATGTTAAGGGCTCCGACTCTAAGGGCGCTTATATCGAGGTATATGAATACAATACCGATAAGAAAACATATGTATCTCAGGATGAGAAGTATTACAGAACCGAAGAAACCGATATGGAAGGCAACGGCACAGGTACTTATGTTTACACCAACGCTTCGGGCGAAAATGTAAAATATTACGTTAAAGACAGCTACTTCCTTCCCTCACTTGCCGCAAGCGGTAAGGTTTCGGAAATCTTCAACCTTGACAGCAACACTCTTGTTTCGGCTCTCTATCAGATAGCTCCCTATGTATTCAAGGATCTTGCTCCCGTTGTTCTCAACGGTTCCGTTAAGATGCTTCTTGCACAGTGGTTCGGCGCTGAAAAAACCGAGCTTTATAGCGGCAAGGCTTCAGACGCTTCTGCGGTTCTTGCAAAGCTCCCGTCCGATGTAAAGGCATTCTATTCTAAGGCTGCCGGCACATACAACTGGGATTGGTCGGACTTCACCATGGGCGCCGACGGCAACGGCTATTATCGCCTTGTCAGCAAAGACGGTCTCACCGAGACTTGGCTCAAGTTTGATATGTCCACCGCTAATTCGTATGCTAAGCTCATTAACTGGAATTACACCATCTCCGGTGACTTCGTTGACGAGTTTATGCCTACAGCTTCAAGCGACGGTTCCGTTACTGCTTCCGCAGCCGGTTATACCACCGTCCTCTCGGCACTCAACGACTTTGTTGGTAAAGCAATCAACACCATGCTTTCGGATACTGCAAAGGCTGCTATAAATTGGACAAATGGCGACAACACAAAGCTCGTTCCCAATCTTCGCAAGGCCCTTCAGTATATCGCTTCTTATAACCCCGAGTATCTCTTCGGCACAGGTTATGAGACTGTTTACGCAGGTTACTATGATACTCTCGTAGACAAGACCGCTTCCGACCAGGATGTTGTTACGGCTCTCGGTGCAATTGCTGTTAAGGCTCTTATGCCTCAGATAATTCTCCCGTCGGCTGCTGAGCTCAAGGGTCAGAACGTAACTGCTCTTCTTGCTTGCGTTATTCGCGAGCTTGCAACTCAGTTCCTTCCGTCATACAACTATGACGCTCTTATTTATACCGATTACAACACCAAGTCTCTTGTTAAGGGTAAAGACAGCGGTTACTGGATCGATGTTATCCTTACCATGGGTACCGACATCGGTATGAAGTATCTCTCAAATCTTGCCGACCTCGGCTCCGATAAGTCCGACGGCCACAAAGTTGACGCAAGCAAGACTTATAAGCTTGCCGACTTCGAAAAGAATACAAGCGCTTGGGAAGACACCGTCGACTGGGTCATCGACTGGGCTCTTACTTCGGATAACGAGTGGTGCTGGAAGTTCCAGAAGCTCGTCAACACCGACGGCCTTACACTCGACCTTGCTAAGGCGCAGGATCCGTGGGTAAAACTCGATAAGATCATCTGCGACATTCTTCCTGTTGATAAGATCATCAACGAAACAGCTAAAGACGGCAAGACTCTTCTTGAGACTGTTCTCAGAGACGACGTTCTCGACAGCCTCCTCAATCTTGACGTAAGCAAGCTCCTCGGTACAAGCAGTGTTACAGGTATTCTTAATATTCCTGCTGACAGCACTCTCAGAACCGAGGCTATATATCCCGCAGTATTCAGAATCGTAAGAGAACTCCTCAACAAGGTTCTCGGTAAGGTATGCGGCAACACCGCTCTTATCGGCGATTCTTACAATTCACTTGACGCTATCCTCCAGAAGAGCGCTATTGCAAACCTTGCCGAGACTCTCGTTAAGGGCATTGCAACTGCTGTTATGACAGGCGGTCTTCTTGATGTAGCTCTTCCGTTTGTAAACTTCTTCCTCGGCTGGACAACAAACGCTCAGACTTATGCTGAGCCGCAGCTTGCGGTTGACAAGGGTGACCTTAACTATGTACAGCTTACAAACGGCGCTATGGATACAACTCTTAAGGTAACCAACGCTTCCGCAGGTATGCTCTTAAAGCACGGCGACACTTACGATCATCCTTACATACTTACTGTTAAGTCTGTTAAGGTTAACGGCGAAGAAATGCTTACAAGCGGTGAAAAGTCCCTTTCCCCGTATGAGAATACCGAAGTTGCACTCAAGGCTACCGTTCCTACCGACAGCCTTGCTAAGATAGCCATAACTTACAGCTTTACCTTTAAAGACGGTACATCTTATGACGGCGACCTTACCGCTACAACGTTTGAGTATGCGACTAACGATACTGCCGATACTGTCGGCACCGCTTGGGATTCGGGCGAGCAGAAAAAGACTGTTAGCACTTACGATGTAGTTAAGATGAAAGGTGCAACCACTACCGATTATCTTGCGACAAATGCGGCGGCGCTCTCCAAGGTTGTTTCTGACATTGCTGTAACATGGACCAACACGAGAGACACCGATTGCAAATTCACAGCGGGTTCGCTTTCCGGTTTTGACACAAATTATTTTGAGTCATCGGGTCAGTCCGAGGCACTTGTAAATCAGACGTTCCTCACCGGTGATCCCAACGGCATTGTTACCGTCAATCCGATAAGACTTAAATCCGATGTAGACGCAGAGACTGTTCCTTCAGGTTCTACACTTGCTCTCGGTAACAACTCCGTAACTGTTTACGGCGAATATAAACCTTGGATAGGCAGCAAGAAGACCGGTTCGCTCACTTTGACAGCGCCTCTCGGCACACTCTATTATTACAACACCACCGACCTCAAGAAGGTTGTTGACAGCGAGTTCAAGGCTAACCGCGATGAGTCTAAATACGATTCAACCGCTTGGGCTGCATATTGGACCGCTCTTACCGAGGCTGCTAAGCTTGCTTACGGCCCGTTCAAGAAGGCTAACATCTCTAACTACACAGATGATAAACTCGAAGCTGCCATAACGGCTCTCGAAGATGCAGTTAAGGCTCTTGATAAGACCGGCGATGAGACTCAGGCAGCCGCAGACAATGCGACTGTTACTCCGGCTCCCATCGAGGCTGCTCTCGAAGCTGCAGGCGACATCAATTATCAAAACTTCGATCTCTATGAGTATTGGGCTTACGAAAAGGCAATGAAAGCCGGCAACGCTATCATTGACGCTTACAAGGGTCCCGTAGCTCCCGAAAAGTACATTGACGGCAGCTCACTCAAAGAGTCTGAAATCACCGCAATTGCAAACAAAGCAAATGACACATATAAGAAGGCTATCGTAGCTTCCATGAAGGCTCCTTCGCTTGAAGCTCAGACCGCTTATACTGAAGCTGTTAAGGCTTACAAGGCTCCTGACTATTCAGAGCTTGAAATCCTCAATAGCGCTAAGAACATTTCTTGGTATGCAAGCTTCCTTAAGGGCGCTGCCGTTACAACTCAGAAGCAGTTCCTTGATAAGGAAATCAAAGCCGCTAAGGCTCAGAACTACAAAGAGTCTGACTACACCGCAGGTTCTTATGCAAGATATACTAAGGCTCTTGCAGTTGCCGAGGCTTTAAATGCCAATTCCGCAGCTCTTCAGTCCGAAGTATTCGACGCTAAGTATGAGCTCGAAATAGCTCAGCGCGCTCTTATGCCGAAATCAGCTTCTGCTGTTGAGGCAGGCGCTTACACCGAGCTTGAGGCTGTTATAGCTCAGGCTAAGTCAATATTCACTGAAAACAGTGCATATACATTTGACGCATCAAAAGCTGACGGCCTTTCCGAGACCGAAGCTTATGCAAAACTCATTTCTGTACTCGGTTATGAGTACACCGATGAGAAGGGCAATGCAGCTAACCTCTACAGCGGCTCCGCTGAAAACTATGCTGCAAATGACCGCTTCTATTCAAACGTTGTAGCTGCACAGGTTGACGCAGTTATCGCAAACCTCAAGAGCGCTATGGCTCCGTTCGTTTGCAAGTACGTAGCAGTTCCCACCACAGAGGGTACTAAGGAAGGCGTTTCGGTTGCCGAAAATGCTTCTCTTATCACCGGCGTAACACCCGGCTCACTCGCTTCTGCTGATGACGTACTCGCAAGAGTAACCGCAAAAGACACTTCTGCTACAGCTCTTACAGTTGCCGCTAACGCTGCAGGCCTTTACGGCACAGGCGCTACCGCAACTCTTAGCCTCAAGTCAAGCGGCGCTCCGGTTGCTATATACACAGTCGTTATCTACGGCGATGTAAACGGCGACGGTGTTGTTGATGGTTTCGATGCTTCCGCTATGGACCTCGCAATCAATAACAAAGCTGCTCTCACAGGCGCTTACAAGACTGCAGGCGGCCTTGCTACCGGCAAAGTTGACCTTGCTAACTACGGCCTTGTAGTTGCCGCTGCTTACGGCGGAACTGCAATCGCTCAGAAGTAATTTCCTTTAAGATTACTTAAGTTAAAACCCGGTGGGGGAGTTTTCTCCCCCACAAGGGTGTATGTAATGGGATATTCTTAAAAAGATATTAGAGCATATGCTTTAAAAGTGCGGCTAATAGTTTTGTGAAAAAACGGCGCAAAGCTTTTAAGCCCGTAATTGAATGACCTTATTTGTGATAGCGTAAGGGATATTTTCTTTCGGCGTGCCATTTTTACTCACAAAATATTGACATTGTGCTCTTAAAAGTGTATATTTAATATGATTAAGAATAGAAGGAGGCAAAAAATGACCAAGGCAAAAAAGGCGATAAGCCTTATTGTATCTGTAGTTATGCTCCTTGGCGTGCTTGCAGTCGGCGTTTTCGCAAATGACAACACCGGTGTCACTGAAACCGGCACCATCGCTTTATCGTTTGACAAGGCGTCATATAGCGCAGGCGATACGGTCAAGGTTACCGTAAAATTAACCACAGATTATTATGCTGCAACGGTTTCTGTTCCTGTTCAGTATGACAGCAGTGCTGTTAAGTTTGTAAGCGGCACAACTGCTTCAACGCTGTTCGGTGCAGGCGATGCAACAAAGACGGTCGTAAATGATGCTGCTGCGGACGGCAAAACTTATGTTTATGTCGGCGTATTACCGCAGGCTGCCGGCGGAGCTGTTGCTCAGAAGGCAAACGGCGTCGTACTTTCGACCCTCACCTTTACCGCTTCTAAGGCCATTTCCGATACTGCGGCCGCTTTCGGCGTGCTTGACGATCAGAAAACAACGACCAATCAAGGCGGTAAACTCTATGTAGGTTCCTACAAGACCTCTGATATTACTTCTACAGTTTATACCACAGGTCAGAAACTTACTTTCCCGGTTATAAAGGCTTCTACAGCTAAACCGGAACTTGTTCTTACCGAAACCGGCAAAGATTACGGTACCGTAATCAGAACCGACCTTTGCACAGGCTCGGGCGATTATGCCGGTTGCGTATTCGGTATAGATACCCTTAATGGCGAAAACATTGAGGATTATGTTACCACAAAAGCAGGTTCTATTGAAGTAGTTGCCAACGATCAGGGTAATATGACTACCGGAGCTACCATCCTTCTTAAAGATGACAGCGGTTCTGTAGTTGCAACCTATGTATTTATTTACTTTGGTGATGTAAACGGCGACGGCGCAGTTGACTCAGCTGACGCTGCTGCAGTTGAATTGCATGACCAGTTCGTTGAACTTTTGGACGAAGATACAGCTCCTTATTACGCTGCTGAAGTAAACGGCGACGGTGCTATTGACTCTGCTGACGCAGGTGCAATAGAATTACATGACCAGTTCGTTGAATTGCTTAGCGATCAGAATGTACTCGCTGAATCTTTCAATTCTGCGTGGTAATTGTCATCATTGCAAAACAATTATATATTTACAAATAGGAGATTAATTTATGCTTAAGATGAGAAAAATTTTAAGTGTGGCTCTTGTTGTAGTAATGGCCTTAAGCATGATGGTTATGAGCTCGTCGGCTTTGACTGATGGTAAGACTTTCGGTTTCGTCGTTAAGGCGGATAAAACCGAGAAAGAGATTGTTTCAGGTGCAAAGGTTACTGTTACAATCGCTTTAGATATGTCTGACTATAACCAACTTATGAGTGATATGCGTCTCGCTATCCTCTTTGATAACACGGTTTATACGCCCGACCTTACAACTCGTACGTTTTTAGGTGACTGGGCTGAATATGCAAAAGAGACAACAAAACCGACAGTTAACCCGACATTTGCTTCATTAACAATGGCCAACTCGACAATGACAGAGGAAGAAAAAGCTCTGTATAACAGCTGCGTGCTTCAGGTTGTTAATGGCGACACAACAAAAGGTCATTCGGCAAAAACCGGATATAAAGTTACTGAAGAAGCTGATGGTGTTTCAGTTGTTCAGTTTAGCATGGTTTTCGATGTTACCGGTGATGCAGCTGCTCTTGCTGCCGGCAACAAAAACATAATGATTTCCGATGCAAGTGGTTCAAAGGCTCAGTACATTAAGCAGACAACAGGTTCTTCTGTAGCTACTTATGTTCCTCAGGCAAGCATTGATACTACAAGAGCTAACATCATGGCTAACATGCCGTCAGCTCCGACTTATGCTGTAGCTAAGTATAAGACTCAGGTTAAGTTCACAGGCGATAAGACAACTGCTCCGGATGATCTCTTCCAGTTCAGACTTACTTCGGTTGTTACCGCTGCCGACTTCGCTGCTATGAACTCAAACGGCAATACAATTAAGAGCGTTGGCTTCATTGCTGCCAACACAGGCGCTGCCGATGCAGATGCTGCTAAGACAGCAGTTGAAAACGGCACCGCACTTCCGTCAGCTTGGAAAGCTGCTTCTACCGACTATGTAAGTCAGGCAGACGCTTCTTCCGATGCATACTTCGGCGCAATCATCAAGAATATCTCTCATGCTTCTCAGGCAACTGATATTGACTGCATCGCTTATGTATGCTACAATGACGGTACTGCCGATCATTATGTTTGGTATTCCGCAGCTGTAACTGCTAAAGTTGCTTCAGGATATGATGCTGCTGTTGCTGCTTGGAAAGCTCAGTAATTGAATTTTACCAAGAAACCACAGCGAAACTTTACTATCGGTTCGGCTGTTCAAAACTGAATATTCCGTTCCGACATTAAATTTTATTATTATATCTTGAAAGGAGATTAAATCTCAATGAAACAGGTTTATCAAACACCGGATTTCGATGTTTCTGCATACGAGCTTGACGATATCATCACAATCTCCATAGGCACCGGCCCTGTTGAGGGCGGCGACTCAGGTTGGGTTGAGATCTGACGCTTACGGAACTTCCAATCCGATTTATTAACAATCATAAGCAGAGCAAGGTTCGCCTTGCTCTGTTTTTTTGTGCCTTATTTTGTTTTTTGTGGTCTTATACAGAACTTTCTACATGCTCCTGCCTGCTTTTTTTCTATTCGTTTTTCGCTTCCGTTTTCACCTTTTATCTTTTGCCTTGCTGCCGAATTTCATATTATAACCTACCGCCATTGTAGATGGGAGAGTTCCGCACAAGGCAGCTCGGAGGATTTCAGCCTCCCTTGAAAAGGGAGGTGGGTTGCCGTAAGGCAACTCGGAGGGATTTCTTGGGGGGTTATATGGAGTTTGAATAGAGAGTGCATTACCTTTTAATCCGCTTTTTGCCTCCCTTGCAGAGGGTGGAGCCTCGCCAAAGCAACTCGGAGGGATTTCTTGGGGGTTGAGCGGAATTTGAATAGATTGTGTGCGACCTTTTTAATCCCTCAGTCTACTCACTTCGTTCGTAGCCAGCTCCCTTTACAAGGGAGCCAACAATTCTCAGCTGCTTTGCTATGGTATCCTTTACAAGAGAGCCAACAATTCTCAGTCATCTTCGCAATGTCGCCCTAAAAAGCAAATCAGCCTACCTTTTCAAGGTGCAAAAAAAGCACCTGCCGAGGGTTGAAAAGCCCATAAGCAGGTGTTTTGTTTCATTAAATTGTCGATGCGAATGACGACAAAAGCAAATATCCGCTCTTTTACCGCAAAAATTTATTGTCCTTTTGAGGCAGTTCCTCCGAGACAAACCGTTCGGCACGCATATGCAGGTCATATTTTTCCCTGAGATATGCGATTTTCTCCATCATATGCGATGAATGGTGCTTATCGATACTCTCCTGATTTTCCCAGCTGTCTATCAAAAGCACAGTCTCTTTGTCGTTCATCGGAAAAAAGTATTCATAGCGGAGATTGCCTTTTTCACGTCTTATTTCGTCGGCGATTCCGCTTCTTTCCATCTCTTCGGCAAAACGGCGAGCGCTGCCGTTTTTTCCTGTATAGTATAAATTTACCGTAATGCTCATTTTTAATCCTTTATAACCCGAACATTTTTTATGCCGTAATACTTCATAATTTTGACGGCGCTGTCGTTTATCGCTTCGCCGCTTATAACTACGGGGATAGCCGGCGGACAGGCGACGGCAGGCGATGCGGCAACTCTGCCGACGCTGCTTTCAACAGGTATTGATTCGCTCTCGCAAAAGACAGCCTGTCTTATCGAAAGTCTTTTTTCGGGGAGCTCAAACACGGGTAAAGTCGTTTTCGGCGTAACCGATTTGCCGTCCGTTTTTTTGTGAGAGACGAAAGTCCTTTTTATAATTTCAAAATCCTTGTCGGAATTTTCCGGGGTTATCATCATGACGACAAAATCTCTGTCACATAACTCACATTCGGCATTGTTTTTCCTGAGGCTTTCGGCAAGCTCAAATCCGCTTTTTCCAAAAGCCGATGTGTTTACGGTTATTTTAAGCGGCTCGCCGGATAAAACCTTTTGACCGTTTTCCGCTAAGAATTTTTTTACATCGCACACTTTTTTTACGGTGTCCGAGAGCCTTTCGCGGTAGCCGTTTTCAAGGTATCGGTTCGCGAGGTCAAGCGACTGCAATATAAGATACGACGGGCTTGTAGAGCCGAAAACAGCCATTGCCGTCTTGGCGTCCGAAGAAAAATTTTTGATTTCGTTCTTTGAAAAGTGCAAATATCCCCCTCCCGTTAAAACGGGCAGGGTCTTGTGCGCCGAATCACAGCACATATCCGCACCGAGATCCATAGGGTGACACTTCTCACGTAAAAAGTGAAGATACGCACCGTGGGCATTGTCGCACAACAACGGCACGCCGAAGGAATGTGCAATTTGTGAGAGTGCGGCGATATCCGCCGTGTTGCCGAGATAATCGGGACTTGTAATGTATACTGCGGCAGGCTTTGTATTCAGCTTCGACAGCGTTCCTTTTAAATCCTCCGCCGAAATTTTGCAGCTGCAAAGCGACATATTCTCTTTTGAGGTGAGCCAAACGACGTCGGCGTCAAGCTCCGCCGAAGCGTAAACAAAAGCTCTGTGAACATTGCGTGCGGCTACAAAAACCGGTCTTTCGTTTTTATTTTCACGGTTTATCGCGGCGAGATACAGCATTGCCTTAATCGAGAGCGTTGAGCCCTCGCACGAATAAACCGTCCTTTTTGTACCGAACAGCTTTGATGCGTTATTTTCGCTCTCCGAGATAACGCCGTCCGCGTCAAAAAGCGAGTCGGCGCCGCATATTTCCGTTATATCGCGCGGTTCCGCGCCCAAAAACATACTGCCTTTGTGACCCGGCATATGAAGCCGTGCACCGTTTTTTGCAATATAATCCGAAACAAAATCGTAAATCGGCGTTTTCACAGCATCACCCGCTTATTATTTAAGGTTTTCGGCGTCCTCAGCCACCTTGAGCATAATTGCGCACTCTATTCTTTTACGGAAGAGGTCGCAGCCGTATTCGTAAACGCCCTCGATTTTACCCGTGGCATGATATGCGTTTGCCGCACAGCCGCCGGAGCACCAGAGCTTTGCCCAGCAGTCTGCACACTCTTTTCGCGCATATACGTTACAGCGCCTGAATTCATCCTGAATTTCGGTGTTTGTCACTCCGTCCCAAATGTTGCCGAGCAGAAATTTTTCTTCGCCTACAAACTGATGGCACGGATACAAATCGCCCCACGGCGTTACAGCCATATATTCCGTTCCCGAACCGCAGCCCGAGATGCGCTTATATATGCACGGACCGCCTGTCAAATCTATCATATAGTGGTAAAACGTAAAGGGCTTGCCCTGCCTTTTTCTCTCAAGCATTTCCTCGGCGAGAAGCTCGTACTGCTTCATAACAACCGGCTTGTCCTCTTCCGTCAGAGCCGACGGATCCGACGGAGCACAGACGACGGGCTCCATACTGAGCTCAGTAAAACCGAGCGCGAGCATTGCGTCAATATCCTTTAAGAAATCGGGATTTGAATGTGTAAACGTGCCGCGCATATAGTAATTTTTGTTTCCGCGGCGGCGTACAAGCTCCTGAAATTTCGGCACAACTCTGTCAAAGCTGCCGTTGCCGGCATAGTCAACGCGCCATTTATCGTGTATTTCTTTTCTGCCGTCAAGGCTCAAAACCACGTTGTGCATTTCACGGTTTGCAAAATCTATAACGTCGTCATCTATCAGCATACCGTTTGTTGTAAGAGTAAAGCGGAAATTTTTGCCGTGCTCTTTTTCGATACTGCGTGCGTATTCTACGAGCTTTTTTACCGTATCCCAATTCATAAGCGGCTCTCCGCCGAAGAAATCGACTTCAAGGTTGCGACGCGAGCCCGAATTTTCTATGAGGAAGTCGAGCGCGCGTTTGCCCGTTTCAAAGCTCATTACGGCTCTGTCGCCGTGATATTTGCCCTGGCTTGCAAAGCAGTATGAGCAGTTGAGGTTGCACGTATGCGCCACGTGCAGGCAAAGCGCTTTGATAACATTACCCGAACGGTCCTTAAAGGTTGTGGCAAGATTTTTGAAATTATCGGGTGTGAAAAGCTTGCCGTGCTCCTCAAGTGACTTTATGTCGTCGAGACAAAGAAGAATATCCTCTCTTGTAACGTCGGGTCTGTCGCCGTATTTTTGCATAACGGCGTCAACTGTTTCCTCACGCGATGCGGTTTTATACATTGCGATTATGTCATACGCGACGTCGTCCACCGAATGTACCGAGCCGGAGCACGTATCCAAAACTATATTATATCCGTTTAACTTATACTGATGTACCATTTTTACCTCCGTTAAGGACAGAAAAAGTTCCCTATACACAAAAATGCCGCCCGAAGTCGGACGGCACCCGAATTACCGACAGAATTACTTGTCAGCCTTTTCGCACTGCTGATTTGCAATACCGCAGCTTGTTTTGCACGCAGACTGGCAAGAAGTCTGGCATTCGCCGCAGCCGCCGTTTTTAGCGCTCTCGCAAAGATCGCGTGTATCAAGAGTCTTGATTCTTTCCATAACGACATCTCCAATTCTGAATTTTCTTTTAAGTGCAGGGCACTTTTATACATTAAAAGTATATTACAAAATCCACCGATTGTCAACCGTCGCAAAAGCGCGTATAAAAAATGCTTTCGCGAGAGCACCAAAGAACGGTACGGGGATTTCGTACTCCTTGCAAGGGCGGCGAGAGGCGTATACAACGCAATTTCGGCAGTCGGAAAAGAAATTTATGCAAAAATACGGCGTTTTTTGCTCAAATATTGAAATTTCGGCAGATTGACGAATAATTAACATACCGATTATTTATTTTGACGGAGTAATCATCAATATATTGTGTATTTGCTCATTTTCAGACCGCAGATATATTCGTCATTTTTTAAAAATAACGTCATTTTTTCAAAATAAAATCGGCTGATAGTTAAAAATCGTCTAAAAGCTTGCGGTTTTGCCTTTCGTTTGTTCGTCGTGCCGTATTTTTGCGTTGACAAGAGTTTTTTTTGTGCTATAATTACAAGTGAACGGTAATTCACTAAACGTGGTTGCCTATAGCGCGGCACCTCTTGCGGCGCGGCACTATTTCGTTAAATTTAAAAACGGAGGTCACGACATGGACACAAGATTTGCAATTTCCGAGTACAACGACGCGGTTGCGGTCAACAAAGAGCTTGATGAGCTTATCAAAAAGCCGATATACACCATCAAGCCGGAGGCTCTTAAAAAATACGAAGAAGAGTATTACAATAAAAAGTGCCTCAAATCAAAAGAACAGATTGAGGAAGCACGCCAGATAATCCCCGGCGGCGTTCAGCATAACCTTGCTTTCAACTATCCCTTCCCGCTTGTTTTCACAAAGGCAGAGGGCGCATATCTTTACGACGTTGACGGCAATAAGTATTTCGACTTCCTTCAGGCAGGCGGCCCGACGGTTCTCGGCTCCAACCCGAAAGTAGTTCGTGAGCAGGTCATTGACCTCCTTAATACTTGCGGTCCTTCAACCGGACTTTTCCACGAGTTTGAGTACAAGCTTGCGAAGAAGATTTCCGACAGCATTGAAACCGTTGATATGTTCCGTATGATGGGTTCGGGTACTGAGGCTTGCATGGGTGCAGCCCGTATCGCAAGACTTGCTACAAAACATAAGAATATCATTAAGATGGGCGGCGCTTACCACGGCTGGTCGGATCAGATGGCTTACGGTATCCGCGTAAACGGCACCAAGTTCACACAGGCTCACGGTGTTCCGCTTAACTGCTTCATGTTCATTCAGGAGACTACTCCGAATGATCTTGACGAGCTTGAGAGAAAGCTCAGACTCAACCAGTTCCGCGGCGGCACAGCAGCTGTTTATATGGAGCCGGTAGGACCCGAGAGCGGTACTACACCCATTACAGTTGAATATGTTAAAGGCGTTGAGCGTCTTTGCCGTAAATACGGCGCACTTCTCGTATTCGATGAGGTTGTTACAGGCTTCCGTATCGGTATGGCAGGTGCTCAGGGTTACTTCGGCGTATCGCCCGACCTTACCATCTTCGGTAAAGTTATTGCAGGCGGTTATCCGGGTGCAGGCGGCATCGGCGGTAAGAAAGAGTACATGAAGTATCTCGGCGCAGGCCTTGATTCGAGCGGTAAGAAGATTCACAAGGCTCTCGTCGGCGGCACAATGACCGCTAACCCGCTTTCATGCTGCGCAGGTTATTTCACTCTTGAAGAAATCGAAAGAACAAACGCTTGCCAGAAGGCAGGTCAGATGGGCGACAGAATTTGTGCAGGTCTTAAAGAGCTCGTTAAGAAACACGGTCTTCCCTTCGTAGTTTGGAACACCGGTTCTATCTGCCATCTTGAGACAGTCGGCACCATGCACTATCAGATCAACTGGAAGAAACCGTGGGAAATCCCGGCAATTCTCGGCGAGACCGGCGTAAGACAGAAGGAAATGGAGCATATGGGCGCAGCTTACATGGCAGAGGGTCTTGTAACTCTCGCTGGCAGCCGTCTTTATACTTCAGCTGCTTATACTCCTAAGATGATCGACCAGGCTCTTGCTTGCTTCGACAGAGTATTTGAAAACGTCGCTGTTAAAGCTGACTGATTTTAATCCCAAGAAAACGGGGCGGACGGGTTTTCCGTCTGTCCCGCTTTGTTTTTAAATAACAGAGAGGTGAATACTATGGATATAATGGAAGCAAAACAGCTCGTAATTAAAGCCGGTATCGAAGTTGTGGAATACGGTCTTATCGCGAGAACATGGGGAAACATTTCATGCAGAGTGGACGACAAAAGATTTGTTATCACTCCGAGCGGACGTCCCTATGAGAATCTTACTCCCGACGAAATAGTTGTTGTAAATATTGACGATTGCAGCTATGAGGGCGACGTTAAACCGTCCTCCGAAAAGGGTATTCATGCAGAGGCTTATCGCCTTCGTCCCGAAGTTAATTTCGTAATCCATACGCATCAGATGCAGGCGTCCGTCATAAGCGCGCTCGGTATGGATATAAACGATGTTGACCCTGCGTCGGCTGAAATAGTCGGCAACAATGTTCCGATTGCAGCATACGGACTTCCGGGAACAGGCAAGCTTCGCAAGGGCGTTGTCGAGGCTATAAAGCGTTCCGACTCCAAGGCTGTAATTATGGCTCACCACGGCGCTCTTTGCATGGGCAAGGATTACGACGAGGCGTTTAAGGTAGCGGCAGAGCTTGAAAAGATCTGCGAAACTACCGTTAAAAACAGATATCATCTCATCACCGGTAAGGTAGCCGAGACTTTCGGCGACGTTGCCGAATATATCGGTTCGCTCTTTGAATCAAAGGCTAAAGAGGCTCCCGTATTTGAACCGTGCAACAGTGAACGTGACGGCAGCGTGTTCAACATCAGCGCCGTAAACGGCGACGGTTCAATAATCAGAATCGACATCAAAACGGGCGAGCTTGTAGCAGGCGACGAGTATCCGGCTTCGGCTGAGATGCACAGAGCCATCTACAATAAGCGCAAGGACGTAAACTTCATTATGCACACCAAGACACCGGCAGAAGTCGCAATGTCTAAATCGGGCAAAACAATGAAGCCGCTCCTTGACGATTTTGCACAGCTTGTAGGTGCAACCGTCCGTTCGGTAACATTTAACCCGAACAGCACCAAAAAGACCGCTAAGAAAGTCGTAAAGGCTCTCAAGGGCAGAAACGGCGTTCTTCTTAACAACAACGGTGCGCTTTGCGTATCCGGCAGCGAATACGACGCCGTAGCGGTTGAGATGGTAATGGATAAGGGCTGCAAGACCGCGGTCGGCGCAAGGCTGTTTGAGGCAGGCAAGCCCATAAACCCCATCGAGACAAGACTTATGAGATTTATATATCTCAAGAAGTACTCGAAGCAGGCTAAAAAGTGATATTTGAATATGGTTTAAAAAAGTGTCGCAAACCTCGTGTTTGCGGCACTTTTGCTTTTCCGCATATTTGATTTGAATTGCTTTGTGCGATTTATTTCGCGGCAGAGCCGAATTCGGGGCTTGAGGGGGCTTGTCGGCAAAATAAAATCGCGCGTTAATTCTCAACCGCAGTACCGCTGCATATACATATAGTGTTGTACCTGCACCGAGAACGCAGCTGTTTTAAGGGCGCAGGCAAAGCGAGAGTGAGCCCGACGCAATTGCTTTAAGCGGCTGATTTCTTGCTTAAGTGTAAATGGAACAGGTGAGAATTATGAAAAAATATTACCCCGAGGGTGCAAGCGGAAATATCGAAGCTATCGGAAAAAAACTTTTGAGCCCGGCAGAGCTGAAAAATGCTTATCTTTCGGGAGAACCTCTCGAAGCGCGCGCGGTTCTTTGCGACCGTGAACACAATCTGCACGTTGATTTGAAGTGTATGAAGGGATTTATGCCGCGCGAGGAATGCGCAAGGGGGATAAGCGATAACACGGTCCGTGATATAGCGGTTATATCGCGCGTCAATAAACCCGTTGACTTTGTGATAACGGGATTTTCCGAGAACGGTGAGGGCGAAACATTCGCCCTCCTCAGCCGCCGCAAGCTCCAAGAGGAGTGCATGGAAAATTATGTTACAAAGCTCACGCCGGGCGATATAATAGACGCGCGTGTGACCCACCTTGAGCCGTTCGGCGCGTTTTGCGATATAGGCGCAGGCATTTCGGCGCTTATGCCTATCGACAGTATCTCGGTGTCGCGTATACCTCATCCGAGCGTCCGCTTTTCGGTTAATCAGGATATAAAAGCCGTGGTGAAAGCGATAGATGAAAACGGCAGAATAACATTGTCGCAAAAGGAGCTGCTCGGCACTTGGGAGGAAAACGCCTCAAAATTCGCACCGGGCGAAACCGTCCCCGGAGTAATACGCTCCGTGGAGGAGTACGGAATATTCGTGGAGCTTGCACCGAACCTCGCAGGGCTTGCCGAGTATGTCTCGGGTCCGCGAGAGGGCGACAGCGCAGGCGTTTACATAAAAAGTATAAATCCCGAAAGGATGAAAATTAAGCTTATCATAGTGGATTACTTTTCCGGGAGCGGCAAAAGTCCGGCGGCGGATTATTTTATAAAGGACGGTCATATAGACAGGTGGATATATTCGCCGGAAACGTCAATCAAAAGGGTTGAGACGGATTTTACCGGCTAAATATATAATATTTATTGCAAAATCAATATAATTATGGTAAAATTATCTCAACTGTATAAGCTGGGGAGGACATATTATGTCAAAAAACAGGATGAAAAAGCTTGTCAGCGTGTTTTTGGCGCTGACCATGACAATTCTTTGCTTTGTTCCCGCGGTGGCTGCCGAGCCGGAAGATGATAAGGTCACACCTATTCTTCTTATAGCGGGTTTTGGCGAATACGTAATGGTTGACGGTGATGGCAACAAGGTTTGGCCGCCTTCACAGGACACAATAATCGAGGTGGCAAAAAACGCTGTATCTCCGCTCGGGGCATTCCTTAAAGGCGACTACGAGACTTTTTGCACGGGAATTGTGGAAATTGCAAACAATCTTTTTGAGCCGGTTTCGTGCAATCCCGACGGCACGGTGAAGCACGCCGATGTCAAGGTTATCAGCCAATATACGGAGCCGGTGTCTTACTACGGCATTGATGAAGTTACAAATCCGAATGTTTTTGACAATGATTTGGTTGATGCCTGTGTTGATGAGGTGGGGGCAGACAATGTTTACCTTTACGGCCTTACCTGGCATAAATCCATGCAGGAGCTTGCTGCGGATATAAACACATATGTTCAAAAAATCAAAGCGGATAAGCACGTCGATAAGGTATCGCTTGCCGGTCACAGTATGGGCGGAGCGGTTCTCGCTTCATATATCGGTCTTTACGGCTACGACGATGTTTCAAACATAACCATGCTCAATTCCGCATTTACGGGGCTCGATATGGTAGGCTATCTCTTTAACGGTGACATAGCCGTAGGCGCAGACGAGCTTATTCCGTATATAAATCAAAATTTAAATTCCGATACTCTCGGCAAGGTTCTTGACACATTAAAGCTTTTGGAGCTTGTAGTGCCGAAACTTGAGGGCTTCCTCGCGACGGAGCTTCCCGACGGCAGCGGCAGAACTTATAAGGACCGCATTTATACCGAGTGCCTTGTCTCGGGGTTCGGCTACACACCGAGCCTGTGGGCGTTTGTGCCGGACGAATATTACACCGATGCCAAAGCCACAATGAAGGCGTATATGGAGAAAAATCAGCAGCAAAACGGCGCGTCCGCCTCTGCGATAGCTGCCAACTGGGCGACCTTTGAGAAAAAAATAGACGAGATACACGGTATACAGGCAAATATTTCTTCAACCCTTAAAAATGCTCAGGCGAGCGGAACCACGGTTTGCATATTCTCAAACTACAATCTTTATATGCCGCCGTTTTCACCTGCCGCAGATTACACGAGCGACGGAGTTATAGAGACCAACCGCACAAGCGGCGGCGCCACATGCGCCCGTCTCAAAACAACTCTCGGCGACAATTATGTTCAGGCGAACGATAAAAATCACAACCACCTTTCCGAGGACGGCATTATCGACGCCTCAACCTGTATGCTTCCCGAGAGCACCTGGTTCGTAAAGAACTACGGCCATTCTATGTTTGACTACCGCAAAAACGGCTGCGAGCTTTATATGAGGGCAATGACGGCAAAAACACAGCCGACTGTTGACACATGGGGCGAATATCCTCAGTTCCTTGTCTATAACAGAGTATCCCATTACGTAGCTCCGCTAACGGCGAAGTTCGGCGACGTGGATCTTGACGGAAGCATAACGCCCGTTGACTCAAGGCTCGCTCTCAGATACGTAAACGGTATGGAGGAGCTCTCTCCCACGGCAAAATATGTTGCGGACGCAAACCGCAGCGGCGACATTTCAACATTTGACGCAGAGTATATCTTAAAGATGTACGCGGGTCTTGCATAATTTTATCCCGACGGGGACTGTAAAAGACAATCTTTTACGGTCCCTTTTCGCTTGCCTGCGGTGTTTATCCGCAAAAAAGCGGCGTAAAACTTGCATATTTTTCCCTAAAATGCTCAAAATTATATTTTGTGCTTAATTTATTTCGCCGAAATACAAAAAATTCGCAAAAACTATGGAAATGCCGTATTTTTTCTGTTATAATATCAAGCGGTTTATAATGCCCACAGCTTTTCGGCGCGGGCAGCCATTAACACTGTAATTTATAATTGGAGGTATTCTCAATGGCAAAAAAGTATTGCTACCTTTTTTCAGAGGGTAATGCTAACATGCGTGAGCTCCTCGGCGGTAAAGGCGCAAACCTTGCCGAAATGACCAACATCGGTCTTCCGGTACCGCAGGGCTTCACTATCACAACAGAAGCTTGTACTCAGTATTATGAGGACGGCCGCGAGATCAATCCCGAGATCATGGCTGAAATAAACGAGTACATCGTAAAGATGGAAGGCATCACCGGCAAAAAGTTCGGCGATAAGAAAAATCCGCTTCTCGTATCGGTTCGTTCCGGTGCGCGCGCTTCAATGCCCGGTATGATGGACACCATCCTCAACCTCGGTCTTAATGAAGAAGTTGTTAACACCATTGCCGAAATGTCAGGCAATCCGAGATGGGCTTGGGACTGCTACAGAAGATTCATTCAGATGTATTCCGACGTTGTTATGGAAGTCGGCAAGAAATATTTTGAGCAGCTTATAGACGAAATGAAAAAGGAAAAGGGCGTAACTCAGGACGTAGAGCTTGACGCCGATGACCTTAAAAAGCTCGCTATGCAGTTCAAGGCAGAGTATAAAGCTAAGATAGGCGAGGACTTCCCGAACGATCCCAAAGAGCAGCTTATGGGCGCTATCAAAGCTGTTTTCCGTTCATGGGACAACCCCCGTGCAAATGTTTATCGTCGTGATAACGATATCCCGTATTCATGGGGTACTGCCGTTAACGTACAGTCAATGGCATTCGGTAACATGGGTGATGACTGCGGCACAGGCGTTGCATTCACACGTGACCCGGCTACCGGCGCTAAGGGCCTCTTCGGTGAGTTCCTTACAAACGCTCAGGGCGAGGACGTTGTTGCAGGCGTTCGTACTCCTATGCACATCACCGAGATGGAGCAGAAGTTCCCCGAAGCATTTGCAGAGTTTAAAAAGGTTTGCAAGACCCTTGAGGACCATTACAGAGATATGCAGGATATGGAGTTCACCGTTGAGCACGGCAAGCTTTATATGCTTCAGACCAGAAACGGTAAGAGAACCGCTCAGGCAGCTCTTAAGATTGCATGCGACCTCGTTGACGAGGGTATGAGAACCGAGGAAGAAGCAGTTGCTATGATCGACCCGCGTAACCTCGATACTCTTCTTCACCCGCAGTTTGACGCAGCAGCTCTTAAAGCGGCTACTCCGCTCGGCAAGGGCCTCGGTGCTTCTCCCGGCGCTGCTTGCGGTAAGATCGTATTCACTGCAGAAGACGCAGAAAAGTGGAATGAGAGAGGCGAAAAGGTTGTTCTTGTTCGTCTTGAGACCTCTCCCGAGGACATCACCGGTATGAAGGCTTCTCAGGGTATTCTCACCGTTCGCGGCGGTATGACTTCACACGCTGCCGTTGTTGCACGCGGTATGGGTACTTGCTGCGTATCCGGCTGCACCGCCATCGATATGGACGAAGAAAATAAGAAGTTCACTCTCGCAGGCAAAGAGTTCCACGAGGGCGACTACATTTCAATAGACGGCTCTACAGGTAACATCTATGAGGGCATTATCCCGACTGTTGACGCTACCATAGCCGGCACATTCGGCAGAATAATGGGCTGGGCTGATAAGTACAGAACCCTCAAGGTTCGCACCAATGCAGATACTCCGGCTGACGCTAAGAAGGCAAGAGAGCTCGGCGCCGAGGGCATCGGTCTTTGCCGTACAGAGCATATGTTCTTTGAAGAGGACAGAATTGCCGCATTCAGAGAGATGATTTGCTCCGATACAGTAGAAGAGAGAGAAGCTGCTCTTGATAAGATTCTTCCTTATCAGCAGGGCGACTTTGAAAAGCTCTATGAAGCACTTGAAGGCTGCCCGGTAACCATTCGTTTCCTCGATCCGCCTCTTCATGAGTTCGTTCCCACAGAAGAAGCCGACATCAAGAAGCTTGCAGACGCTCAGGGCAAGACCGTTGAGCAGATCAAAGCTATCATCGCTTCTCTTCACGAGTTCAACCCGATGATGGGTCACCGCGGACTTCGTCTTGCAGTAACCTATCCGGAAATCGCAAAGATGCAGACTAAGGCTGTTATCCGTGCCGCTATCAATGTTCAGAAGAAGCATCCGGATTGGACCGTTGCTCCCGAGATCATGATTCCGCTTGCATGCGATGCAAAAGAGCTTAAATATGTTAAGGATATTGTTGTTGAGACCGCAGACGCAGAAATCGCAGCTGCCGGCTCCGATATGAAGTATGAAGTAGGTACCATGATAGAGATTCCGCGTGCAGCTCTTACCGCAGGCGACATCGCTAAGGAAGCCGAGTTCTTCTGCTTCGGCACCAACGACCTTACTCAGATGACTTACGGCTTCAGCCGTGACGACGCAGGTAAGTTCCTCGGCGCTTACTATGACAAGAAGATATTTGAGAGTGATCCGTTTGCTAAGCTCGACCAGGTCGGCGTAGGCCAGCTCATGGAAATGGCTGTTAAGAACGGTAAAGCTACCCGTCCGTCACTTCACTGCGGTATCTGCGGTGAGCACGGCGGCGACCCGTCTTCCGTTGAGTTCTGCCATAAGATCGGCCTCGACTATGTATCTTGCTCACCGTTCCGTGTTCCGATTGCTCGCCTTGCTGCTGCACAGGCTGCAATTGCAGAAAAGAACAAATAATAAGGGCGGATATATAAAAATCGGAATGATTTAAAAGTTCCGATTCGGCTCTGAATCAAACCCTCTGCCGCGCAATCGGCAGGGGGCTTTTGTATATCGAAACCCGTCCGCTCACGATTAGCTTTTATATCGCCGCAAGTAATGCCGATATACAGAAAAACTGTTGACACGGGCGTTTTAAAGTGATATGCTGCGCTTACTGTAATTAAAAATATTCTGCCACCGGGTAGAAAAGTGTCAAAGCACACGTAAACACATCGTTAGGTCTTTGAAGATGTGTTCACGGGTGCTTTTTTGTCGGAGGTTTTTATGTTAAAGAAAGTAGTGAATTATTTTTCAAAGGGCGAATTGATATTGTGGGTTTCTTCCGTGATTTTAATTATCGGGTCCTTTTGTATTTTGGGCGGAAACGGCTTTTTGACCCTCGCGGCTTCGCTTATAGGTGTGACGTCAATCCTCATAAACGCAAAAGGCAATCCCATAGGGCAGCTTTTGATGATTGTGTTCAGCCTGATGTACGGCATCATATCGTACACCTTTTCATATTACGGAGAAATGATAACGTACCTCGGAATGACAATGCCCATGGCGATTTTTGCGCTGATTTCGTGGCTCAGACACCCGTACAACGGTAAACGCTCCGAGGTTAAGGTGAATTCGATTACCAAAACGGAAATCGTCCTTATGTTTTTTGCCGCTGCGGTTATCACAACCGGTTTTTATTTCGTGCTGAAATATTTTAATACGGCAAATCTTATTCCGAGCACAATATCCGTAACAACCAGCTTCCTCGCCGTGCACCTGACGTTTAGGCGAAGTTCGTATTTCGGATTGGCATATGCCGCAAACGATGTTGTCCTTATAGTCCTTTGGACCTTGGCAAGCATTTATGACAAGCGGTATATTTCGGTGATTGTGTGCTTCACGGTCTTTTTGGTAAACGATATATATGGCTTTGTGAGCTGGCAAAGACTGAAAAAGAAGCAAAAATTCGCCGTGCAAAATCCGGTATAATAAGAAATGACTTCGGCGCATAAAGAAAATGTAACTCTCGGAAATCACCCGAAACAAATATTTGACAGCGACATAATTTTGATGTTATAATCTGCTCAAGGGAATGAGGTTCTCCCGTAGCTGACGCTAAAACCGCTGTTTTCGGCTGATGACTTCTGCATTATGTATGCAGGAGACATCGGCTTTTCTGCGCTTAGGGAGGATTTTTTATGATATCATCACTTGCACTTGTTTTTCTTATAGGGCTGTCTGCGGCGGCGATTTGCGAAAAAATACATTTGCCGCGAATAATCGGTATGCTTGTTACGGGAATTATTCTCGGTCCGTATGTTTTGGATTTGCTTGATCCGTCAATTCTCGGTATTTCCTCCGAGTTAAGGCAGATAGCGCTTATAATTATCCTGTTAAAGGCGGGCTTGTCACTTGATTTGTCGGATCTGAAAAAAGTCGGTCGACCGGCTGTGATGATGTCGTTTGTGCCGGCAAGCTTTGAGATTTTGGGCTATTTTTTGCTTGCCCCATCTTTGATCGGAGTTACGCGGACAGAGGCGGCGCTTGTGGGTTCGGTTTTGAGCGCGGTATCGCCTGCGGTTGTTGTTCCGCGAATGGTCAAGCTTATGGAGGAAAAATACGGAACCGAAAAAAGCATACCGCAGCTCATTATGGCAGGAGCTTCGTGCGACGATGTTTTTGTTATTGTGTTGTTTTCTTCGTTTTTGAGTATGGCGCAGGGCGGCAGCGTAAGCGCCAAGGAATTTTTGAACATACCGCTGTCCGTTTTAACGGGCGTTGCCATAGGAGCGGTATCGGGGTGGCTGCTTGCCGTGTTTTTTGAAACGTCATATTCTCACAGACATCTCGTGCGCAACAGTATTAAAGTCATTGTTGTTTTGGGTACCGCTTTTTTGCTGATGTCCGTTGAAACGGCGGTGAAAAAGTATGTTGCGGTGTCGGGACTTCTCGCCGTTGTCAGTATGGCGTGCGTGATTAAAATGAAGAGCACGCCGATTGTTTCAAAACGTCTGTCTGAAAAATTCGGTAAGCTCTGGCTTGCCGCAGAAGTTGTTTTGTTTGTGCTTGTGGGTGCGGCGGTAGACATTCGCTACACCTTTGCCGCAGGCGGAAAAGCCGTAATTATGATATTGGCAGCGCTGGTGTTCAGGGCGGTCGGCGTAACGGTTTGCCTCGTCGGAACACCTATGAGCTTTAAAGAGAGACTTTTTTGCATTATTTCATATCTGCCGAAGGCTACCGTACAGGCGGCAATCGGCTCGGTGCCGGCAAGTCTCGGACTGCCGTGCGGAAACACCGTGCTTTCCGTTGCCGTTTTGGGCATAATTATTACGGCGCCTCTCGGTGCTTTCGGAATGGATATAAGTTATCGAAAATTGCTTGCAAAAAACGACTGATTTTGCCCCTGCCTCCCTTTACAAGGGAGCCTATATAATCCCTCAGTCTGTTCGCTGCGCTCACATCCAGCTCCCTTTACAAGGGAGCCTTAAAATCCCTCATTCATCTTCGATGACAGCTCCTAACCGGAGAGAGTCCCCTTTGTCACTTCGTGACATTTCCCCACACCGTGGGGAATCACCCTTTACAAGGGAGCCTATATAATCCCTCAGTCTGTTCGCTGCGCTCACAGACAACTCCCTTTTTACAGCCGAATTTTGTCGCGAAAACGTGCCTTTTGATTGACAATCCGACGTAAACATTTTAAAATATCATAGAGAGATTTTTAAAGGACGCGAAATATGAAGAAAAAAATCAGACTGAAAAAGACGGTAAAAAGAAAATTTTTGCTGTTTGTTATTTTGGCAGTTATAATGGCGGGGCTTATTGTGGGCGAGCTTACGATAGGGCGAAGAAAAATAAATGATCCTGCCGTTGAGAGACTCGAAGCAAAAATCAGCGAAACCACCACGCAGGAAGAAACGCAGGAGGAGACGACGGAAGAAGAGACTACCGAGGAAACGACCGTCCCCGAAACCGTCCCCGAGACAACCGCTTCGGCGCCGCCCGTTACCGCTTCGGCAGCCGATTTCAACAATCCCCAAACCGTAGACCCGAATTCGGGCAATTGGGAACTCACGCTTGTTAACGCAGGGCATAAGCTGCCCGACGGATATGTGCCGTCGCTTGCAAACGCGATAAGCGGAAGCAGCGTTCAGCTCGATTCAAGGGTCACAAAATCGTATCAGGAGATGTATGACGCCGCAAAGAAGGACGGCTGCATTTTGACTCCGTATGCAGGGTACTGCTCGATTTCGCGTCAGAATGACAATTACAACCGAAAGGTGAATTATTATAAAAATCAGGGCTTGTCCGATGACGACGCCGCCGCAAAGGCACGCACATTTATTTTGCCGGGCGGATATTCCGAGCAAAATCTCGGACTGTCAATGGATATTGTAAGCGCAAGCTCCGATTTTGCCTCGACAAAGGAGTTTTCGTGGCTTGTAAAAAACGCGCAGGATTACGGCTTTATTTTGCGCTATCCCGAAAACAAAACGGATAAGACGGGTATGAATTATCAGCCGTGGCATTGGCGCTATGTCGGCAAAGAGGCGGCAAAAGCGATGAATGAGAGCGGTCAGTGCCTTGAGGAATATCTCGGCGCGGCATAAAAGGCGCATACGGTTTTTGTTTTAATATGATTTTAGGCTCCGAATAACAGGCGGTTGTTCGGGGCTTTTTATATAGGAGAATAAAAGAACGGAAGGATTGTTTTCGATAAAGGTTTGACAAAGACGGCGGGTTGTGTTTTAATTTTTTTCGGAATAAAAATTTAAGGGGAATTGTAAAATGCTTAACACAAGAGCCGGCGGAGTTTTAATGCATATCACGTCGCTGCCGTCAAAATACGGAATCGGAGTAATGGGCGAAGAGACAAAACGATTTATACGCCGCATCAAGGATATGGGATTTTCATATTGGCAGGTGCTTCCGCTCTGCCCGACGGATTTTTACGGCTCGCCGTATGCGTCACCGGCGGCATTTGCGATTTCGCCGCTTTTAATTGACCCGGATACGCTGAAAAATGACGGCTTTGTGTCGGAAGATGACCTCGGAAGAAGTGTTTACTACGGCTCGCCTTACACGGCGGACTATGAATTTGCCGCAAAAAGCCGCCGTGAACTTTTAAAAATCGCATATCAAAACAAGAAAAACGAAGCATCTGCGGAGATTGAAAAATTCTGCGGAGAAAACCCGTGGTGCGAAGCGTATGCGCTGTTTTGCGCCGCAAAGGAAAAATTCGGCGGTAAGCCGTGGTACGAGTGGGATGAAAAATTTGCGCGGTATGAAAATGCGCTTAAAAACAGGGGTGAGTTGAAAGACGAAGCCGATTTTTACAAATTTGAGCAGTATATCGCGTTTTCGCAATGGCGCAGGATAAAGCAGTTTGCCAACGAAAACGGCGTAAAAATACTCGGCGATATGCCCATATATGTCTCTACCGACAGCGCCGACGTCTGGAGCAACACAGAGTTTTTTGAGATAGACGAGCGCAGCTTTGTGCGCCGCCGCGTCTCGGGTGTTCCACCCGATTATTTTTCCGAGGACGGTCAGCTCTGGGGCAATCCGCTGTATAATTGGGATAAGCTTGAAAAAACAGGATACGCCTGGTGGCTCAGCCGCATAAAGAGCGCGTTTCGGCTTTATGATACGGTCAGAATAGACCACTTCCGCGCGTTTGCGTCATATTGGGCGATTCCCGCAGACGAAAAAACGGCGAAAAACGGCGAATGGGTAAAGGGTCCCGGAATGAAGCTCTTTGACGCCGTAAAGGAAGAAATGGGCGACGTCCCCATTGTCGCCGAGGACCTCGGAGTGTTCGGTGAGGACGTCACACAGCTGCTTGATAAGACCAAGTTTCCCGGAATGCGCGTAATACAGTTCGGCTTTGACCCGTGCGGCAACAGCACACATCTGCCGCATAACTATCCGCTGAATACTGTCGCATATGTCGGCACGCACGACAATACAACGCTCCTTGCGTGGCTTTGGGAGGCGACGCCGGAAGAGCGCGCCTTTGCGCTTGATTACTGCGGATTTACGGGCGATAACTGGGGCGACGGCGGATATTACAGCCCGTCCTGCCGCAAAATAATCGAAACCGTTTGGCGCTCATCGGCTCTGCTTGCCGTAATTTCTTATCAGGATATGTGCGGCTTCGGCTCGGACGCGCGTATGAATGTTCCCGGCAGAGCGTTCGGCAACTGGCAGTTCAGAACCACCGAAGAAACAATAGACGGTATAGACAGAAATTATTTCAGACATATCAACGACCTCTTCAGACGAACCAACGGCGCATAAAATGCGCTCACTTTAATAGGCTCCCTTGAAAAGGGAGCTGGACGCGAGTTTACGAGCGGACTGAGGGATTAAAAAGTAATTTGCTTTCTGTTTAAATTCCATATAAATCTCAAAGAAATCCCTCCGGCTTGCCTCACGGCAACCCACCTCCCTTTACAAGGGAGGCTGAATCCCTCTGGCTTGCCTTAACGGCAACCCACCTCCCTTTTCAAGGGAGGCAAAAAGCGGATTAAACAGTCAAGCACCATTCTATTTAAATTTCATATAAATCTCAAGGAAATCCCTCCGAGTTGCCTTAACGGGGTGCAACCCTCATCGCATAGAGTCCGAAACCGCCGAAAATCGTGGGAAACGAATAAATACACCTAAAGCACGGTGCATATAATTACAGCGATTTCGTACCGTATTTTGCCGGATGACATATTTCTATTGATTTATGTCGCAAACAATGATAAAATAATCTGCGTAGTTTATAAGCAGGTGTAGTTTAATGGCAGAACATCAGCTTCCCAAGCTGAATACGGGGGTTCGATTCCCCTCACCTGCTCCATACTGCGGAGGCAAAAAAGACGTCTCCTGCGAAAAAACCGAATATATCGGGCTTTTTTGCTATCCGAACGGCGATTTTTCTCTGCAGAAACACAGATGTAAAATCGCTGTTTTCCCTTTGTGGATAGACTTAAACTCCCGAAAAGTAAATATCAGATACACCGGCAGATAGAAATCAAAAATCTATTTGTCTTTTTTATTACCCTAAAAAGGAGAAAATAGATATGCTACAGAAGGAATTAGCCAACGGCTCGGGACTCGGTATGATACCAAGATAGACGGCAACGGATGGTTGGAGGTGTCCTCGAACGGCATCCCCATTTGCCGCATAAAATACAACGACCAATATTTGAGCAACGCCGACCAGAGCCTCTGCGATGAATACCGCAGTAAAATTGCAGACATTCAGGATGAGATTCTACGGTGAGGGAATATGTCGGTCTCTACGAACACGCACCGCAGATGCCATCTGTCATGGTGGCAGGAGAAAGTGAACTTACCCAACTGAAAAACAATAACCAAGGTCACTTTGGCATACAGAAAAGACCGCTGTGAGCATAAGCGCACAAGGCGGCCTTTTTCTTTCTGCCGTAAATTATTGGAAAACTTATTTTTTGCTTTCCTTTGCCATGATCGGAATATCCCCGACGCCGTTTAGAACAATACTTGGACGATAGGCATAGGTTTTAAGTGTGTTTCTGGATGATACACCTGAAAGCACCAAAACTGTAGACATACCGCTTTCCATACCGGAAATGACATCGGTATCCATTCGATCACCCACCATAACAGCCTCGGCAGAGTGACAGTTAAGCATACGCAAACCTGTGCGCATCATCAGCGGATTTGGCTTTCCGCAGAAATAAGCCTGTGTTCCGGTTGCCATCTCGATTGGTGCAATCAGTGCACGGCAAGCGGGAGCAATGCCGTTTTCAATAGGTCCAGAAACATCAGAGTTGGCACCTATCAGTTTTGCTCCTGCCATAACCAAATTGGTTGCCTTTGTCAATGTGTCAAGGGAATAAGACCGCCCCTCACCGACAACGACATAATCCGGATTGACATCGTTCATGGTGATACCGACATCATAGAGTGCGTTCAATAATCCGGCCTCACCAATCACAAAAGCAGAACACCCGGGTGCTTGCTCTTTCAGAAAAGCCGCCGTTGCCAATGCACTGGTGTAGAAATGCTCTTCCGGTACATCAAGTCCCATGCGTGCAAGCTTTTGATTCAGTTCTCTTGGAGTATATCCGCTGTTATTTGTCAGAAAAAGATACTCTTTGTCTTCATCGTGCAGCCACTGAATGAACTCTGCCGCACCGGGCAAAATTCGGTTTCCGTGGTATATCACGCCATCCATATCGCAGATAAATCCCTTTTTTTCATTAAAATCTATTTTATTGGCTGTCATATTCATATACTGTCATCTTTCTTCTTAAGGTCTGTGATTATATTACTATATTTCGGTATAAGAAGCAACATAAAACATAAAAAACAAAATATAGGGCTTTTTTTAATTACAGATAAGAAAATATCCCCGGGTGTCTATGACCAACCCGGGGATATTTTAGATGTTTGGGTAAGGCTTTCTGTAAAATCGTTACTTGGTCACGACCAGTTTGCCGTCTTCCACCGCCAACTTGGCAGTATCGCCGGTATTGAGCGTACCGTCCAGCATTTTCTCCGCCACGGCGTCCTCCACCTTACTTTGAATGGCTCTGCGCAGCGGACGGGCACCGTATTTGGGATCAAAGCCCTCTCTGGCAAGCTCCTTCAACGCTTCTTCGGTTGCATCCAAATGGATACCCATGGACTCCATACGGCCCTCCACTGTCTTGAGCATCCGACGGGCAACCTCTTCGATATCCTGCTCGTTCAGAGCACGGAACACAATGATGTCATCGATACGATTCAGGAATTCAGGGCGGAAGGTACGGCGCAACTCCTCCATAACGGTTTCCTTAGCCTGCTCGTATGCCTTGTCGGCATCCTCCTCGGCCTTTTTGTCGCCGGCTTTGAAATCCAACTTGGATCCGGCATCGGTCAATGCCTTAGCACCGATGTTGCTGGTCATAACGATAACGGTGTTCTTGAAGTCAACGGTGCGACCCTGAGAATCGGTGATACGACCGTCGTCCAAAATCTGGAGCATAATGTTCCAAACATCCTCGTGCGCTTTTTCGATTTCATCGAAAAGCACAACGGAATAGGGTTTGCGGCGAACCTTCTCCGTCAGCTGACCGCCTTCATCGTGACCCACATATCCGGGAGGCGAACCGACCAAACGGGACACCGTATGGCGTTCCATATATTCGGACATATCGATTCGGATCATAGCGTTTTCATCGCCGAACATAGCTTCAGCCAAAGACTTGCACAGTTCCGTTTTACCGACACCGGTAGGACCGAGGAACAGGAAGCTGCCGATGGGACGCTTGGGATCCTTCAAACCGACACGCCCGCGGCGAATGGCACGAGCCACAGCCTTTACGGCCTCGTCCTGACCCACAACTCGCTTATGGAGAATATCTTCCATATGCAATAAACGCTGACCTTCGTCCTCGGTAAGGCGTGTGACAGGTACACCGGTCCAATCGGAAACAACGGCGGCAATATCTTCTTCGGTCACATCACGGTGCTCCTTATTGCTCTCACGTTGCTTATTGCGCTCGGTTTCCAGATGTTTTTTATAGTCCTTTTCGGTATCACGAAGTTTTGCAGCCTTCTCAAAGTCTTGGGCAGCAATGGCGGCTTCCTTGTCTGCGGCAAGAGAGTTGAGCTTCTCTTCAAGATTTGTAAGCTCTTCGGAAGGCTCTTCTTCCTCTAATTCCACACGGCTGGCAGCTTCGTCCATCAGATCAATGGCCTTGTCCGGCAGGAAGCGGTCGTTGATATATCGTGATGACAATTCCACCGCAGCCTTTAGTGCTTCATCGGTAATGTGCAAACCGTGGTGCTGCTCATACTTTGCCCGCAGTCCTTTCAAAATTTCCAATGATGCCTCTTGACTCGGCTCACCTACGGTGACCGGTTGGAAACGACGCTCCAGTGCGGCATCCTTTTCAATGTACTTGCGGTACTCATTCAAAGTGGTAGCACCGATAACCTGGATCTCGCCGCGGCTGAGCGCAGGTTTCAAAATGTTAGCGGCATCAACCGCACCCTCGGCGGAGCCTGTGCCGACAAGGGTATGCAGCTCGTCGATGAAAAGAATGATGTTGCCGTCCTTCTTAGCTTCCTGCATGACCTTCTTGATACGGTCTTCAAACTCGCCGCGGTATTTAGCTCCGGCTACCATACCGGTAAGATCCAAAGACAGCAGCTTTTTGTCCAGCAGCTTTTCCGGAACCTTACCCGAGACAATTTTCTGAGCCAATCCCTCGGCAATTGCAGTTTTGCCGACACCGGGTTCGCCGATAAGACAGGGGTTATTCTTGCTGCGGCGAGACAGAATCTGAATTACCCGCTTGATCTCTTTATCACGACCAATGACGGGATCCAGTTTTCCTGTTCTGGCGTCAGCCGTCAAATCGTGGGTAAACTCCGACAAGGTCTTACTCTTGCCGCCTTCCTCGCTGTTTTCGGTAGCCGAGGTGCCGCCGTTTTGAGTATGGGATGCAACGCTGACCTTTTCCATCAATGCCGTATACAGTTGGCGGGCATCCACACCGGCAGACCGAAGAATGCGGACTGCCATATTGTTGCCCTCGCGAAGAATACCTGCAAGCAAATGCTCTGTGCCGATATAGGCATAGCCGCCGCGGATGGCATCCTCCATGGCAATCTGCAATACATGTTTCGTTCTGGGACTGAGCTCCTGGGCAGAACCGCTGTTGTCCGAAGGACGGAAACCGGCGGTTTTGCGAATCATTTCCGTCAGTAGGTCATCCGTCAGACCGGCCTCTGTAAGTACCGTATGGGCAAGCCCCTCATCCTCGCGCATCAAGCCGAGCAACAGGTGTTCCGTACCCATATAACCGTGTCCTAATTCGCTTGCAGCCTCTTGAGCCAGCTGCAAGGCTTCCTCCGCAGTGGGAGTGAATTTATTTTCATCCATAATGCAATACCTCTCTTTTTATCGTGAAGTGTGTCTTTTCCTTAGATGCACGTTTTAATTGTGATCCTTATCATCTTTTTCGGATACTTTGGCTTCTTTATGAGCCTTCTCCAACTCGTGAATTTCATCACGCAACTGAGCGGCGCGTTCAAAATCTTCCTCATGAATCGCTTTCTTTTGAGCCTGCTTTAAGGCATTCATCTGACGCAGATAGGAAAATCGGCTTTGCTCCTCATCGCTCATCAGGTCATTCTTCTTTTCCTCACGAATTTCCTGCACCGGAGCTGCGCCGATAGCAGGCATATTATCAAAGAAATCATCAAAAGGACTATCCGGCATTCGTCCCATAAGGGACGGCATTGAGCCGAAGAAATCATTGTTTCCAAAAAAACTATCCATTATGGACGGTCTCTGCTCAAAGAACCTCTGTGTATAGCCCAGCTTTTCGGCACAGGCTTGGCAGAGGTGATGTTCTTCTGTTCTGCCGTTTATACTGCTGCGATATACAAAGTTGGCTTCGTTTTTGCCACAATTTTCGCATTTCATTATTCATTCCTCCATTAGAGTGTTTAGTCTTTTTCAACTATCTATAGTTTAAGGTTTTTCACTTGTAAGCACAAGAAACCGTCGGTACAATAAATAAAAAGCGATTTGTGCCTAATGCACAAGCCAAAGAGGGAAAAAGCAGAGAAACAAGCCTTTTGCAGTAAAAAAATCTGTTTTCCCTGTGCAATGCACGCTTTTTCAATCGGCGTTATCCGAATGTTTTACGCGGATATTACATTACTTCGGTATTGATGATGGGTTCTGTTTGTCAGGTGCTGTTTGTTGCAGCTCTATGTGTTATGAAAAACAAAAAAGCTTCGTTTGCAGGAGGCATTCCAAATGAATCAAACAGCTATCGGAAGTTACATCGCAAAGAAACGCAGAGAGAAAAATCTGACGCAGAAACTGGAGCGGCAGAAAAATATTCTGTATGGGATAGTTCTCATCGTTCTCGGCATCGCCTGCAACGCTATGTCGGGAACGGTGGGTGGATCTCATGTGCAGGAGTTTGTATCCGGTCTCCTAATGGGCCTGTCCGTTGCTGAAATTTTGACAGGTATCGTCATTGTCGGAAAGAGTATTTTGAAAAAACAAGAAAAAAGACACATCGCCTACTCGTAATCTTGACGAAGCAATGTGCCTTTCGTTTTATTCAAGTGTATCCGCAAGCCCTAAAAGGCGAGCCGGTGTAGTTTGAGTCATACTTCGCAGTTCGTCCGGACTGACATTGTGATCAACCATAAACTGCAGATACTGCCGCATGGCTTCCTCCCACGGCGGTGTTGCGGGATTGCCGCAGTCGGTGGACAGGATCGTGTTTTCTGTACCGAGCTTCTGAACCGCTTCGAGGTTACGCTCTGCATTGCTGACCCACTTGCCGTTTTTCAGCGGCTGCATAAAACAGCGTTCCAAAATGACATTGTAGTCAGAAATCAGTTCCTCTTGCGTTTCAAGACTCATATCCACGACCCAATATTCAGGATGGGTGATCACAATCTTTTGTACGCCGATGTTGCGAGCGCTGTCTACCACGCATCGTATCTCCTCCGGCGATATATGACCGGTGGCAAGAACCGCATTATAATCCTTGATAAGTGTAAAAATGCGGCGAAGCTCCGGGAACAGTACTCCGTGGTCATTCGTCATGCGAATACCGCCGGATCTTCCGTGCTTGCGGCAGTCGTTTTCCGCATCCACAGTCGGCAGCCAAATGACCTTAGCGCCCATTTCAAGCGCAGTTTGTACTGCTTTGGGATTCAGTCCGCCCACTTCATAGTTTAAAACCAATCCGCCGTACATGACGAATGGATTGCTGTCAAATGCTATTCGGTTATAGGCATTGCACAGCGCAGCGCGCGCCACGGTAGAGCAATGATGACCTTTGATGACGATTGCTCTTGCTCCGGCACGAACGGCAGCAGCGGTCAATTCTAAATCGTTATAAGTGCGTCGACAAACATCCGGCGCTGTGTGAACATGCATATCAATGATGCCGTTCAGCGAAATTTTCTCTTCCATGTTTTCGCTTCCTTATATAAAAAATCTGCCGCCTGCACAGTACAGGCGGCAGACCCGGTCACGATTATTCAATAGTAACCTTGCTGCTCGAAGTCAGCTTTTTCGGATCATGCTTCGGAACCAAAATGGTCAGAACGCCATGCTCGTACTTCGCCTTGATGTCCTCCGGCTTTACATCGCCGACATAGAAACTGCGAGAGCAAGCGCCCGCATAACGCTCCTGGCGAAGGACACGACCCTTCTTGTCTTCTTCGTCCTTGTCAAGACCCTTTTCGGCGCTGACGGTCAAATAACCGTCCTTGACATCCACATGGATCTCATCTTTTTCAAAGCCGGGCAGATCCACTGCAAAACGATAGCTCTTGGCATCGTCCGTCTCGCGGATATCGGTCTTCATCAAGTTCCTGCCGTTCTTGCCGAACAGTGGGTCGTGACCGCCGAAGAAACCGGTACCAAAGAAATCGTCAAACATATTTTCGCCGTAAATGCTGGGTAACATAATACATTCCTCCAAATAATTATCTATATTAAAGCTCTGCAGTACGCCAAGACGCACCTAAGCATTGCTTCCAAAATGTTATCTCGTTCTCGGGATACAGGCATAGACAATAGAACTGATACCTTC
>ERZ808242.320-NODE-320-length-36226-cov-5.228636_pt1 | contig 36226 bp, 48 predicted proteins | sample MGYA00521244_ERZ808242 | MGnify/ENA primary metagenome ERZ808242 (study PRJEB31516, sample SAMN03275573) | gut metagenome | biome: mammalia-associated habitat; material: feces | host: Papio cynocephalus | place: Kenya | collected 2012-07-27 ... | reverse complement strand
AACGGCTACGGCGACGGCTACGGCGACGGCAACGGCAACGGCAACGGCGACGGCTACGGCGACGGCAACGGCAACGGCAACGGCGACGGCAACGGCAACGGTGACGGCTACGGCGACGGCAACGGCAACGGCAACGGCAACGGCAACGGCAACGGCAACGGCTAATACAAAATGAAAAGGAGTAATTACGATGAACGCAGAACAGACTAAAAAAATTGAAATCATTATGAACAACTATAGCTTTGAAAATCAAAGAGAAATTTTTATTGAAGAATGTGCCGAGGCTATTATGGCGTGTCAGGAGTTTAAACGCAAGGGGTTTTCTGACTCAGCAGCAGATGTGTTTGCAAATCTCAACGAAGAGGTCGCAGACGTTTGCATCATGGCTGAACAGATGAAAAAATATCTCGGCGAAACTGTTATTAATGAAATCATAGATTATAAGCTTGACAGACAGCTTAACCGCATCAGAGTGGAGGAGTGAGTAAATGGACTCAGAAATCACAAATAAAATAAGTGCACTTGGCGATAAGTACGGTTCTGAACTGCTGGCACTTATGGATTATTACAACGTTGATAACCTGCACAGCATATCGCAAGAGCAAGCGGAACGGTATTATTCAATGCGAATGTTCTGCATGGGACTTAAATGTAAATTTTGTAAGGAGAGATAAGAAATGACACTGATTGAACTGTTAAAAATCATGCATGCTGATTTAATATCAGCAGACAGATGTAAAACGTGCGGCAATGAAATATTTTGAAAGGAAAAGTTAAATGAAAGTATTAAGTTTATTTGACGGTATTTCCTGCGGTATGGTCGCTCTTGAACGTGCTGGAATAACAGTAGAAAGATATGTTGCTTATGAAATCGACACGTATGCAATTCAGGTCAGCCGAAAAAACTATCCGCAGATTGAACATTGTGGAGATGTAACAACAGCAGATTTTACACAGTACAGAAATTTCGACTTGCTTATAGGCGGCAGTCCGTGTCAGTCTTTGAGCATAACGCAGAGCAAAACAAGGCAAAACCTTGACGGTAAAAGCAAACTGTTTTTTGAATATGTAAGGGCATTTGAGGAAATGAAACCAAAACATTTTCTTTTTGAAAATGTTGCAAGCATGAAAGACGAATGCAAGCAAGTTATATCCGAGTTGTTAGGATGTGAACCGATATTTATTGATAGCGCAGATTTTTCGGCACAGTCGAGGCCACGTTATTATTGGACTAACATACCTATTATAAATTGGTCGCAGTCAAAACAGGTTTTAAAAGACATTATGCAACCGAATGCAGAAGAAAAGTATTTTTACAGTTGCTCTTTTGATGAACCTGATATGAAAAAGCAGGTCTGCACAAACTTGCATATCAAAGGACACGATATTTTAAAAAGAGTATTGAATCCCGACTTTAAATGCCACACGCTTACAACGTGTGGTGGTGGAAATACTCAAAAGAAAGTAATGGACAACGGCAGACCAAGAAAACTTACACCTCTTGAATATGAAAGGCTACAAACGCTGCCTGACAACTATACAGAAGGAGTATCAAGCACAGCGAGATATACTGCAATTGGCAACGGTTGGACAGTGGACGTGATTGCTCATATTTTGAGTGGCTTAAATGAGTTCGTTTGCCCCAACTGCGGTGCAAGAATGGACGGTAAAAAACATGAATGACATCTTAAAAAGAGAATACAGTGAACAATTTGACCGTGAACGCAAAGCAAGAGTTGAAGTATCATTTTACAAATACGGTTCAGCTAGAGATAATTTTGCGAGCGGCAGAGTTGATGCAATTGCGACAGCGGAAAGATGTATTGAAGCATTCAAGAAAGATAAGAACACAGAACATCTTGTAGACGCTGCAAATTATCTGATGTTCAGATATAAATTTCCGATGCCGGGCGAGTATTTCAAACCGACTGACAGCGGCGAGAGCGTTGGAACAGTGGGAACTGCAATTAACATGGAAAACAATGCTTGACTAATTATTTAGGAAAGACTTATAATATACTTAAGTATATTATTTTGAAAGGAGTAGTCAGGTTGACAGACAAGCAGTTGAAAGTAAAAAAATGGCTCAACAGAGCTTTTGATGCAGAAAAGAAAGTAAAAGCACTTGAGTTATGCGTACAGCAATGCAGAGAGCGTGCGGAAAGTATCTCTGTTTGTTACGACAGTAACGATAAAAGCAAGTCAGACAGATCCACGAATGTTACAGAAAATATACTTATCAGACTTGCAGATGCAGAAATGGAATTGAGCAAGCAGATTATTGAATTGCTTGATATTTCCGACGAGATTAAAGAGACTATTGCAAAGCTGAAAGATGATAGTCTTGAAACTATCATGATACACAGATACATACTTTTTCATACTGTTGAGAAAACTGCTGAACTGACAAATTACAGTGTTGAGACTGTCAAGCGAAAACAACGTCAAGCAATTGAAAAGTTGACACCTTTTGACACCTTTTGACCTTGTATGTTCCTCTGTAATTGTAGTATTATATAAACATAATAAAGCGCAAGGAGCTTGAATGGTACGCTTTACGCTCTGACTTCTTTTGAAAGTTTGATTTCGATATTTTGGAATGTTTATTTCTGTTTGATTATTCATAAAATATCACCTCCTCTGAAAAGTGCTTAGGCTGAGTCATCAGGAAAATATCCTCTTGAGTACGTCTTGAAATTGTGTAAGGTGCACCGTCATAGGACTTTAAAAAAATATTTATGTTTGATACACCGCTATAAACAGTCTGAAAAACGGTTGCCGCCGTTGAAGTTTAAATTCAGAGCGTTCCCTGCTCCTTATAAGCTTTATTAACATCCTTTCATGTGTTTTTCATACCTCTTTTCATTTTTTGTTCCTCTGAAGCCGTCACGAAAGTGGCGGTTTTCTTTTAGTATTATGATCTCAAAAAGATGTAACCGTTGCGGTAAAAGAGTGCAGATTGGAAAGTCATGCACTTGTACGCATAAAAACAAATATAAAACTACTGCGACTGATAAGTATAGCGTTGATGATAAAAAGTTTTACTTATCGTCCGAATGGCAGAAAGCAAGAAACAAATGTATAAGTAGCTGCTATGGACTTGATTTGTACAGTTACTATGTACTGCACAAGATTGAGTACGGACAGACAGTACATCACATTGTCCCGCTTATTGATGATTACAGTCAACGATTATCGCAAGAAAATTTAATATACCTCACAGAAAGCAATCACAGGCTCATACATGCATTGTATCAATCAGAGTATAATAACACCTGCAAGCTTTTAAAATCAATTGTAGCACCGTTTTCGAATGAATTAGAGGCACAGGGGGTATATTAAAATGTTTTGTGTTGGTAACTGAAAACCGCTTGGGCAGTTCATCTTTCACAAAATTGTAAATAAAAGTTTTTAAGGTGGTGTTGTAATGCCGATTGACGATATGATAAACGCACTAAAAGGCAAGGTGTGCGTAAACAAGCTGGATATACACGCTGTTGTGTGTGAGTCTATAACAAATAGCAGAGTGACATTTGATTTAGAAAACCAAACAAAGCAATTTAAAGAGTCAATCGGGGAAATGCCTGCCGAAAACGTTGTTTTTAAAATTTTGAGCGGAAAACAAGGCTTTTCTTCTATTTCAGTCATTGACTTTGTCGCAAAAAGCGAGGGAATAAAAGAGCTGTATTGCTCTACGTTTCGAATTGGCAAAAAGCAATTTGAGATTTTGAAATCACATAAAGACGGCGGCAGGATTGAAAATGCGTTGTTCGTAACATCAAAAACGCAGGAAAATACTGACGGGAACAGGCAAGAATATAATTATTTTGCAGAAATATGTGAAAAATGCTGTGAAATGGGTTGGGAAATATATGCAATCAATAATCACAGCAAAATTATACTCATGCGGACAAGAAAAAATTACTATGTTGTTGAAACATCCTCAAATTTGAATGAAAATCCGCAGCTTGAACAGTTCAGTATTGAGAACAGCAAAAAAGTATTTGATTTTTACAAATCCATGTTTGAGGAGATGAAGAAATGGGCAGAGCAAGAAAGCCGCTTAGCGAACAAAAAGGCGACTTAACAGTTGAACGTCAAAAGCAGCGAGAAGTTGAAGAGTCGATGATTGAATTGCCGAACAATGAGCTTGAAGTGCCGCCGAAATGGCTGATAAGCGAAAAGGCTGAAAATGAATACAAGCGAATTGTAGAAGAATTGAAGAGAACGGATAATCTTGTCTGCAATCTCGACAAAAATAACATAGCTGCATATTGCAATGCGTTTTCTCAATATCTCGATGCAACAGAAGCATTGAAATCAACAGATTTGCTTGTTATGAAATCGGGTGAAATTGCTGAAAATCCGCTTGTAAACACGCAAAAAAAGTACGCTGAGGAAATGCGGAAATTCGGAAACTTATGCGGATTAAGCATTGATAGTCGCTTAAAAATGGCGGCTACTAAAAGAAACAAGGTAGAAACTGAAATAGATGACATTTTCGGTAATATATGAGGTGATGATTTTTGAATGACTATCAAGCAAGAGCTGGTTAAGTATGCAAAGCAGTGCATAAATGATAAAATTGTAAGCTGCACAAAGCACAAATGGGCGTGCAAACGTTTTCTTGATGATATAGAGCGGTCTAAAAACAAAGACTGCTCTTTTTATTGGGATGAAGAAGAAGCGTACAAAATAGTTAAGTGGTTCGGACTGCTCAAACACTCAAAAGGTGTTTTGGCAGGGCAGTTTATAACACTGACTCTTGCGCAGAAATTCGGACTATGTCAAATTTACGGTTGGCGGCGAAAAAGTAACAAGTTAAGGCGGTTTAACAAGTCATATCAGCAAAAAGGGCGTAAAAATGCTAAATCGCAGGAGCAGGCAGGCGTAATCTTGTATGAAATGGCATACGGAAGTATTAAAAATCACGAGATTAACGAATGTTATTGTGCAGGAACAAAGCGAGAACAGTCAAAAATCATATTTACTGAATGTCAAAATCTGCTTAAAGGTTCTCCGCTTTCGCTGAAATTCAGATGTACAAAGCAGATTATTGAGCATATAAAAACAGGCTCATTTCTCAAAGCACTCTGTAAAGAGGACGGTAAAAAAGGAGACGGTACAAACCCAGCCTGTCTGGTACTTGACGAGTATCATCAGCATGACACAACAGAATTTTATGACCTCGGTATCGGTTCAAACACGAAAGAACCGTTACTGATGATTATAACAACGGCAGGAATGGATTTGAATGTGCCGTGCTATCAGCAAGAGTATCAATATGCCGCAGGGCTGCTTGACCCCGACAAGCCCGATATTGAAAATGATGAATACTTTGCAGATATCTTTGAAGCTGAACCGGGCATGGAACTGACTGATGAAACATTTGAACTTCTTGCAAAAATGGCAAACCCGATACGAGCTTATTTTGATGAGGGTATGAAGAAACTGCATGATGATTACATCATCGCAAAAGCAGTCCCCGAAAAAATGATTGCTTTTCTCACAAAAGCACTCAACGTATGGGTGCAGGCGAAAGAAAATGGCTACATGGATATGTCAAAATGGAATAAATGCAAGGTTCAGTCACTTCCGATTGACATTAGAAAACATGCGGTTTATGTCGGATTTGATATGTCTGCAAAAATTGACTTGACAAGCGTTGCATTTATAATTCCTTATAAGGACGGCGATACGGTAAAGTACATACTGTTTTCACACAGCTTTATCCCAAATCGGGATAAGTTGAGGGAGCGTATCATGGTTGATAAGATGCCGTATGACGCTTGGGAACGGAACAGGTGGCTGACGGTTACGAACACCGAGATTGTAGACCAAAACGCAGTTATGAATTATGTAAAAGGGTTTTGCGCAAGTCAAGGTCTGGTTATTGAAGCATTGTGCTTTGACCCTGCGAATGCATCAAAATTGATGCTGGAATTATCAGACGAGGGGTACGATGTTCAAGAAGTCTATCAGTCGCACAAGTCTTTGAATGAGAGCACAGCGGGTTTCAGAGAGCAGGTCTACTGCGGCAATGTTGTATTTCTCAATAATCCGTTACTAAATTACGCAATGGGAAACGCTGTAATTCGCACAAACAACGGATTAATAAAGATTGATAAGGACGCTACAAAACGCAGGATAGACCCCGTTGATGCTACATTGTGTGCGTTCAAATTAGCAATGTATCATGAATTTGTAGATACTCAGTCAACTGATGAATGGCTGAATAGTGAAGGGTGGTAAAAATGGAACTTACCGAATTAACGGAAAAATTTAAATCTGTATTAAATATTGAAAAAATCTGCGATGCTCCCCAAAAAATAATGCAGACAATCACTTCCTGTGCAGATGATACTTTGAGAGAATGGGAAAATTATTTCCCTGACCTTTCTGATGACCAATTGCAGCCGATATTTCAGTATTACATGGCTGATAGAAAAGAAAAAATGCAGGATTACACATCAAAATCACTTGCAAAGGCATGTGTTATATCTGCTGATATTAGCAACGCTCAAAGTTGCTATGATATGTGTGCAGGTTCAGGTGCTCTTACTATTCAAGCATGGAATATTAATAAAGATTGCCATTTTATTTGTGAAGAATTTGACGAAAGAGTGATTCCTTTTTTGATTTTTAATCTTGCGCTTCGCAACACGAATGCAACAGTTATTCATGGGAATGTATTAAGTGGTGAACGCTTTAAAGCTTGGAAACTGACAAGCAGCAAACAATTTTCGATGATTATGGAAATATTACCTCCTAAAACAGTATCGGTTGATGTATGTATTTCAAATCCTCCATATAATATGAAGTGGCAACATGATCCTTTTATGCAGCTTGACGATAGATTTAATCTATACGGATTGCCGCCTGAAAGCAACGCAAATTATGCATTTATTTTATCTGCACTTGTTTCCGCTAAACGAGCAGCGCTCATTTTGCCCAATAACGTTTTAGAGGGCGGAGTTAAATCAGAACGTGAAATCAGAAAAGAAATTGTCGAAAACAATAAAATCGATAGCATAATATTAAATCCTGATAATATGTTTGAATCAACTGCAATTAGTACATGTTTATTTTGTCTTGACAATAATAAATCAGATACTTTCGTTGAATTCATTGATATGAGGAATACATACATCGAAGAAAAGAGAAAACAAAAAGGACAAATCGGATCTAAATGTCACACAAACAGAATTTACGAAAAATCTGTAAAAGTGTTTTCCGATGGAAACGTTGATACAATGCTGCAGGCAGTAAAAAACAGAACTGACTCTGCAGAATTTGCGAAGTCGTCAAGCATTCAAGATATAAAATCATTTGAATTTAGTCTGAATCCTCTAAAATACATAGAATTTGTACACAGAGAACCAAAGCATAGAGAATACAAAGAAATTCTTGCAGATATAAATCAAATTGCAATCGAAAAAAACAAGTGCAAGCTTGTTATTAACGAAACACTTGCTAAGAGATTGGGATTTGATATTTCGCTGTATAAAAACAAGAATTTGTCAGATGATCAACTTGAAAATCTGATTCAAAAACTTACAGGAGATAAGCTTATAAAGCATGATTATATACAGTTCACTAAAAATAAAAACGAATTTGTTTTTAAAAATAATTGTGCTGATAGTGTTTCCACAATACTTATATCGATTTTACAAATGTGGAAACAACATATCATGTATCTTAACGAAGAAGAAAACAAGTATCTTCTCGAAATGAGAGATGCATTATTGCCTGATTTAATGTCCGGAAAAATAGAACCATAAAAGGGTGGTGATTAAAATAGGAATTTTCAAAAGAAAAATAAGAAATGAAACCGAGTCTGTAACGGCAAATCCGACACTTGAACAGTTAAACAGTTTTTTCAACAATGAAAACATCTTAAGTGCATTAAATCAAACAGACCTGACAGCGGCGACATACTACGCTTGCATGCTGATACGCTGTAATGCTATTGCAAAAATTCCATTCAAAGTTTACAAGCAGGACGGTGACGGAGCAAATCCGATTAAGCACACTCTGTCGGGCTTGCTTAAATTCAGACCAAACATGTACATGACAGCTCATGACATGTTGTGGGCAACGGAATTTCAAAGACTTGAATACGGTAATGCGTTCTGGGTTTATGATTTCAAAGGCGGCAGGATTACAGGAATATATCCGCTTTACTCTCCGAGCGTTGAGATTGTAATTGATAATGCTAAGCTATTAAGCGAGCGAAATGCAGTATATTACATATACACAGACAGCAGAAAAGGACAAGTGCTTTATACTGCTGACAGAATATTGCACTTCAAGAATTTTTCAGCAACAGGAATTAAGGGGACACCAATTAAAAAATACATAAGTGATGTTATATCACAAGAAAAATCAGCACAGGCAGTTGTTAAAGAAAAGTACAAGAACGGACTGCAAGACCCGATTATTGTCACGTATACGGGCGATTTGGACAAAGCAAGAAGTTCAGCAATAAAAAAGAAGTTTGCGAACTTAGGCGGAGTTGAGAACGCGGGTAAGGTTGTGCCGATACCGTCCGATTTTGATGTTAAAATGCTTGAAACAAAGCTTGTAAATTCGCAGTTTTTTCAATTAAACGGACTTACAACACGTCATATTGCTAATGCATTCGGCGTTAAATCGTTTCAGCTTAATGACATGGAAAAATCAACATACAGCAACATTGAACAGCAGAACAGAGCTTTTTATTCTGATACGTTACAAAATGTACTCACTGCTTATGAGCAAGAAATGAGTTACAAGATGTTGTCAACTCACGAACGAGACGAGGACATTTACATCAAAGGCAATGCTGATGTTATGCTAAGAGCTGACATTGAAGCACGATACAGAGCGTATCAGATTGCAATAACAACAGGTTTTCAGACAATTGCGGAAGTTCGCAAAAAAGAAGAACTGCCGTTCATCGAGGGCACAGACAAGCTGATTATCGGCAACGGTGCGAGCATTCCGTTTACAGATTTAGGTAAACAGTATACAGCGAAAGGTGGTGAGAAGAATGAAACAGTATGATTTCACGACAAAAGACAAGAGGACAGGCGAGATTAAAAAGTGTGGCTACATGCGTTATGATGCGGCAGAAAGCAACGCAAATTTGTATTTTTACGGCGATATTTGCGGTGAGTCTTGGATGTCGAAATGGTATGACGAGGACAAAGCTCCGCAGGACGTTGCTGACTTCCTTGCTGAGCTTGAAAACAAAACTCAGCCGATTGATATTTACATAAATTCGGGTGGCGGTGATGTGTTCGGCGGACTTGCGATTTACAACATTCTGAAACGCTATCAAGGTAAAAAAACAGCTCATATTGACGGCATAGCGGCATCAATAGCCGGCATAATTCCGTTTGCATGCGATAAGGTCATAGCACCGAAAAGCGCTCAAATCATGCTGCATAAGCCGTGGAGCTGCTGCATGGGAAACGCTGACGATATGAGAAAATGCATAGAGTCGCTCGATGCTTGCGAGCAGTCAATTATTAACGTTTACGAAGAAAATGCAGTAAACGGTACAACAGTTGATAAAATCAAAGATTTGATTGACGCAGAAACATGGCTGACGTGCGGTGAAGCTGCACAATACTTCCGCATCGAACTTGAAGACACAGAACCGGTTGCGGCTTGTATGTCTGACTATTATGCGAAGTACGCAAAAACCCCGAAAAGCCTTACTGCTCCGCCGAAAAGCGAGAGCAAAGAACAATTGAACAGAAAAAAGAAACTACAGCTTGAACTTGATTGTTTGAGTATGTAGTTTTTTTATACCCATTTTTAAGAAAGAAGGTACATTTATGTCAAAATTTGAAGAAATGCAGGCTAAGCTTGCGGCACTCATCACAACAATGCAGGCTCATATTGACAACAACGAGCTTGACGAAGCAGAAAAAACCAAGTCCGAAATTGTCGATTTAAAAGACAAAATGGAAAAGCAGTCATTCCTTGACGCTCTTGAAATTCCAAATCAGGAAGTACCGCAGGCAAAAAATGATGGGGCATCAGCATCAAAGAAAAACGCAAGCTTCATCAGAGCATGCATTAAGAAATTTGCAGGCAAGCCTATCACAGAAATTGAAGATGCATTGCTTCTCCCAACCGGCACAGGCTCAAATCCTGACGGCACATACAACGAAAGCTACATTTTGCCGCAGGACATTCAGACTCTTATCCGCAAGCGCATTGGTGAGTATCGTTCATTAAGAACAGTGTGCGGCTCAATCACTACAACAGCGCTGACAGGCTCATATCCTGTTGAAAACCTTTCAAGCCTTGCAGGACTTGTTGATTTTACAGACGGCACAGACGGTACAGAAACAGTTGATTTTAAGTTTGACAAAATTTCATTCAGTCTGAAAGAAAAAGGTGCTCTTATTCAGCTTTCAAACACTCTTTTGGCACTTACCGACAATGACCTTATGTCATACATTGTTGAGATTTTCGCTAAAAAAGCGGTTATCACAGAAAACAGCATGGCTGTAACTGCACTTCTGAAAGGCAAAACTGTAAAAACGCTTGCAGACTGGAGAGCATTAAAATCATCAATCAACAAAGACCTTGACCCTGCGGCACTTTACGGCACTGTTATTGTTACAAATCAGGACGGCTTTGATATGCTTGACTCTGCTCTTGATGAGAACGGCAGACCAGTTTTACAGCCTGACGTTACAAGCCCGACTTCAAGAAGATTTATGGGCTACAGAGTAGAAGTATTTTCAAACGCTATGCTTCCCTCTACTGTGCCAACAAACACTAAAGACGGCTATGCACCGATTTACTACGGCAACATTAGCGAGGGCGTAAAGTTTGTAAATCTTAATCTTATGAGTTTTGCAACATCAAAGGAAGCAGGCTTCCTCCGCAACACCACATACGCACGTCTTATTGAATTTCTTGACGTTATTCAGCATGACGGCAGTGATAAGTGCTATATCGCAGGTCAAATCAAAGTTGCAAATAAAACAGGAGCGTAAAGGGCGGCTTTCCGCCCTTGCAGGGGGTGGATAAATGGACTTATCTATAATTAAAGATTATCTGAAAATCGACTTTGACGAGGATGATAACGTACTTACGTTTTTACTTGAAGCTGCACGCAAGTATCTGCTTAACGCAGTCGGCGGTAAAAGTCTTGATGAAACAGACGAGCGTGTTAAAATGGCATTGCTCGTTCTTGTTTCTGACTGGTACGAGCACAGAGAGTATGTCGGGAAAGAAACGGAAAAAGTGCGTTATACAATACGTTCTATTGTTCTGCAACTGCAATTAGAACAGGAGATGAATGACGATGAAGATTAGCACCGATATTGGCAAGCTCAATCAACGAATTTCTATACAGAAAAAAACAGTAATATCGGATAGCATCGGCAATCAAACGGAAGAATGGACGAAAGTTCATGATTGCTGGGCGGCTGTAAATACTGTTTCGGGACGTGAATTTTGGGCGGCTCGTCAGCAAAACGAAGAAAATACGGTAAACTTCAAAGTCAGATACTGTAAGAAAATCGCAGAAATCGGAACAGTCGATTACAGAATAATTTTTCACAACAAGATTTATGACATTATATCTGTTGATAACATGCTGTTTGCAGACAGTTTGATAAACGTTAAGGCGGTGATGCATAATGACTGATTTTGTAGATTTGATTGTGCAGAATATGCAGGAATACAATGCAGAAGTAGTTGAAAAAGTCAACGAAATTGCGGAAGAAATCGGGAAAGAAGCATTGAAGCGTATTAAAAAATCCAGTCCTCGTGGCGGCGGCAAATATGCGAAAGGCTGGCGCTTTGAAGTTCGCAGGAACAATGACGGTGCAATCCGTATCAGGATTTACAATAAAACTGACTGGCAATTGACACACTTGCTTGAAAACGGACATGTTACCCGAAGCGGCGGCAGAACACGCAGCTTTCCGCACATACGCAAAATTGAGGACTGGGCAAATCAGCAGTTACAGGAAAGGCTTGAACATGAGTTATAATCTTACATTTGCGGAAATTTATGAAAAGCTCTGTACACTCAATATTCCAATTGCATATTTATCGTTCACACAGCCGCAAAGCTTGCCGTTCTGCGTTTATTACGAAAGCGGCGGCGATATATACGGAGCTGACAACAAAAATTTGATTGAACGCAAAAACATAACAATTGAGTTGTACGGCGAAAAGAAAGATCCTGCACTGGAACGGCAGATAGAAGATTTATTTGCAGATACAGAGCTGACAAAACAGGCTGACATTTGGATTGAGTCAGAAAAAATGATAGAAACAATATACGAATTTGAAGTTATTAATAAGCGTTAGGAGGCTACTATGGCACATACACAGACAAAAGAACAAAATAAAATCGTTCTCGGCTCAATGGATTTTTATGTTATTGTCTACACAGCAGGCATGACAATTCCTGCTGACAATGAAATTGAAGTCGAGGAAAACATGATAGGTCGTACAAAAAACGGTGCTACTATTACATACTCGGCAGAATGGTATGAAGCTGTTTCTGATGACGGCAAGGCAAGAAAGAATAAGCTTGTTGGCGAAAGCTGCTCAATCAGCTACGGAAACATTACATGGAACGGCAACACGATTAAATCTCTTACTGCAACAGCAAGAGTTACAGAAGAGGGCGGCAAGCGCAAGGTTAAAATCGGCGGTGTTGCAAATGACAATGGAACACGTTACCTTATCAGAGGCGTATACAGGGATAAGATTGACGGCGATATCAGAATTACCGCAACAGGCGTAAATACTGGCGGTTGGGACGCTGCTTTCAATCCGAAGTCAGAAGCAACCATGCAGCCTACATTTCAGTGTGAGCCGCTTCTCGACAACGAGGGCACGCTTCTTGAATATGAAGAGGAAATTCTCGGCTTGTCAAAGCTGACTATAACACTTGAAGCAGGTGCTACAAGCGGCAAAACTAAGGTTACAGCGGTTGACCCTGCGACAGAGTCAGGCAACAGCTTAAAATACAAGGTGGGTGCGTCAGCTCAGACAGTAAACTATGACGAGGTATGTTCAAGCGGTTGGACTGCACTTGCAGCAGGAACAACGGAAATTGCCGTCACATCAGGACAAGTGATTACTGTTGTTGAGGTTGACAGTGCTAACAAAGCGAAGAAATGCGGCAGTGTGACAGCTACGAACAACATAGGTTAATATCTCGATTGAGCAGGCTGGAAACAGTCTGCTCAACTCTTACAAGGAGTGAAATATGAGAAAGTTTAAATTTTCTATTGATAACGGCACGACATTTACTGTACATGCACCGAAACTTTGCAAATACAAGGCTTTTCTGACTGCTAAGGGTGATGATGAAGTATATACGAGTGTTGCGGATATCGTCAGCGACAATGACGAAAAGAAAACAATTAATAAAGATTATATCAGCAACGAGTTTACAGTTGACGATTTAAGCAGATTTTACAAGGAGTTTCCTGCGTGGCTCAGTAATGAGAAAGAAGCAGACCCAAACTAAAAGTGCCTTATTACCCTGCCGAGGGCGATAAGGCATATTTTAAGAACAATACAAGTGATGAAAAAATAGTTGCAGATTACTCAAATACGGCAATTACAAACGTGAATGATTATGATGTATTCACGTTCTGGGGGTTGCTACATGATGCGGTAATCTGGAATTGCAATAAAACAGAAAAAGGCAGAGAATATCTTGAAAATGCGTGGTATTACAGTCAAGATAAGCCTGACAGGCAAGGATTAAGAGCAATGTTTGGCAAGAAAGGCGGTGAAAATAATGGCTGATAAGAGAATAAAAGGCATTACTATTCAAATCGGAGCAGAAACAAAAGGACTTGACAATGCTTTAAAAGAAGTCGAAAAAGGTGCAAATACGGTAAAATCAGAGCTTAGAGATGTTGAAAGAGCATTGAAAAAAGCTCCTGACTCGGCGGTATTGTGGGCACAAAAGCAGGAACTTCTTACAAAAGCGCTTGAAGAAAGCAAGAAAAAGCTTGAACTTCTTGAAAAAGCCCAACAGCAAGTTAATGAAAAGTTCAACAATAAAGAAATCGGCGAGGAGCAGTACCGAGCGTTTCAACGTGAAGTTGAGAGAGCGAGAGCCGAAGTCGGCAGATTTGAGGGGCAGCTCAGCGACTTGCAGAGCACTGCCAACAATGCAGCAGAAAACGTCGAAGATGCAGGCAATGCCGCAGAAGATGCAGGAGAACAGGCAGAAGAAAGCGGAAACGGCGGTTTCACAGTTTTAAAGGGTTCACTGTCTAATCTTGTAAGTGAGGGTATCAAGAAAGCAATAGACGGCTTTAAAGAACTTGCTACAGAGGGTGAAGCAGCACTCAACAGCTTGCAGGCGAAAACAGGTGCAACTGCTGAACAAATGGAAACGTATAAGGACGTTATTACAAACTTATACGCAAACAATTACGGTGAGGACAAAAGCGACATTGCGGACTCAATCGCAGAAGTTACACAGCAGCTCGGAGAGCTTGACAGTGAAAGTCTTGAAGATGTTACAGAAAAAGCATTCTTGTTAAGAGATACGTTCGGTTTTGAAGTAAACGAGAGCGTAAGAGCCGCAAACATGCTTATTCAACAGTTTGGTGTTAACGCTGATGAAGCGTATACGCTGATTGCACAGGGAGCACAGAACGGACTAAACAAAAACGGCGACTTGATGGACGTTATCAACGAGTATGGCGTGCATTACAAACAAATGGGATATTCCGCAGAGGAGTTTTTTAACTCTCTCGAAAACGGAACGGCGGCAGGCACATTCAGCGTTGACAAGCTGGGCGATGCTATGAAAGAGTTCGGCATCAGGAGTAAAGACGGTTCAGACAGCACAGCAGGAGCATTTGCTACACTCGGAATAATCGTAGGAGATAACAGCAAGCTTATTTCAGAAGCACAAGACAAGAGCGAGGATTACAAGAAAACAATCGCTGACCTTGAACAAAAATTAAAATATGCCGAAATAGAGCAGTCCAATTTCAATGAAAAAACTTCTGAACTTCAAAAAATGAAAATGGAAGATAATATTGCGAAATGGACAGAAGAACTCGAAAAAAACAAGGCTGAATTATCTTCAAACGAGGAAAATATACGTTCACTGCAAGAAAGCGCAAGTAAAGGCGGACAAACGGCTGAAGAACTTTTTGCTAAATTTGCAGACGGCGGAGACTCTGCCAAAGAAGCAACAAAAGAGGTCTTAGACGCTCTTTTTTCAATGGACGATAAAGTGGCGCAAGATGCCGCAGGTGTTGCACTTTTCGGCACAATGTGGGAAGACCTCGGAGCAGATGCGGTCAAAGCATTGACGAATACAGAGGGCGAAGCTGATAAAACGGCAAAAACACTTGAAAATATTGCAGACATCAAGTATGACGATTTAGGCAGTCGCTTTGAAAAAATCGGCAGAAAAGCAAGGTCTGAACTGCTTGAACCGCTTGCAGAAAAGTATTTGCCGAAAGTTGAGAACGGACTAGATTGGATTATCAAGAGATTGCCGAAAATTGAGGATACTACTAAAACAATGTTACCGTATGTTGCGGGTGTTGGTGCAGCATTTGCGACATGGAAAGCTGCAAGTGCTATTTCTTCAACGGTTACTGTAATAAGAAATTTAAGCAGTGCTGTAAAGGCAGGAAACACGGTCATGCAGGCGTTAAATTTGACAATGAATTTAAACCCTGCTGTTGCTATTACAACAGCAATAGTCGCATTAACGGCAGCAACAGTGGCGTTTGTAAAACAGAATGAGCCGTTTAAGACTGAAATTCAGAAAGATATTGACAAAGAAAAAGAGTTAAGAGAAAAAGTCGAAGAAGCTAAGAAATCTTATGACGAAAAGAAAGATGCGGCACTGGATGCCGCAGGTGCAGATGAGGCACAGCTTGACAAAGCACAAGATTTGTGGAAAGAGCTGCAAACTCTTGCGGACGAGTCAGGACACGTCAAAGATAAGGACAAGGAACGTGCGGAATATATTCTTCATGAACTCAGCGAAGCATGTGGCGAAGAATATAAAATGGTCGATAATCAGATACAGAAGTACGGCGAATTGAAAAACTCTATTGATGAAGTTATTCAGAAGAAGAAAGCAAGTATTCTGTTGAGTTCGCTTGAAAGTTCATATACTGATGCGCTGACAAATGCGTCAGAGCTGGAAAGTCAACAGATTGATAAGCAGAAAGAAATAAACGAACAAAGCAATGTTGTACAGTCAATAAAAAGAAGTGACGGTTCTGACTTCACAGAGCAGGACTACATTGACTATTATGAAAACGGGCTTTGGGATACTGATGTAAATTTCAATAATTGGCTTGAAAATTATGAAAAACTGCTTGCGTTGAAAGATACTTACAACACTAGCGAGGAAATTTTAAGAGAATACTATCAAGATATATACAACTATGAAACTGCTGAACAGGAAATGCTGCAAGGCAATTATGACAAAGCAATAGAGATTATCGACAAAAAAGGCAAAGCTTTTCAGAAAGCGAGTGAACTTACTGAAAAGAGTGCAGAAGAACAGAAACGTATTTTAAGTAAGCAGTACAATGATAGCGTAATAGAGCTTACACAAACGGTAAAGCGTTACAAAGATAAAGTGGCAGGATACACAGACGAAACGGTACGGCAAGCAATTGACAAAACTAACCGTGCAAAAAAAGAGCTTGAAAAACTCGGTTACAGCTCAACAGAGGTAATGCAAAATTCTGCAGTTGGCGTTCAGGAAAAAATAGGTTCGGTTGCGGCTGATATTGTTGACAATGTAACTAACACTATGAATATTCTTGACGGTCTTTTTCAAACTCATTCGGAACGCATGGCACAGCAACTGCTTGTTCCTACACAAAACGTCATGAAAAAAATCGGCGGTGCATTTGGTCTTAATCTGCCGTTCATGGCAGAGGGCGGAACGCTGACGCAAGGCTCTGCGATCGTAGCAGAGGCAGGTCCGGAGCTGATTTCAATCATGAATGGCGGTGTACAAGTTACTCCGCTTACCGACAGTGCAAAAAACACAGCATTAAATCAGGTTTCATCAAAGCCGACTGTTAAAAATTATTACTTCAACAACGTCATAAACGCAAAAATGTCAAACGATTATGATGTACACGAGTTAAGTCATAAGCTATCTGTTTATCAGAAACAAATTGAAGCAGGAAAGGGTAATATATGAGTTATTTTAAATTTAATAATATATCAAGCGAGAGCTTGCCAATACTGCTTGCGGAAACGCCTTTCCGTCCGTCATGGGTGGAAACGGTTGAAGAAATAAACGTCCCCGGCAGAGCAACTCCGATTTGCAGACATAACGGAGCGTATCGCAATCAGATATTAACGATTAACGCTGTTATTACTGATACTTCAAGACTTCAAGAAGTCTATTCAGCATTGCATGGCAGGGGTAAGCTGATACTTTCAACGAACCCGAACGAGTACGTCAATGCGTATGTAACTGAGCTTATTCCGCAGTCTGTTGCAATGACAATGGCATCTTTGCCGATTAGTTTTTCGTGCTTGCCGTTTGCTTACTCAATAACTGACAGAATTATTGATTTAAGCGATGCAACAGAATACAAAACAGTTTTGATAAACGGAACAGCGGATTATTGTGAGCCTATTGTGACCTTTACACCGTCCGCAAGTGGCACGGTGATAATTGATACAAACGGCATTGAGCTGAAAATCACAGTTCCGAGTGCGGCAAAAACAGTAGTTGTTGACAGCTCTTTAATGCTGATTTATTACTTAGACGAAGATAATCAGAAAACAAACTTAATGCCGCAAACTTTCGGAGATTTGCCATTATTGCACAAAGGCACTAACTACATAAAATATTCAGGGGAAGTATCGGCTATTAACATCAACGTGAATGAGAGGTGGCTGTAATGGCAGGAACACAGGGAGACCCCTACATTGTTGATAATTTAGCGGATTTACGAACGTTGGCACTGCAAGAGGGTGCATATATAAAATTTACTGATGCAGGAAGTAAATATGTAGATTTGCAAGGTTCTGCTCCGGGCGTGATTTCTATAAAATGTGCTGAAATAGACTTCAATGGTTGGACTTTCGATAACTACAGTGCATCTACAGCACTTTTCAATATAAACGGAGTATCTGTAACAATAAAGAATTTATGCATACAAAATCTTACTACAACAGCATTAACATTAATCAAAGCGTATGATACAGATGTAAGCACAAAAAAAGTAGTAAAGTTTGAGGACGTATACATAAGCTTCAAGCAGAGTTCGCTTGCGTGGATAGTTGATTTAAGCGAGGTCAAGAACACGTCAGTTGCGTTTATAAGCTGCATATTTGATATAGTTTCATCGGGAATGGACACGTTTTCGCTATACAAGCACATGACTTGGGGAACTGTCTACTCGACCTACTGCGCACGTTGCGTTGCAGCTTTTTGTGAATTCAATTTAAATATAAGTTTTACTAAGTCGCGCTCTGACCTTCCTGTTTTTCTTTTTTGGGAAAAGTACTTTGCAGATAAAGGGACAGCCTGCGATGCTTCGCTGTATATGTGCAGTATCGCAGGAAACATCACTGGTGATGAAGTTGATTATGCTTTCGGCTCACACATGCAGGTATGTTTTGTTGATTTGCATTATGAACAATCACGACTTCCGATGCGAAACGGAAGTTTGAGCGGGATTGCTAAAGGAAAATCGGATAACGGGAATGCGTTAGACTTTTTGATTGAGCTTGGCATTTCAGACGAATATCTATCTAAAAAGTTAAGTGGCTCGGTCTGGCTGACTGTCCCAGTAATGAATTTATTCATTGATAACGGCACAGAATTGTATAATAAAAGCCCCTACATCACACCCAGACTTGACGTGATTATTCCTGCATGTACAGTCACTCCCTCGCAAGCAAAAGATTTGAAATACTTAAAAAGCAAGTCTTGGGAACTTGATGAAGGAACAAATTATTACAGCACATCTTTCCCTGTCATATCAGATGACGGAAAGCGCGAGCCGTGGTTCAACAACAATGCGACAGACTGGGTATTTCGTATAAATGAAAATGTCAACAACGGATATATGTTTCTGCCGTTTTCAAAATATCCAAGCGGCTCTTCTGGCGGTGGTGACGGCCCCAAACAGCCTATGTGGGCGGTAAAACGAGGGCATATACATGTATACGACATCGGCACGAAGCAAGACGAGTTCAACAGCAACGGACTTGCTATACTTAATCCTACTGAGTGCAAAATCACTGAGGAATTAAACGGCATGTACGAGCTGTACATGGTACACCCGGTTGACGAGCAAGGCAAATGGAAATATCTTATTGAAATGAACATCATCAAAGCTGAGGGGCAGCTATTTCGCATTTACATGAAAGATACGTCCATGGAAGCTGACGGCAGTATGAACAGAGTAATTTATGCACGTCATATTTTTTATGATTTAAATGACAAGCTATTGCATGAGGTACGTCCCGAAAACAAAAACGGCTATGATTTTATAAATTGGGTTATGACACATATGCATCAAGATAACGAGTACGGCGATTATTCGTTTTATGATTTCAGCTACGCATCAGATATAACAGACACAGCAACATCATATTTTAATGCAATGTCCCCTGTTTCGGCTTTAATCGGTGCGGACAACTGCATGGCAAATCGCTTAGGCGGTGAGCTGTACAGAAATAATTTTTATTTCAGTGTGAACAAACACAAGGAAAATTCAAAAACAAAAGCATTCAATATCAGATACGGAGCTGACATGCTGAAGGTTCGTGAAACTATTGATTATACGAATATATGCACAAATCTGATTGCTTACGATAATTATGGTTCATGGTATGCGATATCATATACAGGGACAGAGCATTTACATCATCATCATGTTACAAAACAAGTTAATTTTACTTATGACGAGTTTAATTATGAGCGGTTCAAGAAAGATACAGAAGCATATTTTGAAACTGTATATCTGCCGAAAACGACTTATGAAGTTGAATTTGCGGCTTTGAAAAACGATAAACTTTATGCTGATTTTCTTGACTTGCAGTCAATGAATGTCGGTGACAGCGGTATCATACACAATGAAGAACTTGGCATTGACAATACGCAAAAAATTGTGAAAAAGGAAACTGATGCGATAACAGGTGAAACTATTGCGGTTACGCTTGGGAATTTCAAAGGTTCTATTGTTCGTGCTGACTCATTTGCACAAACGGTTTCAACAGGAAATGACACGATAAGCAATCAAATCTTAGCGTTACAGAACACGCTCAATCAAACAATAGCAAAAAACATGATATACTGGGATAACGTTGAACAATACACGTGGGACGACATAGAGCAGTATACATGGGACATGTTGGAGGGAAATGCATGACATACACAGAAAAATTAAATCTTGCGTTGCAAGGCAGAAAGCCTGAAAGGGTTTCACTTGATGCCCTGAACGAAAACTTTTCGACAATTGATGAAACAGTCGGCGGACATATTGAAAATACTTCACTGCATTTTACAGAAAACGAAAAAGCGCAAATGCAGTCAAGTATCACGCAAGCAACAGCACACGTTGCTAATACAGATATACATGTTACTGCTGCGGAGAAAGAAGCGTGGAATGCGCTGATTGCAAGAGTAACAGCACTCGAAAACGGCTCAACGTCAAACGAATAGGAGGAAATTATGAGCATTTTAACAGCATTGCAGAAAATCAACGAAAAATCAACAGGAAAGGACATCAGTTCTATTCCGACAACGAGAATTGCAGACGTTCTTGAAGCGTTTGCAGATGCAATTCCGAACACAAACATCAAGACAGTAAATCTCGTTCAGAGAGGTACGCTTGAAAAGAAAACATACTACAAAGTTACAGACGATAACAAAGTGCAGAAAACAGCGTATGATACATACAGTTCGTGTGTAATTGACGTTTCCGAGGGCGAACGCTATTACATTGACTTGCTTGAACGTTCAACTGCGGTTAATTATATTATATGCACGAATGCGGCAGGAGAAGTAATCAACAGCGAGCTGACAGGCACAACAAGCACTACAACGCACAAGAATTACGCTTACACAATTCCTGCGAACGGTGTAAAATTGTATGTAAGCACGTTCACTCCCACGGACGCAAAGGATTTTGCGATTAAAATTAAGACCGTTGCAGGACAGGCTAACAAGTTTGCAGGCAAAAAGCTGTCTGTTCTGGGCGACTCTTACAGTGCGTTTGCAGGAGCTATTCCAAGCGGCAATGCGGCATATTATACAGGCTCAAATCTGGACGTTACTGACGTATCACAGATGTGGTTCGAGGGTGTATGCGACAAGCTCGGCATGGAAAGACTTGTTGTAAACGCATGGAGTGGCAGTAAGGTATCAAATATTGACGCTGATACACAGAACTTCACGCCGATGTCGGACACATCACGCTGTCAGGCACTTCATACATCAGCGGCAGACCCTGACGTCATTATCATTTGGGCAGGGGCGAATGATTTTACAAAGGCAAATGCGGCAATAGGAAGTTATAACGGCGGTGAAATTCCGACAACGAATGATACGTTTTCAAACGCTTATGCGGTTATGCTCAGCAGTATTCAGACACGTTATCCGAATGCGGAAATTTACTGCTGTTCACTGCCGACAATGGTACGAACAAAAGGCATCACGAAAACGGAATTAAATTCAGAGTCTAAGTCCGTTGCAGATTATAATGACGTAATTCGCAGACTTTGCGACATCTTCTCATGCACATACATCAACGTATCAAGCGTAGGCTTTAACAGAAAGAGCGCATACCCTGTTTATCTTTCAGACAACGCTACAACCCCGACACACCCGAACGCAGACGGTCAGATGCTTTACGCTGAAAAAATCGCTAAGGCTATGCTCAACAGTTAAGGAGGCTATTATGGTAAAAACAATAACGCTCAGCGGAGCAGAAACAGAAGTATCATTAAGCGGCGGTAAGCATGTTATTGTAAAAAATAACGGTGATACTGCTATTTACGCATCTAAAAGTTCGGGTATTCAGGCAAAATCAGACGGAGTTTACACAATTAACAGTGGTGAGCTGATTACAATTGAAAATGCTCTGTCAATCAGTACAAAAGATTGGAAAACAGACTTCTTCGGAAGTCTGTTTCTTAAAGGTACTGGAGATGTGCAGCTCATCACTACAAACACGGTAAATTTTAGAGCAGAGAGCAAAGGGGGTGGTAATGTTGATGAGCTTAAATCATCAGCAATTTTAAGTAAGGGAGTACTTGCGAATAATACAGATATCAACACAGTTTTTGGAAACTCTGTCTGGCTTATCAACAGTTCGTACACATATTCCAATATTCCGACTGGCGAAACAGCAGGTTTTTTATTTGTGACAACAACGGGCGGTTGGACTTATCAAGAGTTTTCTGCATTCAGTTCTTCAAATGTTTATAAGCGGCGTGGCAAAGAGGGTGGAACATGGTCTGATTGGAAGCTAATAACGCCGACACAATATTCTACAACAGGCAAATATGTAGCTTTCGGTGACTCGCTAACGTGGGGAGCAGTTTGGGGCGCTACACAAGGTGTACATTACACACAAGCTGACGAAAAGTACAGAATACCTACACGAATTGCAATTGCAACGGGGCTTGAAAACAATTTCGATAATCAAGGCTCAAGCGGTGCAGGGTATGTAAAAGTTGGTTCAGCAGGAGATACAATAACGGGGAATGTGTTAGCATACGATTTTACGGGCGTATCACTTATCACTGTAATGGGTGGTGCTAATGATAAATCAACTATCGACCTCGGCACTTCTGCGGCTTCGGCGAATGACGGTACTATTTGCGGTGCAATAAAAGCAATTATTGAACATGTAAAAGCGAACGCACCAAAAGCGACATTGGTAATCATTCAGCCGACCCCCTCGGGCTCGACTTCTATCGGCGTAAACAATGATGTTTGGGACGGAAAGGAACGTCAAGCTGGGTGGTCTTTAAACGATTTTGACACAGAAGTTTCAAAATTATGCAAAGATAATCATACAGCATATGTGAATTGGTGGGAGTCAAATTATTGCGTTAATTGGAAAACTCACAGCGGCGGCTATAACATGAGCACAGGTCCGAACTACTCACACCCAAAAATTGCACATGATTATAGTCTGCTTGGAAATTTCATAGGCGGGAAAATTGCTGCTTTTTACAAAGGCAGAAACTAACTGTTATAAACAGAAAGGACATTGGAAATGGATACAACAATAGTAGTAGCATTAATAAGCCTGATTGGCACATTAGGCGGCTCTTTAGGCGGTATAGTAGTAAGTTCAAAGCTTACTGCTTATCGCATACAGCAGCTTGAAAACAAGGTTGCAGAACATAATAATTTTGCTAGGCGAATGCCTGTTATAGAAGAACAAATCAAAGTTATTAATCATAGGATAGGTGATTTAGAACATGAGAGAGAAAATCGCTAAATTAATTGATGTGAAGTCGCTTGTAACATTATTGCTTGCAAGTACATTTACATATTTAAGTATTACAAACAAAATTAGTGCTGAACAGTTCTTGACGATATTTACAGTGATAATATCGTTTTACTTCGGCACGCAAGCTAAAAAGTGAGGTGCAGTGTGGCAACGTATAATTACAATGATAAAAAGCAAATATCACAGCACTTCAATGTGCAGGAGTTTAAGTGCAAGTGTGGTAAAGCACATGATACAATCATTGACAACGCGCTTGTGGACAGGCTTGAAAGGCTGTATAAGATAGCTGACTGTAGCAGAATAACAATTACAAGCGGTTACAGATGTCCTACTCACAGCAGAAATGTTGGCGGCTCTGCGAGTGATGCACATACAGTAGGCATAGCGGCTGACATTATGTGCTATGATAAGCAAGGCAAATTGATAAATCCGTGGCTTGCTGCGGCTTGCGCTGAACAGGCAGGATTTTCAGGAATTGGCGTGATGTCAACAGCGTTACATGTTGATGTGCGAAATAGCAGTAACTATAAAAATCCGCACTGGTTCGGTGACGAAACAACAGGAAATAATAATATCAAGACTTTTATTAAGTCAAGCGTGCAAAGCTCTGATGCAATTAAGAATTTGCAGACAATTCTTAACAATAAAGGCAACAAGCTGACTGTAGACGGCATTATAGGCAAAAACACTTTGAACGCACTGCACGCATATACAATAAATCGTGGAGATAAAGGTGAACTGACAAAGTGGGTACAGGAGCAGCTTAACGCTAAAGGCTTTAACTGCGGAACTGCTGACGGTATCGCAGGAAATAACACTATGAATGCAATTCATGAATTTCAAAAATTAAATGGTCTTGGTGTTGGTTATCTCGGTGGAACTGACTGGGATACGCTGACGAAATAAATAAAACCGCCCCGAATTTTCGAGGCGGTTTTATTTTTATATCATTTTTACTGTTATTGTTCTGATGCCAGGTACTCCGTCTTCATCTTCTGAACCGTAAAAATCTTCTGTTTCGATTGATACAATTTCAAATTTTGCGTTTTCAACAATCACTTCTTCTTCTTCTTCGCAACCATTTGAAATTCCGTATTTTTCCATGAGCTTTGCATATTCTGCATTGTATTCTTCTTCGTTGTCCTCGTCGAGTTTAGAATACTCAACTTGATGCCCTTTGATATTATTACATTTAATAACCGTAAGAAAGTCACCAAATACATTTTCGCAAGCATCGCCAGTAATTGAAACTGAGTCACCTGTTGTCCAATGTTTTCCAACTTCTATTATTTCGCCTACTTTAACCTCAACTGCTTCACAGGTTATTAAGCATCTTTCAGCTTTTCCCTCGAAATTGTTTTTCATATTTTTTCTCCTTTGCTTTATCTTTCCTTTACTGTAATTATAGTATATCACGTTTCAGGGATAATGTCAAGAGTTTTTGAGAAAAATATTACTGTAAAGTTATATTTGTAAGAACGCACAAAAACAAGGAGTTTTTATTGTGAATTATAACAAATCGTCAATTGTACAGTCAAACGCTGATGCTATTTTTTTCAGCGTTCCGACTGCTAACGTATCTAGACTGTCAAGATTTTCGTAGCTTGACAGCTTAGACTGTGCTATGCCAGTTTTTTCAGAAAGCTGTTTCTGCGTCATGTTTCTCAGAACTCTAAAGTCTTCTATTGCATTTGTTTCTTCGACTTTAATCCCGTTCAACCTGAGCAGAGCAAGGATTTTTCGCTCTGCTTTTGAAGAAATAGAGCAGGCAGAAACAATATATATGCCTTTCTCGTATTCTTCAAGCTCACTTACGTCAATGTGTTCTACTGAATACACTGCTTCGTAATTCACGAAATTACAATACAGGTCATTCAAACTGCGTCTATCACGTCCCCATTCGAGAACGTGATAGCACATTGAGCAGTTTTCAGCTTTTATTACTAGCTGTCTGCCTTTCTTTATGCCTGAGCGGACAATTTCAAGAAGAAATTCCCACTCTTTTTCGTTGATTTCATTGTCAATAGTACTGCTGCCGTTGATGAAAATTTGATGTTCGAGAGAGATTAACTCTCCCTCGACATCTACATAGTGAATTGTTGCGTTATATGAGTTCAAATAACGCTCTTCGGCTACAGAGTAGCCGAATTCATTTAATTTTGAAATTACTTCGTTTGCGTTCATAATAATACTCCTTTTCAGCTATAATGTCATATACGTTCTAGTATTGTTATAAAATTTGAATGATTAAAGCTCGTTGTTATTATTTTGTTTTCTTTTTCTGCTATTTCATATCCTATTGCTTCCCACCCTTGCGGTGGGCTTTTCTCTGTTTTTTTTATTTTCTCAACAATTTTTATTGTTTTTTCGTCTAATTCATCTATTTTCACCTTTTTAATTTCTTTTAAAACTTTCATTAATGCATTAAACTCTCTTTTATTTACATCTATTATATTTTTTTGTTGCCAATGTACATCGCCGACTCTCGGTGATAATAAATTTGCATTTCCGTTATATATTCTGTACGTAACCTGTACTTTCATAATAATTCTCCATTCTCCCCGTATTGCCGATAGGTCAGCTTTAAGTTTAATTTTTTTAATTTTTAAAGGAATTGGTTATACTTTACAGCAGTAGCCGTACTCTAACCCACACCTCCTTTCAATTTCCCGCATTGCAGTGCGGTACTTGTTTTTGTTTCCGAACAGTTTTAAAAGCTGTTCGGAATGATAATCAAAAAAGTTTTCGTCAATGAGCTCATTGACGAGCAATACGGACATACGTCCAATATTCCATTTGCGACTTCTCGCAAATGAGAAGACCGCAACAGTCTCCGTGCGCATGGAGTATCCGTTATGGACTTCATTATCGAAGTCCGTGGTGTTTGTGTAGGTATTGACGTGGGGCGGTTCTTCGCCCCACAAAAACGGGAGGGGGTACCACATAGTATCGCCTGGGGTGGGCAGCCCCCCAATCGTTTCATCGCCGTAAATATAGTTTTCATCAACATAGTAAGTGAGGTATTTGCTATAGCTGTTTCTTTTTTTCGTAATATTCTTTTTCATGATTTTCTCCATTCTCCGCAGGAATACCGCCTGCGGTCGGGTTTTTATTATATTTTATTAAAAGCCTTCAACGTAGCATTCTCTTCTGATGTATTCAAATGCTTCGTTTTCACTTAATTTTTCAATTCCTACCTCGTCTATGTCGTAAATTGATGTTGCGACACAGATTTTTTTAATCAATCCGATTGTCTTATTTTCTTTGTTATATGAGTTTTTTACTTGTTTCAAGTAATAATACTCATCTTTTGTTTTGTAATCTCTGTACTTCACAGTAATCTCTTTTTCTGCTGTGAGAACAGGATGATGCTTGTCGTTTCCGCATCTAACGCTGTAGCCGAGCTTATTTAAGAAATTAGTAACTGCTTCTGTCATTGTTTTCTTTGTGCTTGTGTTCTTCTTTTCAGCCCAAGCTCTTTTAAGAGCTGCTGAAATTTTTGCTATTCTGTCCCCTACTAAAGTTCTGTATATTTCCCATGCTCTTTTCATTACGTTTTGCATAATTTTTTCTCCTTTGTTTTTATCGTTTCCTTTACTGTAATTATATTATATCATGGTTTAGTAATAATGTCAAGGGTTTTTGAAAAAAATATAACTGTAAAGTTATATTTGTAGGAATATACAAAAACGAGGGGATTTTATTGTGAATTATGCTACAAAATGAAAGACTTTGAATTCAAATCAAAGTCTTTTTATCGTTGTAATTATTGTGCGCATTTTGTGCGTAATTGTGTTTAAAATGGCTATTATACGTCATTCGATTTTAATCTCAACTTAAAATTTAAATCTGGATATAGCGTGAAATCCGCTATTTTGCGTGCATAAGTTATTGAGAAAGCTCTTAAAATAAGATAGATTGTGCGTAAAATTGTACGTAATTTATTTTCTTATTTTCGACATTTCTTGTTTTAATGTATCTATGTCTTGATGCACGTAGATATCTGCAGTAGTAGCAAAGTCTGAATGCCCGATAATTTTTTGTAAGTTCTCAGGTCGCACGCCAGCCGCTGCTGAAATTGATGCGAACGTGTGACGCGTGCTGTGCGGAGTGTGATGCTCGCCAAAAAATTCAATTCTGCCGTTTTTTTCTGTAGCTTGTATAATCCCGATTTCAATTAAACTACTGTAAAAATATTTGTTTCTGAATTGCTTTGACGATATTGCGAACAACTTGTCTTGCTTGGCGTCAGATATCCAACTGCTCAAAAATTGCGAAAGTTCGGGAATGTTTTGCGGAATTGGCACAACCCTGTTTCTTCCTGCTTCGGTTTTTTCGCCGCCGACAAGATACCCTGCTTCAAGATGAATATCAGACTTCTTCAATGTGACAAACTCCCCGATGCGCAAGCCGGTATAAATCATGAACAATATCGTTTGTATTCGCTTATCGTCTGAATGCTGCCACATTTTTTCTATCTCTTGCTTGCTGAATATCTTTTTTTCTTTCTTCTCGAATTTCGGCAGTTTTATAAATTCGGCATAATTCTTGTTTACAATATCATTTTCCATTGCAAATTTACTCATCATCAGAGCCATTGCTCTTAGCGTATTGCACGCTGACTTTGATGTTGCCTGATTTACAATGTTTTGAAAATGTGCGGTTCTTATATCACACATTTTCATTCCTTGTATGTTTTCAAACTTTTTCCACATTGATGTGTACAATGTCACTGCCGAGTCTGAAACTCTCTTAAAATGTATTTCAGACCACTTCTCGTACACATCTGCTAAAGTTGAATTGTACAGCTCAGGTCTGCCTTCTTTGACGTACTTATCAATTGCTTCTTGTGCTTCACGCATAGTCGGAAAAGCTCCGATGTACACACGCCCCGAGCCGTACTTCGTAGCAGGAGCATGTGCGATGTACGGATTTTTATATCTTGTATCTTTAGATATAGACCCTGTTCCATGCGCTCGCTTGCGGCATCTCGACTTTGTAACAGTCTGTTTTTTGCCGCAGAAATTGCAATACAATGAGCCGTCAGCAATTTCTTTGCGGCATTTTATACATTTCATATTCTCACTCCTTGACTTTTTCGCAAGGACGTGTTATAATAACAGCGTTGTGATGTGTTATTGCACGTCCTGCCCTCGCCGGTACTGCTTATGCCGTCGGGGGCGTTTTTTATTCTCCGTTCACGATTTCTAACAAATCATCAACAGTTATTTCTCGTCTTGTTGCAATAAGATAAATAAACAACTCTCCAGCCGCAAAGCTGTCATAAATAGCATTGTGTGCATCAGTCATAAATATTTGTGCAGTTTCACAAATATTAGACAATTTATAGCTATCTTCACCTTTTAAAATTCTTCTGCTGAGAGAAAGCGTGTCATATACCGTTTTTTCTTCAATAGAGTCCATTCCGTTTACATATAAATGCTTTACATCGAACGGGGCATTATGCGCTACAAGTGGTAAATCTTCTATAAATTCATTGAAACTGTCAATAATTTGATAAAACAAAGGGGCATCTTTAACCATTTCATCTGTTATGCCGTTGATTTCGGTTATTCTTGCCGGTATAGGCTTTCTCGGTTTGATGTAAGTATTAAACTTTTCAACAGCAAAAAAATCTCTATATTTTATCGCAGAAAGCTGAATAACGTCATTACCGCCCGTTTTAAGTCCTGTTGTTTCAGTATCAAAAGCAACAAAATCTTTTAACTTTTTTAATGATGTGGTTTTGGTGACGTTCTTATATTCTTTATCATCAACACCAATTTGCTTGTTTCTGTTGTGCTTTTGATTGCCTAAAGTTATTTCAAAAGTAGGGATAGAGTCAACACCATTTTTAAATTCGGAACGCTTTTTAGACAAAAAATTTTCTCGTTCTTTCCGAATTGTTTCGTACTCTGCTCTTTCTCTTTTTCTGCGTTCTTCAAACGCTTCACACTGTCTTCTTAAACGCTCGTCTTTTTCGGCGTTCTCGTGTTTTTCCTTTTCAATTTTTCTTCTGTATTCTTCAAAGTTCCTTTTCTCTCTGTCGGCTTTCTTCTGTTTTTGTGAAGTGACTATGCTTACTGCTATAAATGTAATTGCACCCAAAACTACTAATGTAATAAAGCTTTCCATACCGTTCCCCCGTCTTACAACACAAAAACGATTAGACCGCTTATTATCGAAACAATAACACTCATAATAATAAGTGCTTTTCCGTCGTTGTCATTGCCTTTCCCCAACTGTATAAAGCCGAGGATTAAGCCAATAATAGGAAATAAAAAACACAGAATATACATCCATGCATTTGAATTTCCGCTGTGTTGTTTTGCCTTTTTCCTCTCGAAAGACTCAATGTAGGACGGAAGTTTTGCTCCGCATTCCTCGCAGTGTTCAGCCATGTCTGCGTTTAAGCACTGGCAATTAGAACATTGTTTCATAATATCATACTCCTTTTTAGTTAATATATATATTTTATTTTATCATGCAATTGTCGCATTTTCAATTGACTATTTTTACAATAATTTACAAACAACTAGTATATTTTACACAAAGATGCAAAATGTCAAGTGCAAATTAAGAAAAAATTGTCGATTTTTCCTGTAAAATCCTATTGACAAATAAGAACAAACATTCTATAATATAAACAACGGAATGAATGTTCTGTAAATGAAAGGAGTTTTACTGATGAACAAAGAGGAAAGAAATGCAATTATTGATGATATTATTCGTATGCTAAAAGAAATGGAAAAAACAAACAAGAAATCAGGGGGTTAACCCTGATTTTCTTGCGAACTTCTCCAGTTCAAGAACTTAACGAAACTCCAAACCTCTTTCAAATCCGCATCACTAAGAGTTTCGAGCAATTTTCTTAAAGCTTCCCACTTTTCTTCTGGTGGGGAGCTTTTTTCTTGTGCTTCGTTCCCGATAAGCCAGTCTACTGAGATGTTGTAGAATATTGAAAGTTTAACAAGCGTTGATACATTAGGTTCACAAACTGCATTTTCATAATTTCTATATGTAGTATACGGTATACCCAAGCTTTCGGCAGCTTGCTTTGCAGTTATTCCTTTCGCCTCTCTCAGCATTCTTATTCTTTTGCTAATCACCTGTTTCACCTCTTTTCTTAATTAAATTATAGCACAAAATTTGGCGTTTTTCAATCAAAAATACCATTTTCGGCACTGTGCATAAAATAAAGTGCTAATTTTCGGCACTTTTATACTTGACAAATACTAAAAACTGGCGTATAATACAGACAGAGCCAAAAAGTGGCGTACAGCAAGAGGGGGTGAAGAAATGAACGCTGAAAAGAATGCAATCAATGAACTGCTGTACAGCAACATTGAAGCCGAGAGAGCGAGGAGACATTGGACAATAGCGGAATGTGCTGAAAAATTAGGCATTAACGAGAGGTCGTATCGCAAAAGATTAGCAAATGCTACGGATATTTCTGTCAGTGCTTTATTGAAGTATGCAGAAGTATTTGAATGCTCTGCTGACTATCTTCTCGGGCTTTCAGACAAAATCAGAATATCATGAAAGGGTGAATGGAGTGAGTGATAACGAAATAAAAGAAGAGCTTAAAAAGCAGATGCAGATGCTTTCTAAGCTCTCAGAGCGAAAAGATTTAACTGTTCTTGAACATGTCAGAATTGCTCAGATGATTAACACAATCAGCATCAGTCTTGCTAACTTCTGATTTTTCTTCAAGTGCAGTTTGAGCAATTACTCTTATAGCACAGTTATCTTTAATGTACAAGCCGCAATCGGTTCGGCATCTACATTGAAGTTGTGGGTTGCTCATGAACGGACAAATCATTAGCATCACCCCCTTTCACTCAAATTATACCATTTTTGAGTGGAGAGGGCAACAGTTGAGGAGGAACAATGAATAATATTGAGATTTTTAAAAGTGCTGACTTTGGCGAAGTCAGAACGCTGACGATTGACAATAAGCCGTATTTTGTAGGAAAAGATGTGGCGGATATTCTCGGATATGCAAAGGCAAGAAACGCAATTGCAAATCATGTTGACGAAGAAGATAAAAAGGACGCCCCAATTCAGGGCGACCTTGGCGGAACTCAGATTATGACTATCATCAACGAGTCAGGTCTTTACAGTCTTATTCTTTCAAGCAAGATGCCTAATGCGAGAAAATTCAAGCGTTGGGTAACATCTGAGGTACTTCCTGCCATTCGCAAGCACGGAATGTACGCAACAGACGAGCTTCTTAATAATCCCGATATTGCAATTCAGGCGTTCACAGCACTCAAAGAGGAAAGAGAACGCAGAAAACAGCTTGAAGCAAAGATTGAAGCGGACAAGCCTAAAATTGTTTTTGCTGATGCGGTAAGCGTAAGCAAAACGTCGATTTTGGTCGGTGAGCTTGCAAAGCTGATTAAGCAGAATGGAATTGAAATCGGGCAGAACAGGCTTTTTGAGTATCTCAGACGGTCGGGTTTTCTTATCAGTCGTAAGGGCAATGACTATAACATGCCTACTCAGCACGCTATGAATATGGGCTTGTTTGAGATAAAAGAAACGTCTATAACACATTCAGACGGTCATACAAGCATCAGCAAAACGCCGAAAGTCACCGGCAAAGGTCAGGTCTATTTTATTAATAAGTTCTTGAAAAGAGGTTGATATAATGTCAAAAAAAATCGTTGTAATCAACACAGAGCAGGCTTGTGAGATACTCAAAGAGCATGGCATGAGTATACAGCCAAATCATTTAAGAGCAGGGATTGACTGCGGAGCATATCCGTTTGGGGTTGCTGTTCAGATGAAGAAAAGCTCAGTGTATGAAATATTCAAGCCGCTTCTGATGAAGTGGATTGCTGAACGTTCAGAAGAAGTGACGGAAACATGAAAAGCTGTCGCATGTGTATTCACTATCGCTGTTGGGGCGGTTGCATGGAATACGATTTAAGAGGAATTTGCAAAGATTATAAAGAAAAGAGGAAGAACAATGGAATATCTGATATATGCGAAGCCAGGCGTGAAGAAAACACGCTTGAAGCTGGAAGCTCAGGCAGTTAAGAAAATAGCATTACCTGTTCTGACTGCGATATTTATTACATATCTGGCAGGAATTGCACTCAGCGTAAATTATGAGTGGTATGTGCATCTCGGAATAGGTGTTGTAATTACAGTTGTATCACTGCTCAGGGGGTGGGAATGTGAGTAAAGCTGAACGCATGTCAAACGAAAAGAAAGGAAAGGGTAATCAAACATGAATAATACAGAAATTATAAGGCACATCATTGAAACAATGATAAGTGTGTCAGAACACACAGACAAGGATTTTGAAGCGCTAAGGTGGTTGTTTTTACAATATGAGGCAGAAGCTATTCAGGAGGGAAACAGTGTACTTTGAGCCTAAAAGCCGCACAGAGTGGCTTCGAGAACGTTTCAAGGGTATAGGCGGTTCAGATGCGGGAGCAGCAATCGGCGTAAACAAGTATAAATCAAACGTTGATTTATACAAGGAGAAAACAGGAATGATAAAGCCTGTCGATATTTCAAGCAAGCCTGCTGTTTTGTACGGCAAGCATGCAGAAGAACATTTGAGAGCGCTGTTTGCGCTTGACTTTCCTGAATACAAAATTGATTATCATGAATTTGGTATGTATTTTTCTGACGAATTGCCATTTATGTATGCAACGCTGGATGGAGAGATTACGACATTTGATAATAAACATGGCGTGTTGGAAATAAAGACATGTACTGTTCAAAACTCAAATCAATGGCGAGAATGGGACAATAGAATACCCGATGCGTATTATGTTCAAGTGTTGCATCAGCTCGTTTGCACTGGTTTTGATTTCGCAATATTAAAAGCATATTTAAGATATTATAAAGGTGATGATATATGCGCTACAGTGCGGCATTATCACATTAATGCATCAGACGTACAGCCAGACATGAAGTGGCTGAAAGAACATGAAAAAGAATTCTGGAAATGTGTTGAAATCAGAAAAGAGCCTGCTTTGATACTGCCAAAAATATAGGAAAGGTGAAAAAACGTGGAAGAATTAAAAATTGAAGTTATTACTGACTTGTCAACAATTCCGTCAAAGATTGAGTCAAACGCCGAGGAACTTAAAAAACTTCTCATTCCTAGACTGAAATATTACAACAATCTTGTTGTAACCGAGGACGGCATTAGAGACGCTAAGAGCGACAAAGCAAATCTTAACAAACTGAAAAACGCTATAGAAACAAAGAGAAAAGCAATCAAAAAAACATGTCTTGCGCCGTACGAGGCGCTTGAAAAAGATTTCAAGACGCTTACTGAGATTATAGACAAGCCCGTTAAAGCAATTGATAGACAAATTAAGAACTTTGAAGAAATTAAAGCACAAGAAAAATATGCTGAAATTTCTGCATATTTTAACAGCATTGAGAAACTCAATTTTATTAAACTTGACAATATTTTAAATCCGAAATGGAAAAACACGACAATGAAGCTTGACACGATAAAAACTGAAATTGCTGAAAGAGTCACGCAGATAAGCGCTGATTTCGAGGAAATAAAAAGCATGTACGCAGGCTCAACACTTCTAACAGCAATAACAAACAGATTTGTCGAAATGGGTGGAGACAAGTCACAAACGCTTATATATGCAACAATGCTCGAACGGCAGGAACGGTCGAGAAAAGCATTAGAAGAAGAGGCAGCTAAACAGGAAAAAGAAGCCTTGCAAAGAGTTGCCGAGCAAACGCAGACAATAGCTATAGAAGAAGTTGAACAGCAGACCGAGAAAAAAGTAGGAGGCTGTTTTGCGATAAGTTGTACAGTTAGTCAGCTTAAAAAACTGAAACAGTACATGGACATCAATGGAATAAACATTATAGGAACTATGACTATAGCGGAATACAAAAAATTTAAAGAAATAAACGGAGGAAATTAAAATGCCAGTACAGAACAATTTAGTTGAACAGAAGCCAAAATTTACAGCTGTGATTAACTCAAACGGCTATAAGAAGTTAATTAACAACACTCTTGGTAATCCTGCCAAAGCTGCGAGATTTGTAACAGCAATCACTTCTGCGGTTAGCGCAAATCCTGCTCTTGCTGAATGCGATGCAAGTACTATTGTATCAGCTGGGTTGCTTGGTGAAGGGCTTAATCTCTCGCCCTCTCCGCAACTCGGACAGTATTATCTCGTGCCTTTTAACGACAAAAAAAATGGCAGAAAAGTCGCACAATTTCAACTTGGATACAAAGGTTATATTCAGCTCGCAATACGTTCTGGACAGTACAAAAAACTTAACGTATTGCCGATAAAAGAGGGCGAACTCATCAGCTTTAATGCGCTTGATGAAGAAATTAAAGTGCAGCTTATTCAAGATGAAATAGAGAGAGAGAAAGCTCAAACAATTGGCTATTATGCAATGTTTGAATATACAAACGGTTTCAAAAAGGCTATGTATTGGAGTAAAGAAAAAATGGAAAGTCATGCTGAAAAATACAGCATGGGATATAAAGCACGCAAAGGCTACACATTTTGGGAAAAAGATTTTGACGGAATGGCGTGCAAAACAATGCTCAGACAGCTTATTAGCAAATGGGGCATCATGTCAATAGAGATGCAGAAAGCTGTTGAAAGCGACATGGGAGTTATTTCAGAAAACGGTGCAGTCGATTATGTTGACAGCCCTGACAACACAAGCATTCAAACAGAAGAAGTCATCGTGCAAACTGAAAGCAAGCAACAGCAAGACGATTTTGCAGAAATAATGGGAGAAAATTAATGAATAAAGTAATAATTATGGGCAGGCTTACCGCTGACCCTGAATTAAAGCAGACTACAAGCGGAATTACTTCTTGTCGCTTTACTGTTGCGGTAAACAGAAAATTTGCTGATAAAAACACAGGAGAAAGACAGGCAGATTTCATTTTATGTACTGCATGGCGGCAGACTGCTGAATTTATATCACGCTATTTTAACAAAGGAAGCATGATATGTGTTGAGGGGACTCTTAGAACTGGAAGTTACAAAGACAAAAATCATGCAGATGTAACTCATTATACAACAGACGTTTTTGTTGATAATGTAGAGTTTACAGGTAGCAAAAATGAGAATAGCTTGGCTGCATTGCAATCACAAAATCAACAAGTTTCGTCAGCGTTACAAGATAATAAATTTGATGATTTATCAGGCTTTGAAGAAATTATTTCAGGTGATGATGTGCCATTTTAAAAAATAAGAGGTGATAATGTGGAAAACAAAAAAAGTTTTGTTTTGTATAACGATTATATCAAACATATTGAAAAACTCTCAGATGAAGAAGCAGGACAGCTTTTTAAAGCTCTTTTCCACTATGCCGAACAAAATGAAGTACCTTGTCTTTCACCGCGTGCTGACATGGCATTCTCCTTTATTTCTGAACAATTGCAGAGAGACGCGGAGAAGTATGAGAAAAAGTGTGCTAGAAATCGCGAGAGCATTCAGAAACGTTGGCAAAAAGAAAAGAACGAAGCTGTAGCGAAAAACGCTACAGTGCAAGATACTAACGAGCACAACACACAGAACAGTAACGAAAGCACGGACATATGCGAACGTATGCAAACACATATGAATAATACGAACGTATACGAATGTATTTTTAACGATACCAAAAATACCGATACTGATAATGATACTGATAATGATACTGATACTGATAATGATACTGATACTGATAATGATACTGATAATGATACTGATAATGATACTGATAATGATACTGATAATGATACT
>ERZ808242.319-NODE-319-length-36283-cov-16.589406_pt1 | contig 36283 bp, 36 predicted proteins | sample MGYA00521244_ERZ808242 | MGnify/ENA primary metagenome ERZ808242 (study PRJEB31516, sample SAMN03275573) | gut metagenome | biome: mammalia-associated habitat; material: feces | host: Papio cynocephalus | place: Kenya | collected 2012-07-27 ... | reverse complement strand
TGAGGTTGATGTATCTAGCGGAGCGGCAACCTTTCAAGTTCGGACGAATATACGGTTATTGTGTGCTAAGCGTGTTCCTGTTCCACCTATTTATCAATGTGGGCATGGTGTTGGGCTTGACGCCGGTCATCGGTATTCCTTTGCCATTCTTCAGTTACGGAGGTTCATCCCTCTGGGGATTCACCATTCTGCTTTTTATCTTCCTGAGAATTGATGCAGGTAGGAATTTGGTGCGACAATAAAAGGTTGATGATTACGATTACAGTTAGAAAATCCGCATTTTATATTATATAATAAAGTATAAGGAGTAATATATATAAGGTTATATATTTAAGATATAAAGGGGAATATATATTTAAGGTATAAGAAGCATATATAAAAGGTATAAAAGAGAAATCCTCTTGAAAGAAAGCTTTAAACGAAGCCCTCTTTCAAGAGGATTTTTTATTCCTATTCCATCTTGCTTGGATCTATTGTATTTTTTATTCTAAGATCTATTGCATCTTCGATATCTTGACCCCGACATCGCTTACGCCCGGAAGGATTTCTCGCTTCATGTCGTGACGGATGGCGATGTGGATGGAGTCGCCTTCGTACATTTTATATACATTGATAGGGAAGTTGTATTGATAGTAACTGATGCCTTGTCCCTTGTTCTCACCCTTTTTGTTGATGAGCTGGCAAAGTACGGTATCAGTCTTCTCGATGCATTCCCTACTCTTGTTGGCAGGAAAGATAGTTTGGTTTACGATGAGGGTCAAGCCCGTGAATGGGAAGGCTCCTGTGGTTCGTAATCCCAAGCTTTCCTGATAATAGCCTGTGGCAACTATTGGTGGAACTTCGAACGATAGTGTGTCGTTCTTCTCCCATCCTGCAATCGGTGTATGAGCATAGTCATCGTACACCGTAGATTGATAGCAGGCACTCAGTGCCATAGTTGCCACTAGTGTAAAAACGAAATAAATCAGTCTTTTCATTTTTTACTGAGGTTTGTTCTAGCCTTGCTGAGGCTTGTTTACACTTTGTTGTGGCTTATTGTTCTCGCCCTGTTGAGGCTTATTTCCACTTTGTTGAGGCTTGTTGCTTTCGCCCTGCTGGCGTGGACCTCTGTTCTTGTTGTCTTTACGGCGATTGCCATTTTGCTGGCGACGCTCTCCATTTTGCTGAGGCTTGTTCTTGTTCTCGTTGGCGTTGCGTTTCTCGTTAGCGTTACGCTTCTCGTTTCCCTGTTTGTTCTCGCCTTTTTCAGCACGGTTGTTGCGTCCCTTGCCATTGTTGGTTCCCTTTTTCTTTTTCTTTGCCTTGTCGAAACGGCTGAGGTCTGCTTCGGCAAGCAAGTCGATAGGTTTGGCAGTTTCCTTCACCTTGCCGTTTTCCATCAAGCTGAGCGGTTTCTCACCGTTGCGGTTCATCTCGATAATCTCTTTGGCGCGCTCTGCAGTGATGGTTTCGAGATTGGAAGCTAGATTCTTGTCTGAAGAATAAGTAATGAGTCCTGCCAGAATATCAACCTTAAACTGATGGAACTCGCCGTCTGCTGTTTGGAGCACTGCATCCTTAGGAGGCATCTTTCGGCTTGCCTCTACATAGTTGTCCACCTCGTAGTTGAGGCAACACTTCAGTTTTGCGCACATACCGGCAAGTTTCTGTGGGTTGAGAGAGATGTCCTGATAGCGTGCGGCATTGGTGCTCACGCTTACGAAGTTTTTCATCCATGTGGCGCAGCAAAGTTCTCTGCCACAAGGACCGGTTCCACCGATGCGTCCAGCCTCCTGTCGGGCACCAATCTGCTTCATTTCTATGCGCACATGGAAAGTCTCTGCCAGTACCTTGATGAGCTGTCGGAAATCCACACGTTCGTCGGCGATGTAATAGAAGATAGCCTTGTTGCCATCGCCTTGATACTCCACGTCACCAATCTTCATCTTCAATCCAAGGTCCTTGGCTATCTGTCGGCTCTGAATCATGGTGTCGTGCTCGCGGCTCTTTGCCTCCTTCGCCTTGTCGAGGTCCACCTGCTTGGCAATGCGATAAATGCGTTTAATGTCATCTTGTGATTTGAGATTTGCCTTCTTGATTTGGAGTTTTACCAATCTACCCGTCAATGTCACCACACCCACGTCATGGCCAGGATTTGCTTCCACTGCTACGATGTCGCCCTTTTTGAGGTCGAGGTTGTTCACATTGTGATAATATCCTTTTCGGGTATTTTTAAACTGCACTTCCACGAGGTCTGTGCTCTCGGCGTTGCCAGGAACGTCGGCAAGCCAATCGTATGTGTTGAGCTGTCGGTCTTGTCGGCCACATGCCTTGCAGCAAAGACCACGGTCACAGCCGTTCCACATTCTGAATTTCATATTCTTGTAATCCACGAGATTCTAATTTTTTATGTTTATTGTTTGTTGTTTGGGGATAGTCCCCAACTATAGATTCAACTATATATTGTATATTTCGTGTTATGTTTTTGTTCTTATAATTCATAATATTGTTTAAGTTTGTGAGTTCAATATTAGAAAGGCGAATCCCCTAACTACACATTAAACACTAAACATTAAACAATATATCCATTACTTTCTGATGAGCAGTACGATGATTTTCAGAGCCAGGTCGAAGAATACAATCTTTGGGTTGGCATTTTGCGAGATGTATCGTTTGCTTTCCTCGAAGAGGTCGGCGATGTCAATGATGTTTGCCTCATTGATGAATCGCGCGAAGTTCTTGGCGAAGTTCTCTTCCTCCTGCGTCATATAGCTCAGTTCAGGCTGACGAAAGTTGTACATAAAACTCTCCCGGAGCATGTGCATGAAGTAATCGAGCATTCTCTTCTGCTTTTCGCGTCCGAATGTCGCCACTACTTCGCTCCACTTCTTGAGGTCGTGTATGTTGCGCATGTAGGCGAGGCGCATTAGCATGATGAACATGTCGAGGTGCTGTCGGTTCTCATTTCCAGAGTCAAGTTCTTCGAGAGCTAGGTTCCAATTGCCATTGGCGATGCGTGCGATGCGATGCGCCATCTCCGGTTGCAAGGCTCTGCGTTCCACCAAGGCTTTCTCTATTTCTTGGGTCTCTATCTTCTTGAAGTCGATGCGTTGGGCACGGCTTCTGATGGTTTCCAATAATAGCTCGGGATTCTCGCTCACCAGGATAAATAGCGTCTGATGGGGTGGTTCTTCCAAGAGCTTCAGTATCTTGTTTGCGCTGGTGAGGTTCATTCGTTCGGGAAGCCAGATGAGGCTGATTTTGTAACCACCTTGGCTCGACATCATGATGAGTTTCTTGGCTAGGTCGTCGCTCTCATTGCCGGTGATGATGGCTTGTTTGTTGAAGTCAGCCTCGGTTTTACCCATGCGTTTCATCCAGTCGCTTATCAAGATGTAGGGACCTTGCTGGAGTAGCATCTCTCGCCATTCCTTGATGAAGTCGAGGCTCACAGGCGTGTGGTCGCTTCCCATATCGGAAGTCTTGATGGTGGGGAAGGTGAAGTGCAGGTCGGGATGTTCCCACTTCTTGAGCATAGGGGAATCGCCCAGCAGATAGCTGGCGAAAGCCAGTGCCATCGCCAATTTGCCACAACCTTGCGGCCCGCAAAACATCAAAGCATGAGGTACGCGGTTCTCTTGGACCATCTCCATCAGGCGATTCCATACCTCTTGCTGACCTATTACTTCACTTCTATCCATTTATATCCAATGTTATTTTGTATTTTATTCTTCATACATTTTCATACCTTCCATTTTCTTTCTCTTGCAATTCGCTCATCGTATTGTTCGCTCCTTGGGCTTCGCTTAAAAAAGAATCTTAGCGATTTGCTTCACGCTTTCCACCGCCGATACGGTGAAGAAGTGTACGTTGTTGTATCCGTGATTGAAGAGATTCTTCACCTGCTCTGTGGTCCATTCGATGCCAAGAGCCTTGGCATCGTCATCGTTTTTGCACTTCAATACCTCCTGTGCCAATGCCTCAGGAATATCGCAATGGAATGTCTTGGGCACCACGGTGAGCTGGCTCAACTTGGCGAATGGCTTCAATGCTGGGATGATAGGGATGGTGATGCCTGCCTGGCGAGCTTTTTCCACGAATTCATAGAATTTCTGGTTGTCGTAGAAAAGTTGAGTCACGGCGTATGATGCGCCGAGCTGTTGCTTTTCCAGCAAATGTTGGATGTCCATCTCCAGGTTTGGAGCCTCTTCGTGCTTCTCTGGATAGCAAGCCACTCCACAACAGAACTTTTCGCCTGGGTGCTTGATAGGTGTGCCGTCAACGAAGAAACCTTCGTTAAATTGGTTGATTTGCTTCAGCAGGTCGGTGGCATGTGCATATCCGTTAGGGGTAGGGGTAAATTGTCGATCCTCCTTCGCCTTGTCTCCACGGAGCACAAGCACATTGCTGATGCCAAGAAATTGGAGGTCGAGCAACTCGTACTCGATGTCTTCCTTCGACGCACCACTGCAGATGACGTGAGGAATCACTGGAATGTCATATTTGTTTTGGAGGGCGCCTGCGATGGCAACAGTGCCAGGGCGACGGCGCACACGCTGGCGAGTGAGAAGACCATTTTCCAACTCCTTATAGACATATTCACTATGATGCGTAGTGATATTGATAAAACGAGGACCAAACTCCTTGAGGCTGTCGATGGTGCGGAAGAGAGCCGCCGTGCCATTGCCCTTGAGCGGTGGCAAAACCTCGAACGAAAAGCCTCGCTTGTCGCCCTCATTATGTAAGAATTCTGCTATGTTCATATTACGTAATATCTGTTTTCTCTTAATTTGGTTGCAAATATACAAAAAAAATGGGGGAAAAGTGCAGATTATGCGTAATATTTTAAAAGAATGGTGCATATTGTGCTGTTCTATCAGAACAAATCAATAAATTTAGACCTAAAGAATAATGGAACAAAATCAAAGTGGCTCTAAAGCCTATCTTATCTCAATTGTGATGGTCGCCGTCTTGGGTGGTCTCCTCTTCGGTTACGATACCGCTGTGATATCGGGCGCCGAGAAGGGTTTGCAGGCATTCTTCAAGGGTGCCAAGGATTTCGAGTACACCGACTTCATGCATGGATTCACATCCTCCAGCGCGTTGATCGGTTGTATCATCGGTAGTTCACTTTCTGGTCTCTTCGCCAGCAAGTTTGGTCGCAAGCGCTCGCTTATCTTCGCGGGCATCTGCTTCTTCCTCTCTGCCTGGGGCTCTATGGAGCCGGAGACTTATTGCTTGCCTCAGGGAAAGGCGGACTGGACACTGCTCGTGGTGTTCAATATCTATCGTGTGCTCGGTGGTATCGGTGTGGGTATGGCTTCCGCCATCTGCCCAATGTATATCGGCGAGGTGGCTCCTAGCAACATCCGAGGCATGCTCGTGAGCTGGAACCAGTTTGCCATCATCTTCGGTCAGCTGGTGGTTTACTTCGTCAACTTCATCATCATGGGCGAGCACGCCAATCCTATCTACGATGCAGCAGGTGCCATTGCCAACTGGGCTGATGCCGAATGGACCATCGAGTCAGGCTGGCGCTATATGTTTGGCTCAGAGATGGTTCCTGCAGGTCTCTTCACTTTCCTCATCAGCTTCGTACCAGAGACTCCACGTTATCTCGTGATGGTGGGACAGGACGAGAAGGCGTATGGCATTCTCGCCAAGATTAACGGCTCTGAGAAGGCAAAGGAGATTATCCACGACATCAAGAACACCGTGACCGTGAAGACCGAGAAGCTCTTCTCTTACGGTTTCATGTGCATCTTCGTGGGCGTGATGCTCTCTGTGTTCCAGCAGGCTGTGGGCATCAACGCCGTGCTCTACTATGCACCTCGCATCTTCCAGGACATGGGTATGGGCAACCCAATGGTTCAGACCGTCATCATGGGTATCGTGAACATCTCGTTCACCTTGGTGGCTGTGTTCACCGTCGAGAAGTTGGGTCGCAAGCCTTTGCTTATTTGGGGTTCCATCGGTATGGCAGTCGGAGCTCTAGGTGTCGCCTTGACCTTCGGCAATGCCGCCTTGAGTACCGTTACGATGGTTAGCATCATGGTGTATAGTGCCAGCTTCATGTTCTCTTGGGGACCTATCGCATGGGTGCTTATCGCCGAACTCTTCCCAAACACCATCCGTGGTGCAGCTGTTGCCATCGCCGTTGCCTTCCAGTGGATATTCAATTTCATTGTAAGTTCCACCTTCGTGCCGATGTTCAACATGCACCTTTCCCAGGGCGATGACTTCGGTCATTGGTTCACTTACGGACTCTACGGAGCCATCTGTGTCATTGCCGCCATCTTCGTGTGGAAGCTCGTGCCAGAGACCAAGGGCAAGAGCTTGGAGGATATGAGCAAGCTTTGGAGGAAAGAATAAAAGTTTTTGGAGAAAAGAATAAATAGTATTGAAAAGGAAAACTGAGGCTTGAAAGAAAGCATAAAAATAGGCGCGGTGGTCGAGACTGACCATCGCGCCTTTTATGTAGTTTTCACACTGAGTGATAAATTCAGAGCATATATTTGTAAGTTGTTTGTATATAAAAGAGTATTAACTTATGTTCTGTTTTTTAAAGGGCAAAGCGCAAGAACATCACGTATGGTGTGCTTCCGTAAGAGCCAACCTGTGTCTTGAGCACATCGCTCATCTGCTCTGTGCCGTTGTAGATGGCGCCAGGGGTGAGATACATCAAGAAGTGCTTGTTGTCTTGTGCGATGCCTGCCATAGAATAGTTGGAGTAACCACCATAGAAAGCCAGTGTATATTTGTTGCCTGTCTCGTCGCTGAAAGTAACATTCTGTGTGAGTGTGTAGAAGAATGGAGTGGTAGAACTCATGCAATAGAGCTTGCCTGTAAGAGTCTGGTTAGGCAATTCCTTGATGAGGTTGCTGAGTTTCTCGTTCTTTACATATTTGGCCAAGAGGTTTACAGGGAAGTTGGCGATTCGATATGTACTATCAGCTGGTGTGATGGTGATGGTAGTCTCGATGCTATCCTTGTTAATGTTGTTCTTTGTGTCCTCTGGGAAGAGAATGCCGCAGTTGCGAGAGCCAGCAACCTTCTGCATCATTGCGTATGATTCCAGCTGAGTTGGCAACTGGGTGCCATTGTCGCTGGATGAGTTACAAGACGTGAAAGACATAGCTGCCAGAAGTACAGCCAAAATTGAGAATAGTTTGATTTTCTTCATTGTTTGTAATTTTATTTTTTTTCTTGTTGTTGTTTGTTTATCGAATGGAATCCGTCCTCAACGGGCAGGTTTCTTTACATATTTAAAACGCAAAGGGAATGAAAACTTGCATTGTTTTTAGTTAATTCCTGTTAAGAATGTGGTTTTTCCTCCAAAGGGGAGTTGAGTCGGGGCTACTGGACTCGAACCAGCGACCTCACGCCCCCCAGACGCGTGCGCTAACCTACTGCGCTAAGCCCCGTTGCTTAAAAAGCGGTGCAAAGATAGTCTTTTATTTTGGAATATCCAAGAAAATTGGCATGAATATTCTTTCTTCTCGCATAAAAATGCTACTTTTGCAGAAACTTGGAAAGCAAATGATATAAAAGTTTAAACATAGTGGATATGAAAAAGAATGTAGGAACATTGAAAATGTGGTTGGTGGCTTTGGGCTTTACCCTGGCTTCTGCAGGTCTGTCTTCTTATATGGGGCTGTCGTCTTCTTATAAGGGGCAATCATCTTTTTACAAGGGGCAATCGACTTCTGCTAGTGCAAAAGATAATGTCCAAGGTCTGGAACTCCCTGTTACTAAAAGCAAGCTCTCGCAGACCATCAAACGTCGCACTGCTTATACCGTTTCTTACAATCACGACAACCGTGAGCCCAACTGGGTGGCTTGGGTATTGACACGCGACCATGCTTCGGGCAAGTTGCCTCGTGGCGATTTCCGGGACGATATGGACATGCCTTCGCCTAAGGGAACCAAGGCGGATTATTATAACAGCGGTTTCGACCGTGGTCACATGTGTCCTGCTGGTGATAACAAGTGGAGTCAAAAGGCAATGGACGAATGCTTCTTGATGACCAATATGTGTCCTCAGACTCATAGCCTGAATGCTGGCATTTGGAATAGCATCGAGCAGCAGTGTCGTACTTGGGCTAAGAAGTATGGCAAGGTTTATATCGTGTGTGGTCCTATCTATCTCAACAAGCAACATCGCAAGTTGGGCAAGAACAAGGTGGTGGTGCCAGATGCCTTCTTCAAGGTCGTTCTGCGCACGGGTAAGAATCCACAAGCCATCGGTTTCATTTGTAGGAACCAGTCGGAGAAAGGTCTGCAGAAGAAGAACTTTGTCAACTCGGTGGATGAGGTAGAACGAATCATGGGGTATGATTTCTTCTCGAAGTTGCCTGATAATGTAGAAAAGAAGGTGGAGGCTAGGGCTGACTTGAGCCAGTGGTAAAGAATGAGAAGCTCTTGTGTCTATCTAAATCCTCTAGTATCTATCTTGATTACTCTAGTATCTATCTAGAACATTCAATTGCATATTAAAAGTTATGTTCGAAAGTACTGAACATAAGTTCAAAAGTACTGAACACAAGTTCAAAAGCTTTGAACATAACTTTTTCCTAGCAGAAAAGATCATTTCTTCAGCATAAAAGCATTTCTTTTGATGGTAAGAGTTATTTGCATATTAAGGTGTGGAGGAATGAAAGTATGTGAAAACGAAAAAAGGACTCTCCACAAGAGTGGAAAGTCCTTTTTCTGAGATTCTGTGACTCGCATGGGGCTCGAACCCATGACCCCAACATTAAAAGTGTTGTGCTCTACCAGCTGAGCTAGCGAGTCAATCCCAAACTTTATGTTTCAAAAGCGAGTGCAAAGATACGGCAAAAAAATGATATAACCAAATATTTTGCCGTTTTTTTGCTAATTTTCTTCGTTTTTGTTTGTTTTTTGCGCTGTTGTAGGGCTTTCAGCCTCTAATTCCTCATCAAATTGGGGTTTCTCCTTCGTAACATATCTTTGCCAATAGGCAATGAGAAGGGTGGTGAGAGGCAGTGCCACAATCAAGCCGATAAAGCCCAATAAAGCTCCCCATATCGAGAGACTCAGGAGCAGGATGGCTGGGTTCAATCCCATCGCCTTGCCCATAATCTTTGGGGTAACTACCATATCTGTAATTATCTGAACCACACAGAACACCAACACGGCTAGTCCGAAGACCACCCAGAAGTTCTGCCCCGTATCAGCCGCCTTGAGCATTGCCAGGAATGCCGTAGGGATAAGTGCGAACGTATGGAGGTAAGGCACCAGGTCCATGATGCCTATCAAAATGCCCAAGCCTATCGCCATCGGGAAACCGATGATAGTGAAGCCGATGCAGAACATAATGCCCATGCACAATGCCACCATACCCTGGCCACGGATGTAATTGTTCAACTCTCGCTCCACGTCCTTCATCAGCGCATGCCAGAACGGACGGTTCTTCTTAGGGAAGATGCGCACCCAGTTGGCGGTAAGCGTCTCATAGTCGAGCAGGATGAAGAACATATATAATAAGGTAATCATCGATGCGACGATGCTCATCAGCACTGTTGCGGTCTGGCTTACCACAGAGAATACCTTCGGCATCGTGGTCTTGATGGCATCGCTGAAATCCTTGCTCTTCAAGAAGTGCTCCACTTGGTCTTGGTTGGCCTGCAGCCATTCCTTGATGAGAGCCGTGAGGTTGTTGGTGTGAGTGGTTTGGTGGAGCCATCTAGTCAAGACATCACCCAACTTGTCGAATTGGTCGATCATCGGTGGGATGATGAGCCAGACTACTCCCGTCACCACGGCTATCGCCGCTCCCATTGCCAGAAGGATGGAAAGCGCGCGCACCTTGATGTGTAGCTTGCTTTCTATAAACTTGACCACTGGGTAGAGCAGATAGGCAAAAAACCATGCGATGAAGAATGGCAAGAGCACCTCGCTCAGATAATTGGTGATGTAGAGCACCGCAAAGACGATGAGGACAATGCCTGCCCATCGTATGAACTTATCAAATGTAATCTCCTTTGGCATATTTGTTCTCCTTTTGGGATTTTATTGTTCTTTAGAAATTGCCTTTTGGTAGCATTCTCTACATAATGGCTCGTATTCGTCTTGCTCGCCCAGGAGCACACGCTTGTCGTTGTGCACGAGTCGATGGCTCACGTAGGCAAGGGCACCGCACCTTACGCAGATGGCGTGGACCTTGGTTACCTCGTCGGCGATGGCGCAGAGGGCTGGAATTGGTCCGAAGGGCACGCCCTTGTAATCCATGTCGAGGCCTGCCACGATGACACGCACACCACGGTTGGCTAGCTCATTGCATACATCCACCAAGCCATTGTCCAAGAACTGGGCCTCGTCTATGCCGACTACGTCGATGTCGGAAGCCAATAAAAGGATTGAACCGGAGGAGTCGATAGAAGTCGAACGGATAGAGTTCCGGTCGTGGCTCACTACGTCTCCCTCGGAGTAACGAGTGTCGAGCGAAGGCTTGAATATTTCCACCTTCTGCTTGGCGAACTTCGCACGTTTCATTCTTCGTATCAATTCCTCTGTTTTACCAGAGAACATTGATCCGCACACCACTTCAATTCTGCCGGGACGGTGTGCCTCCCCAATTAGATTTTCTGTCATTTCGGGGACAAAATTAATAATAAGGTTTAAAAAAATGCAAAGAAAATGCTATTTTTTTTGCCAAGAAAGATTAATTAACTATATTTGTACCCACTTATGGGCATATTATATATCGTACCGACTCCAGTGGGTAACATGGAGGACATGACAATGCGAGCCATCAGGGTTCTGAAAGAGGCTGATTTGGTGCTCGCGGAGGACACTCGAACATCGAGCGTCCTGCTTAAGCATTTCGATATTCAAAATCGATTAGTGGCGCATCATAAGTTCAATGAGCATGGCACGTCGGCTGGCATCGTGGAGCGACTGAAGGCTGGCGAGACCATAGCCCTGATAAGTGATGCGGGAACTCCTGGTATCAGCGACCCTGGTTTCTACCTGGCTCGTGAGGCCGCCAAGGCGGGCGTCACGGTGCAGACATTGCCAGGAGCTACGGCTTGTATCCCGGCCATCGTATCGTCGGGCTTGCCTTGCGACCGTTTCTGCTTCGAGGGCTTCATACCTCAGAAGAAGGGCAGACAAACCTATCTGGAATCGCTCAAGGACGAAGTTCGCACGATGATATTCTATGAGTCTCCTTATAGGGTGGTAAAAACTTTGCAGCAGTTTGCCGAGGTGTTTGGAGAAGACCGTCAGGTGAGTTGCTGTCGTGAAATCTCAAAGATTCACGAGGAAAGTGTGCGTGGAACCCTTGCCGAGGTGATAGCCCATTTCGAGGAAGTGGAGCCTAGGGGGGAGTTTGTCATCGTCTTGGCGGGCAGAGATCCTAAACAGCTCAAGGAGGAAATGAAGGAAAAGCGACGTGAAGAGCGCAAAAACGCTCAGAAAACAAAGTATTAACAATAAAATTTATTAAAAGGAGAAGGATTATGAAAAAGCTATTAATGATGGTATGCCTTGCAGCCCTCGTGCTGACTGGCTGTAAAGACAGCAAGACTGCCCCAGCAGACAATGGTGCGGCTCAGGCTGATTCGCTCAATAGCATCATCGCACAGAAGGATAGCGAGTTGAACGACATGATGGGTACGCTCAATGACATCGAGGACGGCCTCAACCAAATCAATGAGGCGGAGAATCGGGTAGTCCTCTTGAAAAATGGCGAGGGCGCCAACAAGAAGCAGAAGCTGAAGGAGGATGTGCAGTTCATCGCCGCCCGCATGAAGCAGAACAAGGAACTCCTTGCCAAGTTGCAGAAGCAGTTGGCCAATAGCTCTTTCCAGGGCGAACAGCTCAAGAAAACCATAGAGAACTTGACCAAGCAGTTGGCTGAGAAGGAGAAGCAACTCCAGGCTCTTCGCGAGGAACTTGACAGCAAGGATATCCATATCTCGGAACTTGACGAGACCATCAATAACCTCAATACAAAGACTTCTCGCCTTACTGCCGAGAGCAACAGCAAGTCGGAAGTTATCAATGCACAGGACAAGCAAATCAACACTGCTTGGTATGTGTTCGGTACTAAGAAGGAGCTTAAGAACCAGCACATCATCGAAGATGGCAAGGTGATGACAGGCAACTTCAACAAGAGCTACTTCACCAAGGTGGATATTCGCAACGTCTCCGAGATTAAGCTTTACTCAAAGAGTGTCAAGTTGCTTACCACCCATCCATCTAGCTCTTATACCTTGACTCGTGATGCTAACAAGCAATATATTCTTCGCATCACCAACTCTCAGATATTCTGGAGTACAAGCAAGTACTTGGTAGTGTTGGTTAAGTAAAGTGAAAGAGGACTATCTCTTTCTGGCAAAGAAATCTTGCATGAGTGCTCGGCATTCATCTTCCAATACGCCCGATGTAACTGTTGTCTTAGGATGCAGTGCATCGGGCGCATATTTTGTATAGCCCCTTTTCTCGTCGCTGGCACCATAGACGATGCGGTTTATCTGCGCCCATCCCAAGGCACCGGCACACATCACGCATGGCTCCACGGTGACGTAGAGCGTACAGTCCTTTAAGTATTTTCCTCCCAGCAGGTTGGCACCTGATGTAATGGCTTGCATTTCGGCATGGGCTGTTACGTCGGTAAGCATCTCTGTGAGGTTGTGTGCCCGTGAGATGATGCGGTCTTTGCACACGATGATGGCTCCCACGGGAATTTCGTCCTCGTCGAATGCGGCTTGCGCTTCCATCAAGGCTCGGCGCATATATTCTTCGTCTTTTTTCTTTGGGTCTTCCATATTTCCTTTATGTTTATAGAGCAGGAAAGGACTTTCCTACATTTCTTTTTTGTGCAAAAATACATAAAAAACTTTGATGTGTGAAAGAAATATGTTATTTTTGCAAATAAATAACATATCAATCTATGGCAGAGCATAATGATTTGGGCAAATGGGGCGAGGATGAGGCTGCCCTCTATCTTGAGGATGAGGGTTACGCCATTTTAGAGCGTGACTGGAAGATAGGCCGTCGCGACTTAGACATCGTTGCTGTTTCTCCTGATGGGGCTACCTTGGTTATCGTGGAGGTGAAAACTCGTTCGGACGAGGAATACCTACTTCCAGAGGAAGCTGTGGATAGGGGAAAAATGCGTAATTTGGCGATTGCCGCCAATGCTTATGTCAAGGAGTGCAATATCGACAAGGAGCTGCGTTTCGACATCATCTCCATAGTGGGATGCAATCGACAAGTAAAGAACTTCCAACATCTAAAGGATGCCTTCAATCCGATGCTTATACTTTAGGTTTCATATATAATAAGGTGAAAATGAAAACAAATATCATAAGAATGCAGGAAGTGGATTCCACCAATCGCTTTCTCAAGGAAATGAAAGATTGCGAGGAGAAGACCCTCACCGTTGCGGTTGCCGATTATCAGACTGCAGGCAAGGGACAGGGCACGCACACTTGGGAGAGTGAAGCGGGAAAGAATCTCTTGTTTAGCATGATGGTGAGTCCGCGTTGGGTACCTGTTCGCCAACAGTTCTTGCTCTCAGAGGCTGGTGCCTTGGCCATCAAGAGTGCACTCGATACTTATACTGACGGCATTACGCTTAAATGGCCCAATGATGTGTATTGGAATGACCAAAAAATCAGTGGTACTCTGATAGAGACTTCCATCGACTCGAAAGGCATCAAACGTTGCATTTTCGGCATCGGCATTAACATCAATCAATTGGAGTTTAAGAGCGATGCTCCTAATCCCGTGTCTTTGGCTCAAATTCTGGGACACGAGGTGGATAGGGAAGTGGTGCTGCAGAAGATCATCGAAGCTTTCGATAGATATTATGAACTTTTGCGCCGTGCCGACTATCAGGATGTTTCGGGCATCTATCATCTTTCGCTTTATCGTAGAAAGGGCTATCATTGGTATGAGGATGCCGATGGTAAATTCGAGGGAGCTTTTGTGGAGGTGGAAGATGATGGTCATCTCATCCTGCACGACAAGAAAGGAGTGATTCGTTCGTATGCCTTCGGCGAAATCAAATACGTATTATAATTAATAAATAGACTATAATTTATGGCAAAGTTTAAAAGAATTCTTTTGAAGTTGAGCGGTGAGAGCTTGATGGGCAAGCAGAGCTTCGGCATCGACCCTGAGCGCTTGAGTGATTATGCTAAGCAAATCAAGGAAGTGCACGAGATGGGCGTTCAGATAGGCATCGTCATCGGCGGTGGCAACATCTTCCGTGGATTGAGTGGAAGCCAGAAAGGTTTCGACCGTGTAAAGGGCGACCAGATGGGCATGTGTGCCACAGTTATCAACTCGCTCGCCTTGAGCAGCGCTCTTGGTGCACTGGGCGTAAAGAACAAGGTGCTCACAGCTATCCGTATGGAACCTATCGGCGAGTTCTATACCAAGTGGAAGGCCATCGATGCTATGGAGGATGGTTATATCAGCATATTCTCTGCAGGTACAGGAAGTCCTTACTTTACCACAGATACTGGTTCTTCGCTCCGTGGCATAGAGATTGAGGCAGATGTGATGTTGAAGGGTACTCGTGTGGACGGCATCTATACCGCCGACCCAGAGAAGGATCCTACGGCAACCAAGTTTAAGGATATCACATACGATGAGATTTATACCAAGGGCTTGAAGGTGATGGACCTTACTGCTACCACTATGTGTAAGGAAAACAACTTGCCAATCTATGTGTTCAACATGGATGTGGTGGGCAACCTGAAGAAGGTGATGGAAGGCGAGGAGATAGGAACACTCGTACACAACTAATAAATAAAAAGGGCTTGCTCGAATTCGAGCAAGCCCTTTTTGTCATATCTTGTTAGTGTTGAACTTTTTTACTTATTCTTGAGATATAATACAGTTGAAATAATCACGTAAAGCAGTATTACTAACCACCATCCTTGCAAGAACCCAATGACACCTTCGGCTATTACCGAACCTGCAAGGATAAGTATGGTGAGACCCGCAAAGCAATATTTCACCTCGTTGCCTTTGAACGACCATTGCTTAAACTTCAGTGCGAACAATGGAAGTTCGCATACCAGCAAGTAGCTAGTGATAAGAATCATTGCCAAAATCACAAATACCGACCAGCTGTTGTTGGTGAGCCATGCTGGACTACTTACTATCAGCGAGCCCCAGAACAAGGCGTTGGCTGGTGTTGGCACGCCGATAAATGATGTGGACTGTCGTTCGTCTAGGTTGAACTTGGCTAATCGCAAAGCCGAGAACGCTGCTATGATAAATGCTGCGTATGGCAGCCAAGGACGTAATGGTTCCAAAAATTCTGGATATTCCATCACGAAGAGCTGTGAGAAGACGATAGTGGCAGGGGCTACGCCAAAGGTCACGTCATCTGCCAGAGAATCGAGTTCCTTGCCGATAGGTGATGATACGTGCAGCAATCGTGCGCTCATGCCATCGAAAAAGTCAAATACAGCTCCAATGATAATCCACAATAAAGCCAACTTGGGATTTCCCCCGAAGGCAAACGATGTAGCGATGCAGCCAGATACGAGGTTGCAACAGGTAATCGTGTTTGGGATATGCTTCTTAATACTCATTTTCTTCTAGTCTATAATGTATGCTGCTATAGGGCAGCTACCTGTTTTATGTTTTATTTCAGTTTGGCTATGATGGTTTGGTCGCCCGTGGTTGACTGTCCCATCTTGATGCATACTTCTGTACCGATAGGCAAATAAACATCCACACGGGAGCCTAGCTTGATGAAGCCCAGATGTTCGTCGATGTAGCATTCTTCACCCTCCTTGGCGTAAGTTACGATGCGGCGAGCTACTGCACCGGCAATCTGGCGGCACAATACATCCACGCCCTCAGGTGTGGTAATCATTGTGTCGGCATGCTCATTCTCCTCGCTTGCCTTTGGTAACCAAGCTTTCATGTATTTTCCGTTCTCGTGCTTTACGAACTTCACTTTTCCATCCACAGGAAACCAGTTGGCATGAACATTCCAAAGACTCATAAAGATGGAAATCATCAGTCGGCGGTCGTTGAAGTAAGGGGCGTTATCCACCTCTTCTATCACCACAATCTTGCCGTCGGCAGGAGCCACAACGAGTTTGTCTGTTTCCTCTACATTCAAGTAGCGGATAGGGCAACGATAGAAATTGAGGACAATACCGTATATCACACCAAAGACAATGACGAAAGCCCAAAAAGGTATTTTGTTGTCAAAGGCTGTCCACAGTATAGCCGCAATGGCTACCAATGCAATGCCGCCAAACACCAATTGGTCGGTGCCTTCGCGGTGTAATCTTATCTTTTTTAGTTTCTTTATTTTCTGTCCCATGAGATAGGTTTATGTTTTTATTTGGTGCAAAGGTACAGTATTTTTATGATTTTTGCAAATTTTTGTCCCGTTTCTTTTGTTTTTTCAACTTTTAGCAGTAACTTTGTTCGCAAATTTCGTATTTATAGACAAAAAATGGAAGATTTTGTTCACTTACACGTGCATACCCAGTACTCCATCCTCGATGGTCAGTCGAAGATTCCTCATCTCGTTGACAAGGCCATCAAGGATGGCATGAAAGGTATGGCGGTAACCGACCACGGCGTGATGTTTGGCATCAAGGAACTTGTGGATTATTGCGCCAAGGTCAACAAGGATCGCAAGAAGGAAGGTCTAGAACCTTTCAAGCCTATCATCGGTTGTGAGATGTATGTGGCGCATCGCCGCAAGGAAGACCGTGAGAAGGATAAAGGCGATATGAGTGGTTACCACCTCATCGTGCTTGCCAAGAACTACAATGGATACAAAAACCTCATCAAGTTGGTGAGCAATTCGTGGGTAGATGGATACTATATGCGCCCACGAACCGACCGTGCCGACTTGGAAAAATATCATGAGGACTTGATAGTCTGCTCGGCATGTATAGCAGGTGAGGTGCCAGCGAAGATTCTGAAGGGTGACATCGCCGGTGCCCGTGAGGCTTGTGAGTGGTATCATAATCTTTTTGGTGATGACTACTATCTGGAGCTTCAGCGCCATGAGGTGAAAGAGCCGTTGCCGTTCCTCGCCAATCGTGAGGCATTCGAATTGCAGCAGAAGGCTAACAAGGTGCTCATCGAGTTTGCCAAGGAATACAACATCAAGGTGGTTTGCACCAACGACTGTCACTTTGAGGACAAGGAAACCGCCGAGGCGCACGACCACCTGCTCTGTATAGCCACAGGCAAGGATCTCGATGACCCAAAGCGTATGCGTTACTCCAAGCAGGAGTGGTTTAAGACGAAACAGGAGATGAACGACATCTTCTCTGACGTACCAGAGGCATTGAGTAATACGCTCGAAGTGCTCGACAAGGTGGAAATATACAGTATCGATCATGGTCCAATCATGCCATTCTTCCCAATCCCAGAAAGCTTTGGTACTGAGGAACAGTTGCGAGAACGCGTGAGCGAGGAAGATCTTTACAAGGAATTCACCACCGATGAGAACGGAGAAAACCCATTGCCACCTGAGGAAGGTCAGAAGGTAATCGACCGATTGGGTGGCTATGACAAGATATATCGTATCAAGTTTGAGGCGGAGTATCTGCGCCATTTGGCATACGAGGGAGCCAAAAAACTCTATGGAGACCCTCTGCCTGAGAATGTGGATGAGCATGTGAACTTCGAGTTACACGTGATGAAGACGATGGGTTTCCCGGGTTACTTCTTGATTGTGTCCGACTTTATCCGTGCCGCCCGCGAGGAATTGGGCGTGATGGTGGGACCTGGTCGTGGTTCCGCCGCAGGTTCTGTGGTGGCTTATTGCTTAGGAATCACCAAGATAGACCCTTTGAAGTATGACCTCCTGTTTGAGCGTTTCTTGAATCCAGACCGTGTCAACCTGCCTGATATTGATACCGACTTCGATGATGACGGTCGAGGCAAGGTGTTGCGCTGGGTGATGGACAAGTATGGACACGAGAACTGTGCCCATATCATCACCTACGGTTCCATGGCAACCAAGAACTCCATCAAGGATGTGGCACGTGTGGAGAAATTGCCGCTTGATAAGGCAAATGCGCTTTGCAAGGCCATCCCAGATAGATTGCCAGATGGTGCGAAGATGAATCTTCCGAACGCCATAAAATATACGCCGGAATTGAGGGAGGCGGAGTTCTCAAGTGACCCTCGTGAGAGCAATACCATCAAGTATGCCAAGATGCTGGAGGGAACCATCCGAGGCACGGGTATCCATGCCTGTGGATTCATCATTTGTCGTGACCCTATCAGTAATTGGGTGCCAGTATCCACCGCCGATGACCCTGATTTCCCCGGTCTGAAGACGGCGGTGACACAATATGACGGTCATGTTATCGAATCGACCGGATTGATCAAGATGGACTTCTTGGGCTTGAAGACTCTTTCCGAGATGAAGGAGGCTTGCAAGGTAATCAAGCAAACCACGGGCGATGTCATCGACCTCGACAACATACCTATCGATGATGAACTGACCTATCAGCTCTATCAGAAAGGTCAGACCATCGGTACCTTCCAGTTTGAGTCACCAGGTATGCAGAAATATTTGCGTGAGTTGAAGCCTACGGTGTTTGAGGATCTCATCGCCATGAACGCTCTCTATCGTCCGGGACCTATGGACTATATCCCTTCCTTCATCGCTCGTAAGAACGGTCAGGAGGAAATCAAGTACGATATTCCTTGTATGGAGAAGTACCTGAAGGATACATACGGTATCACCGTATATCAGGAGCAGGTGATGCTCCTTTCCCGGCAACTTGCCAGCTTCACCCGAGGTGAGAGTGATGCCCTTCGTAAGGCGATGGGTAAGAAGAAAAAGGCCATCGTAGATGCGATGAAACCTAAGTTCATCAAGCAAGGTCAGGAGAATGGTCATGATCCAAAGGTCTTGGAGAAGATTTGGGGAGACTGGGAGAAGTTCGCTTCCTATGCGTTCAACAAGTCTCACGCCACCTGCTATTCTTGGGTGGCATACCAAACCGCCTACCTCAAGGCGCACTATCCTGCCGAATACATGGCGGCACTGATGACCCGCCGATTTGCGCAGATTACCGAAATCACCAAATTGATGGAGGAGTGCCAGTCTATGGGTATCAAGACTTTGGGACCAGATGTCAATGAGAGTTATCGTGCCTTCGGTGTGAATGAGCATGGAGAGATTCGTTTCGGTCTTTCAGCCATCAAGGGAATGGGCGCACCTGCAGCCGATGCCATTGTGGAGGAAAGACAGAAGAATGGTCCTTACAAGAGCATCTTCGATTTCGCAGAGCGAGTGGATTTCTGCAATGTGAACCGCAAGGCATTCGAAACCTTGGCTTTGAGTGGAGGTTTTGATAGCTTTGGAATCAAGCGAGAACAATTCTTTGGTAAGAATGCCAAGGGGGATACCTTCTTGGATACGCTGGTAAGATATGGACAGCTTTATCAGCAAGAACAGCGCGAAGCAGCTACTTCTCTCTTCGGCGGTACCGAAGCCGTGGAGATTGCAACGCCGCCGATTCCTGAGGTTGAGGCTTGGAGCAACATCGAGAAGCTTAACAAGGAACGAGAACTAGTAGGCATCTATCTCTCAGCTCATCCATTGGATGAATATGAATTGATACTCAATAATCTGTGCAATACCCATTGTTCGGAACTGGGAGACAAGACAGAGTTAGCCAAGAAAGAAGACATTGTTTTCGGTGGTATTATCACCGATGTGAAGTCTAAATTTACCAAGACGGGAAAGCCTTGTGGTTTTGTAACCATCGAGGACTTCGAAGGCTCTGGGGAGTTGGCTCTTTTTGGCGAGGACTGGGGCAACTGGCGAGGCATCATGGTTGAAGGCAGTACCATCTATGTCACCGCTAAATGTATGGCTCGATATGGCAACAGCAACTATCTTGACTTCAAGATAAGTACGGTGGAGTATCTGCAGACGGTAAAGGAAAACCGTGTGGAAAAGTTTACCATCACTGTGGATAGCTCTATCATAGATGAAACCTTGGTGAACGACATTAAGACCGTTGTGGAAAATGATGAGGGACATGCCCAACTCTTCCTGCAGATACATGATGCCGATTCCAACACGAATGTACTGATGAGGGCACAAGACAGAACTGTGGGCGTAAGCAAGGATTTGATTGATTTTGTCAAGGCAAATCCCAAGATGTCGTATCAGATAAACTGATGAGAATCCTTTAATTAAAATTAAAATATAGTATTAATTAAAATAAGAATAAAAAATGGAAGTAACAATTACAACCGAGAATTTTGAGAGCTACAAGAATGGTGAGCTCCCATTGGTAGTGGATTTGTGGGCTACTTGGTGTGGTCCTTGTCGCCAGATCGCTCCTATCGTATCAGAATTGGCTGAGGAGTTTGATGGTAAGTTGGTCGTAGGCAAGTGTGATGTAGAGGAGAATGATGACATCGCTATGGAGTTTGGGGTGCGCAATATCCCTACCATCTTGTTTTTCAAGGGGGGGCAGTTGGTTGATAAGTTTGTTGGCGCAGCCAGTAAGGCAACTCTTACCGAGAAGTTCCAGGCTCTCTTATAGGTCAGGTTTTGCAAGATACGATGCTCCCTTTGTCTTGGAGCAATTATAAAAAAAATAATCATATAAATTGCGTCCCGGCGTAGCTGTTGCTACGTCGGGACGTATTCACTTTTTACCATTCCACGGTTCTAGAACCGTCTTCCTCTGTCGTGATGTGTACCTTGGTTACATCCTCAGGCAAGAGGTCTTCGATAAGCTCTGGCCACTCTAGGAAGCAGAGGTTGCCTCCGTAAAAATAGTCTTCGTAGCCCATGTCATACACTTCGTCAATCTTCTTGATACGATAGAAGTCGAAATGATAGATAGGGTCGCCATTGCCGGCTGTATATTCGTTGACGAGGGCGAATGTAGGCGATGTGATGACATCCTCCACACCTAGTTCTTCGCAGATAGCTTTGATGAAAGTTGTCTTGCCGGCTCCCATCTTGCCATAGAAGGCAAAGACCTTGCCGTCGCCCATGTTCTCCAAGAATTCCTTGGCAGCAGCATGGATGTTGTCTAATGAGTCAATCTTAATTTTCATATCTTTATTATGTTTTAACGTTTCCTTGGTGTGAGAGTGATGAGCGGAATAAGCATTTCTTCCATCGAGATACCGCCGTGTTGGAAGGTGTCCTTGTAGTACGACACGTAGTAGTTGTAATTGTTCGGATAGGCGAAGAAGCTGTCTCCGTAGGCAAATACATACGATGTACTCAGGTTGGGGGCTGGCAGTTGAGCCTTGTAAGGCTCCTTGATGGCAAATACTTCCTTGGCATTGTAGGCGAGATTCTTGCCCAGTTTGTAGCGCAAGTTCGTATTGGTGTTGCGGTCACCGATAATCTTGATAGGCTTCGAGGCACGGATGCTGCCATGGTCGGTGGTGATTACAACCTTGAAGTCGCTCTGTGACAATCGCTTGAATAGTTCTGCGAGAACGGAGTGGCGCAACCAACTTCGGGTGATGCTACGATAGGCACTCTCGTTGTTGGCGAGTTCTCGCACCATCTTCGATTCTGTTCGGGCATGCGACAGCATATCGATGAAATTGACGACGAGTACATTCAGGTCGTAGGTTTTGCATTCATTGTAATGCTCCATCAGTTTGTCTGCTCCAACAGAGTCGTTTATCTTATGATAGCTGAAGCTATAGTGCTTGCGAAATCGGTCGAGTTGCGTTTGGATAAGGGGAGCCTCGTTGAGATTCTTTCCTTCCTCCTCGTCCTCATCTACCCAAAGCTCAGGAAATATTTCTGCAATTTTGTTCGGCATCAACCCACTGAAGATGGCATTCCGGGCATATTGTGTAGCTGTAGGAAGAATGCTCATATACATGTTTTCTTCCATATCGAACAGGTCACCGATGTCTTGTGCCAGCATTTTCCACTGGTCGTAACGGAAGTTGTCGATGACAATGAGAAAAACCTTTTCTCCCTTGTCGAGTTTAGGGAAAATTTGCGTTTTGAATACATCGGGACTCATGACGGGTTTCCCTTCCACGGCTTTTCCAAAATTCTTGGAATCTACCCAGTTGAGGTAGTTCCTAGTGATATATTTGGCAAAGCCATGATTCGCCTCTTCCTTTTGCATGGTGAGCAACTCTGTCATCGAACTCTCGGTGTCGCTCAGTTCCAATTCCCATTTTGCCAATCGTTTATATACTTCCATCCAGTCTTGGGTCGTGTGGCAGTTTTGAATTTGCAGGGCTATCTGCTGATAGTCTTGTTGGTATCCACTTTGGGTTACTTCTGTAACGATGTCCTTGCGATGGATGTTTTTCTTGAGCGACAAGAGTATTTGGTTGGGGTTGACAGGCTTGATGAGATAGTCTGCAATCTTGGAGCCGATGGCTTGGTCCATAATATTCTCTTCCTCGCTTTTTGTGCACATCACAATGGGGGTAGCGGGCTGGATTTCCTTGATTTGCTGCAAGGTTTCCAATCCGCTCAAGCCAGGCATCATCTCGTCGAGGAGTATAAGGTCGTAAGTCTGTTGGCGACAAAGGTCAATGGCATCAGGGCCATTGCTCACCGTCACCACCTTGTATCCTTTCTTCTCCAGAAAGATGATATGTGCCTTGAGTAGTTCTATCTCGTCATCTACCCATAGTAATAATCCGTTGCTCATTTTGTCTAATCTTATCTTTTCGGGATGCTAAAGTACAAAGAATAATTGAAATAGAACGATAGTTGTCGCTAAAGAATGTTAACATGTCCATAAGCAACATCTTAGAACCCCTTTAAGTCATAATATTCGTCCTCTATTCTTGGGTTGTCCGTAGCATTGTCGTCATCGAAATAGATGCCCGTATCCTCTTCTTTTTCTTTCTGCTTTTCTTCCCTTAGTATTTCCTCAGTTTTGTTTCCTGTCACTTTTGGCGTGGATGTTTCTGTGGGTGAAGATTCCTCTTGCGTGTCAGAGTCTTCTTTACGAGGTTCGATGAGCAGTGGCAACTTACTAATCTTCAGTGGAGCGTAATGTTTTGTATAGAACTTCTCGTACTCTTCGTATGAATGGCTAACGCCAAGGAGTTCTAGATTCTCCTCGCTGATAATGAGTGAGTGCGCTTTGGGCAGCAGTAGCTTGATGTTTTCTTGCTGATAAATGGCGTTGGCATATTGGCGTGCCTCGTCGTAATTGGCAAAGCCACTGATTTGCATACGGTGCATGCCATCTATGTCTTCGATGTTGATGTCGAAATTCCTTGCCAGGTAAGAAGTGAAGTTGTACTTTGCGACCTCGAATAGCAGCTGGTTCTCGTTGAGCGAATCTGGGCTGTAGGCTAGGAGGAACACAAAGTTGGCATTTCGTTCTTCACTGAATTTCTTTTGCTTGATGGCGTTTTGCGGATTAAAATCTGAGCTTCGGTGAGTCCAAATGTCACCTAGGTCAAATTTTCCACCATATACTCTCTTACCTGCATTGACTCCATTGATAATCATACCAGCCATCTCGCAGAGTCTGCTATCGGGATATTTGTTCACCACAAGCTTCAAGTCTTCCAAGCAATGATTGAGATCGCCATCATTCAGATGACTCAGACCACTTATGAAAAGAAACTTGTCACGATTGGCTCCATCAGGGAATCTTGTTGCTGAAATCTTTGCATTATCTTTCACCTTATTATATAGCCCTTCTTTGAAGGCTTGGTAAGTTTCTGCATATAGCGAGTCCTCGATATGAACCCCCATCTTCGCATTCTCCATATAATGTGGGTCGGTGAGCAGTGCCGTCCATGGACTTTGGGCATACTCTGTCTTTAACTTTTGAATGTAAGCGTTGGCCTCATTTGGCTTGTGCGCTCTCGAATAGAGTAGGTATAAGTGGTAGTACACGTCGTCTAGATGCTCATAGTCCGGATGCTCATTCACCAATCTGAGAAATGCTTTTTGACTTAATCTCAAGTTGTCTAACTTATCTTTGAAGATGACTCCAGAATGGTATAGCCCATCAGCCAAGAGTTTGTTGCTTTCTGCCAATTGCTTTGGGTTGAGAGGAATTTGTGCTAGATAGTATTCTCGTTTGTGTGGATCGTTGATTGCGCTTTTTGCACTACCTTTTTCTTTATCTTCAAGCGTGTTTTGTTCGCTTGGGTTGGATGGCTCTCCTGCATCGATTAGTTCTTCTTTAGACTCATCTGTGTGTTCTGTAGAGGCTACTATTGTTTTGTTGATGCGTTGCCAGTTATCTACATTAGCTCGGTCACCCCATAATTTTTGGAAAAGAGCCTTTCCTTGACTCACGGTGATAGGCGCATAGAAGTACCACAGCCCTTGGGAGTCTGTGTTTTGGGAGATGTTTGCATTGCCTTGTGAGGCGTTTCTTTTATTTTGAGACTGACCGTAGTTTGCGAAGTTACCGCCATTGTTTGGGTCTCGGGTAGTAGAAGCTTCTTCTTCGGCTTTCTTGTCTCTTACTTCCTTCTCTTTTTTCTTCAGAGCCTCGATGACTCTGTCGATGGCGGTGTTTCGGTCTTTTTCGTTCATGTTTGCTAGTTGTTGCAAGGAATCTTGTACCTGTACCGCCTCGGTGTAAGGAACGAGTTCGTCTAGAATCTTGGAGCGTTTTGAAAGTTGTTGGTAGTCTTTTCTCTCTTTGTCCAATAAGCCGATGGCTTCTCCGTAGCATCTGCGCGCATCGGAGAATTTTTCTTTTTCCCAATACAAGTCTCCAAGGTGTAGAAGCAATACACCTTTTTCAATACCGTTTCTGGTTGCCTTTTTGTTGCCTTTTTCATAAGCTGATATGGCTTGTAGGGTATCTTTCTTACTCAGGTAGATGTTACCGATGGCATAATATACTTGGTCTAGATACTCCTTGTTGTTGTCTGAGGCAGCCATACGCTTGAGTCTGCTTATCATTTTCTTGGCATTGTTGCTTGCCATCACCTCGGTCATGGCGATGCGTGCGTTAAACTCCAATTCGTATGGAGGATTGAGCCTTATCACATGTTTGAAGGCTTTGTAAGCTTCTAATGTGCTTCCGGCGGAGGCTTGTAGTTGTCCCATCAAATACCATTCGCGCGCTTTTTGCTTGTGGCGCATTTCGTGGCTGATAACTTTACGTAGGTATGGGATGGCTTTGGCAACATTTCCGATATGGATATAGTAATCGGCATAGGTGTAGTCCCAGTCTTTTTGGGCGCGCCAATGGATGGAGTCGCGCTCCATGTTGCGGATCACGTCTTCTGCATCGTAGGTCCATCCTTCCTCTATATAGCATTTGGCAAGCCATGCCCGGGCTTTCCCATAAATAGCTGGTTGGGTGGCGTAGATTCTACTCATGTAGGCAAAGGTTGCAGCTGCTCCCTCGAAGTCGCCTTTGAAAAATTGTGAGCGCCCCATTAGCATCCAAGCTTTCCATAAAAATGGATTGTATTCCTTGCGATTTAGCCATTCTATGTCTTTTGCTGTCTTGCGACGGTTTTTGTTCCATACTGCTCGTCGCTTGATGCTGTGTTGATGGATGGCTTTCTCGCACTTCTCGACGGCTCTGTCGAAGTTACTCTTGCCAAGTTCACGGCTGTTTTTGTTGCTTACCGTATATAGGGGAATTTGCTCTGTGTAATTATCTTTGTTGCCGTTTTCCTTTTCCAAAGAACCTTCAATGTATGCTACAGTTCCATTATAGTAGGTGTTATATCGGGCGTTGAAGGCATGCCACCATCTGCTCTGCGCAGTGTTTTTCTGCGTAGAGCATCCCAGGATGCTTACTGCTACAGTGATGAGCATCACAGAGTATATAATTGTCTTGATGGTGTGATTTCCTGTCATTTCTCCCTTTTGATGCTTTTGGCGATTTTTGCTAGTGCGAAAACCACGATGCTGATAAAGATGATGGTGGCTCCTGAAGGTACGTTGAGCAGATAGCTTGTGTAGAGTCCTGCTATGCAATCGATGCAGCCCAGAAAGATGCTTACGCCTATCATTTGTTTGTATTTGTAGGTGAAGAGGTTGGCGGTCATTTGGGGAATGGTGAGCAAGCTGATAGCTAGTACGATGCCGACCATCTTGAGAGTGGATACGATGGTCATGGCGATAAGTGTCATCATCAGATACTCAATGGCGGTTACTGGTAGATGTTGCGAACGGGCAAAGGTGCTGTCGAAGGCTATGTTCTGTATGGGACGCAAGAGGCAAGTGAATAGGATGGCTACTACGAGCGTTAGTCCGCCCAGTAGCCACAGGTCTGTGCTGTCGATGGCAAGAATGCTTCCAAACAGAAAGGATGGGAGATCTGGCATGAATCCTGGTGTGAGAAAACAACAGATGATACCCACGCTCATACCGAGTGTCCAGAACATGGCGATGGCTGAATCTTTTCTCACATCTTTCTTGTGAGAAATCCATTGTACGCCGAAGGCACTGAGTATGGCAAAGACCATGGCAGAGAGTATCGGGTTGATGCCAGCGAATACTCCAATGCCTATGCCGCCGAATGAGGCATGGGTAATGCCGCCACTGATAAATACCAATCGGCGGGTAACGATGTAAGTTCCTATAAAACCGCACAGGATGCTGGCCAATATGGCTCCAAGTAGTGCGTTTTGGAAAAATGTATATTGTAGTATATCCATTACATAAAACATTGAAATTTGAACAGAGAATATAATGGAGTAATCAACTTTTAGCTTAAAAAGTTGATTACTTCATCTTTCAACTGGTTGGGTAGGTTGATACCTCTCAGAATCAAGCTTCTGTTCCATCCTGCTACCTCTTCGGGTTGCATGGTATAGAGTACTTCAGAGAATTCCTCCACTTCTTCGTCGGTGTAGCTGTCAGCCTCTCGTCCGGCGAATCTGTCTAATTCCTCGTCATCGTAGTATTCTATGTCCTTGGTGGCAGCCTCCATCATGCAGTCTTGTTCACATTTGGTGTTTTCCCCATTGCAGGTGTTGCACGATATGCCTTCCTTTAGAGGATCCTCTTCCTCCCCTTTCTTATGGGCAAAAATGCCAAAGAATGCAGAGATGACACCCAAAACGATCAAAGCTATAATTAAGTATATCATAAGACTCCTTCATTTTTTACTCTTCATTTCTCGCTCTTCACTTATTACTCTTCACTTATTACTCTTCACTTATTGTGAATCCTACTTTCTTGAGATCTTCCCAATAGTGAGGATATGACTTGCTTACCACTTCTGGGTTGTTTATTTCTATCTGTGGAAACTTGAAGGCGAGAGGTGCGAAAGCCATTGCCATACGATGATCCTCGTAGGTGTCGATTGGAGCGAAAGATGGTTCGCAGGTTTCTCCATCCCATATTAGGGTGTTGTTGTTTTCGTCACGGATTACATATCCTACTTTCTTTAATTCCGTCTTTAATGCCTCGATGCGGTCTGTCTCTTTTATTTTTAGACTTGCCAATCCGGTGAACTTAAACTTTACGTTGAGTGCACAACAAGCTACTACAATGGTTTGGGCTAGGTCTGGAGAGCCGCTGAAGTCATAGTCGAATTTTGGCAGTAAGCAGCGATGTGCTTTCAGTGTGACATTTGAGATGCTGTCATGATTTTCAAATTCGCTTTTTACTCCTAGCAAACTAAAGATATATTTTACTACAGAATCTCCCTGCTTGGAGCAATCCATCAGTCCATTTAACTGGATACGAGAGTCGATGTCGCCATTCAATGCCATCATCTCATACCAATAAGAGGAGGCGCTCCAATCGTTTTCTATCATATAAGGAGTTTCTTTGTAAGGTTGAGGCTTCACGGTGATGGTGTCCATGTCTGTCCAATCCGCAACGGCCCCATACTCTTTCATCGTCCATAGGGTGAGGTCGATATAAGGGCGTGAAGCTATCTCACCTGTCAATTTCAATTCCAAGCCATTCTTTAGGATAGGACCTATCATCAACAGGGCTGATATATATTGTGAGCTGATGTTACCGACTACTTCCAAGTGACCGCCATCCAATGGCCTTCCCTTGATGTGAAGTGGAGGATAACCTTCCTTTTTCACGTATGTGATGTTGGCACCCAGATAGCGCAATGCATCTACAAGAATACCGATTGGTCGATTTTGCATTCGCTCTGTACCTGTTATGGTGTGCTCGCCCGATGTTGCTGCTAGATATGCAGTAGTGAATCGCATCGCTGTACCTGCAGCTTTAATGTCGATAACATCTGGCATATCTTTGAGTGCAGCTATGATGACCTCTGTATCATCACAGTCGCTAAGGTTGCTGGGTTGTATCTTGCTACCTGCCATCGCACTAATGATAAGTGCGCGGTTACTGATGCTCTTTGATGCTGGCAAGTTGATGCTTGCATTGAGTAGGCTTGGTGCCTTGATTGTATATTTTGTCATACGTGTACCTTATTTTATATATATTCATATGCAAAAGTACAAAATAAAAAGTACATACGTTGCGTAACAACTCAAAAAGTTTGTGAAATCTGAGAAAAATATCTTGAAAATGCCGATTGATGTAAATCAATTGGTTGACAATATGTAAACTTGCTTAGGCGAAAATTGCCTCTATTTCTAATCAGTCCTTTCGAAATGAGCGATATTGAGCAACAAATAATCAATCTGTAAGTTTGTGTGCGTTTTCAGTCTAAAAGTAAAACATACAAAAAAAATATGATAAAATAGCGTTAAGGAATGTCCGACTTATCGAAAAACGTTGTATCTTTGCAACAGAAAAAGAAAGAAACAACAAATAAAACAATTAATAATAACATCCTAAAAATTAAAGATATGAAACGAGTTATATTATTCTCATTGATGGCTTTGATGACCGTAGCAGCTTTCGGTCGTAAGCACGTAGAGAACGCAACAGTAGTAGCTGACACTATTTTCTATGCAGAAAATATGAGCAATGTAGCTAGTGCAGAACAGGCTAGTTATTACAGACTGCTGATGACTACAGGCACTGGCATCAATAAGAAGGACGTTTTCCAGGACTTCTATATGAATGGTAACCTCCGTGCTGAGGGTGGATATAGCTTCATCGACCTCGGAAACGATCGTAATACCATTTTCAATGGCGAGGTTACTACCTATTATAAGAATGGTAAGGAGAAATGGCATGGCAAGTATGTCAATGGCAAACGTGAGGGTTACTTTACTCTCCAGCTCCGTGAAGGAGGTGTGGCTGTCGTTCAGTTCAAGAACGGTAAGTCTGTTCACGACTACTTCATGGTAACTTACAAGGACGGTACTTCTGAGAAGAGAAATCTCTCTGAAATCAAGCAGTTTATGTAGTGTCAAAATGATGGCATGATATTTGCTTGCAATAAGTAATAAGATTTCTTCATTAGAAATTAAAAATCTCTCTTATATAAATTAAAATTTTATGTTGATATGACCAATATGGGGATGGCTTCCGTGAGGAAGGTACATCCCCATAATATGTACAAGAAAAAAAGAAGGCTAGTAATGGATTCATTGCTAGCCTTTGTCTTTTTTATACGTTTATGTTTCTTATACGTACATATTTCTTAAATGTTCAAGTCTAATTCCACAGGGCAGTGGTCGCTACCCATGATTTCGGTGTGAATCTTGGCTTCTGCTATCTTGTCCTTGATGGCATCCGAAACCAAGAAATAGTCGATGCGCCAACCGGCGTTCTTCTCTCTTGCCTTGAAGCGGTATGACCACCACGAGTAGGTTACTTCCTCGGGGTGGAGATAGCGGAAACTATCCGTAAAGCCATCGTTTAGGAGAACGGTCATCTTCGCTCGCTCCTCGTCGGTAAATCCCGCATTCTTTCGGTTGGTCTTCGGGTTCTTGATGTCTATCTCCTCATGTGCTACGTTCAAGTCGCCACAGATGATAACGGGCTTCTTGGCATCGAGTGTCTTTAAGAACTTGCGGAAATCGTCTTCCCATGTCATGCGATAGTCCAGACGTTTGAGCTCGGTCTGCGAATTAGGGGTATAGCAAGTCACAAGAAAGAAGTCGTCGTACTCCAAAGTGATGACTCTTCCCTCATGGTCGTGCTCCTCCACGCCCATGCCATAGCTTACGTTCAATGGCTTGTGCTTGGTGTAGATGGCAGTTCCGGAATATCCCTTCTTTTCGGCGTAGTTCCAGTAACTCTCATAACCATCGAAGTTTAAGTCGAGCTGTCCTTCTTGCATCTTCGTCTCTTGCAGACAGAAGAAATCGGCGTCAAGAGCCTTGAACTGGTTCTCGAAGTCCTTGCCCACGCAAGCACGAAGGCCATTTACGTTCCAAGATATAAACTTTAGCATCATGTTGAATATTTAGATTCTCTTACTTTCGCCTCTCAAGAGGCTCATGAATTCCTGGCGAGTGTTCAATGACTCGAACACGCCACTGTAGTCGCTTGTGGTTGTGATGGAGCCTTGTTTCTCCACGCCTCTCATCTGCATGCACATGTGTTTGGCCTCTATGACAACCATCACGCCTTGTGGATTCAGGGTTTCCTGGATGCAGTCCTTGATTTGTTGGGTCAAGCGCTCCTGTACCTGCAGGCGATGGCTATAGATATCCACCACACGGGCAATCTTGCTTAATCCGGTAATCTTGCCGTTTGGGATGTAAGCCACGTGCACCTTGCCATAAAAAGGCAACATATGGTGCTCGCACATCGAGAAGAAGTCAATGTCCTTCACGATGACCATCTGGTCATATTTCTCCTCGAAGAGAGCGTCGGTCAATACCTTGTGGGCATCCTGTGTATAGCCACGAGTCAATATCTGCATTGCCTTTGCCACACGCATCGGGGTCTTCTGCAATCCCTCACGCTCTGGGTCTTCTCCTAAAAGTTTCAATACCTCCTTATAATGTCCTGCGAGTTCGTCGAGTCCCTCGCGAAATTCTGTTTCTGGATTCATCCTTTATATGATAATTTTAAATGTTGAATGTTGAGTGTTGAATTCTTCACCCTTCGCTCTTCGTTCTTCACTTATTTAATATTGTACCGTAATCTGCCCTTTTACCAGGCAAGCCTGTCTGTATCCCAAGGCTCTCACCTTGCTCAATACCTTCTGGGCCTCGCCGAGGGTCTTGTAGTTGCCCATGCGGCAAATCCATCTTGGCGAGTAGAAGTGCACATACACCGGTTGGTCAGGGAACTTCATCTTGATGTTGTTGCCCGTTTGCTCCGCTTGCAATCTGTCGTTGCGGGAGTTGCCGCCAGCGTAAACCTGTACTCTATATCCTGTCACCTTGTAGCTCTTGCGCATCACTTTCTTGCGCATATCCACTACAGGTATGTCGGTTTCTTCCTTTTTGTTCTCAGCCTTTGCTGCATTGTTTTCGTGGTTTCCCTCCTTGTTCGCCTGTTGAGGCTCGTTCTTCTTGATGGAGTCTGGTCTCACGTTGTGCTGAGGCTCGGTGCCCTTGTGCTGAGGCTCGGTCGTCGTCTTGTGCTGGGTGTCCGTGCCTTTATGTTGAGGCTCAGTGGTTTTGCGCTGGGCTTCGTTCCAGTTTCTTTGTGGTTGTGGGGTAGTCTTAGTCTTGTCGTCTTGTGGGTTCGTCTGTACCTTGTTTCCGTTCGCAGTGTTCGGGACTTGCTTTCCGTTTACCAATTCGTCGATAGCCTTGCTTTGGTTCACGGTCACAACACCCTGTCCTGGCTTGCTCTGCTTGAGATAGTCCAGGTAATTGTTCTGTGCATGTGATGTCATGCAGTTGCAGAGGATGAAAATCAATAATGTGACGAATTGTTTCATGACTATTCCTTTTATGATGTCTTATTTAATAAGAAGGGATGCTCTTCGGCAAAGGAAGAGCATCCCTTTGAATGTCGAAAAATCTTTTTGGGGATTATTTCTTCCAAGCGTCGATGATACCCTTGAAGTCAGCAGCCTTCAAAGAAGCGCCACCGATCAAGCCACCGTCGATGTCTGGCTTGGAGAAAAGCTCAGGAGCATTGCTAGCCTTGCAGCTACCACCGTAGAGGATAGTTGTGTCCTCAGCAGCCTCCTTGCCATACTTCTCAGCTACGATAGAGCGGATGTATGCCAACATTTCCTCAGCCTGGTCAGCTGTAGCAGTCTTACCTGTACCGATAGCCCAGATTGGCTCGTAAGCGAGGATAATGTTCTTCCAAGCGTCAGCGCTCAAGTGGAATACAGAACCGTCGAGCTCTGCCTTTACTACCTCGTTCTGCTTCTCAGCCTCGCGCTCCTCAAGAGTCTCGCCGCAGCAGAAGATAACCTTCAAACCGTTAGCCAAAGCCAACTCTACCTTCTCCTTCAAGATGGCAGCTGTCTCGCCATAGTACTGACGACGCTCTGAGTGACCGAGAATTACGTACTGAGCACCTGTGCTCTTTACCATCTCGGCTGAAACCTCACCTGTGAAAGCACCCTTAGCCTTGTCTGCGCAGTTCTCAGCACCGAGACCTACTACAGAAGAATCCAATACCTGAGCTACAGAAGCCAAGTGGATGAAAGGAGTGCAGATGATAACGCCACAGTTTGGCTTATCTGCTACCAAAGCCTCGTTGATTTCCTTAGCGAGAGCTACACCGTCCTGCAAGTTCATGTTCATTTTCCAGTTACCTGCAACAATTTTCTTTCTCATTTTTCTTTTCTTTTTAAAAGTTGATAATATTCTGTTCGAATTCTCTTTTTTTCTAATCCAGGCGCCCCATGCCCATAGGCGGTCGGTGATGGTGAGCAATACCAGTGGTATCACAAACCAGGATACGATGCCTGCTATCTTCTTGGTGGCGCTTATCTTAGGCATCTTGCCTATTTCTGTTTGCTCCAGTGGCTTGTCTGCTATCTCCGTCATGCTGGGCAGGTCGTTGTGGCTCCATTTTTGGATGATGGTGCCGTTCTTCAATAGCAGGAGTCCTGGGTTGCTGCGTATCACGGTCTTCAGCGTTGTCTCGTCCGTGATATAAAAAGGATATTCCGCTCCAGTGATGTCCTGCCAGTGCTTGATGGCTTGCTCCGTGCTTGCCGTGAGGCAGATGAACTTGTAGCCATGGTCGTTGGCATATTCGTATATCTCGTCGATGTTGCCGAAGTTGCTGTCATCGGCAAACTCCAGGTGTGGCGATATGAGCAGGAAGGTGTAACCCTTGTCGTGAAGCACGTCCTGCGTGATGTCCTCGCCTGTCTTCGTGTCCTCGATGCTGAAGTCGTGGATAGGTGGCACATATCCCTCTTCTGTCTGCACAGTCTTGCTGTCGATGAACTTCCAGGTGGAGTCGGGGTAGTTGTCTATCGTAAACTCCTTTCGCTCTCCGTTCTTCTCCAAGATGAAGGTGGTGTCAAACTTGGGCTGTTTGGCTCCCTTCGGAATCTCCATTCCCTTGGCGATGTTCGCACCGATGTGGTATGGGCGGAAATCAAACTGCGGTAGATACCACAGACTCCACATGCTCATCAGGATGGAGTAGAGGAAGGTGTAGTTGATGACAATCCACTGTGTCGATTTCGATATGAGTCTCGGCATCTCCAGCGGCTTCCTCCAGAGCAGGATGGCGATGGCGAGCAGGATGATGTTCTTGACGAACGTCTCCGTGTTTGTCAGCACGATGGCATCGCCGAAACATCCGCAGTCTTTCACCGGGTTTGCGATGACAATCCACAGGGTTATCAGCGTCATCACACTCATCACGAAGAGCGTAATCTTGCTCACCAGTCTTCTGCGGATGGCAAAGAGCAGGAAGATACCGATGGCAAACTCGCACATGGCGAGCAGTACCGACATTAGGAGCGTGCTCCAAGTAGGAAACAGCCAGTCGATGTGCAGCGCCTCCAGGTAGTCGGTTATCTTATATTGCGTGCCCAGTGGATCCATACCCTTCACGAATCCCGAGAAGATGAAGGTTACCGCCATAAGCAGTCTTCCCACGTTCACCGCTACTTTTGTTAATATTCGAAAACCCTTATTCTGCATTTGAATTTTTCACTCTTTGTTCTTCACTCTTCACTCAACTTGATTGCTCCGAACACGGCATAGTTGATGATGTCCATGTAGTTGGCGTCGATGCCTTCCGATACAAGGGTGGCTCCTGCGATGTCTTCGATTTCCTTGATACGCTGTATCTTGGTGAGGATGAAGTCGGTATAACTGCTCACCCTCATCGAGCGCCAAGCCTCGTCGTAGTCGTGGTTCTTTTTGAGCATCAGCTCCAAAGCCTCCTTGGCGTGCTGGTCGTAGAGCTTCATCGCCTCTTCTGGAGTCATATCCACTGCATCCACAAATCCCTTTTCAAGCTGGATGAGTCCCACGATACCATAATTAATAAGGGCGATGAACTCAGGACGGATGCCTTCGCCAACAAGAGATTCCTTCTTGATTTCGAGCGAGCGGATACGCTTCGCCTTGATATAGAGCTGGTCTGTCAGCGAAGAAGGACGTAAGATTCTCCAAGAGGCTCCATAATCATGAAGCTTCTTCTCAAACAATGCCCTGCATTCTGCCATGACAGCCTTAAACTGCTGTTCTGTTTTCAATAAATCTGCCATAATAATTTCGAAATTCGGTGCAAATTTACACATTTCTCGTGAAATAGCCAAATATTTATTTTGTTATTCGCTATTTTTGCAGTAACTTTGCACCCCGAAAGAAAAATAAGCATGAGAAATTTGACTGATGCCGAATTGGCACAAATACTTGATAAAGATATATTTCATAAGATTTCAGAGGCGGCGGATTCGCTGTCTGTGGAATGCTATGTGGTAGGTGGATATGTGCGAGATCTCTTCCTGGAGCGTCCTTCCAATGATATAGATGTGGTTGTCGTGGGCAGCGGCATCGAGGTGGCTTCCGCCCTCAAGAAGATGTTGAGCAAGCGGGCGCATCTCTCCGTGTTCCGTAACTTTGGCACCGCTCAGGTGAAGTACAAGGATACGGAGGTGGAGTTCGTAGGTGCTCGCAAGGAGAGTTATCATCGTGACTCGCGCAAGCCTATCGTGGAGGATGGTACCTTGGAGGATGACCAGAATCGCCGCGATTTCACCATCAATGCGATGGCGGTGTGCTTGAACAAGGACCGCTTTGGCGAGCTCGTCGATCCTTTCGATGGTGTCTATGACTTGGAGGATGGTATCATCGCCACTCCGCTAGACCCAGACATCACTTTCTCCGACGACCCTCTTCGTATGATGCGCTGTGTGCGTTTCGCCACCCAACTCAATTTTCAGATAGAGGACGAAACCTACGCAGCCCTTTCTCGCAACGCTGAGCGACTGAAGATTATCAGTGGTGAGCGCATTGCTGACGAAATGAACAAAATCATGCTCTCCAAGCATCCTAGCAGTGGCTTCTATTACTTGAAGGATACGGGGCTTCTAGACCTCATCTTGCCAGAGCTTGTGGTAATGGATAAGGTGGAGACTCGCAACGGTAGGGCGCACAAGAACAATTACGATCATACGATGGAGGTGCTGGAGAATGTCTGCAAGCACAGCGATAATCTTTGGCTTCGATGGGCGGCACTCTTCCATGACATCGGCAAACCGAAGAGCAAGCGTTGGGACAACAGCATCGGCTGGACTTTTCACAGCCACAACATCATCGGGGCGAAGATGATTCCGAATATCTTCCGCCGCATGAAACTGCCGATGGATGCGAAGATGAAGTATGTGCAGAAGCTCGTAGAACTGCACATGCGTCCTATCGTGATAGCCGACGAGGAGGTGACGGATAGTGCCGTGCGCCGTTTGCTGAACGATGCGGGCGATGACATCAACGACTTGATGACGCTTTGCGAGGCGGACATCACCAGCAAGAACCAGGTGCGCAAGCAGCGTTTTCTCGACAACTTCAAGATGGTGAGAGAGAAGCTCGCCGACTTGCAGGAACGTGACTATAAGCGATTGCTCCAGCCATGTATCGACGGCAACGAAATTATGGAAATGTTCCACTTGAAACCTTGTAGAGAAGTGGGTACGTTGAAGCAAACCTTGAAGGATGCGGTGCTCGATAACAAGGTGCCCAATGAGCGGGAGCCTTTGATGGAGTTGTTGCTGAAGAAAGCCACAGAAATGGGATTGGAGACGAAGTGATTTTGCCGGGAAATCCCTTTGTAGATGGGGAAAGAAAGCAAATGAAAGTGCTAAAGATTTCAAACAAAAGGGATAGAAAAAAAGAAGAAAACTCAAAATAGAGAATAATTTTTGTTAAATAACGGCTCCAAGCGAGCCGTTATTCGTATATTATTAGTAATTTTGCAGCGTTTTTAAAACTCAGAGAGTGCTTTGGGTTTCCATAGGCATGGGGGGAAAGCAAATAAATTCCTTGCCTCCTTTTATAATTAGGTATGATAATAAAAATAAATTTAATATATAATAATAGGTATGAAAATTAAAAACGTTTTGTTTGTTGCAGCTATTTGTGC
>ERZ808242.318-NODE-318-length-36368-cov-4.263955_pt1 | contig 36368 bp, 30 predicted proteins | sample MGYA00521244_ERZ808242 | MGnify/ENA primary metagenome ERZ808242 (study PRJEB31516, sample SAMN03275573) | gut metagenome | biome: mammalia-associated habitat; material: feces | host: Papio cynocephalus | place: Kenya | collected 2012-07-27 ... | reverse complement strand
CCATTTCCAGCATCAAATCCACCCGCCGGTCAATTCGCCGGTAAAGCTCGCCCCGGTCGGAAAAGTCCAGACCCAGCCAGAGGGGCGTGTATCTCGGCGGAATCAACTGGGTTTTCCGGTTGTGCTCGGTGATGGTCTCGCCCGTTTCCAGGTAGACCTCCAACGCCCTCAGAATCCGCTTCCGGTCAAAAACCCGACCGGCGGTTTCCGGGTCGATTTCCCGGAGCCGGTTCCGCATGGCGGGAAGGCCGATTTCGTCGGTTTCGGCTTCCAGCCGTTCCCGAACGCCGGTGGAGGGGAAGGGGGCAAAGTCGTTGCCCCGGATGAGGCTGTCCATGTACAGCCCGGTGCCTCCGGCAATAATGGCGACTTTTCCCCGGGCGACGATATCGTCCACAATGGGGGCGGCCATGGCGCAGTACCGGGACACGGAGAAATCCTCGTCGGGGTCGGCCACGTCGATCATGTGGTGGGGAATGCCCTGCGTTTCTTCTGGACTGGGCTTGGCGGTGCCGATGTTCATGCGCCGGTAGACCTGCATGGAGTCGCAGGAGACCACCTCGCCGCCCAGCTCCTTGGCAAGCTCCACGGCCAGGGCGGTTTTCCCGGAGGCGGTGGGACCCGCGATACAGACAATGGAATTCATAGGCGGGATGCCTCCTTTTGGGAAAGTCTCAGAAGCCTGGGTCGGTTGTATCGCTGCATGATGACAAAAATGCTGTCAAACAGAGCCGCCAGCAGCGAAGGGATGACGAACACCGGAGCGGCACCGAATTCGGGGATCGCCAGCAGGGGCAGAAAGCTCAGCGGGATAATGATCTCATGGGTGATTTCCGAAACGCAGGCAGCATGGATGATTTCCGGCAGCGTGCGACTGCGAAGGTCAAACCGCTCCGGCCGGAAGGTGGGCATCCGGTTTTTCCACCGCCGGACACCCAGACGGCGGTACAGTCCCTTCTCCCAGGGCTGCTCCCGGAACCACTCGGCGTTTTCCAGCCCCTTGGGAAGCAGCAGACCCAGATATCCCACGGCCAGCCGCATGGCGAAGTGGTAGAAGGTGGTGCCGAAGGTGATGGCGAGCGTCAGGCACAGGCTGTTTTCGGAAAGCAGGGCGAACAGAAGGGTCAGCCCGCCGGTGATCCCGGCGGCACAGTAGATCAGAAAAGAAAATTTGTTCTTCATAGGCAGAGAATTAAATCCGCTTGAACTGCTTTTCCAGCATTTTTTTGCTCAAACTGACACAGATGGGACGGCCATGGGGGCAATACTTCAGGTCTTCCCGCTCCATGACGGCCTTGGCGATGGCGAGAAGCTCCCGTTCGTCACTGACCCACCCGGCCTTGATGGCGGCCTTGCAGGCCACGGTGTGAAGGAGCGTGTCCCGGACGGTGTCCCGGCTCTCCCGGCGGCCGCTGAGCAGATCGTCCGCCAGAGTTTCCAGGGCTTCCGCCGCGGCCTCCTCGCTCAGATCCATGGGAATCTGCCGGGCAAGGACGGTATTTTCCCCGAATTCCTCAATTTCAAAACCCAGTTCCTCCAGCAGCCCCGTATTTCCCAGCAGCTCTCCCGCGGCGGCGGGACTGAGCCGGACGGGTACAGGCTGGAGTAGACTCTGGCCGGAAATGGCCTCCTGATTGGCCTTCAGCTTTTCAAAGAGGATCCGCTCGTGGGCGGCGTGCTTGTCGATGAGGAAAGCGTCTTCCCCCTGCTCTACCAGAATGTAGGTGCGGTACAGCTCGCCTACCATCCGCCAGGAATCCGCCTTGGGCATTTCCAGGGCGGTCTGCTCCATTTCCGGCTCCAGCTGGGGCTTGGGAGACTCCCGGTGCGCCTCTGGTACGCCAGAGGGGAACCGAACCCCCGATTTTTCTTCCGCAGATTTGGGCAGCGGGGGCAGGGGGGCAGGCTTCGGTTTGGCGGTCTGACGTACCTGAGGGAGCATCACAAATTCCCGCAGGGGCATGTTCCCGGCGGCGGGAATCTTCCTGGCCGCTGCCGCCGCGGCCTCCGGCTTGGGCTTGGGCGCGTCGGCCATGGCGGCGGAGAAGGTTTTGTACTCCTGGGCGGTCATGGTGCGAAAGAATGCGTCCTTCTTTTCCGTGGGCTTCGCTTCCGGGACGGGAGCCGGTTTTTCCGGGGGCAGGGGAGCGGCCTGGGGCTTGAACTGAACGGCAGGGCGGTCAGGCTTCTTGTTCAGTGCGCCCAGCACTCCATAGTGTACGCAGTCGAATACTGCCTTTTCTGAGAGAAATTTCACCTCGGTTTTCGCCGGATGGACGTTCACGTCCACGGCGTTGGCGGGCAGGCGCAGGTGGAGCACGCAGCCTGGAAACCGGCCGACCATCAGCTGATTCCGGTAGGCCTCCTCCAGGGCGGCAATGAGCAGCTTGGATTTTACCGGCCGGTCGTTGACGAAGAAGGTTTGCAGGCTCCGGCTGGGTCGGGCATCGGTGGGCAGGGTGACGAAGCCGGACAGGGTGTAGCTTTCCCACCGGCTTTCCACCGGCACCATTTTGGCGCAGTCCCGGCCATAGACGCAGTACATAGCGTCCCGCAATTTCCCGGTGCCGGGGGTGGAGAGTACCTGCTTGCCGTCCCGGAGGAACTGGAAGGCCACCTCCGGATGAGCAAGAGCCTGCATCTGGACGGCGGAGGCCACCCGGCTGCCCTCGACCGTGTCGGATTTCATGAATTTCATCCGGGCGGGGGTGTTGTAGAATAAGTCCCGCACCAGAATGGTGGTGCCGTCCGGACACCCGGCTTCGCCTTCTTCCGTGATGGCTCCGCCGTCTAAATGGAGCTTCACCCCGGAGATGCTTCCGGGCATTTTTGTCAGCAGGTCAATCCGGCTGACGGAGGCGATGGCGGCCAGTGCCTCCCCCCGGAAGCCCATGGTGCCGATGGCGGCCAGGTCTTCCTCCGTGCGCAGCTTGGAGGTGGCGTGGCGCAGAAAGGCGGTGCGGGCATCCTCGGCGGACATGCCGCAGCCGTTGTCCGTCACCCGGAGAAAGGTCATGCCCCCGTCCCGGATCTCGATGGTCACTTTGGAAGCTCCCGCGTCTACGGCGTTTTCCAGCAGCTCCTTGACGGCACTGGCGGGACGCTCCACCACCTCACCGGCGGCAATCAGGTTGGCAACGTGGGGGGATAATTGGAAAATTTTGGGCATACACTCACCTCCAGGAGGACAGGGTCAGAAAATTCACCGCCGCGTGAATGGCAATGGGGGCAAAAATGGTGTCGGCCTTGGTGTAGCTCCAGGCCAGGCATAGCCCGGCGGGCAGGTACTGGAGCACCGCGATGAGAATTTCACTTACGGTGTAGCTTCCCAGATACCCCACAATATGTACCAGGGCAAAGGCCAGCATGGAAACCAGGTAGGCTGCCCAGGGGGATTTGGTGTAGAGATTCCGGAAAATCAGCCCCCGGTAGAAGCACTCCTCGGCAGGGGGAACCAGAATCACCGTGCCCAGGAATACCAGCAGCCGGCTTTCCCGCTGCATGGCGGCAATGGAAGCGTCGTTGTAATTGGAAAATCCCGGCACCAGCAGCCCCACCAGATACCCGGTTGCCAGCCGGCAGGCGTAATAGGCCACAAATCCAAGGATAATGGCCTGACACAGGTAGGCCGGATGCCGAACCGCCTGGGTGGCGGCGGAGGACAGAAAATCCCGGAAAATCACCAGAACCGCCGTGAAATTCAGAACATAGTAGACAAAATTCAGCTCCGCGTCGGTCAGGGGATGGGACAGCTTCCCGTTGGCAAAGGTCAGAAGCCCCGGCAGCAGCAGAAGCTGGAAGGCAAACCAGCAGAAGCCCCAGACCGTTTCCTGGGAGCTGGGACAGGAACGGGCAGAAACGCTTTTTCTCATAATCAATTCAGCAGCTTTTTCAGCTTGTACAGTTCATTCATGGCTTCGATGGGGGTCAGAGTCTCCACGGTGATGGCGGACAGGGCGGAAATCACCTGCTGGCCGGTCAGGTCCAGCATACTCACCTGATCCTCCGGCTCCTTTTGCTTTGCCGGAGCGGGAGCCGCTCCCTCGGCTTCCAGCTCGGCGAGAATTTCTCTCGCCCGGGAAATCACCGGGTTCGGAATGCCCGCCAGCCTGGCGACCTCAATGCCGTAGCTGTCGTCGGCGGCACCGGGGACGATTTTCCGCAGGAAAATCATCTGCTCTCTCCGCTTTTTCACGGCAATGTTGTAGTTTTTCACGTTGGGCAGTTTGTCCTCCATGGTGGACAGCTCGTGATAGTGGGTGGCAAACAGAGTTTTGGCTCCCAGCCGCCGGGGATTGGCGGCGTATTCCAGCACCGCCCGGGCAATGGCCATGCCGTCGTAGGTGGAGGTGCCCCGACCGATTTCGTCCAGAATCAGCAAAGAACGGGAGGTGGCGTATTTCAGAATGGAGGCCACCTCCGCCATCTCCACCATGAAGGTGGACTGGCCGGAGGCTAAGTCGTCGCTGGCACCGATCCGGGTGAACACCCGGTCAACCAGGCCGATTTTCGCCGCCCGGGCGGGGACGAAGGAACCCATCTGCGCCATGAGGACGATGAGTGCCACCTGGCGCATGTAGGTGGATTTACCGGCCATGTTGGGGCCGGTGATGATGGCCACCTGGTTGTCCTCGCTCCCCAGGCTCGTGTCGTTGGGTACGAACAGAGCGTCCTTCAGAACCGCCTCCACCACCGGGTGCCGTCCGTCGGTGATGGAAATCTCCCGTCCCAGGGTGATCTCCGGACGGCAGTAGCCCCGCTGAACGGCCACGGCGGCAAGGCTGCACAGCGCGTCCGCCCCGGCCACCGCCTGGGCAGTCAGCTGCACTCTCGCGGCTTGCTGGGCAAGATGCTCCCGGAGCCGGGTGAAGATCTGGTATTCCAGGGCGGTGAGCCGGTCTTTGGCGGTGAGCACCTGGTTTTCCAGCTCCTTCAGCTCCTGGGTGACGTAGCGTTCGCAGTTGGCCAGGGTCTGCTTGCGGATGTAGCTTGGGGGAACCTGGTCGATGAAGGACTTGGAAACTTCAATATAATAGCCGAAGACCCGGTTGAAGCCCACCTTCAGAGTGCGGATGCCGGTTTTCTCCCGTTCGCTGGCTTCGATGGCGGCAATGGTGCCGCTGCCGCCCTCCATAATATCCCGGAGCCGGTCGGCATCCTTATCCGCGCCCTTGCGGATGATGCCGCCCTCCCGGACGGTCAGGGGAGGCTCGTCCACGATGGTGTTTTCAATTTCGTCGGCGCAGTCGGCCAGGGGGTCAATGGACTGAGCCAGCTTGGTAAGCAGGGGAGCAGAGCAGCCCTCCAGCTGATGCCTGACCTCCGGCAAGGCCCGCAGACCCCGGGCAAGACCCAAGAGATCCCTGCAATTGACGGTGCCGGTGACGACCCGTGCCATGACCCGCTCCAGGTCAGTGACTTCCCGGAGGGCTTCCTCCAGCTCGCCCCGGAGGATCACGTTGTCCACCAGGTCTTCTACGGCGGCGTGGCGGCGGGTGATTTCCACCGGGTCAAGGAGCGGCTTTTCCAGCCAGGAGCGCAGCAGCCGCCCGCCCATGGCGGTGTGGGTCTTATCCAGCACCCAAAGAAGGGTACCCTTTTTCTCCTTGGAGCGCATGGTCTGGGTCAGCTCCAGATTCCGCCGGGCATCCAGGTCAAGCTCCATGAAGCGGCCGGTGGTGTAGTATTGGAGCTGACGGATGTGAGCCAGGTCGTTCTTTTGCAGGGTTAAAAGGGTTTGCAGCAGTGCCCCCGCGGCGATGACGGCGGCGGGCATTCCGGTCAGACCCATCTGAGCAAGGCTCTGGCCAAAGTGCTTTTCAAGTAATGCCTCGCAGTCCTCCAGGGAAAACTGGCCGTCCTTGCCCTCGTCCACGCAGCAGCTTAAGCGGCGGAACAGGGCATCCTCAATGGCTTCGCTGTTTACGTCCGTTCCAAAACGCATGACCTCGCTGGGGGAGAACCGACCCAGCTCCGAAGCCACGCTCTGAGCATCGGCGCAGAGGGTGACGAAGAAGGCACCGGTGGAAACGTCGCAGAAGGCCAGACCGAATTTGCCGGCCTCGCCGTAAACGCAGCCCATGTAGTTGTTTTTGTTTTCGTCCAGCATACAGCTTTCCGTGACGGTGCCGGGGGTGACGATCCGGGTGATGTCCCGCTCCACCAGCCCCTTGGCCAGAGCCGGATCCTCCATCTGCTCGCAGATGGCCACCTTGTAGCCCTTCTGCACGAGTCGGGCAATGTAGGAATCCACGCTGTGGTAGGGTACGCCGCACATGGGGGTCTGCTCCTCCTTGGGCTTGGAGCGATCCCGGCTGGTCAGCGTCAGATCCAGCTCCCGGGCGGCCAGCTTCGCGTCCTCGTTGAACATCTCGTAGAAGTCGCCCAGCCGGAAAAACAGAATGCAGTCCTGATTGCGTTCTTTGATCTGCTGGTACTGCCGCTGCATGGGCGTCAGTTCGTTTGTGGGCTTTGCCATGGGCGTAACCTCTTTCTTTTATTTGCGTAACCGCTGATGAAATCGTCTGCGGTTATCAGGCGGATCTTTTGACCCGACTGTGCAGTTTGAAAAGCTTGAAATATAGCGCAGCCGTTGCCAGCGCAAGCTGGCTTACGGATGCGGCATACCCCTTGCGGGTACACAAAGTATTCCTGCGCTTTTCAAACTTTCATTCGTGCCAAAATCGCTCGCTGATAACGCTTGCCAATTTCATCATTGGTTACTTGTGACCGAAGCGGCGGTCAGGCTCCAGGTGGTGGCACCGGTGATGGTGAGATCGTGATAGCCGCCGATGAGACCGTCGCTTCCCTTAAAGCGCACCAGCCGTCCGCCTTCGGTGCGGGCGGTGAGCATATCCTTGTCCCGGCCGTCTACCAGGCAGCGCAGGGTTCTGCCCACATAGGCGGCGTGGATTTCCTCGGAAATGGCGCTCTGGACGGCGCACAGCCGGTCAAACCGGCGGTTTTTCTCCTCCTTGGGAGTGGGATCCTCCATTTTGGCGGCGGGAGTGCCGGGGCGGGGGGAGAAGATAAAGGTGAAGAGGCTGTCGTAATGCACCTGCTGAATGAGGGAAATGGTTTCCTCGAATTCTTCCTCGGTCTCTCCCGGGAAGCCTACGATCACGTCGGAGGTCAGCACCAGCTCGGGCATGACGGCCTTGGCATAATTGACCTTTTGCAGATAGGTTTCCCGGTCGTAATGCCGGTTCATGGCCTTCAGCACCCGGCTCGATCCGGACTGGAAGGGCAGGTGAAGCTGCTTGGCAATCTTCGGATATTTCGCCATGGTGTCAAAGAGCTTTTCGGAGGCGTCCTTCGGGTGACTCGTCATAAAGCGGATGAGAAAATCCCCGGGAAGCTGGGCAATGGCCGCCAGCAGATCGGAAAAGTCCTTCCCCTCTGGAAGATCCTTGCCGTAGGAGTTTACATTCTGACCCAGAAGGGTGATCTCCTTGGCACCGTTCTCGATCAGGCACCGGCATTCGGCCAGAATGTCCTCAAATTTCCGGCTCCGCTCCCGACCCCGGACGTAGGGCACGATGCAGTAGGTGCAGAAATTGTTGCAGCCGTACATAATGGATACCCAGGCCTTCCGCCGGGAATCCCGCACCTGGGGAATGCCCTCGGCGATGGAGCCAGGCTCGTCGGTGATGAAAAACTGCCGCCTTTTCCCGCTGAGTACGTTCCACAGAATCTCCGGAAACTGCCACAGATGGTGGGTGGAAAACACCCCGTCCACATGGGGAAAGCTTCCCCGAACCCGGTCGGAGACCTTGGTTTCGCCCGCCATGCAGCCGCACAGGAAGATTTTCTGCGCCGGGTGCCGGCGTTTGGTGTGGGTCAGGGCACCTAAGTTGCCAAAAACCCGCTGCTCCGCGTGCTCCCGGATGGCGCAGGTGTTCAGAATGACCACGTCCGCCCCTTCCGCCTCCTGGCAGATGGCATAGCCGCACTGGGCAAGATACCCTCTCAGCTTTTCGGAATCCGCCTCGTTCTGCTGGCAGCCGTAGGTCTCCACATAGGCCTTGGGGGTCACGCCCCTTTCCTTCCAGTAGGCGGCGATTTTATCACAGCAGGCGAACTGACGATCCAGCTCTGCCTGAGAAATCACAGTGGTTTTGGTATTCATAAAAAACTCCTTTTACGGATAACATCTCAATCATAAATATTATCATTTTTGCCCCCCTTTTGCAAGTGCGAAAATCCCATGCGGGCGTGATTCCTGCCGGGGAAATGTAAAAAAACTGTGTCAGCAGTTGCATTTATCCGGCAAACGTGATAGACTTAGTCAGCTGAATACCCAGAAACCTGGAGAAATGAGGATTCATTCATGGAAGAAAACAAGAACGATCAGGCGAGCACCCCGGAAACCCCTTCCGAAAGCCCCGTCTGCGGAAACGATAAGGATCAGAAAATAAGGCTCAGCTCTGCCAAAATCGCCTTGGTGATCGTGGGCGTGGCCATCGTATTGGGACTGCTGGCGGCGGTGATTTTCCTGGGGATGGATCGCAGTCCCGCCCCGGCGGTGGAGACCACCGAGGCCATCGAGACGGAAGCACCCGCCACCGTTCCCGCCGACGGCAACCCGGACGACGAGACCGCCAAGGGTACCTACACCGCCTCCGATGCAGACGTGATCGCCGCCCACGACACGGTGGTGGCCCGGATGGGGGACTACACCCTGACCAACGGCCAGCTGCAGATGTTCTACTGGACGGAGGTTCGGAATTTCCTGAGCAGCTATGGCTCCTACGCCTCCTATATCGGCCTGGATCTGACCAAGCCCCTGGACGTGCAGACCTGCGGCATTGCCGACACCCAGTGCACCTGGCAGCAGTTCTTCCTGGCCAGTGCCTTGAACAGCTGGCGTAATTACCAGGCGACCTTTGCCGAGGCGGAAGCTGACAAGTTCAAGCTGGACGAGGAGACTCAGACCCAGCTGGACACGGCAATTGAGAATCTGGAAAACAGCGCGCCGCTGTATGGCTTTGCCAGTGCCGAAGAGCTGCTGCACGACGACGTAGGCGCAGGCGCGAATCTGGACGACTACAGCCATTTCCTGAAAATCTACTACACCGGCAGCATTTATTTCTCCGACCTGTGCCAGACCCAGGAGCCAACCGATGAGGAAGTGGAGAAATATTTCGACGAGAACAAGGACACCTATGAGAAGAATGGCCTGACCAAGGATACTAAGACCGTGGACGTGCGGCACATTCTGGTGATGCCCGAGGGTGCCACCACCGATACCATCCGCACGGACACCTTTGACGACGCCGCCTGGGAGGCAAGCCGAAAGAAGGCTGAGGAGCTGCTTGCCCAGTGGGAGCAGGGGGATAAGAGTGAGGAAAGCTTTGCCGAGCTTGCCAAGGCCAATTCCCAGGATGGCTCCGCCGCCGACGGCGGCCTGTACACCGGCGTCACCGAGGGTCAGATGGTGAAGGCCTTCAACGACTGGTGCTTTGACGACGTGCGCCAGCCCGGGGACTACGGCATTGTGAAGACCGAGTTCGGCTATCACCTGATGTTCTTCGTGGGAAGCACTCCCGTCTGGAAGGACTCCGCCAAGAGCGACCTGTCCAACGCCAGAGCCAACGAGCTGCTCAGTGCCATTCTGGAAAAGCACACCGTGGAAGCGGACTTTGACAAGATGCTCCTGGGCTATGTGGAGCTGAACACCCAGCAGGATACCGCCGAAGAGACCACCGAAGAGACCACCGAAGCGACCGTGGAGCGGGATCCCGGCGACAACAACGTCTGGATCATCGCGGGCGTTTCCCTGGTGCTCCTGGCCGCCGCGGCCTTTGCGTTCCACAAGAAGGAGCACAGCCGATAAAAGAAATCCAAAAACGTGCGTGCCCAGATTGTGCGGCACGCACGTTTTGAAAAGTTCAGAAAATGGGATAAATCCTGTAGGGGCGGCCATCGGCCGCCCCTACAAGTTCTGTCAATGGATTTTCGCTATCTCGCGGCAGCTCCATCTTATGTACTATAAGGAAACACCGCACAAGTGTGTCTTCAGGTCTCAGCCGCCTTTTGCCGAACTGTGCGGCGTTGCCTTAATCCTCCGCGAAGAGCCGATCCCGGCAATACTGAATAATGGCCTTCCGGGTAATGAGGCCAATGAACGCGCCGTAGTCGTCCACCACGGGAACGAAGTTCTGATTGGATGCCCGCTCGATCAGGTCGTGCATGGAGGCGGTGATCCGGACGGGAACGTTGTCCTTCCGGCGGGCGATCTCCATGATCCGCCGGGCCTCTGCCTGACGCATATCCATATAGCACATATTCTTCAGTGCCCACAGCAGATCGCCCTCGGTGAGGGTGCCCCGGTATTCTCCCCGGCGGTTCAGAATGGGCAGAGCCGCATAGCTGGAGCCTTCCATTTTCTCCAGTGCCTGCCGGACGGTAAAATCATCGTGCAGATACGCACACATTGCCTTTGGTGTCAGGAAAAATAAGATATTATTCATCGCTTACTCCTTTTCGCTCAGGGCTTCGGAAGCCCCCGGCAAACTGCCGAAGTGTTCCGAGAGGTGCGCCCCTCTCACTAGGGAAGCTCTGATGAAATCGGCAAGAGCTGGCAGCGAGAGATTTTGGCACGAATGAAAGTTTGAAAAGCGTAGGAATACTTTGTGTACCCGCAAGGGGTATGCCGCATCCGTAAGCCAGCTTGCGCTGGCAACGGCTGCGCTATATTTCAAGCTTTTCAAACTGCACAGTCGGGGCAAAATATCCGCTGCCCAGCCGCCGACGATTTATTCAGAGGTTCCCTGCGTTTATTATAGCACATCCAGAAAGGAAAAGTATGAATTTTTATTGTTATTTTGTCAGCTCTTCGTCAAATAACCCGGCAGACTTTTGTGCAAAGCGCCTTATTCTTCCGGAAAACGGAAGGGTGTGCAGTCAAAAGTGGCAAAATAATCCTTGACGGTCTCCGCCCGGCGGATGAGCTGGAAGCTTCCGTCCTCCCGGAGAAGAACCTCCGCCGAGCGCAGCTTTCCGTTGTAATTATAGCCCATGGAGAAGCCGTGGGCGCCGGTGTCATGGATGCAGACGATATCCCCGACTGCGATTTCCGGCAGGCTCCGCTCAATGGCGAACTTGTCGTTGTTCTCGCACAGACCGCCGGTAACGTCGTACACATGATCCAGTGCCGCGTCCTCCTTGCCCAGGACGGTAATGTGGTGGTAAGCCCCGTACATGGCAGGCCGCATCAGATTGGCGGCGCAGGCATCCAGACCCACATACTCCCGGTAGATATGCTTCTGATGGAGCACCGTGGAGATCAGGTGGCCGTAGGGTGCCAGCATGAACCGCCCCAGCTCGGTGAAGATGGCAATGTCGTCCATACCGGCGGGAGAGAGAATTTCGTCGTACTTCATGTGCACCCCCTCGCCGATGAGGGCAATGTCGCTGGCTGGCTGCTCCGGGCGATAGTCCACCCCCACGCCGCCGGACAGGTTCACGAAGGCAAAATGGCAGCCGGTAGCGTTGCGAAGCCGGACGGCCAGCCGGAACAGCTGGCTGGCAAGCTCCGGGTAGTAGTCGTTGGCGGTGGTGTTGGAGGCCAGGAAGGCGTGAATGCCGAAGTGCTTCACCCCCAGATTCATCAGCCGGCGGATGGCACCGGCCATCTGATCCTCGGTCATGCCGTACTTGGCATCCCGGGGCATGTCCATTATGGTATTGCCCAGGGAGAAGGAGCCGCCGGGATTATAGCGCAGGCACACGGTCTCCGGCATTTTGTCTCCGGCGATCTTCGCCAGAAAATCCACGAAGGTGGCATCGTCCAGGTTGATGTAGGCACCCATTTCCCAGGCCTTGCGCATGTCCTGCACCGGGGTCACGTTGGAGGAGAACATCACGTCGTGACCGGTGCAGCCCACGGCCTCAGCCAGCAGAAGCTCGGCGTAGGTGGCGCAGTCACAGCCGCAGCCCTCCTCCTTGAGAATTTGCAGAATATAGGGGTTCGGCGTCGCCTTCACGGCAAAATACTCCCGGTAGCCCGGATTCCAGGCAAAGGCCGCCTTCAGGGCGCGGGCATTGGCCCGGATCCCGGCCTCGTCATAAATGTGGAAGGGGGTGGGAATTTCCCGGATAATCTCCTGAGCCTTCTCCAGGGTCAGAAAGGGTGTCTTTTTCATATTTTCTCCTTCTTTCCGGAAGGTCGGGTTTGCCGCCTTCCGCGTATAAAAAAGCCTGTGCGGCCGACGCACAGGATAAACGCAATGTGACCCGGCACCGCAGCCGGAACCGGGGTTATTGTACGCCATGGGACTGCCTTTGTCAACACTCTTTTTTCCTCTACCGGGGGTAGAATTCCGCTGTCTCCGGGGCAGAGAGGGTAGAATCCCCCCGGTAGGTAGCCTTTTTGCAAATCCGTGGTAAGGTAACAGCAGAAATCAACGTGAGGTGTATGACTTATGAAACGAACCAAGCTGTGCGACCGGAGGCTTCCTGACTATTCCCGGGGCGAGGAGCTGATGAACATGATCACCCACATTGTGGGCGGCGGACTGGGTATCGTCGTGCTTCTGACCTGCGTCGTCCGGGCGGCTCTGAACCAGGACTACTGGGGCATCGTCAGCTGCGCCATCTACGGCACTACCTTCATTACCATGTTTACCATTTCCAGCGTGTACCACGGTCTGAAGCCCGGCATGAGCAAGAAGGTCATGCAGGTCATTGACCACTGCACCATCTATTTTCTCATCAGCGGCACCTATACCCCGGTGCTGCTGTCCGCCTTCCGGCCTGTGTACCCGGCCCTGGGCTGGTGGCTCTTTGGCTTTGAATGGGCATTGGCGGTGCTGGCCACGGTGCTGACAGCCATTGACCTGAAAAAGTACAGCGTCTTTTCCATGATCTGCTATATCGGCATGGGCTGGGCTATCATTCCCTTCGCAAAGCAGACCATCCGGGTGCTGAGCGTTCCGGGCTTTGCGCTGCTGCTTGCAGGCGGCATTGCCTACACCATCGGCTCCGTACTCTATGGCCTGGGCAAGACGAAGAAGTGGATGCACTCAGTGTTTCACATTTTTGTGGTTCTCGGTGCGGTGCTCCAGTATTTCGCTGTGCTGCTGTATGCCATTTGATTTGTCCCGGAGGGACAACGGATAGCGCAAAAGCCAGAACTGTCAGCAAAATCCGCTGACAGTTCTGGCTTTTGCGCAAGGGGCGTGCCTACCAAGAGCACTTATGGCAAACTGGAATTTACCACCGATCCCAATGAATGTGTTCTTTTATATCCATGTCTTTCTGCTTGATAACCGGCGCGTCCGGTTTGGGTCTGCCAATGCCGATCAGGCAAGGCATCAAATAATCTTCCGGAAAGCCGAGAACCTCTCTCGCGTATTCGCCTTCGTTGCCAAGGGGAATACGCAGAGCGCAGCCGTAACCTTCCGCGGTGGATGCAAGAAGGATATTTTCAATGCTGCACCATATCGAAGCAAAGCCATTCAGATGAGATAAGTTTTCCGGGCGAAGGACATCTGTTTTTTGCTTCAGGAGCGGAATGACAATGACGGAAGCCTCCAGCAGCATTCTATGCTGCTTCGGGACGGCATTTCGATACGCCGCCTGCTGTTCCGCGTCCTCCAGATTCCAGTCTTTCAGCAGCTGCTCCATATCGCTGTCAGAAATCCCTTTGGGGATGATCTCCAATAATTTTCCAACCGTATCCCGATCCCGGATCACGATGTAATGCCAGTCTCTCATGTGGTCGTTTGTCGGTGCTTTCAGTCCCGCGGAAATGATCCTTTCGACGATTTCGTCGGGAATGGTTTCGCTTTCAAAATCACGAACCGTTCTTCTTTTTTCTATCGCATGATAAAATTCCATTTTTAAGTTCCTTTCTTCCTGTTAATTTCCGGTCGTTTGACAGCTTCCGATTGGTTAAGCCGAGAATACTCTGCTGACATACAAAAAGCCCCATGCCATCACCCAGATGGTGCGGACATGGGACTTGATGCTTTCTCGGTCTGGCCACCCGTAACCGATCCTGACAGGCAGCCGCTGTGTCATTTCCCGAAAGCGGTCTTACGCTTCGTTATTCTTCCGTTTCCTTCGGCTCCTGGAAGGAATCGAACATGGCGGTGGAGGAGGCCTCCTCCACTTCCCGGCCCTCCATGATGGCCGCGGACTGCTCGCCGGTCATGGATTCCTTGTCAAGCAAAAATTCCACCACCTGATTTAGCTTCTCCGCGTCCTCGGTGAGAATTTTCCGGCACTGGTCGTAGGCCTTGTCGACGAGAGTCTTCACCTCGTCGTCGATGGTGCCCGCCACCTTCTCGGAGTAGCTCTTGGTGGTCTGGTAGTCCCGGCCGATGAACACCTCGCCGCCGTCCAGATAGGACACGGTTCCCAGCTTCTCGCACATGCCGTACCGGGCCACCATGTCTCGAGCCAGCTTGGTCGCCCGGTCGATGTCGTTGGAAGCACCCACGGAAATATCCCCCAGGAACAGAGCCTCCGCCACCCGGCCGCCCAGCAGAGCCACGATCTGCTCATACATCTCGTTGCGGGTCAGATTGGAGGAATCATCCTTGGGCAGCGACCAGGTAGAGCCAAGGGACTGGCCTCTGGGAATGATGGTGATGTGCTGCACCGGGTCGTGGGTGGGCAGGCGGTACATGGCCACGGCGTGGCCGGCCTCATGAATGGCGGTCTCTTTTAAGTTTTTTCGGGTCTGCACCCGGCTCTTCTTCGCCGGACCTGCGGTGATCTTCATGAGAGCCTCGTTCAGATCCTCCATATTCAGCACCGGGCGGCCTTCCCGGGCGGCCAGAATGGCAGCCTCGTTCAGAAGGTTGCTCAGGTCGGCACCGGTAAAGCCCACGGTGGAACGAGCCACGGTTTTCAGATTCACGGAATCATCCAGCTTTTTGTCCTTGGCATGAACCGTCAGGATCTCCTCCCGACCCTTCACGTCCGGCCGTCCCACATGAATCTGCCGGTCAAACCGGCCGGGGCGCAGCAGGGCGGGGTCGAGAATATCCGGCCGGTTGGTGGCCGCCAGGACGATGACTCCCTCGGTGCGGGAGAAGCCGTCCATCTCCACCAGCAGCTGGTTCAGGGTCTGCTCCTTCTCGTCGTGGCCGCCGCCCAGACCCGTGCCCCGCTTCCGACCCACCGCGTCAATCTCGTCAATGAACACAATGGCGGGGGCGATTTTCTTGGCCTGCTCGAACAGGTCTCTGACCCGGCTGGCACCTACGCCCACATACATTTCCACAAAGTCCGAGCCGGAAATGGACAAAAACTGTACGTCCGCCTCTCCGGCCACCGCCCGGGCAAGAAGGGTCTTGCCGGTGCCGGGAGGGCCAACCAGCAGCAGGCCGTGGGGAATCCGGGCACCGATTTCCGTGAATTTTTCCGGATTGCGCAGGAAATCCACGATCTCCTGAAGCTCCTCCTTCTCCTCGTCGGCTCCGGCTACGTCGGCGAATGTGACCTTCTTCCCGTCGGGTACGCCCAGGATCGTCCGGGCTTTGCCGAAACTGTTCAGCGGGTTGGCGTTGTTGGCCCGACCGGCCATAACCCCCCAGGCAAGCAGCAGCACCAGCCCGGCAAGCACCAATGGCAGCACCAGGTCATAGGCAGATGGTGTCTTTCCCGCCCGGAAATGATAGGATTCCAGCACGCCGGAGGCCGTCTGGCTTTCCAGCAGCGGCTCCACCTCCCGGACGAACCGGTCAACATCGGCAATGGTGGCGGTGAGGCTGGTCTGGCCGTTGTAGGCACTGCGCAGCTCCATGGTGATCACATGGTCGTCCACCACAAAGGACTTGACCTGCTCGCTGCGGAACAGCTTCAGCACCTCGGAATAGGGAACCTGATCCTGACTCTGGGTAAACACGCCGCTCACCCAGGAGAATACCGCCACCAGCAGCACCAGGTAAATGAGCGTGGAAACAATACTACGATTTTTCAATGGGGTTCTCCTTATTTTGTATAGACTTCCGGCTTGAGAATGCCCACATAGGGCAGATTCCGGTATTTTTCGTTGTAGTCCAGGCCGTAGCCCACCACAAAGGCGTTGGGAATGGTAAAGCCGACGTAGTCCGCTTTCAGGGTCACACCGGGACGGCGGCGTTCGGGCTTATCCAGGAGCGTGCAGATTTTGATGGAGGCAGGATTCCGCTCCTTTAAGTGGTTCACCGTGAATTCCAGGGAATTGCCGGTGTCGAAAATATCCTCCAGGATCAGCACATGCCGCCCCCGAATGTCCGCGGTCACGTCCTGACGCACCACCATTTTGCCGGTGGAATTGGTTCCGGCGTAGGAGGATATCCACATGAAGTCCATCTGGCAGGGCACCTGGATATGGCGGATCATGTCCGCGTAGAACACCACCACGCCCTTGAGAACGCCGATGATCACCGGGTTTTTGTCCGCGTATTCCTGGGTCAGAAGCTCGCCAAGCTCCTGAATTCTCGCCTGAATCTGCTGCTCGCTGAGCAGGATTGTCTCAATATCCTTGTGCATTTTCTGTCTCCCCCTGTATTCTGTCAAAGCGGATGGTCACAGCCGGAAGGTTTCCCGCTGCCCGATCCAGATTTACACCAATGGAATAGACCCCCAGAACTCCCGCCGCATCGCAGACCACCGGAATTTGCCCCCGGACTGCCGCCGGGATTTTCCGGTCGATAAAGAGCTTTTTCAGGGTCTTGGTACCCCCGGAAAGGCGGATTTTGTCCCCCGCCTGTCGAGGGCGGATCTGAATTTTCCCCACCGGGCAGACCGTCAGGACGCTTCCCGATTGGGTCAGGTTATGGGCAGGCTCGCAGGTGATTCTGAAGCCCGCCGTCTCTATGCTTCCGGGGCAGTCCAGCGTCACCGGGGGAAACTCCCCGGCGGGCGGATCGGCCGTCAGGCGGCCATACTGCCGGGAGACGGTCACGCCCCCGGGAAAGGCCGCCGAAGCGGAAGGGCTATCGGAAAACACCAGGGCTTCCGCCTGGGCAATGTGTACATCCTCCGGCTCCCCGACCCCGCTTTCCTTCAGAAACCGCTCCAGCATCCGGCTTCGGACGGCAGGCGGCAGCGCACGGAGGGTTTCCACCTCCGGCAGGGTATCATAGCCGCTCCGCTCCCCAAGACAGGCTTCATCCTGCCGCAGGCGCAGAGCCATCTGGGACAGATTCTCGGCGATCCTGGGATTTTCCGCCGCCAGAAGGGGCATGACGTGGCGGCGCAGCCGGTTCCGGAGAAAAGCGTCGGTTCCGTTGGTGCTGTCCTGCACATGAGGAAGGTGCCATTCCATAAGAAAGCCTTCCACCTCCCGGCGGGTAATGCCCAGCATGGGACGGATCAGCTTTCCCCGCTTGGGAGCGATTCCGCCCAGACCCTTCAGCCCGGTGCCCCGCACCAGGTGCATGAGGATGGTCTCGGCGTTGTCGTCGGCGGTGTGGGCGGTGGCGATTTTGCCGGGAAGGCTTTCCAGAAAGGCGTACCGGGCATCCCGGGCGGCGGCCTCCAGCCCCTTCCTTCCGGGGCGAATCTGGCCGGAGGCCACATGAAGGGGGATATCGTACCGTGCGCAAAGCTCCCGAACGAATTGCTCGTCCCGTTGGGATTCTTCCCCCCGGAGATTGTGGTTAAAATGGGCAGCTTCCAGGGTAATTCCCAGCTTTTCCCGGAGCAGATACAGAGAAAACAGCAATGCCACGGAATCCGCCCCTCCGGACACCGCGCAAACAACGGTATCTCCAGCGGCAATCAAATCCTGCTCCCGGACGAATTTCAGCAGCTTACTGCGCATGCTTCCACTCCCGATCCGCGAAGGTCTGGTACTGGCCGATCCACTGGAGCTTCACCGCGCCGGTTTCGCCGTGGCGGTTTTTCGCCACAATGCACTCGGCAACGCCCTTTTCCTCGGTGTTTTCGTGGTAATATTCATCCCGGTACAGGAACATCACCGAGTCCGCGTCCTGCTCGATGGCGCCGGATTCCCGGAGATCGGAGAGAATGGGTCGCTTGTCCGTCCGGCTTTCCACCGCGCGGGACAGCTGGCTCAGGCAGATGACGGGTACGTTCAGCTCCTTGGCCATAATCTTCAGAGAGCGGGAAATTTCGCTGACCACCACCACACGGTTTTCATTGTTCTTGCCGTAGCCGGAGCCCTGCATCAGCTGCAGATAGTCGATGATGACAAGACCCAGGTTGTCAAGCCGCCGGCACTTGGCGTTGATATCCGCCACGGTGACGGAGGGGTTGTCGTCAATGCGGATGTCCGTCTGGCTCAGAGCTGCCGAGGCCATACACAGCTTGGCCCATTCGTCCTCATTGAGCTTGCCGGTGGCCAGCTTTTGCAGCTCCACAAAGGCCTCGTTGGCAAGCAATCGCATGGCCAGCTGCTCCCGGGACATTTCCAGATTGAAAATGGCCACGGTCTTTTTGTACTTTTTCGCCACGTTTACCCCGATATTCAGGGCAAAAGCGGACTTGCCCATGGCGGGACGGGCAGCCACCAGCAGAAGGTCGGACTTATTCAGGCCGTTGATCCGGGTGTCTAAGTCCCGCAGACCGGTAGACAGGCCGGGGATCATGGAATCGGACTGGGCAAGCTCCGTCAGCCGGTCGAAGACCTTGTGGAGCGTAGTGCCGATATGCTCCAGGCTGTCCCCCCGCTCGCCCTTGCGCAGGGCGTAGATTTTCTTTTCTGCGGATTCCAGCATTTCCGCCGGGGTGCCGACCTCCTCGGACACCATCTCGTGAATGTCCGTGGCGGCCTGGTTCAGCTCCCGGAGCATGGCCTTGTCCCGGACGATGTTGGCGTAGCGAGCCACATTGGCAGCGGTGGGGGTGATTTCCATCAGCTGCAAAATGTAGTCTCTGGAATTGTCGTGGTAATAGCCCAGCTCCTTCAGCTTGTCCAGCACCGTCACCGGGTCGATGGTCTGGGAGAAGTTGAACATGGTATAAATGGCTTCAAAAATCTCCCGATTCTGCTGAAGGTAAAAGTCCTCAGGCTTCACAATGCCCACCACGTCGGCAACGCACCGGCTGTCGATGAGGATCGAACCAAGCACCGCCTGCTCCGCTTCCAAAGACTGGGGCAGCTGCCGGGACAGAAGTTCCTCGTCCATGTACAATTTCCCTCCTTTTTTCTCTTTGTTTCGGACTTTGCCGAATTATGCACCGGGGCGGGAGCACCCCCGGCTCCCTTGTGAAATGGGAGCCTCGGGCGGCCAATGGCCGCCCCTACTTGCTCCTGATCGGGCTTCGGAAGAACCGGGAGATTGCCACACCAGTGTGCTACATTAAGGTATGACTGCCACCGGCAGTCATTAGGATTTTGATTCGCTGCGCGGAGCACCACACTGGTTCGCAATGACATGCGTTTTTCGATAGCTCTCGGAAGAACCGGGGGATTGCCACACCAGTGACATCGGTCACTGGTTCGCAACGACATTCTAATGTTTACGCTTCCTCGATCTTCACCGTCAGAGGAGCGGTGATCTCGTAGCCCAGCCTGCAGGTGGCGGTATAGGTGCCCACGGTCTTGATGGTCTCGCTGAGCACGATTTTCCGCTTGTCCAGCTTGATGCCGGCCTTCTTCTCCAGTGCCTCAGCCACCTCCGCGTTGGTGATGGAGCCGAAGAGCCGTCCGCTGCCGCCGCCCTTGGCGGTGACTACTACAGTCAGCTCCCGGAGCTTCTTGGAAATCTCCAGAGCCTCGGCCTTCTCCTTGGCGATCCGCTCCTGGGTGGCCTTGTCGTTCATGCGCATGGTGTTCACGGCATCGGGGGTCGCCTCAATGGCGATCTTTCTGGGCAGCATGTAATTCCGGGCGTAGCCGTCGGAAACCTCCAGCATCTGCCCCTTCTTGCCCTTGCCCTTTACGTCCTGCAGTAAAATAACCTTCATAATCGATCTCTCCTTATCAATTATTGTCATAGAATCGGTCAATGGACTCTACCAGTGCGTCCATGGTTTCCTTCATGTCCGCGTTCTTTACCTGGGCACCGGCGGTGGCCGCGTTGCCGCCGCCGCCCAAAGGCTCCAGGATCATCTGCACGTTGGCGTCGCCGATGCTCCGGGCGGAAATAATCACCTGATCTGCGTCCGGGTAGAGCACAAAGGAGGCGGTGATGCCGGAAATGTTTAATAGCTCATCCGCCGCCTGGGCCGCCAGCACCCGGGTGGTGGACACGTCCAGAGCGGCGATGGCGATCTCGTCCCGGTAGAGCCGGGCGGATTTGATGATCTCGTATTTTTCCATGGTATCCTGAAAGTCGCTTTGCAGCAGCAGCTTGACCTCTGTAGTATCCGCGCCAAGCCGCCGCAGGGAAGCCGCCGCCTCGAAGGTGCGCTCGCCGGTACGGACGTTAAAGAACTTGGTGTCCAGACAAATGCCGGCCATTAGGGACTTGGCCTCAATGGGCAGCACATCCTTCTTCTCCACCGTGTACTGTAAAAGCTCCGTCACCAGCTCCGATGCCGAAGAGGCGTAGGGCTCATGAAGATTGACTACCACCGGGCTGATATAGTCCGCCGCCCGGCGGTGATGGTCGATGACGCAGACCTTGGTGATGGCCTCAAGCAGGGGCTGGCACTCCACCTGATCCGGCCGATTGGTATCCACCACAATCAGAATGCTCCGGTTGTCCGCCATGAGCAGAGCGTCCTGGCCGGTAATGAAGATGTCCCGGTACTGGGGCACGGTCTGAATTTCCGCAATCAGCTTGGGAGCGGCGTTCTTTTCCAGATCGATGACAATATTGCACTTCTTGCCCCGCTTCCGGCACAGACAGCACACGCCCATAGCCGCGCCCACCGCATCCAGATCCGCGTTCTTGTGCCCCATGACGAACACATGGCCGCTCTGGCCGATCAGCTCCATCAGAGAGTTGGCGGTAACCCGGGAACGAACCTTGCTCCGGTAATCCGCCTCCCGCTTCCGGCCGCCATAGAAGCTGAAATTGAACCGATCCTTCACCACCGCCTGATCGCCGCCCCGGCTCAGAGCCATCTCGATGCTCAGAGCCGCGAAATCGTAGCCCTCGTCAAATCCGGCTCCGTCCACGCCCAGTCCGATGGAAATGGAAGCGGGCAGCCCAGAGGGGTTGGTGATCTCATGGATGGATTCCAGAAGCGAGAACTTATCGTCCACCGCCCGTTGTAAATCCCGCTTTTCAAAAATAAAGAGAAAGCGGTTGCGCTCCAGTCTGCGAAGCAGACCGCCATAGCCCTCCGTCCACTGGGTAATGGTCTCGTTCAGTCGGGCGTTCATGGAGGAAATGGCACTTTCCGTCAGGTTTTTGGTCAGCTCCTCGTAGTTGTCAATGAGAATGATGGCAATCACCGGCCGGGAGCGGATATATTCGTCCCGGATCTGATACAGCTCCGTCAGGTCGCTGAAATACAGAGCCCCCAGCATGGTGCCCCGGTTGTCCTCGGCCCGGACGGTGGTGCCGTAGACCCGGTAACGCCGGTCGCCCAGGGCAGCGTCTCCCGGACACTCGGTTTTACCGGCCTCCAGCCAGTCCAGGGAGAAGTCCGGCAGGACTTCTTCTAATTGCTGCTCCATCATGGTATCGGCATAGCCCGTCAGCTCGCTGAACCGGTGGTTGGCCCAGATAATGACCCCGTCTCCCAGCCGGATGAGCACCGCCGGCAGGGGGCTTTCCCCCTGGGAGGTGGCCTCCAGGGTATTGGAAACCGTCTGGATATACCGCTGAATCTGCCGATCCCGGCGGTTCCGGTTCATGACGTAGAGTATGAACACCAGAAGCGTCACTGCCGTTTCCGCCGCCGCCAGCCAGAAGTATCGCTCCAGCAGAGCTGCCGCGCAGAAAGCCGCCATCACCACAAAGTACATTCCCATTCCGGGACGCAGAAGCTTTCCCAGCTTTCTGTTCATTTCGCCGCCTCCTTTTATGCCCAACTGGCATAGCAATCCATAGTATGGGCTTCATTATAGCAAATCCAACCAAATCCCGCAACCTCTTTTCTGAGATTTCCGTAAAAAAGGCTTACCAATTTCCTGTATACTTTTTTTCGTTTTTGTGCTATAATAATAATGTCGCTGTACGGATCGGGCTTTACCGGCAGCATCTAAAAACAGAAAAACATGAAACGTAATAGCAGGCGCATTTCCTAGGCAAAGGCGGTTCAGGGCCGGAGGCTGCGGAAGTCGGCTGCCTGCTTGTGTTGTCCGTTTTCCGGCGTATGCCTGAAAACCACACAGAAAGGAGCATTTTATTGGCTGAAAAACTGAAAATTATCCCCCTTGGCGGTCTGGATGAGATCGGCAAGAACTGCACCGTACTGGAGTACGGCAAGGACATGATCGTGGTGGACTGCGGCGTGGGCTTCCCGGAGGAAGACATGTATGGCGTGGATCTGGTGATTCCGGACTTTTCCTACCTGGTTGCCAACCAGAAGAAGCTCCGGGGTATGTTTATCACCCACGGTCATGAGGATCACATCGGATCCATCCCCTATGCCATGCGGGAGATCAACTGTCCCATCCATGGCACCGCCATGACCAACGGCCTGATCAAGCTGAAGCTGGAGGAGCACAGACTGGCCGACAAGGTCAAGCTCATCACCCACAAGCCCGGGGATGTGGTCAAGGCCGGCGTATTCCAGGTGGAATTCATCCATGTGAACCATTCCATTGCTGACGCGGTGGCCTTCGCCATCCACACGCCGGTGGGCACCGTGGTCATGACCGGCGATTTCAAGATCGACCCCACCGCCAAGGACGGCATGATGGACTTAGCCCGTCTGGGCGAGCTGGGCAGCAAGGGCGTGCTTGCACTGCTCTGCGACTCTACCAACGTCGAACGCAGCGGCTACACGCCCAGCGAAAATGTAGTGGCGGAAAGCTTTGAGCGGCAGTTCCGCAACTGCGACCAGCGGATCATCGTCACTACCTTCGCCTCCAACATGCACCGGATCCAGTCCATCATCGCCACTGCCCAGCGGCATGGACGGAAGGTGGCCGTCACCGGCCGGAGCATGGAGAATATGCTCAAAGTCGCCCAGGAGCTGGGCTATCTGAAGGTGAAGCAGGGCACTATCGTGGATATTTCCGCCCTCAAGAGCCTGCCCAAGAACAAGATCGTCATCGTATCCACCGGTTCCCAGGGCGAGAATATGTCCGCTCTGTACCGGATGGCCTTCAATACCCACAAGCAGGTGGACATCACCGCCGGCGACCGGATCATTATCTCCGCCTCCGCCATTCCCGGCAACGAGAAGTCCATTTCCAAGATCATTAACGAATTGTACCGGAAGGGCGCGGACGTGGTCTACGAAAAGAGCGAAGGGCTGCATGTGTCCGGCCACGCCTGCCAGGAGGAGCTGAAGATCATTCACGGTCTGGTCAAGCCCCGGTTCTTCCTGCCCATCCATGGCGAGCAGCGGCATCTGCAGCTGCACAGCAAGCTGGCTCAGTCCATGGGCATGAACCCCAAGAACATCTTCATCGGCGAGATCGGCTCCGTGTTTGAGTTCACCGCCAAAAGCTGCAAGCTCAACGGAACCGTTCCCGCAGGCCGGGTCTTCGTGGACGGCAGCGGCGTGGGCGACGTGGGCAGCGTGGTGCTCCGGGATCGGAAGCACCTGGCTGAGGACGGCATGATCGTGGTCTGCGTGAACCTGAGTGCCGAGGACGGCTCCATCATTACCGGGCCGGACATCATCACCCGGGGCTTTATCTATGTGAAGGAATCTGAGCAGCTGATGGAATCCCTTCAGAATGTGGCGTTGGAGGCCATCGAGCGGTGTCAGCGCAAGGGCATCCGGGACTGGTCGGCCATCAAGTCCACGGTGAAAAACGACCTGAGCGGCTACCTGTACAAAACCACCAAGCGCAACCCCATGATCCTGCCGGTGATTTCTGAAATCTAAAGTTTGGCATGTCATTGCGAACCAGTGACCGATGTCACTGGTGTGGCAATCCGCATCTCCGTAATGCACAGTTTTTCGTGATTTAGGGAAACGGATTGCCGCACCAGTCTGCGATATATTACGGTATGACTGCCACCGGCAATCATTGCTATCTTGATTCGCTGCGCGGAGCACCACTGGTTCGCAATGACATTGTTTTGTCCAAACATTTTTAGAGAAGGAAAGCCCATTATGCGCTACTACTTTGCCCCCATGGAGGGGCTGACGGATCGCGTTTACCGCCGGGAGCATCACCGGTTTTTCGGCGGCACTGACCGGTACTACATGCCCTTCTTCTCTCCCACCGTCCACCGGACGCTGACCGCCCGGGAGGCCAGGGAGCTGCCAAGGGCGGACAGCGTTCCCTTTTGCGCCGTGCCCCAGGTGCTGACGAACGACCCGGAGAGCTTTCTCTGGGCGGCGGAAGTCTGCCGGGACTTGGGCTATCCCGAAATCAACCTGAACGCGGGCTGCCCTTCCGGCACGGTGGTTGCCAAGCACAAGGGAAGCGGGATGCTCCGGGATCTGAACAGTCTTGCGGATTTTTTCGATAAAATCTTCTCCCGGTCTCCCCTGCCTGTTTCCGTGAAAACGAGACTTGGCATGGAGGAGCCGGAGGAATTTGAGGGCATTCTGGCGCTTTACAACCGGTATCCCATCCGGGAGCTGATTCTCCACCCAAGGGTTCGCCGACAGTTTTACGAGGGAACGGTGTCCGGCGAATGGTTCGCCTATGCGGTGAAAAACAGCCGCAATCCCCTGTGCTACAATGGTGACATCCGGTCTCTTGCCGACATCCGGAGGCTGGAGGAAGCCTATCCCAGGCTTCCCGCCGTGATGATCGGCCGGGGGCTGATCGCCGATCCGGGAATGCTCACGGGCGGCACAGATATCGGTACATTGGAAGCCTTTCTGAACGCCCTGATGGACGACTACACCGCGGAATTTTCCGGCTGCCGGAACGCTTTATTCCGGATGAAGGAAAACTGGGCCTATCTTCACAGCCGGTTTGCCGGCAGCGATAAACTCTGGAAGCAGATGCGCAAAACCACCGACGCGGCGGAGTTTCGCGCCCTCAGTGTCCAGTTGCTTCATACCTGCCCGCGGATTTGAACCAACTTGACACGTTTCACAGGAAGCCCCGGGTGCTGCCTCCGGCTGTCTGCATTCTTCGGATAATCTTGTAAAAAAGCGGGCGGCCATTGGCCGCCCTTCCATCCCAAAGCGGATATATTTGAGGGGCTGCTGCAGCTTTGCAGCAGCCCTGCTTTTTTACTTCAGATATTGCTCCCAGCGATAGGCTTTGGCCGCGCCCTTGAGGCCGTAGGCCTCCCGGATGGCCCGGCAGACACAGGCCAGCTTTTCCTGCATCACCGGAGATTGGAAGAGTTCTTCGTTCCCCTCCGTCATGGCGCATTCCAGAATTCTGGCCCGATCCTCCTTCGGGAAGGACATGCTGTACCGGTCGATGAAGGAGCGGGTCTCCGGCTGTAAGTATTGCTCCGCCTGCCGGGAGGCATTGGCGGTGTAGTCGTAGTCGTAGGCAAAATCCGCCGGATTCAGGGCGTCCCACCGGTCAAAGGCGGAGCTGTCCGTCAGCAGCCGGGTTTCCATCACATGGTACATTTCGTGATACAGTGCCCGCTGGGCGTACTGCCCCAGAGCCAGGGCAATGCAGGCATCCCCGCCCTGGAAAAACTGCACCCCATTGGCGCAGGTCACGCTTCCGGAGGCGGGAGAGCCGTGGATTTCCCGAACCAGGCAGAAAGTCAAAGAGGAAAAATGCTTCCGGATTCCGTCGAAAATTTCCGCGGGGAAATCGCCCAGCCATTCGTCCAGAAGGTTCAGCTCCCGTTCCAGCACCGGCACCAGATATTCAGTTTCAAAGGTGTAATCCCAGGGCATGACGGACAGAGGGGCTTCCCCCACAAGAATGCGGATGCCGAAGCGTTCCCCGATCTGCTGAGCCAGCCGTTGACATCGGGCCAGGCCAGCGGTGTCCGGGGCTTCCCGGGTGTACCGGGAGCCGGTGTAGACCTGAACGCTGTCCACGGATGTGCCGTCGGCACGCAGATCCCAGAGACAGAGCACCTCGTCTCCCGCAATGTCCCGCAGGAGCAGCCACAGGCCGCTTTCTCCTTGGCAGGTCACGGACAAGACCTGATACTGGCCGATGAGCGTTAAGGTGTTCGTCCGATGGCCGGTTTCCAGATCGTAGCAGTCCAGGGTCAAGTCCTCCGATACGCTTACCGCCCGATTTTCTCCAGGCAGGAAGAAGCAGTCGGCGAAAACGTCCCTGGGGGTCAGCTGCCGGGGAGCCTTGCCCGCCTGCCCGAACAGGGACAGCCGGACGCTTCCCTCAGGAACCGAGGCGAAATACCCGCTGCCCTTTACGGTCAGGGTCACGTCCCCGGCGGATTCCTGAAGCAGGGCGCCGGTTTTTCCGGAGAGGAACTGGGTGCGCTTTTCGCCGCCGTCCGCAATCTGACATTGAAGGATGCCGCCGGAATGGACGTCTGCCAATTCCTGGCTTTCGTAGCTCTGCTCCCGGACGCACCGGCGGATGCCGCTGTCTAAGTTCCAGGCTCGGATGGCATCCTGGGTGCAGTAGTAGAGAGTGTTGTCCTCTCCGGAATAGATGGGGCTTCCCACCAGTCCCTCCGGGGCGGCGATCCGGCGAATCTCCGTCAGCCGGGTGCTGAGCACCAGGGTCTCCCGGCGGATGGGGTCGAAGCAGGACAGGGTGCCGGCATCCATGTGCAGCCCCTCCGGTGCCAGAGCGAAGGGCAGGGAATCAGCGGCCAGCACCGCCAGGGTGTCCCTGTCCAGCAGGGTCAGCCGGGCCTCGCCCTCGCCGGACAGCAGGAGCAGCTTCTCCCCCAGAGGAAAAACCGCCTGCACGGCCGCGTCCAGAGGATAAACCGTCAGTGCCCCCGGAGCGGACTGCTCCAGCGGGTGGCCGGGCACAGATTCCGGTGCCGGGAGGGCAGCCGTCTCCTCCGTGGAGACGGTGGGAGAGACCGGTTGGGCGGGGCTGCTCTGGCAGCCCCAGAGCACCAGGCAGCACAGCAGCAGGGGAAGAAGTCGCGTCATATCTATTGTCTCCTTGCGAGGGTATAGTCATCGCCCTGCCGGAAGAAGGGACAATGCTGGCTTCGGGAGTTCATGATCTGGTAGACCTCGTCTTCGTCCAAGTCCATCATACAGGAATACTCGTCGTACACCTCATCATAATCATAATACCAGCAATTGTCGCACTGCGTCGAATACATGCTTATTCCTCCAAAATTCGCACAAAAAATTCTCCGTTTTCGTAAATCAGACAGCTGTGGCTGCCGTCCTTGGGAATGGAGACGCTGCCGGGATTCAGACAGCGGATGCCGTTCCGGACTTCATCCAGCTTCACATGGGTGTGGCCGGACAGAAACACGGAGCCTGCGGGCAGGGGAGGAAGATTGTCAGGATTTGCATGGTGGCCGTGGGTCAGGTAGAAGGTTTTCCCGTCCAGCAGCAGCTGGGAAAAATCCGCCAGACAGGGGAAGGGGAGCACCATCTGATCCACCTCCGCCTCGCAGTTGCCCCGGACGGCGATGATCCTGTCCTTCAGGGCGGACAGCATGGGAATGACTTTTTTCGGGGCGTAATCTCGGGGCAGGTCGTTTCGGGGGCCATGGTAGAGCAGGTCGCCCAGCAGGATGATCCGATCCGGCCGTTCGGCTTCAATCAATTCCATCAGCTTTTCGCACCAGAAGGCGGAGCCGTGGATATCGGACGAGATAACGAGTTTCATAGGATACCTCCAAAAACAGCGGGGCATCGCCCCGCTCAGTGTATTAAAAAGCCGTTGTATTGTATAGCGTGTCATTGCGAACCAGCGTCGCAACGCTGGTGTGGCAATCCGTTCCCTTGGCCTTCCCCTGAGAGGGTGGTGCTCCGCGCAGCGAATTCAAATTCATCAATTGCCGGTGGCAATTGCTCAATAGTGTGCAGGTGCCCGGAGGGCGGATGAGGTCGAATCCCATCTAAAACAAGGTGCTGTCCATATACTCTAACACTCACAGAATGTTTCGGCGCTGATCCCTCCGGGGGCAATGTTCTTGTCCCGGCAAGAACATTGAGAAGAAGCCGGCTCAAGGGGCGCTGCCGAAAAGCCGCCCCCTTGAGAATCCCCCGGCCGCACTGCCGGAAGTGCATCAGAATATTTCGGATTGCTATGGGCGGATTTTACCGGAAGCACTCAGATAGAAGAGAGATTTCTGCCGGTTCATAGTGTTTCTAAGTACGCCTTTACATCAAAGGGCTTCAGCTTTTCGTCCTTGCGCAGGTACAGCGGGTGGTGGGGATGCCCCTTCTTGGTGACGGCTCCGGCGCAGTACCAGCTGGCACCGAACTCCTCCCCGGCGGCCACCAGATCCCGGACGCAGTCGGGTAAGTATTTCCGCTTTTCGATGATAGCCCCCCAGGCCGCCCAGACGGAAGGGTGACCCGAAATGGAGAGGATGTACCGGAAGGCCTCCAGATTCTCCCGGTGGAGAGCCGGGTTATAGATTCTCTCCATATCGTCCGGGGAAGTAGCCCGCTGGGCGTAGACGTTGAACATGAGAAAGCTGTCATAGCCGTTGCCCAGGGCGATCCGCTCCACGGATTTGAGGGTGTTGTCCAGGGCATCGGGCTTTGCCGTAGAGGGGTTGATGCCGATGCAAATTAAGGGATTTTTCCCTCTTGTGCCCAGCAGATACCGGTATTCCGAGTAAAAATTGGGGGCGTAGAGCCACTTTTTGATGTCATATTCCGGGGAGGGGGTGTTGGCGGCGGCCAGAGCCTCCCGGAAGGTCAGAAGGGCAAGCTCCGTGGTGGGAGCACTGGGAATATGTGCCATCAGGTGTCCTCCACGGTGGGGAACCACAGGCTCTGACTGGGGTCATGGAAGTCACAGCTCGCCGGCTCCCGGCCGGTCTGGCGGCACCAGCCGGCGAAGGCGGCATCCAGGAAGGGATAGACCCCCTCCATGGTGGACTGAAGGCTCAGAGTATTGCCGTCAGCCAGATACAGCTCAATGACCACATTTCCGCCCTGGATCAGATACAGCTTCTGCCCCTGAATCTGGTCGTAGCGGTAAGCAACGGATTTTTTGGCAAATTTCGACAAAAGGAAGGTGTCCTTGTCATAAAAAACGCCGAAGCTCAGGTAATAGGCTGCCAGCCCGGCTCCCATCAGCAGCACGATGATGCCGCCCCAGAAAAGCACCCGGTCGCCTTTGACCCCGGCGCAGATGGCCAGAACGCCCAGGGTGGACAGGATTACCCCGAACAGGCCGTATCGCTTGTTTGCCCGGACGGCCAGGCCGCTCATGTGCTGCGCCTTGCTGCGGAACATTCTGGCAAAGGCCTTATCCACCAGGCGGCACAGGCCGAAAACAATGGCGGCGACGAGAATAATGACGATGGCAGTTGACATAACTTCTCCTTCTTCTCGGCGGATGCTTATGCCCAGAGCACCGTGTCCACGGGAATGTCGTGAGCCTCTACCTCCAGCTTGGGCAGCATCTGAAATTCATAGCACAGAGCCAGGGTGGGGTGATGCGGCTCCGCGGCCAGGAATTTATCGTAGAAGCCGCCGCCGTAGCCGATCCGGTGACCCTGGGGGTCGAAGGCCAGCCCGGGCATGAGCACCAGGGCGGTTTCATCGTGAGCCACCGGCCCGTCGGCGATGGGCTCTGGAATGCCCGCGTAGCCCTTGGCCACGGCGGTCAGATCATCCAGGTACAGAAATTTCATTTCGTCGCCGTAGACCTTGGGCACGGCCACCTTTTTCCCGTCCTTCAGGGCGCGCGCCAGCATGGGTACCGTGCGCACCTCCTGATTGTAGGGCAGGTAGCCGTAGATGGTTCTGGCGTTCCGGTAAGCGTCGCTTGCGAAGAATAGCTGGGCAAGCCTGGCACTGCGCTCTTCGATTTCCGCTTCCGTCATGGCTCGCTTCCGGGCACGAATCTGGCGGCGCAGTTCGGTTTTATCCATTGGAATCCTCCTTTTTCTCGCTGCGGAACATCCGGAACCAGAGGAAAATGGCGATCTGGCCTGGAATGCCCAGCAGGAACAGCTTCAGATAGGAAACCCGCAAAACCACCCACAATGTCACATAAATGCTCAGAAGGCAGCCCCAGACAATGGCACTGATGAGCATTTTGTTCCAGCGGAAGTCGTGCCAGGCCGAGCGCAGGCTCAGCAGCACAATGGCGTTGGCGGGGATGGCATAGAAAAACAGCAGGCGGCTGTATTTTTCCAGAAAGACGAAGGGGGACATGAGCACGAAGGCAAGCAAGGCCACAAACCACACCAGGGTGGAGGACAGGGCCAGAATTACGTTTTTGTTGGCCTTGCGCTTGAGGGCCTTTTCCGAAACCTGGGTCATGGCCTTTTCCAGGGTGCCCGGATTTCCCGGCAGAGCCTCCGGATCGGCCAAAAGGTCGTTGACGGTGATGCCGAACTGTGCCGCCAGCTGCATCAGAGTCAGCACATCCGGAATGGACTCCCCCCGCTCCCATTTGGAAACGGCCTTGTCGGAATAATTCAGCTTTTCCGCCAGTGCCAGCTGGGTCAGACCTGCCCGCTTGCGATAGGCGGCGATATTGGCACCGATCTGATATTTCAGCTTCTCGTCGTCCATGTTTTCCCTCCCGGTCGTTGTCTTCCATAGCATATCACAAAAGGACGGGATTTGCAACCAAAAACCGCAGCCGAAGGCGGCTGCGGTCTATTCTTTCAGACGTACAACAGGCGCGCCCTCCGGGCTGTACCGAGCGGCGATGGCACTGCCGGCTTCGGTTTCCTCGAAGATGATCAGGTAGTCAAAGTCTGCAAGCTGCTCCTCCCGGAAATCCGCGTCCCGTTCCACGGTTACCTGATGAGAGGAAAGCAGGTATGCGGCCATATAGGGCAGCTCGTTGGCGTAATAGTTTTCATCGGTTGTCAGGATCAGATAGTTCCTGCCCTCCGGAATTTCGTACAGGGCAATGAGCCTGTCGAATTTGTGACGGTTGGAGCCGGTGTAGTCCTGACGCTGCAGCAGGGTCAGGTTGGGGTTCACCGCAAAAAGCACAAGCGTCAATGCGGCCAGGGGTACCAGTGCCAGAAGGGGCTTTCCGGGTGTATGCGTCAGATTCAGGCTTTGGAGCAGCCCAAGAAATACAATACCGGCGACAAACAGGAGAATCGTTCTGTGGTATCGGCTGTAGCTTGCCAGAATCAGGGACTCCTGCAGCGGCATGGAGATCAGATACATGACATAGGTGCCAAGCTGATAGAAACCATAGGAAAAAGAGGCAAGCACTATGGCCCGGCACAGAGGACGGGCGGACTCCCTGCCAAGCCGCCGCCAGAGAAGACAGACCAGAAAAGCAGCCGCCAGGAGCCAGAGAGCCCGGTTGCTGACAGAGAAGATTTTTCTTCCCATTTCCAGGGCAATTTCGAGAATGGAGCGGAGATCCTTATCATGAAATACATGGCTGTAGTTGGACAGGGACATGGCGTGCTTGCTGAGCATTCCTGCGGGGAACACCAGGCTCACATGCTTCTGCCACAGGAAGAAGGCAGCACCGGGAGCCCCAAGCAGAGCCAGCCAGGTCTTCCGGGAAAGGGGCTTCTTCCGGCAAAGATACCAGACATAGCCGTAGAGGATCCCCACAAAGAAAAAACCGCTGTTTTTGATGCTGACGAGAAATACCGCATGGGGAAGCAGAATCCAGGGCATCCGCCGAAGCTCCTGCCGATAGAAGATACATAGGGCAATGGCGTTCAGAGCGGTAATGGGAAGCAGACTGTCCACCATCAGTTCTGTCAGCCGGGAATTGCCGCAGAGCAGAAAGACACAGCATACGCTTACGGCAAGCTTCTGCCAGGTCCCTTTGGCAAAGACGAAAAGCCCGGTAAGCATCCCCAGCATCAGCGCCGCCTGGGCGAACATCAGCACCCACTCCGAGGTGATGCCCAGAGCCTGGGTAACGTAGAACAAAAAGCAGGCACTGCCTACCGGGTAGGAAGAGAAGAGCACATTTGCGTCGGTTCCCACCGGAAAACGACCCTGCTGGGTGATGATTTTGGCAACCAATGCCCAGTGGATGAAGCTGTCGTGGTGCTGCACCCGGCTGCCGGGAAACAGGTACAGAAAGAACAGACACCCGGCGACGAAGAAAACCGTACCGAAGGTCAGAATTCCGGCAACAGACTCCTTTTGCCGAAGAGAGCGAAGGAGCAGAACCAGACCGCCAAGCCAAAGAATCACCGCGGTTTCCTTCAGAAGATTCAGAATCCCCATCAGGAACAGCACACTTCCGATGGCACTGAACAGAACCCCGATGGCAAGCTCCGGCTTCACATTTTTTTTGAGAGACTGCAAATATCCCCAGCAGGACAGTGCCAGCAGAAGCAGACGGATCAGCAGCGCGATTGCCTTCATAGATTCACCTCAGGGAAAGATTATCACACATATCCCCAGTCTACCACAAAAAAGACGATTGTGCAACCAAATTTATAAGGCGTCCCGGCAGGCTCTGCGCAGGGCTTCCTCCCGCTTGTGATACAGCAGGCTGCTCATGTGGCGCAGGTAGGCAGGGCAGCCGTGAAGCCGGATGAATTCCTGAGCCGCCGGGAGCTTGGTCAGCCCCGTGACCAGCAGATTCATTTCCTGACGTGTGCCGAAGCTGTCCTCAGCGAACCGGATGGCATTGTCTAAGCCTCGGGAAACGGCACTGACCGCGTCTGCCCGGACGGCCACGTCCTGGGCAAACTGAGCCTTCAGACAGGGAAACAATTGTTCTCCGGTTTGCCGCTGCTCCCGGGCAATGCCGCCCATGGCCGCCAGACGGCCAAGCACCCATCGCTCCACCTGAGCGTCCGCCTTAGAAATCAGACCGTTTTCTTCCTTGACGGTCAGGGCCTTTTCCCCCGCGGCGAGGAAATCCGGAAGGGTCTGACTGGCTCCCCGGAACCGTTTCAGCATTTCATGCAGGCGCACCGTCCGGGCATCCAGGGTTTCATAAGTCCGCAGCCGTGCCGCCAGTCCCTCCAGCAGCAGATTGACCACGCTGACCCCCTCGTCAAAGCCGCCGGCGGCCGCCATGGCAGTCTTTTCCCGATACTGTGCCTCGGTCAGCACGCCATCCAGCAGGTCGGAAATGCCGTAGTCCGTGCCGTACTTCCGGTACAGCCGCCAGTAGGCGGCAAAATCCCGGGCGGTGTCCGGCTTTCGCAGATATTCGCCAATCAAATCCTCGGTTACGGGAAGACCGTGGGTCTCGTAGCTTTGCAGCAGCCGGGATAAGTCCTCCCAGCCCCGGGCGGTGACGAAGGACAGCTCCCCATCCTTCCGGGTCACGGTGTAGAACCGGTCGGGCTTCACCGTCAGGTAGGACAGAACCGCCCCGTGAAGCTGCCGCTGCCGGGCGTAGTCCAGCCAGACGGAAAGGTCGGCCTCCACGGTGAGCTGCCGTACCCGATCCAGGGTCACCACGTCAAATTCCCGGACGGATTTGTTATATTCCGGCGGATTCCCCGCAGCCACTACCACCCAACCGGCGGGCAGGCGATGGGTGCCGAAGGTTTTGTTCTGCAAAAACTGGAGCATGGTGGGAGCCAGGGTCTCCGACACGCAGTTGATCTCGTCCAGAAACAGAATGCCCTCCGCCGTTCCCGTCCGCTCCATGGCATCGTACACCGAGGCGATGATCTCGCTCATGGTGTACTCCGTCACCGTGACGGTTCTGCCGCCGTAGTGCTTCTCCACCAGCCGGGGCAGGCCGATGGCACTTTGCCGGGTGTGGTGGGACAGGGTGTAGGACACCAGATTGACGGCGCAGCTTTCCGCCGCCTGCTCCAAAACGGCGGTTTTGCCGATGCCCGGAGGCCCCATCAGCAGCAGAGGCCGCTGATGTACCGCCGGAAAAAGGTACTGGCCGTCTTCGCCCTTTTCCAGGTAGGATCGTACCGTGCGGATGATTTCTTCTTTCGCTTCCTGAATGTTCATAGTCGGCTCCTAGATTTGAAAACAGTTGGCCCATTTGGGCACCAGCTCCGGATGGCCGGAGCCTTTCAGCAGCACGAAGGCTGTCTCATAGTCCGGCGGCTGGGTGGGGTAGAATCCGTCTCCGTCGGTAAAGTAGAGCAGAGCCTTGAGATTTTTCAGCTGTCTGGTGCGGCGAAGGGTTTCCACATAGTCGAACACCGGGGTGAAATCCGTGCCGCCCCGACCCTGGATGACCACCTTTTTGGCGTAATCCAGCCAGTCCTCCCGGCTTTGAATCCGGGTCACGTCCTGAATGAGACAGTCGCACTGGAGAAAATACACGTTCATTTTCCGGAAAAAGTTCTCCTGGGCGGAGAGAATTTTCCAGGTCTCCGCCAGAAACCGGCTGACGGTTTCCTTGTCGCAGGAGCCGGAGGTGTCGATGGCGATGACCAGCTCCTCCAGCCGCCGAACCTCCTGGTACTCCAGCGGCTCTAAGAAGGGGGTTCCCAGTTCCAGCCCCAGCCGGTAGTAGGCATAGTCGAAGCTTTCCATATCCAGCTGCATTTCCTCCCGGAGGCCGGCGAAGCGTTCCAGATACCGCCGGTAATCGAACTGCCCGGCCTGGGCTTCCTCCGGGATTTCCTGCCCGGCACCAGGGGTGCGCCCCCGTTTGCCTGCCCCGGCTCTGGCTCCGGCGGCCGCCAGCAGAAGGGCTTCCCATTTCCGGCGGCCTTCTTCCCCTGGGGCTTCCTTCCAGACAATGTGGTCGTCGAAAGCATAAGCACTTCCGTCAAAGGCCGGGGCATTCTCCCGGAGATAGCCGTAGATTTGTTGGGCAGTGAGGCTTTGCTGACCCAGCTCCGGGAGAATGGGCGGCTTTTTTTCCAATCGGGGGAGGTTCAGACCGTCGACGATCCGCTCCACCGCCAGGTCACAGGCGGCATCCCAGAGAGGTTCCCCGGCGTGTTCGTCGAAGGGGTGAAGGTACAGGCAATGCAGCAGCATGTGCAGATATCCCCGAAAGAGCTTCTCCGGCTGGGCGGCGTAGAGCCGCAGCAGGTCTTCCGGACGGAAGCGGGCGTTGCCGCCCTCCAGGCAGAAGCCGGGCTTCTCGTCCGGTACCCAGGGAAGGGCTGCCAGTGCCCCGCCCAACTGGGGTAGCGCATCCAGAAGCTGCTGCCGGGTCAGCTCCAGCACCTGTGCGCACAGGCGGGTCTTCTCGCCGGCCGTCATAGGGAAAAGTCCCGATCCGAAAAGCCCGTCAGCTGAGCCTTCCGGCGCAGGAGCAGCACGAAGCCCTCGGTGGATTTTAGACTTATTGCCAGGCTCAGGCCGTCTTCCAGCAGACCTGGGGGGAACCAGTCCTGTGCCAGAAGCCGCTCCAGCTCCTCCAGCCGCCCCTCCCGCAGAAGCACCTCCATGGCAGGGCGCAGCCGCCGCTGAAGATAGCCTTCCAGGGCTTGCTTCTGGGTTTCCTTGGCCTGGCCGGAGAAGAAGCCTGCCAGTGCCAGCTCCAGCCGCACTTCCTCCCGGGGCGCGGACTGAAATTTCTGAAACAAAGCATCCATTTCCGACATGAAAAGCCTCCCCGCTATCGATTTTTCTCTATCATAGCACATATTTTACGGGCATACAACCGGGGAATCAGAAAAAATAAGGGGTGTTGCAGACTGCCGCAACACCCCTCATTTAGCACTATCTATGCCTTGTGTATGTAGGGGCGGCCATTGGCCGCCCGCGGGCGACGAATCGCCGCCCCTACAAATTCTTTCAAGATACATCCTCAGACTGCGTGACCCTTGCGCTTGATGACCTCCACCACGGAGTCCACCAGGTCATTGCAGAGCACCTTGTTCTCGGCCTCCACCATCACCCGGATGACCGGCTCGGTACCGGATTCCCGCACCAGGATCCGGCCGGTGTCCCCCAGAGTGGCGGTTACAGAGGCCACCGCCGCCTGGACATCGGGGTCGGACTGAGCCGCTGCCTTGTCGGCCACCCGCACGTTCTTGAGCACCTGGGGATAGAAGATGAAGCCCTCGCACAGCTGGCTCAGGGTCTTCTTTCTCGCCAGCATGACCTCCATGACCTTCAGGCTTGTGAGAATGCCGTCGCCGGTGGAGGCGTACTTGGAGAAGATGATGTGGCCGCTCTGCTCGCCGCCGATCCGGCAGCCGTTCTGAACCATGTACTCGTAGACGTACTTGTCGCCTACCTTGGTCTTGGCATAGTCGATGCCCAGCTCGTCAAAGGCCTTGTAAAGGCCGAAGTTGCTCATCACCGTGGTGACCACCGTGTTCATCAAGAGCTTGCCCCGCTCCTTCAGGTACTTGCCGTAGATGTAGAGAATGTGGTCGCCGGTGATGACCTCGCCCTTCTCGTCCACGCACAGGCAACGGTCAGCGTCGCCGTCGTAGGCAAAGCCTACGTCCAAGCCGTTGTCCACCACGAACTTCTGCAGA
>ERZ808242.317-NODE-317-length-36594-cov-7.368620_pt1 | contig 36594 bp, 37 predicted proteins | sample MGYA00521244_ERZ808242 | MGnify/ENA primary metagenome ERZ808242 (study PRJEB31516, sample SAMN03275573) | gut metagenome | biome: mammalia-associated habitat; material: feces | host: Papio cynocephalus | place: Kenya | collected 2012-07-27 ... | reverse complement strand
AAAAAATGGTAAAAATGAGTCCTTTCGCACCCTTGGAGAATTATTCAACACAGTCAGGGTGCCGCATCGCCTGTCCACTTGCCTGCCTCATCATGACATTGCGACAGCTGCAATCATCCACGAGCTTCGGATCCATTGCAAATGTTTATGTAAGGGGACGCAATCGGCCGTTCTACATCATGGCCGGGATAGGGTAGCTTGGTTATCCTAGGGGACTGTGGATCCCTTGACTCGGGTTCAAATCTCGGTCCCGGCCCCTTCTCATATCCTGCCTCCGTGCAGGTTACTTTCACAAGCCTTTCGAGGAGACATCATGGCATACGAGGGAAAGCTCAACAGAATCGACGACAACAGATGGGAGATCCCCATGGACGAATCCATCGGCATGCGGACCAACGCCGTCATCTACGCCGACGAAGCCATGATCTCCCATATACGCGCCGACAACGCCCCGCAGCAGGCCGCCAACGTCGCATGCCTCCCCGGGATCGTAGGAAGCTCGATGGCCATGCCTGATATCCACTGGGGCTACGGATTCCCTATAGGCGGAGTGGCCGCCGTCGATGCGTCGTCCGGATCCATATCCCCGGGAGGGATCGGCTTCGACATCAACTGCGGTGTCCGTCTGATAAAGACGGATCTCACTGTCGAGGACCTGGGAGACAGGAAGAACGCCCTCGTCGACGAGCTCTACAAGAACGTTCCCTCCGGACTCGGATCCAAAGGGCTCACGAAAGTCGGATACAAGGAGCTCGAGGACATCCTGTCCAACGGATCGGAATGGGCCGTCGAGAACGGATACGGATGGGAGGAGGACCTCGATGCCACCGAGGAGCACGGGCACATGCTCGATGCCGATCCGTCCAAGGTGAGCGACAAATCCCGCAAGAGAGGACTTCCCCAATTGGGATCCCTGGGATCCGGGAACCACTTCCTGGAGCTGGATGTCGTCGACCGCACCTTCGACGAGCAGACCGCCAAGGCCTTCGGGCTGAAGGAGGGGCAGATCACCGTCACGGTCCACTGCGGATCCCGCGGTTGCGGGCACCAGATAGCCACGGACTACCTTCAGGAGATGGAGCGCTACGTCAAGAAGAACTCCATCGGGCTCCCGGACAGGCAGCTGGCATGCGCCCCGCTCGACTCGAAGCTCGGCGAGGACTACTACCGCGCCATGTGCTGCGGCGCAAACTACGCATGGGCCAACAGGCAGATGATAACCCATTGGGTCAGGGAATCGTTCGAGAACATCCTCGGAGACTCCGCGGAATCGATGGGCATGAAGGTCGTCTACGACGTGGCGCACAACATCGCGAAGATGGAGAGGCACGACGTCGATCGGCACGCGGAGGACGTCCTCGTTCACAGGAAGGGCGCCACGCGCGCATTCGCTCCCGGCAGGCCCGAGATACCGATGAAGTACCGCGACCACGGGCAGCCCGTCATAATCCCCGGGGACATGAGCGTCGGAACCTATGTCCTCGCAGGACGCAGAGGCAGCATGGAGCAGACGTTCGGGTCGTCCTGCCACGGGGCCGGAAGGCAGATGTCCAGGAAAGCGGCCATAGACACGCTCACAGTCGACGGCGTGATGAGGGAGATGGCCGACAAGGGCGTCTATCTCAGGAACGGAACGGTCGAGGGAGTGCTAGAGGAGGCTCCGGAAGCCTACAAGGATGTGGACGAGGTGGTCCGCGTCGTATGCGATGCGGGATTGACCGAGAAGGTGGCCAAGCTCACCCCCATCGGCGTGATAAAGGGCTGATCGGAGTCCCAGAACCCTGCGGGACGCCTTGGAGACGGCGGGCACGTGCTCTTCCGGACACGAGATCAGGACCGCCCATCCGTAGGGGTCCCTCGACTGCAGCGCCCTGGCTATCGGCGAGTATCTGGCTAGCGAGCGGACCTTGCCGCGGTCGTCGACGATGGAGACGTCGGTCTTCCCGACGTTCATCTTCCCCTGGAGGTTGGATCTGGACGTGACCTCCGCGCAGACGTCCATCCATTCCAGGCCCGCTGCATCGGCTATCTCGGCCTCCAGCCTGGAATCGCCTCCCTTCCCGGTGTACCCGAGCAGGGTCTCCGCGATGGAATCGTCCATCTGCTCGCTGTAGATCGCGAACGCCTTCTTGTTCAGCATGCGCGACCTGGCTCTCCTCGCATCGAACGCTGCTCTTCCTCCGGACGCCATGAGCATCGATTCCAGATCGGAATCCCCCATCGTGTGGATCCCTGAGGCGTCGATCCCCGAAGCCTCAACAGCTTTGGAGATCATCCTCTGCGCCATGCGCGTGGTCTCATGGTAGTACACCGCCGTGTACATCAGGGAGCGGGATACCATCAGCCCCTCTGCCGCGGTGACCCCGCCGCGTTCCAGGACTATCCTGTCGTTGACCACGGACATCGTCTTGATGAGCCGGTCGCAGTCTATCCTCCCGTGGCAGACCCCCGTGTGCAGGGAATCCCTCATCAGGTAGTCCATCTGATCGGCATCGACAGGGCCGTGGATGATCTGATGGGCGTAGTCCTTCGATGGGAAGTAGCCGTGCCCGTCCCAATAGCGGTCCATCATCTCGGAACCGGTCGATTCGGGATATGCTATGAGATCGCAGACGTCCTCCGGCGAGATGCCTTCGGCCGAGATGACCTCGGCCATCGTGTCCATGCCTCCGAACAGATCGGAATCCTCTTCGCGGAAATACGGGACCTTTCCGAACACCAGGGCGCGCGCCATATCCATATGGCCCATCCCCGTGGCGTCCTCCATGGCTCCTTCCAGTGCATGGGAGTAGGGCGGATGGCATACATCGTGCAGCAGAGCCGCCATGCGGACGGTGCGGGAATCCTCATCGTCAAGGCCTATGGCCTCCGCCATGCGGCCCGCCAGACAGTACGTTCCAAGGCAGTGCTCGAATCTCGTATGGTTGGCTCCGGGGAACACGATGCAGCCCATGCCGAGCTGCTTGACCCTCCTGAGCCTCTGCATCTCCGGGCGATCCAGGATCTCGAGGTACATCCCGTCTATGCCGACGGCCCCGTGCACCGGATCCTGGATCACCTTCGATGCCAAATCACTCACCCGTCTTCCAAAGCCTGTCGCCCACGAAGTGGATGGTCTTCACGGCCTTCCCGGGCTGTTTGGCGCACAGATCCGCGCCCGAGCGGAGCGATACACCGACTGCGAGCGGCGCCCCGTTCCTGGCATCCCTTATCCAGACGAGGTCCCCCTCGGCTATGTCCTGGTCCGCCTCGGTTATGCCCGGCCCCATGACGTCCGCACCGTTCGTCACGAACGGAACGGCCCCCATGTCGACGGTCACGAAGCGCTTCTGGGGGCGGTACTTCAGGATCCCCCTTATCGTCAGGAACGGCTTCCCGTCCTTGACCAGCGCGAGGATGTCGCCTTTTACGAAGACCAGGTCGTAGTCGGTGCTCTCGGCCATGTCGACGCCGTCGGCAGGCGTGAACACCGGAACGCCGGACACCTCCTCGATCTGCTGCGCGAGGGCCTTCACGTCCTTGTCTCTCATCCTCTTCCTCTTGCGGATCATTATGTCTGCCATATCGCATCCTCGATAGTCCAACGCCGATATAGGCTTGATGTCGGTTATGAATTATATACGGGACCAGAATCAGTATCCGATGACCCCCAAAGCTGTGAAGGATATGTTGGTCGGAGCCCTTGTGGGCATCGTTTCCATGCTGCCCGGCGCGAGCGGAGCGACCATAGCGGTCATATTCGGAATCTACGAGAGACTGGTATCGGACCTGGCCGACATCCGTCGCAAGCTCCTCAGGGATCTGAGGTTCGTGATACCGCTCGGGATCGGAATAGTGCTCGGCCTTTTCGTCTGCGCGTTCGGCCTCGATGCGCTTATGGAGAGATGGGAGGTACCGATGATGTTCTTCTTCGCCGCCCTCATCCTCGCCCAGATCCCCGACGTGAAGGCTCTTGGGGACGACGGAACGAGATTCACGGCTTGGAACGCCGTGGCGTTCATCGGCGGATTCGCGGTCATGGCGATCATGCTGGCATTCAGCCTCTCCGGCGGCAGCGTGGAGAAATCGGTGGACGGATTCGCGGTCTGGTTCCTCGTCGGACTCATCCTCGCCGCATCCAAGATGGCTCCCGGGATCAGCGGATCGACGATCCTCCTCGCGCTCGGCCTGTTCACTCCGTTCATGAACGCGATGACCGACTTCGAGATGTCCGCGCTCATCCCCGGTGGATTGGGTCTCCTCGTAGGCGTCCTCCTGTTCGCGAAGATCCTAGACAACCTCATAAGGAACAGGAGGAAGTCGACATACATGGCCATCCTCGGACTGACAGCGGGATCCGTAGTCACCGTAGCGATAGAAGCCTGCACCAAGCTGGACGGCGGAACGATGATCGCGCAGAGCGCGGCCATGATCGTCGTCGGACTGGTCCTCGGAGTGTTCCTGAGCAGGATCTCCAGGCAGTATGCCGCTGAGACCATAGCTTCGGAACCCGAAGAGTGAACCGGGGCGGCCGGTGCAGACAGGATGGATGGATGGTAGCAAAAAGCGACCGACCGCCCTATAAGACGGGCATTTGGGAGCGCTCGTCTTCAGATTCATCATTCCAGGGACGGTATTTAAAGAAAAGAACAGGGGGTCGCCGAAAAGGGTTGTTTCCCTCCGGACGTCTGGCTAACGTCCGGAGAGCTCCGAAAGCTCAGAGCTTGACCTTGTGACGGACCTTGACGGCGATGCCTCTTCTGAGCTCCGTCATCTCGCGGCCGCACATCTCCGCGACCCCTACTCCGCGCACCTGTCCGTTGCACACGAATATGGCCTCGTCCCCGATGCGGATGGACGGATCGGCTGCCACGACTCCGACGGCGAACAGGTTGCCCTTGATCTCGAAGTCCTGGATCTCGACCGTGTTGCGGCCTAGGCCCGCGACGATCTCAGCTCCCTCCAGGGTCAGCGAGACCATACCCCTCTCCGGAGTCATCATCCCGAGCTGGACCTTCCTTCCGTCCTTCTCCCTTATGATCTTCCAATACGGGAACTTGCCGATGGCGTAGGTGTCCTGATCCATTATGGCGTCGCGGACCTCGTCGCCGAACTGGAACGACAGGACGCTGCGGACATAGTCGTTCCTCTCCTGCAGATATCCCACAGGCTCCATGCCCTTGGCGGCTGCCCTCAGGGCCTTGTCGAGATTCTCCAAGGATTTCGGAGATGTGGGATCCCCGACCACGGTGCACTCCATCTCGGCGAGGCCCTCTACGAGCTCGTAGTCCTCCCCCAGGTGGCAGATGATCTTGTCGTAGCCCTGTGCGATTATCCCCGACACCATCTCGCGGATGAAGCGCTTCTCCTCGCATTTCCATTCGCCCGTGACGGGGATGTCGTAGGCGTTGGCGGGGTAGAACATGTCGATCTCCCTCGGAACTACTCCGAGAGGGGACGTGACGATCACCTCGTGGACCAGCGTGTCGTGCTGGGCCGTGTGAATGGCCGATGCGAAGGCCCTGTGCGATTTGGATATGTGATAGGGCTTCTTGGCCGAGCACGGCAGGAGGACGAGTATCCTCTTGCATTCCGGCTTATGGTATCCGGCCATGGCCTCCCTGTACCTGACGACGTCGGGACGTCTGAGGGACTGGGTCGTGTTGCAGCAGAACCTGCATCCGACCGTCGAACACGTCTCCTCCGCGTACGCATAGCCGAGCCTGTCGTACAGTCTGAGCAGAGCGACTCCGGAGGGCGTGGACGGAGCCCTCTGGTCCGCCAGCTCCCTGAGCCTGTCTGCACGAATGAAATCGGCCACCAGATCCATCTCGGCGCGGATGGATGCCGCATTGGCCTCCGAGGAGTCGGAACCGACATCCATCTCGGCCTCCGGGACCAGACGTATGCCCATGAGCCCGGCCGACCTGCAGAGCGAATCGTCCAGGATGTCGACGCCCATGTATGCGAGAAGAGCCGCGAACGCAGGCTCGCCGATTCCGAGCATTCCGATCAGGCGGCCGAACCCCGCGGCCTCCCTGAGACGGATGACCGTGTCGACGATGCGGCGGGCGTCGTGCCTGAGCTCGAACGCGTTCGGAACGATGACGACCTCGACGGAATCGTCGAAGGAAAGGTTCTCCGGAAGAGGCAGCCTGACGACCTCCACTGCTCCCGATTCCTCGGGCTCGGCCACGATTCCGGACGAGGCGGTGGTCAGCAGGCCCTTCTCCAGGGGTATCTCCTCTCCGAGGATCCTCAGGATCCTTCCGGACCCGCGGACCTCTATGCCGGTCATAGGATCGCCGCCCGTCGTCGACAGGATCGCAGGCGTGACGAGCTTCGGACCGTTCTTCTCCCTCGCGTATTCGCATACCCTCCCCCTCTGGGATCTGGCAACGACATCCAACATGAGACGGCCGACGGATGCGACCGATATCAATCTTCGCATCGTTCGTGGACGACCGATTCGACATCTCAGCAATCGGCCATCCGCCCCTTCCAACACGCTTAATATCCCGACCGACCATTGCGAACGCATGGACCTATACGACAAGGACGTTGTATCCATCAGGGACTTCACCAAGGCCCAGATCGAGGAGATCCTGGACCTGTCGGAGAAGATGGTCCCGTACGCTCTGGGCGAGAAGACCGAGCGCGTGCTGGACGGAAAGATTCTCGGCAACCTCTTCTTCGAACCCTCTACCCGCACCAAGCTGTCCTTCGAGAGCGCGGCGCTCAGGCTCGGATGCGATGTGATAGACGTCTCAGAGATGTCCATGACGTCGATCTCCAAAGGAGAGACCCTGGCCGACACCATCAAGATGGTCGACGCCTACTGCGACCTCATAGTTCTCCGCCACCCCTACGAGGGCGCGGCGAGGCTGGCCGCCAAATTCTCTATCAATCCCGTCATCAACGCCGGAGACGGAGCCGGATCCCACCCCACCCAGACGCTGCTCGACCTCTTCACCATGAGGGAAGCGAAAGGCACCCTGGAAGGACTGAACGTCGTGCTGGTCGGAGACCTGAAGTACGGAAGGACCGTCCATTCCCTGGCCGACGCCCTCACCATGTTCGGAGCCAAGCTCACGCTCGTGGCCCCGGATTCCCTCCAGATGCCAGAGGACACCATCAGCCATCTCAAGGAGAGGGGATGCAACCCCGCCAAGACCGACAGGCTCGAGGACGCCATATCGCAGGCGGACGTCCTGTACGTCACGAGGATCCAGAGGGAGAGGTTCCCCGATCCCGCCGAATACGCCAAGGTCGCAGGCACATACAGGATCGACAACGCCATCCTGAGGGAGGCCAAGAGCGACATGATCGTCATGCACCCCCTCCCGAGGGTCGGCGAAATCGCCCCCGAGGTCGACGACACGACGCATGCCAGGTATTTCAGACAGGCTTTCAACGGAGTTCCGGTCAGGATGGCGCTCCTCTGCGCGATTCTCGGAGGCAAGATAGAATGAGCGAGATTCCCATCAAGGAGGTCAAGCTGCCTCCCATAAGGAACGGAACGGTCATCGACCACATCGCCTGCGGGCAGGCCCTCAACGTCATGAAGATCCTGAAGGTCAACGAGAGCAACATCGACTCCTCCATCAGCATCGGGATGCACGTCATCTCCAACAAGGAGGAGAAGTGGAAGGACATCATCAAGATCGAGGACAGGGAGCTGGACTCGAAGACGGTCGACAAGATCGCCCTCATAGCCCCCGACGCCACCATCGCGATCATCCGCGACTACTACGTGGCCGAGAAGTTCCAGGTCCGCCTGGAGGACCATGTCGTGGGCCTCGCCAAATGCAGCAACCCCAACTGCATCACCAACAAGGGAGAGCCTGTAGCTCCGGAGTTCACCGTGATCGGAAGGCACCCGCCCCAGCTCAGATGCTGCTACTGCGACAGGCTGCTGACCAACATCTCCGACAACCTGCTGTGATCGAATGAGGATCATCCTGGTGGCAGGCATGCCGGGCTCCGGCAAGGAGGAGCTCCTCAATGTGGCGCGCGGCATGGGCCTGCCTTTCCTCAGGATGGGCGATCTGGTCCGCGAGGCCCATGCGGCCCGCGGGGCGGAGGCCGACGGGATGACCGTCGGCCAGTTCGCATCCTCCGAAAGGGAGACGCATGGGAAGGACATCTGGGCCCGCCGTGCGATCGAGCGCATGTCCGGAGAGGTGTTCCTGGTCGACGGATGCAGGAGCGGCGACGAGGTCGCATCCTACCGCATGCACGGAGAGGACGTGGTCGTTCTAGGGATCTATGCATCCCCCGGCGACAGATACTTGCGTCTGGTCGAACGTGCAAGAGAGGATGCTCCCCAGAGCATGGAAGAATTCCATGCCAGAGATGCCCGCGAGATAGGCTGGGGGCTGGCCGAGGTCCTGGCGCTCGCCGACAGGATGGTTCTCAACGATTCCAGCCTGGAGGAGTTCCGCATCAGGGCGGCCGAAGCGCTGGGGGACCTCCTTTGAAGTTCACTACCGCCCGCCTGTGCGGCGGGAAGGCTCTCATGGCCATCTCCGCCGACGAGATGCAGATTGACATCGGCGATGCCGCCGAACGCCTCCGGTCGCAGGGCCTGGAGGTCTCGACAGAAGACGAGATGATGTGCGTGTTCCAATGGAACGGGATGGAGACGACGCTCTACCGTCAGGGGAAGATCATGTTCTTCCCTCTCGAGGACAAACAGCTATGCGTGAAGTACGCCTCCGAGATACTCGAATCCCTGCGCACCGAATAAGCTTTTAATCATACTCGATACGGGGACCCCATGGAGCATACTTATCTGATGGCCATGGCCCTGATTCTTTCAGCCGCCTTGTCCATAGAGGCATACAAGCTCCAATGCCTGACGAAGGGCGGCGCTGTCGCATCGTTCCTCGTCGGCGGCTTCGTGGGAGTGTTCTCTTCGATCAATGCCTTCTTCCTGCTGACCGTCTTCACGATCGCCGGATTCGCCGCGACGCTGAAAGACTTCGACAAGAAGGCGCAGGAAGGCGTCCAGGAAGGCAAGCACGGGGAGAGGACATGGAAGAACGTCCTGGGCGTCGGACTGCCGCCATGCATCGCAGTAGCGATGGATTACCTCGGCCTGCTGTCTCCCGATCAGTTCGCAATCATGTTCATCTCCACCATAACCGTGGCCGGGGCGGACACCATTGCCAGCGAGATCGGCGTCAAGGACCAGAAGGTGTACATGATCACCGACTTCAAGAGGGTGGAGCCCGGCGTCAACGGAGGGATCTCCGTACTGGGAACGTCCGTGTCGACCGTAGCCGCTTTGCTGATAGCGCTGCTCGGATGGGGCGTCATCACCGAATCCCTCGACATCCTCCTGCTGATCCCGTTCATCGCCGGAGTCGCCGGCAATCTCCTCGACAGCGTGTTCGGAGCGGTGCTCGAGAACCCGGGATACATCTCGAAATACACCAATAACTGCTCTACCGCACTCATCGGAGCCTTCATCGGACTCGGGATCTACGCGCTGATCTGACCTTGACGCGTCTTCGACACCAAGCCGAAATCATTTCCAAATCCCTTTTGACCGTTCTCGATTCATGTTCAGAGACGGGTTCTAAACAGACCTCTATAACCGACCTTCATCGGAATGGCATTCTGAGATTCCTACTCGAACGTGTCGAACTACGGATGGATCGCCAGGGAGCCATGAATGACATCGCGATCCAACTTGTCCGTCGCCGCAAGAAGAAGGCCCGATTCTGTATCCGTAGCTACTATCATGTTGCGATTCGAATAAAACGGGTGTGGATTTGGATCATAGCGATTGCAGTCTCATCGAATAGATATACCGATAACTCCATCGGTACCCCATGGTCGGCATCGTTGATGACTTCGAATCCTCAATGCTCGAGGAAATCTCCATGGGGGAGACTAACAGATTGGAGTTCAAAGGAGATCTTCCCAAGGAGCGTATGAAGTTCATCAAAACCGTCGTCGCCTTCAGCAATGGATCCGGAGGAAGGATCCTCTTCGGAGTCAGGGACGATCATGAGATCGTCGGAATTCCCGACGACTCCCTCTACAGAATCAAGGATGCCATCACCGATTCCATCTACAAGTCTTGCCACCCAGTGATCGTTCCCGAGATATACACTGTGACTCTGAAAGATAGGAACGTCCTCGTCGTAGACGTTCAAGCTGGTGACGAGTGCCCATATTTCATCAAATCCGAAGGACTCGATAGAGGAGTTTACATGCGTATAAGCGGCACGAGCGTTCCTGCCGATTCCACTACTATCAAAATCCTGCAGATGCGCGGGAAAAAGCTCGCATTCGATGTCATGGAGTGTCCATCCGTCTCTGTCGAAGAGCAGGAACTCGATATCCTGTGCAGACGTCTGTCTTCCTATCGTCTGCCGTTGACTCCTGAGAAGCTGGAGAACTTCGACGTCATCAAGAAGAGAGGGAGGAGTTACGTCGCAACCAATGCCTATGCTCTGCTTACCAGCAATCCGTTCCTCCATGCCAGGATCCAGTGCGCACGCTTCCGCGGGAACAACGACCTCATCTTCATCGACAGCACGGACCTGGAAGGCGATGTCGTATCTCAGATCGAAGGGGCGATGGCGTTCGTCCTCAAGCATCTCAACATGGGTTCCAGGATACAGGGTCTGATCAGGGAGGATTTCTATGAAATCCCGGAAGTGGCCGTGAGAGAGGCTATTGTCAACGCCGTGGTGCACCGCGAGTACATGATGGATGACAGCTCCATATTCGTGAAGGTCTTCGACGACCGCGTCGAGATCGAGTCCCCGGGTCTGCCGTTGGGATTGGACGTCCATGATGTGATGTCTGGCCGTTCCAAGATACGGAACCAGGCTCTGGCCTCCGTATTCAAGGCCATGGGCCTCATCGAGAGATACGGCGGCGGAGTGCGCAGGATGGTGGATGCATGCGTGTCTGCAGGCCTGCCCGCCCCCGAATTCATCGAGGACAGGGACTATCTCATAGTGAGGTTCACCCGGCCCGTCGGATCGCAATCCGCGGAAGGTTCCGATGACAGGGATCTCATCTTGACGATGATCAGAAAGGATCCGCGGATCCGCCAGAAGGATATCGCAGAGTCCACCGGCATGTCCCTTTCGAAAGTCAAGAGAATAGTCGCCGATCTCCGCGATTGCGGCAAGATATCCAGAGAAGGCAATAATAGGAACGGAAAGTGGGTCGTCAGGGATCAAATGGTGTCAACGGTCCGAATTGGTGTCATAGTTGACACCGATCTGACACCAATCCGAGAATCCATACGATCTGATGCTGGCTGGTCGTTCATATCGACAGGTTGAGTCTGCCATTGCGGAACAGGCACATGTCGATCGGATTCTCCTCCTTCCTGAACCCGAATGCCATCGAGATAGATTGTATCCGCAGTGAAATCCAACGCCGGAGAATCCGGATCGACATCAGAGAAAGTACGGAGGACCCTCTGGTCAACGGACTATATGTTTAGTGCATGAGCGAAAATGGCGGAAATACTAACGTTTACGAAGTTCCTAATGGGAATTCTCGAAGCCTCTTGTTATAACAACTTCTTGGTATACTGATTTATAAACAAACACGAAAAAAGGCGGATTTCTTTAAATATAGCAGGGTTAAAATACTATAACAACATATCTTGTTATATGGTGGAGCCGTATATAACCGAAAGGGGCGGCAAGCAGTACATGTACAGGGCGACATCTCGCTATTCTCCGGAAAAGAAGGGGCCCGTTGCGGAAACGGAGTATATGGGGGTCGTCGTGGACGGGAAGCTCAAACCCAAACGCGGGTACTACTACAACGAGGAGACGAAGGAGTTCGGCAGGATAGAAGATTCGGTGACCGAGGCTTCCAAGCCTCGGTCCGGCTCCCGCGATGTGACGATCAGGACCAGGATATTCGGCGATGGGTACCTCCTGATGGCGATACAGAAGAGGCTGCGCATCAGGGACGATCTGCGTACATCCTTCGGCCCCGAATTGGGAGATATGGTGCTGGCCACCGCAATGGCCTACACCATCTCGCCGTCGGCTCTGATGCATATGGAGGACATCATCGACAGAAGATGCATCAAGGAGATGCTGGGCCTTCCGGAGGACCTCGATTTCTCCTCGCCCCGGATGTCCGAACTCACTCGGACGATAGGCGGCATGGACGGGGAGATGGAGGAATTCTTCGCCAAACGGCTGGAGGCGGAGGATGGAATGCTCGTATACGACCTCACATCCGAATCCACGTATTCCGTGCGCAATCCTCAGGCGGAATGGGGAAGGAACAAGGACCACATACCTGCCAAGCAGATCAACGTGGGGCTGGTCACGAACAGATGCGGTATGCCGCTGATGTTCCGCATATTCCCAGGATCGACCGCGGATGTGGCCACGCTCAAGCGTCTGGTGGATGATATCAGGCGGCTGAAGGACGGCGGCGACGCTACCATCGTCATGGACCGCGGATTCATCACGGTCAGGAGCATGTACTTCCTTCTGAAGCGCGGAGTGGATTTCATCGCTCCGATGACCATGAACGAGAGCTCCGTGGTCAAGAGCATCGTCACGGATCTGATCTCGCACATCGGCGATGTGAAACACAAGCTGATCCACTCCGGAGCATCCTACACCATGGCGAGGTCCCATCTCGGCGTCCGCAGATGCAGAGGGGCCAACATGAGCGGCAGGGCCACGGTCTGGGAGGATCCGGACGGATATGAACTCGTCCTCGAAGAGGACGAGTCGTATCAATCGTGCGAGTACTATCTAGACGTCTTCGCTTTCCACGATGCGAGATCCGCAGCCGAGGAGATCAACGGGATGGATCTGGCTCTAGAGGGGATAATGAAGGATCTCGAGGGAACGAGACCGACCGATCCGGCCAAGAGCTTCCAGAGGGCGGCCGGCATCTATTCCAGGATGCTGGATTGGAGGATGGACGATGACGGCATGCATCTGAGCATAAAGCAGAACGCCCACACGTTCGCCGCCAACCGCAAGGGCGTCTTCATGATGGCCGCTCCGGCCGATGAGCGCAGGACTGCCGCAGCGGTGCTGGATTCCTATGCCGTCAGGGACGTCATAGAGGACGTCTTCATGGAGGACAAGGTGGAAGGAGACGGAAGGACGCCCAGATCCGGAGACAGGGACGTCATCGAAGGGAGGACCCTGATCAGGATGGTGTCCATGATGATGAAGGTCGAGATGCTGAGGCGCATCGCCGAAGTCGCCGATGACAGGAGGATCAAGCCTTCGGACAAGCCCAGGAACATCGGCAGACGGACTCCTGAAGGAATCCTGGCGTCTCTCAGCAACATCGAGAGGGTCGAAGGGAGCGGATGGAGCCATCTGACCGAGATTACCAGGGACAACCGCTTGGTGTTCAGCATGTTCGACGTCGGTCCGACCAAGGGGCTCATCGATTTCTGAGGTCCGAGGGGCCCGATCGGGCCCCTTCGATATAACAAGACATTTCGAGAATTCCAATTCCTAAATCGACTTAACCGAAATCATTAAATAGTTTGCAGATATCCCATGTTTCGGTATGACGGCCAAAGCGGCGGGGAAACACCCGGTCCCTTCCCGAACCCGGAAGTGAAGTCCGCCCGCGTATCTGTCTGTACTGTACTGCGCAAGCGTACGGGAACTCAGACACGCTGTCAGCCACTTTCCCAGGCTCTGCCTGGGATTTTACCATTCACTTCGTTCAGCCTTGCTCTTCTCGGAATCCGTAGTTCCATTCGAGCCACATCCGATCTCTGGACCTGCGATATGCGGAATTCGGCATTGTCGATGCCTGATTCCCACGCAATGCCCTCCAGAAGGCTCGTGAATCGACGTATGCGTTCAACCCTTGCTTGTGCACGTTCCGAAGACATGATGCCTCCAACGGCCTGTCAACGGCACGCAACGGAACAGCGGTCCCTGAAGACTGAGAACGTTCCCCGCGGGGAAGCCGGAAAATGAAGAGAGAAAGGACGGGACGCGCCCGTCCTGGAATGGACAGGGCCGCAGCCCCGTCCGGTTTCAGAGGTTCGTCAGCTTTATGAGCCTCTCCCAGCGCTTGTCGACCTCGTTCTGGTAGGCCTCGACGACGGGCTCCCACTTCTCCTGCATGAGGTGCTTGAACCTGCCCTGGGCGGACAGCCACTCGGTGATCGGCTTCTTCTCCGCCTTTCCGTCGGCGATCCTCGCGCTCTCGGCCGTGAGGGAGTACTTTCCGTCGACGACCTCGAAGAGGGGCCAGACGCAGGTCTCGACGGCCAGCTTGGCCATCTCGATCGTCCTGTCGGACGGGAACCTCCATCCGCGGGGGCAGGGAGAGATCGCGTTGATGAACGCGGGGCCGTTGGCCTCGAATCCCTTGGAGGCCTTGGTCACGGTGTCCCTCCAGTTGTGGGGGGATACCTGGGCGACATAGGGGATCTCGTGGGCCACCATGATGGCCGTCATATCCTTGGAGAACTCCTTCTTGCCGGGCTGGACGGTTCCCGCCCAGGAGGTGGTGGTGGACGCGCCCAGGGTGGTCGCGGAGGACCTCTGGATTCCGGTGTTCATGTAGGCCTCGTTGTTCAGGCACACGTACATCATGTGGTGTCCCCTCTCCATGGCTCCGGACAGGGCCTGGAGTCCGATGTCGTATGTGGCTCCGTCTCCGGCGAAGTTGACGAACTTGATCTCCTCGTTGATCTTGCCCTTCTTCTTCAGAGCCTTGTAGGCGGTCTCGAGACCGGCGCAGGTGGCGGCTCCGTTGCCGAAGGCGGTGTGGATGTAGGGCGTGTTCCAGGACGTGTAGGGGAACACGGTGGTGGAGACCTCTATGCATCCGGTGGACAGGGAGACGGCGACCTCATCGGACGTCCCCATGAGGATCTGCTTCGCGATGACGGACTCCGCGCATCCGGCGCACAGCCTGTGACCGCTGGCGAGCCTCACGGGAAGCTTGTTCAGCTCCTTGAGCGAGAGGGAGGTCAAACCTTCACCCCCAGATAGGTGAGGCGCTGGGCTTCGCCGGATGCGACCGCCTCCATCATCTTCTTGAATCCGGCGACCGTGGCGTCGGCTCCTCCCAGTCCGTAGATCACGTTGTACATCTTGGGCATCTCCGTGTTGATAGTGGCGGCGGTGACGACCTCGGGGAACATCGGGCCGTATGCTCCGACGCTGAGGTGCTTGTCGAAGACCGCGACGGCCTTCTTGCCCTTGAGGACCTTGGCGAGGGCCTCCTCGGGCCACGGCCTGTAGACGTGGGGCATGCAGCATCCCGCCTTGATCCCCATATCCCTGAGCTCGTCGACGGTCTCCTTCATGGTTCCGTAGGACGAGCCGAGGATGACAGCGACGTACTCCGCGTCGTCGCACCTGTACTCGTCGACGAGGTGGTACTCCCTTCCGGTCAGCTCGGCGAACTCCTTGAAGACGTCCTCCGCGACCTCCAGGGCCTTCTTCATCGCGACCTCCAGCTGCACCTTGTGGGGGTAGTAGAAGTCGGGACCGTCCATGTTGCCGTGGGAGACGGGGTGCTTGGTGTCGAGCAGAGGGTACAGGGGCTCGAACTCTCCGACGAAGGCCTTCACGTCGGAGGTGTCGATCATGGTCATCCTCTCGATGGCGTGGGTGAGTATGAATCCGTCCAGGTTGACGATGCAGGGCAGCTGCACATCGCGGTGCTCCGCTATGCGGGGTGCGATGATCGAGTTGTCGTACGCCTGCTGGACGTTCTCGGAGAACAGCTGGATCCATCCGGTGTCGCGGGCGGACATGGCGTCTCCGTGGTCGTTGTTGATGTTGATGGGTCCGCTGATGGCCCTGTTGGCTACAGCCATTATGAGGGGGACGCGCATCGCGGATGCGATGGGGAGCATCTCCCACATGTAGGCCAGACCCTGGGATGCGGTGGCCGTGAAGGTCCTGGCTCCGGCGGAGGACGAGGACGTGCACAGAGTGAGCGCGGAGTGCTCGGACTCCACGCAGACGAACTCCGTCGAGACCTCTCCGTTGGCCACGTACTCGGCGAACTTCTCGACGATGATGGTCTGGGGCGTGATGGGGTACGCCGCGCACACGTCGGGGTCGATCTGCTTCCACGCGAGTGCGACCGCGTTGTCTCCGTTTATACCGATGTCGTGTCCCATTTTCACTCCTCCTTCATCGTGATCGCGTTCTTGGGGCAGACTCTGGCGCAGATGCCGCAGCCCTTGCAGTGGCTCATCTTGATGCCGGACATCTTGTCGTCCCTGAACACTATGCTGTTGTCGGGGCAGTAGATCCAGCACGTGTAGCAGTCGATGCACTTGTCCTGGTCGACCACGGGCACGTAGCTTCTCCAGTCCCCGGTAGCGAAGTTCTCCGAGGATCCGGGCTTGATTATCCTGCCGCCTATGACGAGATCCTTGATGTTTGCCATTGCCATGTCACTGCACCTCGTTGTATCCTCTCTTGAGAGCCGAGAGGTTCTTGACGATGATCTTGTCGGCCAGCTTCCCTGTGAACTTGGTGGTGATCTGGTCCTCGAGCATGTCGTAGGGAATTATGGGGCTCGCCTTGATGAGGGCGCCCAGCATGACCGTGTTGACCATGGGCTTGCCGATCTCGTCGATCGCTATCCTGTTCGCATCGAGGGTGCGGCAGACCGCATCGGTCCCCAGCGCATCCTGGAGCTCGGATGGCGATCCGGAATAGTTGGCGACGATGACGGAGTCCTTCTTCAGACCGCGGGTCACATCGACCTTCCCGACAAGCGTCCCGTCCATGATGACGACGATGTCGGGCTCGTACACCTGGCTGTGGACCCTTATGGGCTGGTCGGAGATCCTCGTGAATCCCCTGATGGGCGCGCCCATCCTCTCAGGTCCGAATTCGGGGAACGCCTTGACGTACTTGCCTGCGGCAATGGCGGTCTCGGCCAGGATCTCGTTCGCCGTGACGAGTCCCTGTCCTCCTCTTCCGTGCCAACATAGTTCCATGTGCATTGGTACCACGAGTCTCCGTATAGGAATGATGTTTTAAAGCCTTCGTAATAAGCGCGGTCCGAATTAAGGAATGGAGAATATTTGAGATGATTTTTTGATTGAAATCGTAGTAATTCTACGTATATCGTAGAAATTCCTACGTATTACGCAGACTTGCGATCCCTGATGGACCGAATGACCCGGCATCAGAGCATTCCGACGGCTCGCGCAGAGGCCGGTCCGCCGTCTAAAAGGAACCTATTGCGAAACGGAGCGTCATATCATGCAAAGCATTTAAAACGTCAAACACTACCGAGAGACAGTTGGCACAAGTTGCCGAATCAAACCGCTTGCAGGACACGGGGAATTCCCAATGGACAGAAAAATTGTGGATGTAAACGAACTGCACGTCGAAGATGTACCGATAGTGGGAGGTAAGGGAGCCAACCTGGGCGAACTCACCAACGCAGGATTCCCCGTCCCGGAGGCGTTCGTCCTCACCACGGAGTCCTACGACTACTTCGTCACCAGCGGCAAGCTGATGCCCAAGATCGAGAAGAAGCTAGAGAGCATCGACAGGAGCTCGGACGACAGCCTCGCCCAGGCCTCGGCCGAGATCAGGGAGATCTTCGAGAAGTGCGCCATCCCCGAGGACCTGAAGAAGGAGATCTCCTCCAGGTACAGGCTCCTCGTCCCCAAGGGGAAGGTCGGCTTCGTCGCCGTCAGGTCCAGCGCCACCGCCGAGGACCTGCCCGACGCCAGCTTCGCCGGACAGCAGGAGACCTACCTCAACGTCAAGGACGAGGAGGACCTCTTCGACAAGATCAGGAAATGCTGGTCATCCCTCTTCACAGCCAGGGCCATCGCGTACCGCGAGAAGCAGGGCTACTCCCACAGCGACGTAAAACTCGCCGTCGTCGTGCAGAGGATGGTCAACTCCGAGTTCTCCGGAATCATGTTCACCGTCGACCCCAACAGCGGGGCCAAGCAGATCGTCATCGAGGGCGGCTACGGCCTCGGAGAGGCGATCGTCGGAGGAGAGGTCACCCCCGACACCTACGTCGTCGACAAGCAGAAGATGGAGATCATCAAGAAGAGGATCTCCACGCAGACATGGAAGTACATCCGCGGAAAGAACGGAGGCGTCGAGAAGGAGGACATCCCGAAGAACCTCGTGAAGGCGCAGAAGATCCCCGACTCCCGCGTCCAGGAGATCGCCGAGATCGGAAGGCAGATCGAGATCCACTACGAGAAGCCCATGGACATGGAGTGGTGCATCGAGGACGACAAGGTCTACATCGTCCAGGCCAGGCCCATCACCGCCACCGGGAACTCCGCCACCAACGAATCTGTCGGATCCTCGGCCTCCAGCGAGGACATCCTCGCCAGCGGTCTCGGAGCCAGCCCCGGGCTGGCCACCGGCAGGGTCGTCATCTACGACATCAATATGAGCCTCGACACGATCAAGGAGGGCGACATCCTCGTCACCAAGATGACCATGCCCGACATGGTCCCCGCCATGAGCAGGGCCGCCGGGATCGTCACCGACGAGGGAGGCATGACCTGCCACGCCGCCATCATCTCCAGGGAGCTCGGAACCCCCTGCGTCGTAGGAACCGGGAACTCCACCGAGATCCTGAAGGACGGCATGGAGGTCACCGTCGACGGAACCACCGGAACCGTCTACAAGGGCGCCCTCAAGAAGTCCGAAGAGGCCCGCGACGAATCCGCCGGATCGGCCTGCGGCGTCTGCGCCGAGTACGTTCCGATAACCGGCACCAAGGTCATGGTCAACATGTCCATGCCAGCCAAGGCCGAGGAGGTCGCCAAGCTCCAGTGCGACGGAGTCGGACTGATGAGGAGCGAGTTCCTGTTCACCAACTACATCGGGGAGCACCCCTGCGCCGTCATCGAGGACGGAAGGGCGGAGGAGCTCGTCGACAAGCTCGCGGAGGGCATCGCCAAGGTCTGCAGGGCGTTCTACCCCAGGCCCATCACCCTGCGCACATCCGACTTCAAGACCAACGAGTACCGCGACATGAAAGGCGGAGCGGACTACGAGCCCAACGAAGACAACCCCATGATCGGGTGGAGGGGCTGCTCCAGATACGTCTCCGATTCCTACCGCGAGGCGTTCATGTGCGAGCTCAGGGCCATAAAGAAGGTCAGGGACGAGATGGGATTCAAGAACCTCAACATGATGCTCCCGTTCGTCCGCACCATCGAGGAGGTCCAGGACATCACCGAGATGATGCACTCGATCGGCCTCAGGCGCGGCAGGGACTTCAAGCTGTACTTCATGGCGGAGGTTCCGGTCAACATCTTCATGGCCGACGAGTTCTGCAAGTACTGCGACTGGTTCTCCATAGGATCCAACGACCTGACCCAGCTCACCATGGGCTGCGACAGGGACTCCGACATCCTCGGACACATGGGATACTTCGACGAGAGGCAGGACGGCGTCAAGAGGGCCATCGCCCAGCTGATAAAGGTCGCCCACGAGAACGGGAAGCATGTCAGCATCTGCGGACAGGCCCCCTCGGTCTACCCCGAGTTCACCGAGTTCCTCGTGGAGCAGGGGATCGACTGCATCTCCTTGAACCCCGACACGTTCAACAAGACCAAGAGGATCATCGCCTCCGCGGAGCAGAGGGTCATCCTCAAGGACCTCCGCGAGCTCAGGAACAGGCTCTGAAAGGCCCCCGGGTCGGAAAATCGGGCAGAGGCCGGGTCGCTGCATGGATGCATGCATCGGATCCCGGACTCTGCTCTGCTTACAGACGGCGTGAAATAACAGCCACCTGGCAAATAAACACATTCTCGGATTGCTACCTGTGATCTTCCATGCGAATCACGACTATTCGAATGGAGCATATGTCGGAATAGAACAATCAATAGGCTTCGATGGATGCTCCGCAATAGTTGATTCGCACCCGAATCAAAGACCTTGCCGACATCCTATCCGCAACATGAACATGGGATGCCGGCATAACGATTCCATCTTCTCGCAGGGATTGCATCGGATTTCGCAACTGGCGACATGAACCCCATCGGTTTTGGAAATAGTGCTTGTCATTCACGAACTGTGTGGTTAGAACACCCACGAATAGATCTGGGAGAACAGTTCACGATGAATAGCACACAGGTGAGCCGAATCGAAAGCTCCTCCTACGGGATTGTCCTTTATGGAGCTCATCATCAAACTCACGATACTAGTTTCGGCTTCCAATAGCTTCTCTGCATCCGTTCCGAGCTTGTTGCGGAGAACACATATGCCCGGATAGCAGTATGTCGTATCGATTGACTTGAAGCGATAACTGTCACTCGTATTTGCAAAGAATGGATCCCATAGCTTCGTCCAGGGTTATCTTTCCAGACAGGAACAACAGCATGCACATCTTATCCTCCTCAGTCGGATGCATCCCCTCCAATTCCATCGAGGTTACTACCTCATCCACTATGCGTTGCGATTCTTTCCTGTCACGCATAATGGAAAATGCACATTTCCGTTTAAATCATCACCATTGGACAGCTACCTATTCGAAAAGTGCTAATCAAACAGGTTGGATTAGTGGGTACACCTCGCGCGACACGCGCATGTGTTGATTCGGCCCTCGTCCTTCGTGGAGTCGATACTGGAAAGGTCGTCCGTCCGCGGACCTTCCCACTGCAAATACGACGGTAAATTCAGCGCATACAAGGGGTTGACCGACCCTGCTCCCGAAAAGCAGAGCAGAGTCAGCCACGAAACATTAGATCTCAATCCTCGCCTGGACGATCGATTGCCGTTCTCGTCCTTCACACTGTCCATGAGGCGCTGGTTTATGCCATCGGCCTCCTCGCTCGGAAGAAGCATGGTCGTGATCTCCATGAATGGATGCTTGGAGCCTTCGATTATCTTGACATCATCGAGCGAGTGCAGCCCCCAGCGCTCGGCGGTCTTCTCGAGTCCGATCTTCGTATCGAAATCGTTCGGCACCAGCACGATGGCCTTGAAGTCCTTGAGCCCCAGCTTCTTGGCCGCCATGATCCTGTGATGGCCGTCCACGAGAAGATATCCTTCGCGCCTCTGGACGACAATCAGAGGCTCGTTGAGCCCCCTCTTCAGCTCGTACTGGCGGCCGATGAGCTCGTCCATGTAGACCTCCTTCTGCGTGGGGATTATGGAATCCACCGGGATCTCCTTGTTCACCACCTTGAATCTGAGGCCGTTCTGCTGCTCCAGGAAGTTCTTGACCGACATGACCTTGCCGGGACGGGACTTCTCTATCTGGGAGCGGACGATATCGATGTTGGAGATGATCCCCACAAGCTTCTTGTCCTCGTCCACGACGGGGAGGTTCCTCAGCCCGTATCTGAACAAGATGCGCGTGGCATCGTCGGTGGACATCGACGGTATGGCGCACAGCGTTCCCCTCTTCATCACCGAGCGGATCTTAGCATTGGGCTTGTCGATATGCCTCAGGAGCTCCTTGGCCGTGACGAATCCCAGGAGATACCCCTTCTCAGTAATCGGGAACCCGTGGAAGTTGGAATTGATGATCTCCTGCCTCACCTGCTCGACCGTCATGTCCGGACTGACCGTCTGGACATCCCGGACCATGTACTCTCCGACTGTGGCCTCTGGCATCGCTTCCGCATCGCCGTCGTACGATATGAAAACGTCGGAGAATCCGCTCTCCGGAACCGATGCCGAGGCATCCGAGCGTGGTTTATATCCGCAGAGGCTACGGGTGCGCAGAGGTAAAGAAGATGGCAAATCCAGTCATGACTGCCGAATCCATCGAGGAGGAGACCAGGCTCCAGGATGCCCTCGGGAAGATCAAGCACATCATCATCGTGATGAGCGGCAAGGGAGGAGTCGGCAAGAGCACCGTGTCGTCCAATCTGGCGACCGAGCTGTCCAACAGAGGATACCAGGTCGGCATCATGGACGTCGATATCACCGGCCCCAACATCGCCAAGATGTTCGGAGTCGAGGACGAGAAGCTGCACGTCCTCGACGAGAGGCTGATCCCCGTCACCGTCCCTCCGTCCCTCAAGCTCATGTCCATGGCGTTCCTGCTTCCCGACAAGGATTCCCCCATCATGTGGAGAGGACCCGTCAAGATGGGAGCCATCAAGCAGTTCATCGAGGATGTCAACTGGGGCGATCTCGACTATCTCGTAGTGGACATGCCTCCCGGAACCGGGGACGAGGCGCTGTCCGTCGTCCAGCTCATGCCCAAGGCCGACGGGATGGTCATCGTGACCACGCCGCAGGACGTCGCGCTCCTCGACAGCAGGAAGTCCCTGAGGTTCGGAGCCGAGACGCACATCCCCATAATCGGGATCGTCGAGAACATGAGCGGATTCGTCTGCCCCCACTGCGGAGAGGTCACGGACATCTTCAAGTCCGGCGGAGGCGAAGCCGCCGCCAAGGAGCTGAACGTCCAATTCCTCGGGAAGGTCCCCATAGAGCCCGGAGTCGTGGATGCCGGCGACAGCGGAATGCCTGTCGTCCTCAAATACCCGGATTCCGCCTCCGCCAAGGCCTTCAAGTCGATCGTCGACAAGATAGTGAAAACGGTAGAATGAAGATCCTCGCCGTATCCGAAGGGGAATCCCTGGACTCCTACATCGCCGACGACTTCGGCCATGCTCCGTGCTTCCTGCTGATCGACTCCGACACCCTGGACTTCAGGGTGATAGTCAACGAGTTCATCGACTCGGAGCAGGGCGCGGGCATGGCGGTGGCCAAGGCCATCGTCGGCCTGGGATGCGTGGACGCCGTCCTCACCGGCGGCATAGGCTTGCACGGGATGGACATCCTGCGCAAGGCCGGGATCGACGTGGCGACGGACGAGGAGGGGACGGTCGAGGAGAGCGTCCGCGACTACCTGAGACGCGCCGAAAGGAAGAAGAAGTTCGAATCCCAGAAACCCGAATGAGGGGAGGGAGGGTCAGACGGCCCTCCTTTCCCCCCAGATTATCTTGTGGAGCTGGGGCAGGACCCTCACATCGATATCCTCCTCCAGCACCCTGGCCGCCAGCTTCTCCAGCTTCTCCGTGCCGCCAACGGGCCCGAATATCACGTTCGTGCGGGGCCTGCGCGATTTGACGAAGTCCACTGCGAAATCGAGATCCTCCTGCGTATCGATGACGAACTTGAGCTGGTCCTTGGGCCCCAGCAGCTCCGTGTTCTTCCAGATCATCCTGTCGGTCATGCCCGACGAAGGGCACTTCAGATCCATGCTTATCAGGACGAGCGGATCGTCCGGAACCTTCGACAGATCCACCGAGCCGTTGGTCTCCAGATCGACCTGCTTCCCCATGGAGATCAGCCTCTCTATGAGCTCCAGGGCATCGGGCTGGAGCATGGGCTCGCCTCCGGTGAAGCACACCCTCGGACAATCGCCGACGGCGCGGACTATCTCGTCCACGGACATCTCGGTGCCTCCTTCGAATGCATACGTGGTGTCGCACCACCTGCAGCGCAGATTGCATCCGACGGCCCTGACGAAGACGGTGGGAAGGCCCATGGTGAGCCCCTCCCCCTGTATCGATCTGAAGATCTCGCATATCCTCATAGGAGATTCTCACCGTGCTCGTACTCGATCTCGTCCCTGTAGCCGGCCTCTTCGAATCCCTTGAGCCTCAGACGGCAGGAGTCGCAGTGCCCGCAGGCCTTCTCCCCTCCGTTGTAGCAGGACCACGTGAGCTCCAGAGGAGCGCCCAGCTTCTTTCCGAGCCTGACGATATCCGCCTTGGAGCTCCTGAGTATGGGCGTCATGATCCTGATCGGATGTCCCTCGACACCGGCCTTGGTCCCCTTGGCGAGCATCTCCTGATAGGCCTCGAAGAACTCGGGACGGCAATCGGGATATCCGGAATAATCTACGGCATTGGCTCCTATGTAGATGCGGTCCGCATCGATGGATTCGCAAAGTCCCGCGGCTATGCTGAGGAACACTATGTTCCTCGCCGGAACGTACGTCACCGGGATCTCATCGCTCAGCTTCCCCTCCCTGTCCAGAGGGACGTCGATGTCCTTCCTGGTGAGCGCGGAGCGGTAGGAGCTCAGATCCAGATCGACCACGACGTGGGCCACGCCGTAGTGCCTGCAGACGTTCTCGGCCGACACCAGCTCCTTGGTGTGCCTCTGGCCGTACCTGAAGCTGAGAGCGGTCACCTCGCAGCCGTCGTCCAGGGCCTTGGCCAGCGTGGTGGTCGAGTCTAGCCCTCCGGACAGCAGCACGACTGCCTTCGGCATCGGAGGACCTCCGTGTACCACGCGGTCTGTCCGCGCTCCTCGTCCAGACCGACGGACACGGAGCGGACGTTCGGAGGGAACTCCAGATCCGACACGATCCTCAGAGTCATCATCTTGGCCATCTCCTCGGCCGTGGTGTTGGGAACGTCCAGAAGGGTCACGTCCATCCTGGGGAACACGTACCTCTTGCCGCAGGCGACGACCTCCACGGACTCCTCGTCCGCGGTGACCTTCACATCCTCCGACAGCGTCGGAACCAGCGCCTTGTGGTCCAGCTCCTCGATGATCGCCTTGAGCTCCTTCTTGAGCACGACGAAGTCCATGATCATGCCCTCGGCTCCGATGTCCCCCTCGAGCCTGAGCCTCACTATGTACGAATGGCCGTGCAGCCTGGAGCACTTCTCGTGCCTCGGTATGAAATGACATGCGGAGAACCTGATCCCCGAATAGCCGCCGTCTATCTCCAACATCATATTGCTTCCTCCGTCAATCTTCCTGCCAGGGCTATGGAATCCCTGTAATCGGTTTTGGCCCTGGACGTGTCCACGAACACCTTATCGGTGTTCAGCAGGGGCGCCCCCAGGGACCTGGCACCTCCTATGAAGTGCATGGTCCTGAATATCAGATTGCCGCATATCCCGTCCGGAGCCACGATTACTCCGGCCTCCTTCGCGGCGTTCTCCACCAGGATCTGGCAGTTGTAGGCGTCGTAGCCGGCCTTGATGAGTCTTTCGGTCACCGACTCGGCACCGAGGATGGTGGCATCCACCTCCGGGCATCTCCCGATGTCCTCCGACCTCCCGCCGGACATGACGGCTATGCGCGCGTCCATGCCCACTCTGGAAGCCAGATCGGCCGACCTGCGGGCGATGTCGAACCTCTGGTCCTCCGTCCACCCTTCGTCTATCCCGACGGGAGCCAGCAGGAACATCCTGCCGCCGGACGGCTCCATCAGCGCGGCGCGCTCCAGCCTCTCCAGTCCCAGCTCCTTCCTCAGGATCGGCACCAGGACATCCGACGGCATGTCCCCGCGGACGGCGGCATCTATCCTGCCGTCCACCATATCCGATACGAGCTCCCACGGATCGTCGTATATCCTCACATCCGCCCCGGAGCCTTCGACGCTGGCTTCGACGAGCCCTCTGTCCGTTCCGCGGCCGATGCCTATCCTGACATCGGTCGGACCGCCGGCAAGCAACTCGTCCGAAGTGCTGATCATCTGGATCCCGTCCTGACCGATACGAGCTCGTCTCCGGAGAGCTTATCCTTCTCCGCACGCGGCCCCGCAGGTCTTCCGAACACCATCTGGCACACGAGCCTGTACCCGTCCGGTATATCGAAGGCCTCCTTCACCTTCCCGTCTATGAGCGGATTGTAGTGCTGGATGTTGGCGGCGAGCCCCATGTCGAAGAACGCGGTCCAGACGGCGAACTGCATCATCGCATTGCCGTGCTCGGCCCAAACGGGGAACACATCGGCATACGTCGGATGCTCCCTCTTCAGCTCGTCGGTTATCGGATCGACCTCGTAGAAGAGCACTGTCCCGGCGGCAGCCGAGAACATCCGCATCTTGCTTTCCGTCCTGGCGAACCGGGCCTCATCGGATACCTTGTCGCGCAGGACATCCGTCACCAGGCTCCAGAACTCCCTGTGGGCATCCCCTCCGAGGACGACCAGCCTGCATGACTGGGAATTGTACGATGAGGGGACCTCGGGAGCGATGCGACGGATCATCGAGACCACGTCGTCGAAAGAGGCTCCTACCTCCTCGATGCGGTCATCCAGCATATATGCCGAATACCTGGCGGCGACTGCATCCGTGTAGTCCATGTCACAGTGTTAATAAGACGACGTATAAACCGATTGGTCCGCTACATCGCGATGCGATGCGACCGGATGAACGCCTTCATTATCTATGTGTAGTATGATGATGCCGCATGAAGAGGCCGCCCTACTTGCAGATCATCCCGATCGTCGGATTCATCCTGATGGTTCTCGGATTCGCAGGGTACGTCATCGACCCGAATTATTCGTACGAGGCCCTGTTCATACTGGGCCTCATCATGCTCATAATCCCGTACGGGATCCTCGTATTCTCCAGCAAGAAGGCCTCTGAGAAGCTGGCAGACATCCAAGAGAAGGAATCGATGGACGGATTCGTGTACTACATGGATGGCGAGCCATCCGGCAACGATGCCTCCATAACCGATCTGACGAAGAGGTGAGCCATGCCCGCTCTGAACGCCGACATCCTTTACCTGATGTTCAACACGGCCAACATGAACAGGTGGAACGACCACATGAGGCCGGTCGAGCTGACGGAGCTGGACAAGCAGGCCCACAAGGCCTCCATAGCCTGGGTCCTCGGCAAGTTCGAGGAATCGGCCGGCCGCAGCGTGGAATGGAGAACGGTGATAGAGCACACCCTCTTCTCGTTCATCCAGAGATCGGTATTGACGGATCTGAAGCCCCAGGTGTTCCACCGCATAGCCTCGGAGCGCAGCGGCCCCGTGAACGAGTTCGTCCTCTCCGAATACGACCGTCTGGTTCCGGGATCCGACGCCGGGTTCAGAGACAGGCTCATAGGATACCTGGAATCCGAGAAGGACTCCGAGGAGGACAGGATAATCCGTGCGGCGCACTATCTCGCCACGCGCTGGGAGTTCAACCTGATATACGATTCCAACCGCTCCCTCTACGGCATTGAGCAGACCCGCCGGGAGATCGAGGAGCAGATCGAGCAGCACGGCGACCTGGTCGGGGTGAAGGAGTTCAAGACCGCTGGGAACACGTTCAACTTCGTGGACCTCATCGGGCAGCTGCGGTTCCAGCAGCGCTGGGCCAGGACCCCGCGCATCCCGCGCACCACGGTTCTGGGCCATTCGCTCCTCGTGGCCAACATGATGTTCCTGCACGACCTCGACTGCGGCGCTTCGGGAAGGAGGATATACAATGACTTCTACACGGGCCTGTTCCACGATCTGCCCGAGGTCCTGACGAAGGACGTCATAACACCCATCAAGACGAGCGTCGACGGCCTGAGCGCCATCCTCGAGGAGTACGAGAAGGACCTGGTCGAATCGAAGATCATGCCTCTCCTCAGAGAGGACTGGCGCGACGAATTCAGAACGATGGTCTACAGCCCGTTCACTGATATCGACATCCCCGGCTTCGGTGAGAGGAACGGAAGCGATCTGAAGGCCTGCGACCACATGGGCGCCTACATGGAGGCGTTCATATCGAGACGCTACGGGATAACATCCAACACTTTGCTTGAAGGGGAGCGCAGCATCCGCGACAAACTCATCGAGAAGGGCGACGGGATAGGCGCGAAGCGTCTGCTCGAGGACTTCGACCGCATGCGGATCCGATGTCCTCTTCAATGGATATTCGAAAAAACCGGCCCCGGCCCGCCCAGGCGGGAGATCGCGTCTCCCATCCCGGCGGACCGTCCCCGGCATGAGCCGGGGAAGAGGACCTCAGTTGTGGCGGTCGATTACTTCCTGACCGCGCATGTAGGGCCTGAGCACCTCGGGGATGGTGACGGTGCCGTCCTTGTTCTGGTAGTTCTCGAGGATCGCGACCATGGTCCTCGGAAGAGCGAGGCCGGATCCGTTGAGGGTGTGCACGAACTCGCTCTTGAGGTGGGGCTCGCGCCTGAACTTAATCCTTGCCCTGCGGGCCTGGAAATCTCCGAAGTTGGAGCAGGACGATGCCTCGAGGTACGCATCCTTTCCGGGTGCGTAGAGCTCCAGATCGTAGCACTTGTTGCATGAGAAGCTCATGTCTCCGGTGCACAGCAGAAGCACCCTGTAGGGGAGATCGAGCGCGTTGATGAGATCCTCCGCGTTCTTCCTGAGCTCCTCCAGCCTGGCGGCGGAATCCTCGGGCTTCACGAAGTTGACCATCTCGACCTTGTTGAACTCGTGGACCCTTATGATCCCCCTGGTATCGGCATGCTTCCCGACCTCCCTCCTGAACGAGGGGAGGTATGCGGTGTAGTAGATCGGGAGGTCCTTGACATCCAGGATCTCGTCCTGGAGCAGGTTGGTGATCGGAACCTCCGCGGTCGGGTTGAGGAACATGTCGTCCCTCTCGAGGTAGTACATGTCGTCCTTGAGGTTAGGATACTGCCCGGTTCCGATGACGGCGTTCTTGTTGACGACCACAGGAGGGAAGAGCTCGGTGTAGCCCTGGTCCTGATGGGTGTCGAGGAAGAAGTTGATGAGGGCCCTCTCGAGCCTTGCGCCGTCGCCCTTGAGGCAGTAGAATCCGCTTCCGGCGACCTTCACGCCTCTGTCGAAGTCGATGATATCCAGGTCCTCGGCGATCTCGAAGTGCTGCTTGGGGGTGAAATCGAACACCCTCTTCCTTCCGGCCTCGTAGACGACGACGTTCTCGGTGTCGTCCTTGCCTATGGGGACGTCGGCCGCGGGGATGTTGGGGATGTTGAGGACGCAGTCGGTGCGTATCGCCTCGAGCTCGGCCATCCTGTCGTCGTTGGCCTTGATCTTGTCAGAGACCTCCCTCATCTCGGCGATCTTCGACTCCTTCTCCTCTCCCTTCGGCATCTTGGAGATCTGCAGGGAGACCTCGTTGCGAACCTGCCTCAGGCGGTTGTTCTCGTCGGTGAGCGATCTCCACTCGCCGTCTGCCTCCAGGAAGCGGTCGAGGATGGCTTCATCCTTGTTCCTGTTCCTGAGCATAGTCCTGATCATGTCAGGCTCTGATCTGATGACGTTCACGTCAAGCATCGTTATTCCCCCGAAAGAACCTCAGAACTTCTTCTGGCAGAGCGATGTCCAGGTCCTCTTGTCTGTAAGGACCATCACTCCTCCGCGGACGTCAACGACGACGCATCCGGTCGCCTCCTCGATCGCGGCGGCGGCCTCTTTAGCATCGCCATCCGAATTGGAGAGCACCTTGGCCTTGATCAGGCGGTTCTTCTTGAGCTGCGCCGATACCTCGTCGAACAGACCCTGGTCGAGTCCGTCCTTGCCCACCCTGACGGTGGCATCGAGGTCGTTGGCGCGCCTCATCAGCTCCTTTCTGGCGTCCTTTTCGCTCATGTGATTGCTCCCTGATGTACGGCCTGCGCGCAATCCTGCCGCAGCATCCGCACGTTGTGCGCACCATGTGCCCGTCGACCCTTATCCGGCAGTTGACTCCGGGAAGCAGGGGGACAAGGCATCCGCTGCAGAACGGCTGCCCCTTCGGCATAGGGACGCGGGTCTTTCCGGATATCCTGCAGGCGAGATCCACATAGCGGCGTGCATAGTCGATCCTGCCGGCACGAACAGCCTCGCAGGCCAGCTCCAGCAGCCTGGAAATGCGTTCCTCTCCGATGCTCTCGACGATATTCTGCGAGACGCGCCTCTTCCCCATGGTGCTCTGTCCGCACCATCGAGCGCGCATTATTAAACCTATGTCATCCGCACAGGGCTGGCATCGATCGCGGGCTCATGGGAACGCGTAGGACTTCAAAAGGTCGCTTATCTCCTTCTCCTCGCCCTCGAACTCGTCCTCGGCCTCCGCATACGTCTCCCAGAGGAACATGAAGTACTCATGGAACGCCAGAACCGCCTCGTCCCAGGAAGGCTTGGATATGCTGATGCCGAGATCGTCGTTGGAAAGGCTCCATGATCCGCCGGCTCTGTCGAATCCTATCTCGGCCGTCACGGGGCACAGCAGAGACAGATCCCTGTCGTTCGTGACGATCCTATGGAACCTCACCTGGGGGAAATCGTAGCAGGCGGTGATGTCCTTCATCGCGACGGCGTTGCCGGAACAGTCGAGAACAGCCGACCCCACGGCGATGACCGGGCCGGCACCCGCATAGGATGCTATCTCGTCACGGGAGATGCCGTCGGCGAACGATGCCTGCAGCGAATCTGAACCGTTGCTCACGATCCAGCGACTGGCATGGACGGGGTCGCGGGAGAGGACGCCGATGATCGCGCTCTGAATGGGCGCGACATCCCCAGCCGACTCCTTCTCGAGAGATCTGCGAGCGTTCATGCGGAACTTACGAAGGGATCCCCTCTGACCGTATGTCATGACGTATCCGTCGAGATGATCGGCCAATGCAAGCATGTCCGAGGCTATCTTCCTGCGTCCTGCGGCCTCGATATGGTTGCTGACCTCGGAAGGCGTCGATGACATCAGGTTGGCACGGTCCAGCTCTGCGCAGAGCTGGGCGAGGGCATCCTCCAGAAGCATGCTGTCTCTTTTCGGACCTGCCGCAGTGCCCTGTCCCTTCATCTTGAGGGAGAAACGGGACTTTATCCCATCCGGCAGCAGCCCCTGGGTCCTAAGCTCCTGGCGGACCATGAGCTCCCCTATGTCCGAGAGGAGGTTCTGAACGTCAACCATGATCTGTCCCGCCACCTTGACGGGGACCTCGCCTTCCGGATCCTCGGCATTTACGACCTTGAAATCGAACTGCTGCATCGGGTGCGCATATCTGATGGACCAATTTATACTATCGTCGAACTCCGGCGACCCGGAATCCGACACCTTTTCCTTATAGAGAGAATGGAAAGGAGGGCAAGGAAGCCGGGACCAAACGAAACCATTATAAGAGTAACCGATATCGGCTCGTTTATCTACGGAGCCTTGCGGTTCCGATTCAACTCACAATCAGGTGGTTTAAATGGTAAGAAAGCCCGCATCGATGTACAGACAGATCAAGGGACAGGCGTACACCCGCCGCGAGTACATGGGCGGAGTTCCTGCCAGCAGGGTCAGCCAGTATGTCATGGGCAACCCGCAGGCCGAGTTCCCCGTCACGCTCACCCTCAAAGTGAAGAATAGGGTCCAGGTCAGGCACACCTCCATCGAGGCTGGCCGTATCGCCGCTAACAAGGTCCTCACCGCCCAGTGCGGAACCCCCAACTACGAGATGGTCGTCAGGGCGTTCCCCCACGTCGTTCTGAGGGAGAACAAGCTCGCTACCGGAGCAGGAGCGGACCGTGTCTCGAGCGGAATGCGCCAGGGATTCGGAAAGACCGTCGGAACCGCTGCCAGGCTCGAGCGCAACCAGGCCATCCTGACCGTCAGCGTTCCCGCCGACAAGGTCGCCGTCGCCAAGGATGCTCTCTGGAGAGCCTCCATGAAATTCCCGTCCCCCTGTTACATAGACGTCGACAAGGGACAGGAATACGTCAAGTGAAATCCAGATGTTCGATCTGGAACTTGACAGGGTTGTGAAATGGATCGGCGCCGGAGGGTTCTCCTCCGTCGCCGTCCAGCTTCCCGAGGGTCTGAAGATCAGAGCCCCGGAGATTTCTGATTATATTGCACGTGAGACGGGAGCGTCCGTCATCATAATAGGTCGCCCCTGCTACGGAGCCTGCGACCTCTTCGATTACAGAGGGTGGGCCGATGCGCTCGTCCACTACGGTCATTCGGCGATTCCGTCGATGGGGGCGGACGATAAAGTACTCTATATCGAAGCACGCTCCGATATCGGCCTGGACGAGGATCGTCTTCGCGAAGTGTTGGAGCCTCTTCCCGACAGGATCGGGATTCTTGCGACGATACAGTATATCGGCCTCATCGGAGAGATGGACGGGATCCTCCGTTCCATCGGGAAGGAGCCCTTCGTCGGAACAGGAGATTCCAGGATCATGTATCCGGGCCAGGTCCTCGGCTGCAACTGCACATCTGCCGAATCCGTATCCGATTCGGTGGACTGCTTCCTCTACATAGGCGAAGGACAATTCCATCCTTTGGCCGCTGCATTCGGATCGGGGAAACCAGTCTACGTCCTCAATCCCATAACCTGCGAGATCGCCGACATGACGGCATCGAGAGACAGGATGATAAGACGCAGGTTCGGCACGATACAGATCGCATCTAAGGCCGAATCCTTCCTCGTGATAATCTCCAGCAAAATCGGGCAATGCAGAAAAGATGCGGCCGAAACCGCCGAGAAGATGATACGCGAATCCGGACGCAGGTGCGTGACCGCGGTCATCGAGGAGATAACGCCGGATTCTCTTGCGGCTTATCCCGTCGATGCTTATGTGTGCACAGCGTGCCCCCGTGTCGCAATGGACGACTCCGCCCGGTACGGCAAGCCCATGCTCACCGTTCCCGAGCTGGAGGTCGCCCTCGGTCTGAAGGAATGGACGGGATATCCATTCGATCAGATCCGCGGCTGATCAGCTGGATGCCTGGATCAGCCTGTTGACGACGAACTTCTGGTCCATCGAAGCCAGGAACGAGCCGAGCCTCGGTCCGGCGCTCTTGCCGATGAGGATCTTGTACAGGGCCTTGAATGCGCCCTTGGTCCCGATGGGCTGCTGCTTGGCGATATCCGAGATTATGCCCGAGATCGTATCCGCGTTCCACACGCAGTCGTTCATCCTCTTCACGAGCGCCTGGAAGTACACCTTCTCGTTCATGGTGATCTCCATGTCCGCTGGTATCGCGGGCAGAATGGAGAACTTCACCATGTCTGGAGCGAATCCGTTGAGCCAATATCTGACGCAGGATACCCTCCTCTTGAGCCTGTCCAGATCCTCCTGCGTGGCCTTGGACATGTCCTGGGTGCGGGACAGGATCTCCATCACGCCGTCGAAATCGTCGGCCATCTGGACTATGTTGACGAGATGGCGGTACGGAACCTGCAGAGGGAGCTTGGCAGGGATATGATTGTGCTGAGCGATCACATACGCCCTGACGGAGTTGTCCTCGGACTCGCTCCATTCGCCTCCGAAGTAGAGGCGCTCCATCCTGTCGTACTCGTCGGCCATGTCCAGTATTCCCATTCCGGAATCGTAGTCTATGGCCCTGGAGGGGTTGACCCTCAGGAACATGTAGTTCAGGACTTCGGGCGGAGTCATGTTGATGGCATCGAGTCCGGTGACGGGGCATCCGAGGGATTTGTGCATCTGCCCCACTCCCTTCAGCTGGACGAACTCATACGGTATCGGATAGGGGGCCTTCCCGCCGAAGATCTCGGAGACTATCCTCTTTCCTGAATCGTAGGATCCTCCAGCAGCCGCGTGGTCCTTTCCGAAGGGTTCGGCGGAGGTGTTGAAGACGATCCACTTGGCAGGCCACTCGAGCCTCCATGTCAGCTTGCCCTCGGCTTTACGGATATCGGCCTTGCCATGGTGCCCGCATATGCAGTCGTACTCGACATAGGGGAACTGGTAGGAATCGAAGATGGGGTGGGTGAACCTTCCGCACTTCTCACAGACGGGGTTGTACGGAGCGTAATCCTCCTTGGCCTCCTTGCCGGTGACCTCATGAAGAAGCTGGATGATCTCCTTCCTCTTCAGGAAGGTCTTGTCTATGCACTCGGCGAAAACCCCCTTCTCGTACAGCTCGTGCGTCCAAATTATCTCGCACTTGACTCCGAGGGAATCGACTGCATCCAGGAAAGGCTGCACGAAGTGGTGGGCATAGTTCTTGTGCTTGCCGCAGGGGCAGGGGATCCTGCATATCGGCATGCCTACGTACTTCTCGAACTCCTCGGGAAGGAAGTCATAGCGCTTGCGGAGAGGATCGAACGAATCGATGAGATAGATGAGGCGCACGTCCTTCCCTTTGGCCTCGACGGCGCTGCGGATGGACTCGCCTGTGATCGCTTCCCTCAGACTTCCGACATGGATGATTCCGGTCGGACTTATACCCGTGGCGATGAGAGGGTGCTCGCAGGTGTTGGCGACCTCCTCTGCTATGACATCTGCCCAGTGCATTGTAATCGGTGTGCCATCGGCAACATATAGAATAGGATTTCGGTCCGCTCCATTGGTCGCGCGCGCGTATATAGAGGAAACAAGGTTTTTATACGGACCGAAGATAACCAGCCCCCATGGCAAAGAAGAACGACTCGGGATTCCAGTCCTCCGCAGGCCTTATGAGGTACTTCGACACGGAGAACGAGAAAGGAATCAGGATCAGTCCGCGCACCGTCATCGGTATCGCTATCGGACTCGTCGTAGTCATACTGCTTCTCAACACGTTCGCACCCCTCTGAAATCCGGCGAACGCATATTCTAGGATAGCTTCAGCGTGAGCTATGCCGTTCTGATGATCCGTGTGACAGACGATTGCTCCGTCACGATTATCCGCTGAATTATTTGAAAAACCCGGCCGAAGCCGGGAAAAGATGTTTCAGACCCTGTCCTCGGGCAGGATCGTGTATTCGTCGTGATACTTCTGCTTGAACAGCTTCGATATTATCGGAGGTGCCACGATGGTCGTTATGACAGACATCAAGACCACCACTGCGTAGAGGTCCTGCGACATCGCTCCGCTGGCCAGTCCGATGGAGGCCACGATGATTCCGACCTCTCCTCTAGGAGCCATTCCGAAACCTATTATCTTGAGGGAATGACCGTCCAGAGACCTGTCGCCCATCTTGGCGCCTATGCTGCATCCTATTAGCTTGGATATGATGGCCAGCACGATCGTCACGAGGACCAGGAAGAGTATAGATGTGTCGCTGAGCGTGGCGATGTCGACCTGAAGCCCCACATTGAGGAAGAAGAAGGACAGGAGGAATGTGGAGATCGAATCGATCTTGTGTTCCAGATCCCATTCCCATGCATGGTCCGCGAACAGCATTCCAGCCAGGAATGCTCCGATGATGGCGGCCAGACCTATGTACTCAGCCAATGCCGACATGCCCAGGCACACGATTATCGCTATGACAAGCTTGTTCGTCGGTATGGGGACCTTGCCCTGAGCCTCCTTGGCCTTCTTCCTGGCGTCGAAATAGTCGTATATGCGGGGGACAACCCATTTGCATATCGCTATTATGGCAAGAACGAAAACCACCGCCTGGAGCGTTATCTCGATTATGCTGAGAATCGACATGCCGTCTCCGCTGGCCGCCATGCCCTTGACGATGGCGAGGACTATCATTCCCAGGACATCGTCGATGACCGCGGCGGCTATGATTATCCTGGCCTCGCGGGTCTCCATCAACTTGAGATCCTTGATGATCCTAGCCGTGATCCCCACTGAGGTGGCGACCATGGCGGCAGCCATGAACAGCGCATGGTTGGTGTTCCCGTCGGTCGCCATTATCAGCGCGAATCCCAGGATGAACGGGACGATGACTCCCATGAGCGCGCAGAAGAACGCGGCCTTGCCCGATTTCATCAGATCGTTAACCTTCGTCTCCAATCCGACTGTGAACAGCAGGAAGATCACTCCCAACTCGGCCATAGCGTAGATTATGGGATACACGCCGGTTCCATGGCTCTCTTCGTCTCCCGCTACCGGCAATCCCAATTCCAGCAAATCCATCAGAGTGGTATCTCCGAACGCCAGATTGGCGACCAGGATACCGATCAATATCTCCCCTATGAGTCCTGGAAGCCCGAACCGGGACACTATCGCCGATCCGGCACGTGCAAGAGCATACAGCACGACCAGAGTCACAAGGATCTGGAGAAGATATTCCATGAGGAAGCCCAGACTGTCTGGTTATAATAAGCCTTAGATGGCAGTTTCGGACATCTGCTGTGCAACAACCGGGTTGGAAACAACATTCGGCCGCAGAAATGGGATGATCCGGGGTCGCCCCCGGATCGGATTTGCGGAATCGACAGCCTCGGGCTTCGACTTCGGATCGGAAGGAGAAGCACACCGTCCACCCTCCGTCGGACGCACGGCTGGGTCCGAAGGAGAATGTGACGAGCGCATCGCTTTCGTCGACCTCGTACGTCGGAGCATCGGACTCGATGGCTGGAACCTCCGGCTCCGCCACGGGCTCCTCGGCAGCGGGAATCGGTGCGGCGAGCATCATGACCGGCGATGGGGCTGCGATCAGGCGGATGGCATCCTCTGCGAACGGTGATCTTTCCTCCGTTGCGGATTCTGCGACCCAAGCCTCCTCCAGCCCGTCATCCGGATACTCTGCATAGCACTCGGATGCGAACGGTTCCTCGACGAACGCTCCCACCGATGGGATCGCCAGACGCATGAGGTCAAAGACCTCGTTGGCCACATCCATCCTGGGGGTGTCGTCGTACTCGAACAGCTTCGCGAACTCCTTGGCCTTCCCGTCGTCTTCGAGGAACTCATCGGGTTCGACTAGGGACATCTGCTCGTCGAATGAGAGGCGCGGAACCACCGAGACCATGAGATCGCGGACGCGATCCTTGACGACGATGGGCGCAGGCTCTTCCGACTGGGAGAAGCCCCTCACTCCAAAGGGCTGCGGGGCCCCTCCTCGGACCCCTCGGTCTTGGATCCGACGTTCGTCAGAACGCCGTTGGTGAATCTGAAACGCATCGTGTTGGGACGCTTGATGACAGGGTCGCTCATGGGTGGGAGGGCTTCTCCGTCGGCCGCAAGAGTGGCCTTGGCCGGCTTCACAGGAGCTTCGACCTCCGCGCTGGTGGCGGTCTCCTGGAACGCCTGGATAGCGGAGTTGTCCATACTTGCGACGGCG
>ERZ808242.316-NODE-316-length-36654-cov-6.763272_pt1 | contig 36654 bp, 31 predicted proteins | sample MGYA00521244_ERZ808242 | MGnify/ENA primary metagenome ERZ808242 (study PRJEB31516, sample SAMN03275573) | gut metagenome | biome: mammalia-associated habitat; material: feces | host: Papio cynocephalus | place: Kenya | collected 2012-07-27 ... | reverse complement strand
TGCCTATGATGAAGAAGATCATGGCGAAGATGAGAGAGGATGGAATCATATCTCGGCCGGGATCCGAGAAAACAGGCATTTGGACAAGAGATACTCTGAATGATGAGTGACTGATAGGAACGGCGTCCATCAGGTTGGTTGCCAATGACGTGCTTTATAGTCACTTTATAGTTACCGTAACTATAAACGAAAACAGACGTTTGGACACTCAACACTCCAAATGATGGTTGAAATGCAATGAAGAAGAAGATTTTCATCATCATTTGTTGCCTGTTTTTGTCTTATATACTTTATAGTTACTTTGTAGTTACTTTATCGTTACTTTGTGGTTGCCGTAACTATAAACAAAAACCCGCTGGAACCCCGAATCATCTCTGTGATAGGAAATTGAATGACCAAATTCGAAAAGCGCCAGCATGGATGCCGATTGGACGTTATCCTCATTCATCAAGCTAAACTGCATACGAAGCAATGATCCTCAAGCAATGAAGATTACAAACATAACAAACATATGTTATTATTGATGCAGCGCACCCTGGCGAGAAGAAGGAATGATTGTGAGGCCCTCTCCCGGATTCCGTCAGAACAGAGGCAACCTATCATCCAATCGTTCCAGACGATACTGCCTGACCCGCTTTCGCTACATAGTAGCAGATGCCTTCCGCAATGCAACCAATGCCGAATCCTTTCCTGATTCCACTCATCCATAGGGCCCGACAACAGTTGGATAATAACTCCATAAGGATATTATGGAGACATATTATTAACATTACAAATATGTTTTAATAATAGCCGAAAGGGTCCGGAACCATCGAAATGAACGGCCAACAGAACGTGGAAGACAGGTCGGTTCTCCTGACCGACGTCGGCTTCTCATACAGGGACGGAGAGCTCACCCTCAGGGACATCTCTCTGGACATAAGGAAGCCCCAGCTCGTCTCCATAATAGGTCCCAACGGAGCCGGGAAGTCCACCCTCATACACTGCATCAACAGGATACTATCCCCTTCCGAGGGGACCGTGATGGTGGACGGCACCGACGTCTCCGGGATCGGGATCAAGGAGCTGGCGCGGAAGGTCGGATACGTCCCGTGCTCCTCCGGCGACTGCTTCCCGCTCTCCGTCGTCGACACCGTCCTCATGGGCCGCAACCCTCACACGGGATTGAGGAGGAACCTCCATTCGGACATGGAGGTGGTCGAGGAGGTCCTGGATCTCATGGACATCAGGCCCCTCGCCATGAGGATGCTCAACGAGCTGTCCGCAGGACAGCGGCAGAGGGTCATGCTGGCCAGAGGCCTGGCCCAGGAGCCGGGGGTCCTTCTCCTGGACGAGCCCACGGCCAATCTCGACATACGCCATCAGATGGACGTCGCCAGGATACTGAAGGAGCTGTCCGCCGCGAAGGGCATGGTCGTGATCATGATCAGCCACGACATCAACCTGGCCTCGAGATACTCCGACAGCATCGTACTGATGTCCGAGGGCTCCATCTACGCGGCCGGAAGGCCGTTGGAGGTTGTCACCGCGGAGAACATCAAAGCGGTGTACGGAGTGGACTCCGAGATCGCGCTACGCGGAAACAGGCCGTTCGTCCATCTCCTGGATCCCGTGTTCGAAAGCGAGGAGGCCGTTCTGGCCTCCGACGGGACCGCATCGATCCCCGGCGGGGCATGACCATGGGCCGGGATATGCGCCTCGAGGCGGAGTACAGATCAGGGATCCTCCGCAAGATGCTCTTCATCGCGGCCCTGGCCGCGGTGTGCATCGCCGCGGCAGGGATATCCCTGACGATCAACGGCCGCGGCATAGGATTCCTCGATTGCTACGAGTACATCCTCGGGCATATCGCGGGAGCTACGTACGAGCGCGGAACCGCCGCCTGGTTCGACGACTACGTGCTGTGGAACACCTATCTTCCGCGCATCGTGATGGCCATAGTGAGCGGATGCGGCCTTGCCGTGAGCGGCGTCCTGATGCAGGGCGTCCTCTCCAACCCCCTCGCCGATCCCTACACGACCGGCATATCGGACGGAGCGGCCCTCGGGGCCTCCGTCGCCATAATCACCGGCCTCACGTTCTCGAGCATCGCCGGATCCATGGGCATCGTCGCCAATGCGTTCGTATGCTCCATCATCCCGGCCGCCATCCTGATAGTCCTTTCGAACGTCATCAGGATGACCCCTGCGACATGCATTCTCGCGGGAACCGCGCTATCGGGCATCCTCAGCGGGATACAGTCGCTCATAATGTACGGGGCCGATTCGGACACTCTCGCGTCCGCCCTCAAATGGGGGATCGGAACGTTCAACCAGACGTCCTGGGACGACTGCATGGTGCCCATCGTCGTGACGGCCGCGGGAATCGCGGCCTCCGCATTCCTGCACAGGGACCTGAACCTCCTGGCGCTCGGGGATGCGGGCGCCAGGAGCCTCGGCCTCGACGCCGACCGCTTCAGGACCGTATGCATGATCGTCGCGACGCTGGTCGCGACCTCCGTCATCTGCTATGTCGGAGTGATAGGATTCGTGGGGCTCGTCGCCCCGCACATGGTCCGCATGGCGATCGGCGGGGACAACCGGCTGGTGATTCCCGCATCCATGCTGGCAGGTTCCGCCCTGCTCCTCGTGTCCGACCTGCTTGCACGCGTCCTCGTCTATCCCGACGAGCTCCGCGTCGGCGTCATCATGTCCGTCATCGGAGCGCCGGTGTTCCTCTTCATGATCCTCGGAAGGAAGAGGAGATACGGGGAGGGATTCCGATGTCCGAGGCATCCCCCGCAAGCGTGGAGTCCGAATACCGCCGCGATTCCTCCAGGAAGATGCGCATCATGGCCGTTCTGATTGCAGTCACTGCGACGGCCTCGCTGTTCAGCCTCTTTGTCTGCAGACTAGAAGGCATCGGTTTGAACGATGCAGCGGAGGTGCTCGCATTCCATCTGTTCGGCATAGGGACGCCGGACCAGACGTCTGACACGGTCATCTGGGAATACAACGTCCCCCGCACCCTGCTCGGGATACTCACCGGAGCGTCCCTCGCCATCGGAGGAGCGGTCATGCAGACGATCCTCCGCAACCCGCTGGCCACCCCGTACACAACGGGAGTGTCCGCAGGCGCATCCATGGGAGCCGCCCTGTTCATCTACCTGGACTTCTCGATCCTCGGAACCGGACTCGGATACTATCAGACGATAGCGGCCAATGCGATCGTCTTCGCCATGCTGCCGACCGCGGCGATACTCATGGTATCGGCGTACAGGCACGTCACCCCGACCACTATGATCCTCGCTGGGATCGCCCTGATGTACGTCTTCACGGCCTCGACCAGCATCCTCATGCTGATGGCCGACCCCGACAACGTCCAGGAGACGTACGAGTGGAGCATAGGCTCCCTCGCCCGCGGATCCTGGAATAACATCGGGCTGGTCGCCCTCGGGGTCGCGCCCTGCATGCTCGTCCTCGGGCTCCTCTCGAGGCAGATAGGCGTCATGAACGCCGGAGCCGCAGGAGCCAAAGGGATGGGCGTGAACGTCAAGGCGGTTCGCAACTGCGCCCTCCTGGTCATCGCGGCCATGACCTCCGTCACCGTAGGAGTCACCGGAGGCATCGGATTCATGGGCCTCGTGGCCCCTCATGTCGCGCGCATCCTGGTCGGATCCGATATGAGATACCTCTTGCCATGCTCGGCGATACTCGGCGCGCTCATCCTCCTGTGCGCCGACATCGTCTCGAGATCAATCGTTTCGGCGAGCATCCCTGTAGGGGTGCTCACCGCCATCATCGGAGGGCCGGTCTTCATCGCGATCCTGATCAAGGGATCGAGGAAGATATGGTTCTGAGCAAGCCGATGAAGAAGGAAGTGCTATGATGAATGCAAAGATGAAAGCGGTCATCATCGTCATCGTGATCGCCGTGGCGGCCATCGCCGCGGCCGCGATATTCACAGGCGGCGATGACGATCATGGAAAGGACATCCCCGATGTTGCCGCCGGGTTCGGTACCGTCTACGGGAACGCCGACGGGAACTGCAGCATAGATGACACGGATCTCGCCATTATAGAGAGCATAATGTCCGGCGACCGCCAGCTGAAGGACTTCCCCTTCGCCGACGCCAACGCCGACGGCAAGATCGATTCGGCCGATATCGAGATCGTCAAGGATATCATGAACAAGACGGAGACGACCGTCAAGGTCCTCGACACCCAGGACAAGATCGTCGACGTCAAGTACCCCGTGGAGAACTTCATGGTTCTCTCCGGATCCAACCTCGCCCCTCTGATGAACATACTGGACGTTTCCGACAAGGTCGTGGCGGCCGCCTACAACAGATTCGACGAGATCAGGGACCACGGCATATGCGAGGGCATCGAGCAGGGAAGGATAGTCGAGCTGACCGTCAACGGTACCGCCGCGGATATGGACGCCATATCCAAGCTGGACACCCACACGATGTTCACCGAATACGGGAGCCACTACGACCTCGACAGCGACAAGAACATCAAGACGATGAACGACTGGGGCATCGACGTCCTGTGCATGGACTGCAGAGACCCTGGCGACGACACCAGGGCCATGGCTGTTTTCGGCATCCTGCTCGACAGGAGCGAGCAGGCCCAGAGCTACATCGACTTCGTCGATTCCGTGTACAAGGAGATCAAGAACATCGAAGGCGACAAGTTCGGAACAGCCACGGCCCTTCTCAGCGGCAAGAATGTCGGTCTGAGCGGAAGATCCTCGGGATACACCGCCATCCTCGAGGAGCTCGCGGGCGGCAAGAACGTCGCGGACTGGGAGGAGAGCAACAAGAAGTTCGAGCTCCACGACCCCGTCCTCCTGTCGGAGAAGTACCGCTCCGACATAGCACTGCTCGGAGCCATCTCCAACTACAGCGGCGACGGGTTCTCCGAGAAGGACATCGCCAGCTACAAGGAGAAGTACTCCGACCTGGACGTATGGAAGAACGGAGAGGTCTACATCTACTCGACCTCCGTCCCCATAGTGTGCAGGGTGGCCTATTTCGCCGAGGCTCTGTATCCCGACCTCTTCGAGGACGGCTGGGCGAACGAGGTCCATCAGCGCTTCGTCGACACATACTTCGATACCCCGTACAAGGTGGACGATTCGAAGTTCATGCAGAGGATCAACCTATGACTGAGCCTCCCAGGAGACCGATTCCTGCCCGATACGCCATGAACGGAAGAGCTCCCCCATGGACGATGGATTCCTACGGATGGGAGCCTATGCGCGGATCGCTCCGCAATCCGAATCCTCCTTCGAGGATTCAAAGAACGGACCTGCGCCGAGAGGCGCGGTCCGGAAACATCTTGGACTCCTCCTGATGCAGAGGAGACCGCGGGCGGAAGCCCGCGGCATGGATCACTGCGCGTTTCCGACGGTATCCTCTGCGGACTGGATGCACTTTGTGAGCACCGAGTACGCGTTTATCATATCGGACTCGCCGACGATGAATATCGTATCTGTGTGGCAGCTCACCGTCTCCTCGATGTTGATGCCGGCATCGGAAAGGTTCGTGATCAGATATGCGATGACTCCGCTGGTGTCCACGATCTTCTCCGGGGACTTGACGGCGATCTCCACAAGGTTCTCCCTCACCTTTATCAGATTGAACCTTCCGACCGTGTCGATGATCCTGTCCTTGAGACGGGTGTCCGCGATGATGGTCACGGCCGATGCGGACTGGACGCACTGCATGATGCTGTCCTCGTTCCAGAGGTCCTTGAACAGGTTGTCCATCTTATGGAGCACGGACCAGTCGTTCTTCGCGGTCACGATGCAGGTCTTCGTCCTCATCTCCAGCCTGCTGTCCTTCAGGATCTTCAGGATGCTCAGCTCGTGGTCTGTAGTGACCGAGAGCTTGGAGGAGTACCTGCGGCAGGCGATCATCACCGCCTCCTCGTTGTCGACCCCCATGTCCTTCATGATGGTCCTGGCGAGGGACGAGTAGTTGATGAGGCCTTTGGACACGCAGTCCTTGATGCTGGGGTGCGCATCGATGTACACGCGGGTGCGTTCGGCGAGGCTCTCCTTGACGGGGCTTTTGGGCATGCCGTGCGAATCGGTCTGATGGTATAATATATGTCCCTCACGGGACAAAAGGATTGTAAACGGTTTGATGTGCGGACAACCTGTCGGTTCAGGACAGGATGTCCGCCAGCGCGTCCGTGAAGACGTCGGTCTGCTCGGACGTTATTATGAGAGGAGGCACCAGGCGCAGGGTCTTCCCGTGCGCCACGTTCACCAGGATGCCCCTGTCGCGGCACTCCCTCTGGATCATGGACGCCGTCTCGGGCGAGTCCATCTCGATTCCGGTCATCAGGCCGTATCCGCGGACCTCGCGTATCTTATCCGACGGGATGGCGCGGATCTTGGAGCGCCATTCCTCTCCGAGGCTCTTGGAGTGCTCCACGATGCGGTCCCTCTTCATGATGTCGAGGGTCGCGCATCCTGCAGTGCACACCAGAGGGCTTCCGCCGAAGGTGGTCCCGTGCGTTCCGGGAGTCATCGTCGAAGAGAACTCCTCCGTCGACGATACCGCGCCTATAGGAACGCCTCCGCCGAGGGCCTTGGCCATGGTTATCGCGTCAGGAACCACGCCGAAGTTCTGGATCCCGTACCACTCGCCGGTGCGTCCGATGCCGGTCTGCACCTCGTCCACGATCATGAGCGCCCCGCTGTCGGTGCACAGGTCGCGCACGGCCTTGAAGAACTCCGCGGGAGCTGTTATCACTCCGCTCTCGCCCTGGATCGGCTCCACTATCACGGCGGCGACATCCTTGGTGATCATCTTCTTGACGGCTTCGGCGTCCCCGTACGGGAAGTACTCGTACGCATCCGATATCAGAGGCTCGAACCCGGACTGATACTTCTTCTGCCCGGTCGCTCCCAGAGCGGCAGACGTCCTTCCGTGGAACCCGTCCAATGCGGACATGATCTTCCTGCGTCCGGTGTACTTGACAGCCATCTTCAGCGCGGCCTCGTTTGCCTCGGCGCCGCTGTTGACGAAAAGCGTCCTGTCTATCCCCGCGGGCGCGATGGACGCTATCCTCTCGGCCAGCTCGCCCTGCTGCTCCACATAGTACAGATTGGAGACGTGGGCCATCCTGGCCGCCTGTGCCTGGACGGCCGCGACCCAATCCGGGTGGGCGTATCCCAGAGCATTGACGGCGATGCCGGCGACGAGGTCCAGATACTCCTTCCCTTCGGTGTCGTACAGGTAGCAGCCCTTCCCGTGGGTGAACGCGATCTCCTGTCTCCCGTAGTTGTGGAACAGGTACCTGTCGCACTTCTCCTTCACTTGCTCGAACGATGTCATCTCGATCCCTTCACGATGAGCGTCCCGCAGGGGGCGCCTTCCATAGCCTTCCGGAGGCTTATCCCCGGATCCCTTCCGTCCACCATGCGGACGGCCTTCGCCCCGGCATCCAGGGCGGCGCGGCAGGCATCGACCTTGGGGATCATCCCCCCGGATATGGTGCCGTCCGCGATCATCCCGTCTATCTGTCCGGTAGTGACCTCGTCCAGCTTGGACGAGGGATCGGACACGTCGGTCAGTATCCCCGGGACGTCTGTTATCGCTATCATCTCGTCGACCTTCAGGCCGGCGGCTATGCCTGCGGCCATGGTGTCCGCGTTGACGTTGAGCATCCTCCCGTCGGCATCCTTCCCTATCGGGTACACCACGGGCACGATGCCGTCGTCGAGCAGGTCCATGATGCTCGACGGATCCGTTCCTGAAACCTCGCCGACCAGGCCGAGGTCGACCTCCTCGCCGTCGACCAGAACGGGAGGCTTGCGGGTGCACACGGTGCAGAACCATCCCGGGATCCCCACGGCCTTGACGCCGCGCTCCTCCAGGCATGCGACCATGTCGGAGTTGATCCTCCTGAGAACGGTCTCGGCCACCTCCAGCGAATCCGCATCGGTGACGCGGACGCCGGCGACCTTCCTGGGGGACATCCCGCGGCGCTCCATCTCCTCGGATATCTCCGGCCCTCCGCCGTGCACGAGTATCACCCCGCATCCGGCAGAGCGGAGGTCGGCGACCTCCCCGGCCAGACGGAGCATGTCATCGCGGCCGCGTATAGCGTTGCCGCCGAACTTGAGCAGGCATACGGTCATCCGGATCAGCTCGCGTACTCCGCATTGATGCGCACGTAGTCGTACGTCAGATCGCATCCCCATCCGGTGACCCCGCATGTGCCGACCCCGAGGTCCACCAGGATGGTGACCTCCTTGTTGTCCATGGCCATGCGGACCACCTCGACGGACCTCTCGTCCTGGAAAACCGGCGCGCCGGAATCGAGGATCGGGACCTCCATGTCCCCTCCCTTGATCGTCAGACGGATGTTCTCCGGATCGAACTTCGCTCCGCTGTTGCCGACCGCCATCATCAGGCGCCCGTAGTTCGGATCGGATCCAAATATGGCCGCTTTCACGAGAGGGGAGTTGGTGATCGCCTTGACCACCTTGACCGCGTCGTCGCGGGACTCCGCTCCCGTGACATCGACTGTGATGAGCTTGGAAGCGCCCTCGCCGTCCATGGCGATGGTGCGGGCGATCTTCGTCATGACGGTGCGCAGCGCCGCCTCGAACTCGGGATCGTGATCGGCGGGCTTGCTGTTGGACAGCCCGTTGGCGAGAAGGATCGCCGTATCGTTCGTGGACTGGTCCCCGTCGACGCTGACCATGTTCATCGTGTCGTTGAGGATCGACTGCCACACATCGGCGAAGTCCGGACCGAGCGTCGCATCGGTTGTTATCAGCGAGAGCGTGGTCCCGTGGAGCACCTGCATGTGCGGGGATATCATCCCGCTTCCCTTGGAGATCGCAGCCACGTAGATCAGCGTCCCGTCGGACAGACGGGCGCGGACGGCGCACTCCTTCGGGATGGTGTCCGTGGTCATGATGGCCTCCTCGATGGTCTTGTCGGCGTTCGGACCGACATCGAGCGCACGCGCCGCGCGCGAGATCCCGTAGCGGATCTTGTGCATGTCGAGGAACCTGCCGATCAGTCCGGTGGACATGACCCCGACGAGCTTCGGGTCCAGGTTCAGCTCCTGGGCGACCGCCTGCTTCATCGAGTACACGTCCTCGATCCCGCGGTGTCCGGTCAGAGCGTTCGCGTTCCCGCTGTTCACCACGACCGCCTGCAGCTCCGGGGAGTTCTCCTTCATCATGACCTGGACCGGCGCCGCCTTGACGTTGTTGCTCGTGAAGGCGCAGTAGGCCCTCGCCGGGACCTCGGAATACAGCATGCCCATGTCCAGCGAACGGTACTTCACACCGCTGTGAACTCCGGCGGCCTTGAATCCCTGCGGGGTCGTTATCCCGCCGTCTATGATCTCTACCATATCAATCACACTCCGAGGCCGGGGAAATCGAGTCCGGCCGACTCTTCCAGGCCGAGCATCAGGTTCATACACTGCACGGCCTGGCCCGATGCGCCCTTCACCAGGTTGTCTATCGCCCCGAAGGCGACGACGCGTCCGCCGAGGACCTTGGATGAAACCTCGGCGTGGTTGGAGCCCATCACCTCGCGGCTCAGCGGCTCCTGGACGTAATGCACGAAGCGCTCGGCCCCGTACTGTTTCATGTACACGGCGTCGACGTCCTCCTGGGACGCGTCGCCCTTCAGTCTGAAGTAGCAGTCCGACAGTATCCCGCGGACGACCGGAACGAGATGGGGGACGAACAGGAGGTCCATCCTCGACCCGGCGAACATGTCCACCGCCATCTCTATCTCGGGAGTGTGGCGGTGCGTTCCGACTCCGTACGGGATCACGGCTGTGGCGCAGTTGGGGTGGTGCGTCCTCGCGGACGGGACCATCCCCGCACCGGACGTTCCCGATTTGGAGTCTATGAACACATCCCCCTCCACCAGGCCGGACCTCATGAGAGGCGCGCAAGCCAGGATCGCAGACGTGGCATAGCAACCGGGATTGGCCACGAGGTCCGCTCCGCGGATCTTCTCGCGGAAGAGCTCCGGAAGGCCGTAGACGGCCTTCTCGAGATTCTCAACATCGGTATGGTGATGGCCGTACCACTTCTCGTACACCGCCGGATCGCGGAGACGGTAGTCTCCGGAGAGGTCGATCGCCTTTACCCCGTTCTCCAGCAGCGCCGGGACCTCGTTCATCGCGACGCCGTGGGGCGTCGCCACGAACACCAGGTCCAGACCGTCCGTGTCCGATATCTTCTCCGTGAACTCCAGGTCCACGTATCCGCGGAGATACGGATGCACCTCCGCCACGGGACGTCCGGCGTTCTGGCGGGACGTCATGGCAGCTATCTCGACGTCCGGGTGCCTGCACAGGAGGCGTGCCAATTCGCCTCCGGTGTATCCGGTCCCTCCGATGATGCCGACGCGTGTCATGGTTACCACTTCAGATTATATACACGGACCACCGACGATTCGGAATTAAAGGTATTGTTCGAAACCCGACACTAGATGTCTGCATCGTTTCCACAGGAACGGTATGGCTCCACGGAGACCCTTCCGTTCGCTCAGGAACGAAGGATGTCGCCCTTCCCCATCGGACACAAACAGGGACCTGTTGAACATCCCGACACTCGGTGACCGATAATGGACAGGAGCCCCCTTTGCCAGTATAAAGAGATTTATTAGAGGGGAGTTGCTCACCTCGGCCGATATACATGACAGCCAACAACGCTGAGAAGAAGACCAGAGACAAGGTCGTCCTCGCCTACTCCGGAGGACTCGACACCTCGGTCGCCATCCACTGGCTCCAGGAGCAGTACGACGTCGACGTGATCGCCATCGCGCTCAACCTCGGACAGCCCCCCAGCTCCGACGACATCGTCGCCCGCGCCCTCAGGAACGGAGCCATCAAGGCGGATTTCATCGACGTCCGCGAGGAGTTCGTCGACGGATACGTCTGGCCCTCCCTCAAGGCCAACGCCCTCTACCAGGACGTCTACCCCCTCAGCACCTCCATCGGCAGGCCCCTCATCGCGAAGAAGCTCGTCGAGATCGCCCAGCAGGAGGGCGCCAAGTACATCGCCCACGGCTGCACCGGCAAGGGCAACGACCAGGTGAGGTTCGACGTCAGCATCGTCACCCTCGACCCCGAGCTCAAGGTCATCGCCCCCATGCGCGAGTGGCACACCACCCGCGAGGAGGAGATCGACTACGCCAAGAAGCACGGCATCGAGATCATCGTCAAGAAGGAGAGCCCCTACTCCAGGGACGAGAACCTTTGGGGAGCGAGCTGCGAATGCGGAGTCCTCGAGGACCCCTGGGCCGAGCCCCCCAAGGACGTCTGGGAGAACACCGTCGACCCCGAGGACGCCCCCGACAAGCCCACCTACGTCGAGATCGGATTCGAAGCGGGCATCCCCGTCTCGCTCGACGGCGAGAAGATGGACGGAGTCGCCCTCATCGAGAAGCTGGACAAGGTCGCCGGAGACAACGGGGTCGGAAGGATCGACCACGTCGAGGACCGCCTCGTCGGAATCAAGAGCAGGGAGACCTACGAGTGCCCCGCCGCCGTCACCCTCATCACCGCCCACCGCGCCCTCGAGTCCCTCACCCTCCCCAAGGACACCATCGAGTTCAAGCGCCGCATCGAGCAGGAGTACTCCAGGATGGTCTACGACGGACTCTGGTTCGGAGGCCTCAGGGAGCCCCTCAACGCATTCATCGACAAGACGCAGGAGTTCGTCACCGGAACCGTCAGGGTCAAGCTCTACAAGGGCCAGGCCGTCGTGGTCGGCCGCAAGTCCCCGTACTCCCTGTACGACGAGGGCCTGAGCACCTACGCCGCGGGCGACAGCTTCGACCACACCTCCGCCGTCGGCTTCATCTACGTCTGGGGACTGCCCGGAAGGACCGTCACCAAGGCCCGCGCCAAGTCCTGCGGCTGCAAGAAGAGATGCGCATGAAGCAGGCCCTCTGGTCCGGCAGGTTCGAGGGCGGGATGGACGACTCCACCCTGGCCTTCACCTGCAGCCTGGACACCGACTCCCGCATGGCGTTCTACGACGTCATGGGGTCCCTGGCCCACGCCAGGATGCTGAAGGCCTGCGGGATCATCTCCCCCAAGGACGCCGACGACATCATCGAAGGACTGAAAGCGATCCTGAAGCAGGTCGAGGCGGGGACGTTCGAGTTCGACCGCTCCAGGGAGGACGTGCACACATGCATCGAGTTCGCCCTGACCGAGATGATCGGCCCCGACGGGGGAAGGCTCCACACCGCCAGGAGCAGGAACGACCAGGTCGCTACCGACTTCCGCATGTACCTGCGCGACGCCGCGCTCCATGCGGCGGGCGCCGCCGACGACCTGATGATGGCCCTGATCCGCATCGCGGAGACCAACGGCGAGACCGTCATGCCCGGGTTCACCCACATGCAGCACGCCCAGCCGGTCACGCTGGCCCAGCATATGCTGGCGCACGCGTTCAGGTTCTCCAGGGACGCGGACAGGTTCATGGACGCGTTCAGGAGGATGGACAAGTGCCCCCTCGGCTGCGCCGCCCTCGCTGGAACCACGTTCCCCATCGACCGCGGCATGACCGCGAAGGCCCTCGGCTTCAGGGAGCCCACCGAGAACTCGATGGACTCCGTCAGCGACAGGGACTTCGCCACCGAGCTCGCATACTGCTGCGCACAGATGCAGATCCACCTCTCCTCGCTCTGCGAGGAGCTGGTCCTCTGGTCCTCCCAGGAGTTCGCGTTCATCGAGATGGACGACCGCTACACCACGGGATCGTCCATAATGCCCCAGAAGAAGAATCCGGACATCGCCGAGCTCGTCCGCGGGAAGACCGGACAGGTGCTGGGATCGCTCACCGCCATGCTCGTCATGACCAAAGGGCTCCCGCTCACGTACAACCGCGACCTGCAGGAGGACAAGGCCCCCGTCATGGATGCGATGGACATAGTCATCTCGTCCGCAGGGATGATGACCAAGGTCGTTTCCACGACGGCGTTCCACAAGGACAGGATGTCCTCCGTGACATCCGAGGGGCAGATCAACGCCACCGACCTGGCCGACTACCTGGTGACCAAAGGCGTCCCGTTCAGGGAGGCCCACGGCATCGTCGGAGCAGCGGTCAGGAGGAGCATCGACACGGGAGTGAACCTCGAGGACATGAGCCTCGAGCAGCTGAAGGAGTTCTCCCCGCTCATCGAGGAGGACGTCTTCCAGGTGCTGCCCGTCATGAGATGCGTCGAGAGGAGGAACTCCTACGGAGGAACATCTCCGGCTTCCACCGACGTGCAGATCTCCAAGGCCGTGGAGCAGCTCATGCTCCGCGACGAGGCCATCCGCCAGGAGCAGCAGCTCATCCAGAACTGCTGGAAGGCTCTGACCGAGTGATCGGCCGGATCTGAAAACCCTTTAACCCATTCTTTTACGGTCATATCACCATCAAAGTAAGTGATACAGTTACCATAAAAGTTAGAATTAAGTATAGATAAAGTTATGCTTCGAATATGCAAGTTGAAGACATACCACACTTCGATATGAACAACGATGTCTTCAATGCTCAGTTCAAACTCCAAAGCAGTCTAGAGAAGTGCCGCGGAATCGATAAAAAGATGATGCTGAGACTTGCCAAAACCTCCATGATACGCTCCGTGAACTCTTCACTGGCGATCGAAGGGAACGAGATGAGGCCGTACGAGGTCATGGACGTGCTCAATGGGAGGACCGTCATTGCTCCATTCGATGAAATTGTCGAGACCCGCAATGCCCTTGCGGCATACAGATCGATTGATGAGTTCAAAACCTGGTCCGTGGATGACTTTCTGAAAGCCCAGGACATCATGATGTTCGGTCTTGTGGAAGAGCCTGGCTTTAGAAAGCATTCTGTCGGCATCTTCGAGGGGCAGAAGCTGATCTACAAAGCTCCAGACCATGGCGCTGTAGAAGAGATGATAAACAAACTGTTCGACTGGGGCAGTAACGCCGACATCCCGGCCACGGTTCTCGGTGCGGCCGTTCATTTCTACATCGAATCCATACACCCGTTCCCCGACGGCAATGGAAGGATGGGCAGACTCTGGAACTCCAAGATCCTCCATGACTCGGATCCGATATTCGATACCATATCTATGGAATCAGGGATCCGTGAAAGGAGAGAGGGATACTACAATGTTCTTGAAAGGTGTCAATCTCAGGATCCTCAAGATTGCACGGAGTTCATCGTGTTCTGTCTGGATTCCCTGGAGGATCAATTCGATAACCTCTCGCATGTGACGGGGAAGCCCATGATGAGACTCATCGAAGCCATGGAAGACAGACCCATGACATCCAACGAGATCATGAACCGCATGAAACTGTCGAACAAGCCTCACTTCATGAAAGCGTACATCGAACCGGCTCTGAAATACGGTCTCATCGCCAGGACAGAGGATTGTGCCAGAAGCCGCAATCAGATGTACCGCAAACTGGTAGACCGATGGGCGCATCGCTTCACGACATGGATCGGACTCCTATCGGCCCCTATGTTCCTAACAGCTCCGCTCCTGCGGAGGACCGCCAGCGCGTTGGACGCCATCGAATAGACCTTGTCGTCCGACAGACTGATACAGAATTCGTTTAATCGAATTAGAATTCAAAATCGTAAATTAAATTCGATTGATAATGCTTATCGAAAGCGATGCGCGTCCGCCGGCCCCTCAGAGACTACTCCATCTGATTCTGCCGATATCTGCGAAGACATGTGCGCGAATCTTGGAAACCGATATTCCGGATGCGGAATCTCGATGATACGGCGAGGAAGGCCTCTTCAGCTCCGAGGTATTAAGAATATTGCCCGTCCATGATAGATGCATGACTGGAAGAGTGAAGGACCCTCTGATGACGTTCCCGATCCTCCTGGCCCTGATAGCCTTGGGAGCCGCAGGCGTTTTCATCATGGCAAGCGATGATTCGCCTGAACATGATATCGAGGCGACCGATGAGTGGATAACGATAACATACAATCTGAATGGTGCGGAGGGGGAGCCTCCTGAGCCTCAGAAGGCCATGCCCGGCTACATCAGGCTGAAATGCGACATGGTTCCCGAGAGGGAAGGATACGAGTTCGGAGGATGGTGCGAGAGGCCTCGCTCGTCTGACCGTTACAACACGTACTTCCACGGTTCCACGTTCTATACGATGGATTCGAAGACGCTGTATGCGGTCTGGACTCCTGTCAGATACGTCTCGTACGATCTCAACGGCGGAGAAGGGGAGACTCCTGCGACATGTAAATTCGACTTATTCGATGCATGCAGGGTCGTGGCACCGAACGATCCGGTTCGGGACGGGTATGCATTCGGCGGTTGGTCGGAGGATAAGAATCCGAGAAACCTGAACTATGTGCATCACAATGGCGACAGATTCTATCCGGATGACAGATACGTCGTTCTCTATGCGATATGGCTGCCTACACTCAGTATCACGTATCAGGCTGTAGACGGATATTCGGAGGGATTCGAATACCGGGACCATTTCTACGAAACCAGAACCGTCGTTCCTGCAAAGGGATGCAAGTTCGTGGTCTACAAGTTCACCGTGACGAACGAGACCTTCGATGACGGGATCAGGATATCGGATATGGGGATCAAAATGAAGATCGGATCCGACATGTACCGCCCGGACAGGCACTCTCATGCGTTCGACGTGAGCGTCATGGGAAACGGCGACGAGTATGATGTCTTCATCAAGAAGGGCGAATCGCATACGTACGGCATCGTCTACTCTGTACCCCTCGATAAAGGAGAGGCGACCGGATTCGCCTCCTATGATTCGAATCTGGCCATGATCTCGGTGAACTTCTTACCGGCGTGATATCGATTCGAGAAACACAGCCGGGTCGTCGAAGCATGTGCTCCGGCCGCCCGGCCAGTTATTCTCAAATTGTTTTCTCCCACGGTTTCCGCTATCGAATAATACTTACAAACACGGAATCCATTAAAATGACTATCTGAAAAATACGGAATTCATTGTTTTTTGATGTTATATAATAAGGAATTCATTGTTTTTACATTGAAAATAATCGGGAATACATTACAATTCGGATACTATGAAATACATCTATTACAATGTGCAGTCATGCTCCGCAGGAAGATCTATGATAAGATCATGGATTGGAAATCGAGAGAACACAAGCCCTTAGTCCTTAAAGGCCCGAGGCAAGTCGGCAAAACGTTCATCCTCAAGCACTTCGCGGAAGAAAACTACGCACATTGCTACTATATCGATTTCACGAGAGATTCCGATGCCAAAAGAGCATTCAACGACAGTCTCGATGTAGATACGATAGTGCGGAGCCTGAACATCAATCGTCCCAAGATACCGATCGAACCAAAGAAAACCCTGATCATCCTCGACGAGATACAGGACTGCCCCCGGGCCGATCAGTCACTGAAAAGCTTCGCAGAAGACGGCAGATACGATGTAGTGGCATCGGGCTCACTCCTAGGCCTTAACAATTACACCCTGAGAAGGAAAGACCATTCCGATGAGAGCATACCGCTCACACCGATCGGTCAGACCGAGGAGCTCATACTCCGTTCAATGGACTTCGAGGAATTCCTCTGGGCTGCAGGATTGACCGATGATGCCATCTCGCCCTTGAAGGATTCCCTCAGGAACAGGACCGCAATCGAGGAGTCCCGGTTGCAATCTTTCTCCAAACTGTATCGCGACTATCTTATAGTCGGGGGGATGCCGGATGCCGTCAATGCGTTTTTCCAGACCGGACTGTTCTCAAAGGCCTCCGAGGCACAGGACAGAATCCTGTCCCGCCATCAGGCAGACATCACAAAATACAACAGCCCTAAGGAGGCTGAGAGGATCAGGAACGTTCTGCGGTCTCTTCCGGGACAGCTGTCAATGGACGGAAAGAAGTTCACATTCTCCCGCATAACCGACGACACGGATACGAATGCCAATCTGACCAAGTACTTCTGGGCATTGGAATGGATCAGGAATGCAGGGTATGCCAACATGTGCTACAATGTGAGGTCTCCCACGCATCCGCTAGAATCCCAGGTGAAGTACGATGATTTCAAGCTCTACATCACGGACACAGGCCTGCTGATGCGTATGATGGGGCCGAATGCAGCCGAGGCAATCTATTACGGGGACATCTCGTACAACATGGGCGCGGTCGCCGAGAATGCGGTCGCCGAAGCCATCCTGAAAAACGGACTGCCGGTGAGATACTATCGGAAGACCGGAGGAGAGGACCGCATGGAATTGGACTTCCTGATCGAACGCGGAAGATCCATGATTGCGATAGAGGTGAAATCCGGCCGCAGCAGGAAATCCCCTTCACTTAACAAAGCGGAAAAAGTCTTCAAATTCGATAGACGCATCAAATTCGGAAAGACGAATGTGTTCGAAGACGATAATGGGGTGGAGAACTATCCGCTCTTCGCATGCGCATTCATCAACGAGATCGTTCCCAGAGGAGAGATAGACTTCGGAGACTACCCGGACTATATGATGTGAAATCGAATCTTGCAATCGGAACTCCGGAGCGGAAACCAGCTCATCGCAGGCCGGTCGGGCGTCTGCGATCCTCATCGGAGGGATTGCCAGAGCATCGTGTTGTCCTCGAAATGGCAGTCCACCCTTCCCTTCTCCTTCAGCCATGTCAGATACGAGCGGACCGTTCCTCCCACGAGAGCATGCTGGATCGCATCCATCCTGAGCGAGTACGCATCGAACACCTCTTTCAGGATGCCGTCGAATCCCTTCGCGTCGGAACATATCGACTCGATCCTGTCGGCAACCTCGAGAGTCCTCTCGATATTGAGCCTTGCCAGCGGAGCTATGTCCTCCGTCGGCTCGGCGTGGGCCGGAACGAACGAGACGGCGTCCATCCTCTCGACCCTCTCCAGCGTGGCCATGTAGGCTCCGACGTCGTGCAGGAAGACCACCCCGTACTTGTCGAGGGTGCGGGCGCTTGCCAGGCAGTCTCCGAGGAACACCACGTCGTCCGGGGTGCGGAATCCGACCATGTCCATTGAATGACCGGGAAGCGGAACTATCTCGAAGCCATCTGGAAGCGCTTCCGGAGTCAGAGGGGAGGCGTCGCTCTCCTGCGCCATCAGCATCTTGTGGCGGAGTTCCGGCGGAGGGCATCCCCCGTACAGGGCAGTAGGCTCGAGGATCGGATGGCGGGTGAAGCAGCATTCGGTCCCGGGCGCGTATATCCTGCATCCGGTCTGCCCCTGCAGGTACCTGTTCCCTCCGATATGGTCCGCATGGGAATGCGTATTGAAGATCGCCGCGAGCCTCAATCCCTGGGAATCGAGGACCTGCCTGATCTTCCTCCCGGCCTCCTTGTCGTTCCCGCTGTCAATCAGCACCGCCTCTCCTTCTCCGGTCCTCACAAGACCTACATTGGTGGGGCTCTGGATGATATGCGTGTTCCCTGCGATGCTGACTAGCTCGTACATCTGATGTCGGAAAAGGAGCGGGGCGGATAAACATGCGCACCACAGATCAGCGGAAGCGACTACAACAGAACGTCGAATACTATGCTGAACACGGCTTGACGCATTGTAAACGGAAGGTTCGATATCCGAGCAGTTCGAGGATAGCGAGAATCACAGCTGATATTGCCTTTTGTAGTCGTCTATCGATTATAGTTCGGTGAGGAGTTGAGGTCGAAGGTCCACCCTAATAGAAAAGTATACTCCTTGGCTGAACTGGCCAACATCATCGCACCCATCGCCAAGGAGCTCGGCATCGAGCGCGTATACGTCTTCGGCTCATACGCACGCGGAGAAGCGACTCCCGAAAGTGATGTAGACATTCTCATCGATTCAGAAGATATCGACAGCTATTTCGGCATAGGAAGGCTATATAGCAAACTCAACCGTGCGTTGGAAAAAGACCTAGACATAATCCCATCCGATGCGAGCGCAGATTTCATCAACAGGATACGCCCGGATCTGGTGCTTGTGTATGCGGAATAACGGCATCGACACATTGAATACGATGCTGACCGCGGCTCAACGCATTGTCAGGAATACAGAGGGTTTGACCTTTGAATAATTCGAGAGCAATGAAGATCTCCTGGATATATGCGCGATGCAATGCCAGATTATTGGAAACAGTGCCGATTCGCTGTCTGTTGCATTGCAACAGAAGCATCCAGAAATCGAATGAGAGGGAATATACGGTCTTCATTGCGCCATAGCTCACTCTTATGGAACTTGCAACTTCAGTATGAGAAAACTATGGAACTCTGTGAAGAAGGATGTGCCGGAGCTAATAAAGAACCTGGATGCAATCATTCGTGAGTCGGAATCGGACGAAGGTTCTTCCACGGTCTGAATGGCCGCAGATTCCATTCCAGACTTCATAGTTGAATGCGAAAATGCCTTGTTTTCAGTCGAGTAAGGACGAAAATCATTTCCAAAAGCGAAAATGATCGTGCTGCAGACACGGGATGATGGCTAGTACACCGTTTCATTCGATTGGGATCGCTGAAGGTAGCAAAAACGACTAGAAGGACCGCGGAATCCGGTGCGCATGAACGCGCCGGAGAGGATCGGAGTCGTCGCCGCACTGGCGGCGGGGATCCTATGGGGATTCCTGGGGATCTTCGTCCGCGGCCTGTCCGATGCAGGATTCTCGCCTGTGCAGATGACCTGCATGAGGTACATCATCGTCGCAGCGGCGTTCGCCGTGTTCATCGCGGTGCGTCACCGCAGGATGTTCCATGCGGATCGCTTCGATCTCCTGCTCTTCGCGGTCATGGGGATAGTCGGGACCCTTCTCAACTCCGTGAGCTACCTGAGCTCGATGGAGCGCATATCGCTCTCCCTGTCCACGGTCCTGCAGTACCTGTCGCCTTTCATCGTCGTCGCCCTCTCGGTCCCGCTGTTCCATGAGAGACTCACCGCATGCAAATGCGCAGCGCTCGTGATCGCATTCTCCGGATGCATACTGTGCACCGGATTGCTGACCGATCCGGGATCCATGGACCCTCTCGGAATCGCCCTTGGAGCCGCATCCGGACTGTTCTACAGCCTCTACACGCTCGGATCCAAGAAAGCGGCCTCCAGAGGATGCTCCATCCCGACCATCATGCTGTACACGTCCCTGTTCTGCGCCATAACGCTGATGCCGTTCGCGGACGTCCCCGAGACGATCGGGATGATGATGGGATCCTGGAGCAGCATGCTCCTCATGCTCGGTCTCGGGATCCTCATGACGCTGGTCCCGTTCGGCCTCTACAACATCGGGGTAAGCCGGATGGAAGCAGGGAAGGCGGCCATCATAACGTTCATAGAGCCTCTGGCGGCGACCGTCGTGGGATTCCTCGCGTTCGGCGAAGAGGTCACGCCGGAGTCCGCTATCGGCATGGCGATGATACTCCTGTCGCTCTTGGTGATGGAGAAGGGGCGCTCCGCAGGAGCCCGCGTATAATAATATGAATATAGAGCCGGGGGAGGCCCCCCGGAATGGTTTCAGCGGTGCGCGAACACCATGGAGACGCCGGAAGCGTCCTTCTTCTCGATCCTGGCGAATCCGACCCTCTCGAGCTGGACGGTATCTCCCTTCTCGGACTCCAGAGCCTTCTCGACCAGCCCCTTCTGGACGGTCCCGTCCGGCATCAGGAGCGTAGCGTCCTTCGCATCGGCTCCGACCCACTGGACGGCCTTGAATCCCTTCCTGAGGATGGAGACGTCGTCTCCCGCATACTTGGCCGGGAGCCCGTAGTCGATGTTGCAGAGGTCCTTGAGGCGCACCTTTCCAGACTCCGCGAACATCCTCGAGTCGTCAGCGGAGATGAACACGGTCCTGGGATTCTCGAGCCTGTACACCCTGTCCCCCCTCTCGGGGTGGTCGGGGTGCAGCGGAGCCTTGCCCTCGATCACGTCGATGCCGTCGATGTCGTACCTCACCGGATCCGCGACGAAGAAGTACCTGTCGGAGACGGGGTCGATGATATCCCTGTTCATCGAGTACAAACCGTCCCAGGAGAACTGGATGTCGACGCTCTTCATGCCCGCCTCGACCCAGTAGCGCCTGATGGCCTCGGGCCTGATGCCCCTCCTCTCGAGGGCGCGGACGGTCCCGGTCCTGACATCGTCCCATCCGGTGTACTCCCCGTCCTTAATGGCCTGCTTGATCACCGACGTCTTCAGAACGGTGTCGGGGATGTTGACCAGGCCGTAGTGGAAGTACTCGGGCTTCTTCCATCCGAAGTACTCGAAGATGTACTCCTGGCGGTTGGTGTTGTTGAGGTGGTCCTTCCCCCTGATGACATGCGTCATCCCCATCTCGTGGTCGTCGATGGCCACGCTGAGGTTCATCATCGGGTACGCGATGTACTTGTCCCCGGTCCTGGGGTGGGGGTGCCTGACGAGACGGAGGGCGACGAAGTCCCTCACTGCAGGATTGGGATGCCTGAGGTCGGTCTTGACGACGACGACCGCCTCCCCGTCCCCGTAGTCTCCGGCGAGGAACTTGTCATACCTCTCCAGCTGGGTCTCCACAGGCAGGTCGTGGCAGGGGCATGCCTCCCCCTGCTCCTTGAGATGCCTCCAGTGGTCCCCGTCGCAGGTGCACACGTAGGCGTGCCCCTGCTCGAGCAGCTTCCTCGTATAGTCGTAGTACAGAGGGAACCTATCGGACTGTATGTACGTCCTGTTGCACTTGACCCCGAGCCAGTCCAGGTCCTCGGGGATCATGTCGTACGCGTCGGGATCGATCTTCTCGGGGTTGGTGTCCTCGAACCTGAGCACCAGGTCCCCGCCGTAGCGCTTGACATACTCGTCGTTGAGGATCGACACGCGGGTGTGGCCGATGTGCAGAGGCCCGGACGGTCCGGGCGCGATGCGCATGACGACCTTCCCGTCGACGTTCTTGAGCTCGGGGAGCTCGTACTTGCGCTCCTTCTTCTCCTTGACCAGGAGGGAGGAGTCCATCTCCTCGAGGGCCTTCGTCTGGGCCTCCAGGCCCATGGCGTTGACCTCCTCGACTATGGAGTTGATGAGCGGGGTGATCTCCCCGGCCTTGGAGCGGAGCTCGGGGCATCCTCCCAGAACCTTTCCGACGACGGCTTTGGGATTGGCCTTCCCCTTGAAGAATATGGCATTCTGGAGAGCGAACTTCCTGATCGTCTCCTCGATCTGATCGGACATGTGCTCCGCATCAAGGAACGTATATTTATATGCGGAGAAGAGGGGGTTCCGGGAGGGGCATCCTCCCGGAATTCTCCGTCATTGCGCGAGACGGTCCTTCCTGCGGGCGAACTCCGCCTTCAGGTCCGTCGCGGTCGCAGGCTCGCGGCCGATCTCCTTCAGGAGCGATATGACATAGTCGGCGCACCTGTGCCCGTCCTCGATGTCCATGCTGCACTGGGCCACGCCGGCGAGATGGCTCGCGGGAGGTATGATCGACGTCACGACGTTCGCGCCGGCATCGAGCCTGGTGCGCATGCCCGCCACACCCTCGACATCGAGGGTCGCCGGGATCAGGACGTCGTGCCTGAGCAGCCTCATGGCCGCGAGGCACAGCAACTCGTTCACCGAATCGACCGTTCCGGAGGATTCCATAGGGGTCCCGGCCTGCGGGACGAAGGTCATCGCACGTACCTGGTCGCATCCGAGGGAGATCATCTCGCGGATCGCATGGACGCGATCCTCGACCGTCTCTCCGATGCCGACCATCATGCCGTCCTCGGCGAGCATCCCGTTCTCCATGGCCCAGACCTTCTGGTTGCGCCTGTAGTCGAAGTCCTGTCCCAGACGGCGTTCGGCGAACAATCCGCGGTTGTACGTCTCCTGATAGCAGGCGACGATATCCGCGCCTGCGTCCCTGAGCTTCGGGAAGCAGTCGTGCGGAACGGCTCCCGGAGAGGCCATGACGGGGATCCCGACCTCGTCGCGTATGGACGACACAATGTCGAGGAAGTTCTCGTAGTCGTTGCCGATCATGTACGGATCCTCGCCCATAGTGAGGTCCGCGAGGTTTATGCCGGCGGCCTTGATGCTCTTGGCCAAATCGACTATCTCGTCCTTCGACTTGCGGTAGCGGTCTATGCCGTTGGACCTGCGGTAGTAGCAGAAGGAGCACTCGTTCCTGCAGTAGGTGCTGAAGTAGACGAAGCCGTAGAGGAACGTCTTCCTCCCGAACTCCTTGTCGCGGACCCTGCGAGCGGTCTCGAAAACCGCATCCCGGTCCTCGCCTTCGGCCGTTATAAGTGCGGCCAACTCGGAATCCGTCGCCTCTCCTCCGGAGGCCAGCCTCTCCGCGATCTCGGGAACGTCCATAATCGAATCTCCTGATGGTGAATCAAATCACAATATGCGCGTATAAAAAGAGAACGCATGAAAAAAGAAATCTGGCCCCTGCGAGGAGAGCATATCGCGTATCCTGGCAGACCTCTGTTCATCGAGCGATATATGAACAGTCTTGTATTCGTATATCGAACAGTACAAAGGTTAAACGGACCGCTGCATCGATCGGGTAAATAAGAAGAGGATCGGAGAACTCTGTTGTAGATTCCGCAACAGATTGCGAACCGTCGCCGTCCCGCTAATCATCTCGGCTGCGGCATGATGCGGTCATCAAGGCCGAACTTTCAGTTCCGGATTGAAATGTACCGGATTAACTACTCTTCAAATCTGTATTCGTGTACTCTTTCATACAGATGACGTGTGCCTGAACCGATTCCCATCTGGAACCCGCTGACACGGCCTGTACCCATAGTACCTTCCGCTTAACCTGTCTACAATAATGTACAGATGACTGGTAGATTAACGCATCATCGGAACGAACGATACGAAGGGCTTACCTCCCGCCCGTCGTCTTCCTGGGAAGCGAGAGCTTCGATACGAAGGGGAGCGAGCTCTTCGGATCCCTTCCAGGCGGAACGGGGTGAACCCTGATCTGCACGAAGACGCCCGTCCTCCCATAGATGCGGAGCATCTCTCCACCGTCGTAGACCAGCATGCGGATGTCGAACCTGAATCCGTCGACTGCGATCCCCTCCTCCGGTCTCACGACCGCCTTGGGAACCGATCCTTCGACGGATGTGACGGAAAGCAACCTCGTCGCATTCCCGTGGTGCAGGCGTATGTCCATCCTTCCCGACTTCCCTCCGTCCACGAACGTCTTGAGGGAAGCCGCGTCCTCTGGAGTCATGTACGTTTCCTGATCGGAATACGCGACATCCTCGATGGCCTCCATGTTGAGGTCTATCCTCTCCGTGACCGACGGTATCCTGACGGATTCGTGCCGGAGGCATGCGAGCATCGATGCATAGATGGCGATCATGAACGGGACGGTGTAATAGGTCGTCAGGATATCGATCCAGGGCACGTACAGGTCGTAGCTGTACCAGATCGGATACAGCTCTATCGCCGTCATCACGAGAACGCACTGGAACAGCCTCACCGCGTAGTGGGAGTATCCGCATATCAGAGACAGCGAGGATACGATGGCCATCACCCCCACTATGAATGCGACTATCCCTACGACGAAATAGACGAAGCTGTAGAAATCGGCGAAGAAGATGTTGTCGACAAGGCACTCGGCACCTACGAACACCCCTGCGATGGCAACCCTGAGGCAGTACCCTCCGCTCTTCATCGCCAGGACGCAGAACCCTCCTATCAGGATAAGAACGGCCTGTGGCAGCCCTCCATACATCGCCATAACCACAATGTCCGGATAGTAGGAGCACAGACGGATCGTATCGATCAGCAGGATGAACCCGGTGATCGCCATGACCAGTCCGAGCAACGATGCGATATCGAGCGTCCCGTCATCATTCCTGAAGCGCATCGGACCCCTCCTCCACGCATATCGAGAACACTTCCCCGGTGACGGCCTCCATCTCCAATCTCCCGTCCTTCAGAAGGATCCCGTTGACGGCGAATCTCGATGCCTGCATTATGGTTCCGGAGCAGTGGTCCGCCAAGGTGATGTGCACGTCATCCGACCCCTTCCATCTCTGCGCAGTCAGGCAGGAGAACCCGGAGCCGTTCCGGATCCCGACGCTGATCTCGGATTCCACGGGGCCCCCGTCGTCCACCGTAGCCCATCCTCCCCTTGCCAACGATTCGGCATCGGACAGGGAAATCGAGGCATCCTCCTGCAGAAGGTACGTGCGCCTGATCCCGTCCAGCGTACGGCTGTGGACCTCCAGCCAATCCCTGTTCCTGAGCTTCTCCGAATCTAGGATCAGGATGAACACGAAATACATCAGAGCCAGGAGGAATGTGTTCCTCTGCGTCTCGATGACATAGACGATGTCTCTGGTACCGGAATACACGTAGGTCAGCATTACAAGTGCCAACAGCAGGAACGCGATTGATCCCCCCATCATGGTCAGACGGGCCCTCGACTTCCCGAGGATGTACGCGCGGCCGGAAAGCGCCATGTTGAGCCCCAGGGCCATGATGGCGTAGAACATGAGATTCATGTCGTTGTGGGGAACCAGATGGGATGCGGATGTGAAGAATCTGTAGAATCCGAGTCCGATGGCATAGAATCCCACGGATCTCGGCAGATCGCGGTTCCTGTCGAGGATTATAGCAGCGCCGCATGCGATGATGATCGCATACCCTATGAACGATGAGATATGCGGCTGGGAGATGCCGCTCAGAACATCGTACGTATGGGATGCGGCAATCAGTATCATGAGAGCCGCGAGTATGAAATTGGCGGAATACGACGCCTTGGCCACGGCGATGTGGATGAAGGCATTGATCCTTTCGACCGCACTCCTCTTCGAAACGCCGGGTCTGGAACGGCCGCCGATCTCGTCCATGGGAAAACATCCGGGGTCGGTATATCAAATTAGCTTCCGCATCCATTGGTAGCGAGAACCGGGCCTCGGACCGCACAGAACCCTGGGAACAGGACACGGACATGCCGTCCGAACAGCCGGATGGAGCATATCGAAGCGGTTATACGTCCCGCAGACCTTCCCCCGATCATGAGAACCAGCATGAAAGCCAAGACCCTCCTGTACCCTCAGACGGTCTACATCATCGGAACCTACGACGAGGACGGCACCCCCAACGCCATGAACGCGGCATGGGGCGGCATCATGGGCGAGGACAAGGTGTCCATCTGCATCGACCGTGGACACCTCACCACTGCCAACTTCAAGCGCACGGGAGCGTTCACGGTAAGCCCCGCCACCGTGGACACCGCAGTGGCGGCGGACTACGTCGGGATCGTCTCAGGCAAGGACGTGCACGACAAGGTCGCCAAGGCCGGATTCCACGCGACCAAGGCATCGAAGGTGGACGCCCCTCTGTTCGAGGAGCTCCCCCTCGCCGCGGAATGCGAGGTCGTGAGCTACGACGAGGAGACCGAGATCCTCATCGGAAGGATCGTCGAGATCGTCGCCGAAGAATCGATCCTCACCGACGGGAAGGTCGATCCCGCGAAGCTCCGCCCCATCGCCTACGACCCGGGGATGCACGGATACTATTCCATGACCGAGAGGGTCGGCAACGCCTTCCAGGACGGCAACAGACTGAAGAACCGATCGCGAAGCCTCCGATGCCTTTGCATCGGGGAACGGCCGTCCATATGCGGAGGCGTGGACGGCCTCTCCGCGATCCCGTCCATCGCGCTCATCACGGACGAACTGGGTTGGAAATCATCCGATGAACTACGAGGCATTCTACGCGATAGTATCGGCGGTGATATTCCCGTTCATCGCCACCGGGGCCATCACATGGCTGACGCTCGGAAGACGGGGGCGCCCTCTGCTCGCAGCGATTGCATGGATCGCCGCCTTCGCGCTAGCATTCGCTGTCAGCTACGTCTCAGTCGACCTCCTGTACGGGATCGAGGAGCATCCGCTGCTCGGAAGCATCCGCACCAACGTCACCGAGACCACCGGCCTGATCTGCATGATGTCGTTCACCGCGGTATGGACGGCCACGACTCTGATCTGCCACAGCGGGACCCTCTCGTCGAAGCTGATGGTCTCCCTCGTGTTCTCGTCGATATGCATAACCGTCCTGGCCGCAACCGATGCCGTCTACTCCCTGGCGATCGGCACCGTGTTCACGCTGGACCACCTCAAGGCCGCCGCCCTCATCCGCATGGCCATGGCCGCCGCCGTCTTCGTCCCATTGGCGTTCGTCCTTCCGAGGAGGATGAGGGCGATGATCGACAGGACGGACGGCAAGATGGCCGGATACCTGCCCGTCCCTATTCTGATATTCGCAATGACCACCGCGGAGCTGTACATGAAGATCTATTTCGACAGCTACACGCGCCAGGGCATGTACGGCACCCTGGGGATATGCATCCTCACCGGGATCTGCCTATTCCTTCTGATGAGACTCACCAGCGGCAGCATAAGCATCAGCGGATACCGCCGCGAGCTCGATGCGGCCCGCGTGATACAGGAGTCCGCCCTGGGCTCGCAGGATTCCGCTGCGGGACTCGACGTCGATGCGGTGATGATACCGGCCAAGGACGTGGCTGGGGACTTCTACAGCATCGTGGACATGGGCGACGGAAGGACGGGCATCGTCATCGCAGACGTCTCCGACAAGGGCATACCCGCGGCCATGTTCATGATGAGAGCGAAAACCCTGATCGACGAGAGGCTCGCCGAAGGCAAGGGGCCGGCGGAATGCCTCACGGAAGTGAACGAGGCGCTGATGCGCGACAACTCGTCGTGCATGTTCGTGACCGTTCTGATTGCGGTTCATGACGGGGACGGGAGATTCCGCATGGCTTCCGCCGGCCATCCGTTCCCTCTGCTGAAAAGAAGGGACGGGGTGTCCGGGATCCCCGTAGAAAGAGGGCCGATGCTGGGCCTGCTCCCTCATGAGTACACGGAGTCCGGATTCAGGATGGAGCGGGAGGATGTGCTCCTGATGTACACCGACGGCGCCACCGACTGCGAGGATTCCGCCGGAGACCAGTTCGGCATGGAGAGGCTGGAGGAATGCTTCGGAGGATCCGGAGGCGATCCCTGCGGACACGTCGCGGACCGTCTCAGGGAGTTCTCTAGAGGCACCGACTTCGCAGACGATGCCACCCTCGTATCGATCGCCGTCGCCGAACGACGGCCCGCCTTTTATCGACCCGGGCATATGGCGAACCATGGAGAGATCGTTTCTAACATCGTCATCGAGTTTCGAGGATCTTGTCAGCGGCGATTACTTCTACGTCGACAAATCACTGTTCATCAGAGACATCGTCGAGATGAAAAAGGGTCTCTTCCTGTTCACCCGCCCCCGCAGATTCGGGAAAACGACCAATCTCGACATGCTCGACAGATTCTTCAACTGCGGATTCGACAGCAGGAATCTGTTCGACAGACTCCGCATCTCGTGAACGAACTGCTACGAGCAGCATCTCAACAGGTACTGTGTCATACGCCTGAATTTCGCGAATTGCGACTCGCCCTCCCACTCCGCCGCATACAAGCGCTTCTCGATGATGATGTCCGATGCGGCATCCGGATTCCGCAGAATAGAGCACAGCCCGCTGCTGAGCAGCTACGAGAGGTCGCTTTATCGCAGAATGATCGACTGCGAGATGGACCGCGCCGAATTCTATTCGTCGGTTCCGCTCCTCTGCAGGTGGATAGAGAACGTCTACGGAAAAGAGGTCGTCATACTCATAGACGAATACGACAAACCCGTGAACAGCTCCGTCATCCACGGCTACTACAGGGAGCTGACAGCCGATCTGAGGCCGTTCCTGGAATCCGCCCTGAAGAACAACACGCATTACAGATTCGCTGTGATGAAGGGCGTATCGCGCATCACGAAGGAGTCCATATTCAGCGGACTGAACAATCTGAACGAGTTCGACATATTCAACAGCAGATACGACGAATACTTCGGATTCAACGAGGACGAGGTCGAACGGCTGCTCGACGACACCGGTCTGGATGCCGGCCTCATAGACGGCATACGCGAATACTACGACGGATACCGCTTCGGAGACTGCGACATCTACAACCCGTTCAGCGTGATGAGATGCCTGGAGGCCGCCTATTACGGCAAACCGGGATTCGAACCGCACTGGGTCAACAGCGGGGACACGCAGATGATCGCAGACGCTCTGAACAGGACGTCTGCCGAATTCAGGGACGAGGTTCTGACGCTGGGAATTCCGAGCAACCGGATGAGGACAAGACTGAACCCCTACCTGGACTTCAGATACCTGGAATCCCCGTACGAGGAAGACCTTGAAGAGGCCGTACTGACGCTGATGGTTACATCGGGATACCTCAAAGCGATTCCGGCCGGTGACGGGAATACGACGTCATGGTTCCCAACACGGAGGTGTTCATGGCCTTCAGACTGATGGCGACCAGGATGAGGGTCGTCAACGAGAGGCGGATGTCCACATTCATCCGCTCCATATACGGCCTCGACTCCGCCCGTGCGACATCGGATCTCAACAGGATATTGGACGGCATGTCTCCGAGAGACCACTACGATGAGTACATCCACAAGATCATGCTCTCCACCCTGCTCGGATATTCGGGATTCAGATACCAGAACGAGCTGGGCTCGGGCGACGGCTTCATCGACATCTATGTCGAATCGGACGGCGGGGGCTGCGGGCTGCTGATCGAGCTCAAGTACACCGACGACCGGAAGACCGATCTGGAGGCTTTGTCAGAGAAGGCGCTGGAGCAGATAGCCTCCAAAGATTATTCCCGGAGCATCCGCGAGCCCCATATCGCCGTAGGCATCGCATTCCGTGGCCATACGGCGTCCGTAATGATAGGACACACCGTCGACAGGGACTCTCCGGACCTATCTCTTAAATCCGCACCGCACGATTCTGACACATGGACGTCAAGATAGCAGGCGACGGCGCGAGAATCGTCATCTCGGTCGCCGGCAGGCTGAACACCACCACGGCTTCCGACTTCAACAGAGCGGTGCAGGACGCTGTCGACAAGGCGGACGACGTGACCGTGGACCTGAAGGGGCTCGAGTTCATCTCGAGCGCCGGGATCAGATCGATAATGACCATAAGGTCGAGGAAGGGCGCGCAGAACGTGCACATAGTGAACGCCGCGGGGCTCGTCAGAGAGGTCTTCGAGGTCTCCGGCATCGCAGGGATACTGGAGAGCTGATCATGGACCTCATCCGCATGTCGGTCAGGGCCGAGGACGCCTCGATCCCCATGGTGGAGGAGGCCGTCGGATACTACGGCGGCCTATACGGCCTCGGCGCCGACGAGACGGAGCGCTTCCTGGTCACCGTCGAGGAAGCGGTCTCCCAGGTCATCTCCTACGGGTTCCCTGGAAGGCCGGACTCCATGTTCGACGTCTCGCTGGGGATCGAAGGGCTCGACCTCGTCGTGACGATATCCGACAAGGGGATACCCTACGACTACGAGTCGCTGGAGGGGTCCGAGGAATCCAGGCTCTCCGTGCTGCTCCTGAAAGGATTCGCCGACGGCGCATCGCTGACCAGCATGGGATCCGAGGGGAGGAGGCAGGTCCTGAGGAAGCACCTGTCCGCCCTGCCGGGGTACGCCAGATCGGAGCCTCTGCTCCAGGCAGCCCCGGAGGCATGCCCGTACTCGCCCGGGGACTTCGACATCCACCCCCTGAGGAGGAGCGAGGCCATCGAGGTGGCCCAGTGCATGTACGACGAGTTCGGATACACGTACCCGCACGAGATCGTCTACCATCCCGACGGCTTCTTCAACGCGGTAGAGCGCGGGGAATGCGTCTCCTACGTCGCCACCGCACCGGACGGCGAGGTCGCCGGCCATGTGGCCCTCGTCGCAAGCCCGTCACTCCACGGCACGATGGAGCTGTGCATGGGCGTCGTCCGCAGGAAGTACCGCAAATGCTCCATCATGTCCGGCCTGACCGCCGCCGCGATGGAGAGAGCGTCCCACATGGGACTCAGATCCGTCAACGCCATGCCCGTCGCCTACCACCCGTTCACGCAGAAGGTCTGCAACAAGCAGGGCATGCATCCCTTCGGATTCTCCTTCAACCGTCTGAACGGTGACCTCTCGACATCGTACGAGCAGGGCTCGAGGGGCAGCCTCGCGCTCAGCGCGATCCTCCTGTCTGATCCCCACAGGGACATCTACATCAGGCCCGCCGTGCTCGACATAGTCGGATACGTCGTGGACGACGGGGATCTCGACCGCGACATCTACGTCGCCGGCTGCCCCGTTCCCCTCGAGGGCGACAGCGCGGTTACTGCAGAGACCGACGCCAGGATGGGCTTCGGAAGGATCGTCGTCAGGAGGACTGGAGAGGATGTCCGCCCCAGCCTCCGCGCGATGGACCGCAGGCTATGCGAGCAGAGGTGCGAGGTCATCGAGATGCTGATAGCCGCGAACGAGGAATCCTCCGTCGCAGCGTACGACGAAGCCGTCTCCCTCGGATACTTCTGCACCGGGATCTTCTGCGGATGCGACGACACCGACTGGCTGCTCATGGAGAAGCTCGTGTTCTCGTCGGTGGACTTCGGATGTCTCGAGACCGTGGAACCGTACACCGGGCTCCTGGAGCTCGTGGAGGAGGGGATCCCCGATGAATGAGCCCGACTACCACATCCGCAGGCTCGGCTCCCCCGATCCCGTCCTCCCGAAGGAGCTCGATGCCGTCCAGCGCCTCTGGGCTCATGACGACCCGTTCGACATCGAAGGAACGGACGAGGTGTTCGCGGAAGCCATGAGGCAGATCCTGAAATGGCACGCCGCCCGCTGCGACTACTACTCCGACTGGCTCAGGAGGAACTCCTTCGAGCCTTCCATGATAAGAGACGTCGAGGACATCGCCAGGATACCGTTCCTCCATGCCAACTTCTACAAGACGCACACCATCAAGTCCCGTCCCGACGACGAGTACGTGATGACGCTCACATCCTCGGGAACCACCGGGCAGAAGACGCAGATGTTCTTCGACGAATGGAGCATGAACGCTTCGGACAAATCAGCGGACACGCAGTTCGCCTACTACGGCAGGATAGCCGACGTCCCGTCCGACTTCATGATGTACTCCTACGAACCGGCTCCGGGAGTGAACACCGGAACGCTGCGCACCAGGCAGATGATGCGCCGCTACGCCCCCGAGCACGACCTCGAATACGCTCTCAAATTCGACGGGAGGAGCCACGAGTTCGACCTCTTCGGCAGCATCGCCGCCCTCAGGAGGTTCGAGAAGGACGGATGCCCCGTGAGGATCCTAGGATTCCCGGCGTTCCTCTACTTCACGCTGGAGAGGATGAGGGAGATGGGATACCCTCCGCTGAAGCTGAACAGGGACTCGCTCGTGATGATGGGCGGCGGATGGAAGGGCTTCGCAGACAGGCAGCTCTCCCCGGAGGAGTTCAGAGAATACGTGGAGGAGAGGCTCGGCCTCCCGCACACGTGCTGCCATGAAACCTACGGGGCGGTGGAGCACGGCGTCGCGTACACGGACTGCGACCGCCATCACCTGCATGTCCCGATATACAGCCGCGTGATAATCCGCGACCCGGTCACGCTGGAACCCGTGGAGGACGGGGAGAGGGGATTCATGAACGTGGTGTCGCCGATGAACACCGGCGTCCCCGTCCCCAGCCTGCTCCTCGGAGACATGGCTGTGAAGCATCCTGCCGGATCCTGCGGATGCGGGAACGATGCGCCATGGTTCGAGATCCTCGGAAGGGCCGGAACCAGCAGGAACAGGAGCTGCGCCATAGCCGCCGCCGAGATACTGAGGAGGAGATGAGATGTCCCACATATGGAGAGGAAGGAGGGTCGAATCGCTCGACGGGCTCATGGAGGGCCTCGACGGCGAGATAGAGGAGACCCTGGACACCGGGCTGAGGACATCCGACGTCCTCGATGCCTGCGACTCCCTGTCGAAGGAGATCCGCTCCGGCGGATGCATGGATCTCAGGGATGCCCTCGTGAAGGACGGGGCGGAGGACCCCGACGCCATCCTGAACGCTCTTGCCGAAGGCATCTCCCGCGAGGCGCTGACAGCCAAGCTCATGGCCGAGCTCGGAACCGACGAGCCGTTCGAGATCAGACGCGTCGACATGCGCAGGCAGCATTTCGAGGGCTGGGCCCCCGTCGGAGTGCTCTTCCACATCACCGCCGGGAACTCCCCCATCGTGGCCCCCATGGCCGCGGTGGAGGGATTGCTCTCGGGCAACATCAACATCCTGAAGGTCGCGGGGAACCTCGGCGAGTTCGCCACGGAGGTCCTTCTGCGCCTGTGCAGGACCCCTTCCATAGCCGACCGCGTCTACATGCTGCGCATCCGCTCGTCCCAGAAGGACCTTATGAGGGCTCTCATGGACAGGGCGGACTGCATCAGCGCCTGGGGCGGGGAGGAGGCCATCGAGGCCATCCGCAGGGACGCCCCCCGCGGGACTCCCGTGGTGGAATGGGGCCACAAGATCAGCTTCGCGTACGTGACGCCGGCATGCTTCGACATCGGAACAGCCAGGAAGATCGCCAGGAGCGTCTGCCACAACGAGCAGCAGTCGTGCTCCAGTCCGCAGTGCGTCCTCGTGGACACGGATTCCAGGGAGGACGTCGACAGGATGGCATCCCTTCTGGCGCAGGCGCTCGACGAAGCGAGGGACGCTCTCCCCCGCATCGCCCCCGATGCGGCCGAGTCAGCGGAGATATCGACGGTGAAGGAGCTCCACAGGAGCGACCTCTACTTCAACGACGGGGACGTCGTGGAGGACCCCCAGCATACCTACAGGATACTCGTGAGCTACGGCACCAAGTTCATGCCCTCTCCGCTCTTCAGGACTGTCTGGCTATCCCCCCTCGGGAGGGACGGCCTCACATCCGGCCTCAGAGGGATGCGCAGATACCTGCAGACCTGCGGCCTCGCCTGCACCCTAGGCGAGCTGGAGGAGGTCTCCTCGGCGCTCTACCGCGCCGGGGTCCAGAGGATCACACCGGTTGACTCGATGAGCGCCAGCTACGCAGGGGAGCCCCACGACGGAGGATTCGCCCTTCCGAAGTTCATGAGGCGCGTCTCCATGCGCATGGACATCCCTCTGAACGGCATCGTCGGCATGAAGGAGCTGAGGCGCCCGGAGCCGTTCCGTGTCGAAGGACCCATCGAAGGCAAGAAGGACTATCCTCCCGTCCCGGAGGACGGCACCCGCGTCCTCACGAAGAGCGGAGGCACCACCGGGGCACCGGTGTTCTGCAGCTACAGCGACAACGACTACCGCAGATACATCGTCGAACCGGGCGTCAAGGCCATGATGGCCCTCGGCCTCGATCCCGACAGGGATGTCGTCGCCGATCTGCTGAAGGCGGGCAGCCTCTACGGCGGGATGAACTTCTTCATCTCGATATTCGACGCCATGCACGTCCGCAACCTGAACATCAGCGGACTCGACGACGTCAGGCAGGTGGCGGACTTCATGATCATCGGGAAAGCCACCGCGATCATGGGCGCCCCCAGCTACATCATCAGGGTCTTCCAGGAGAACGAGGAGAGGCTCAGGGAGTACGGCAGGATAAGGAAGATCTTCTACGGAGGAGAGATGTTCTCCGCAGGACAGGTCCGCTGGCTCGAGGAGACGTTCGGAATCGAGAGCATCCAGTCCATGCTCTACGGCGCCAACGAGACCGGGACCATGGGATACTGCTGCAGATGCTGCGGCAGGAACGAGTTCCACCTGAACAGCGAGATCCAGCACCTGGAGATCCTCAAGATGGATTCGGATGAGCCCGTCGGCCCCGGAGAGCCCGGGAGGCTGATCTTCACCGGATTCCTGAGGGAGAACGGACGCACCAGCCGCTACGAGATAGGCGACATGGGCGAGTGGATCGAGGGCGACTGCCCCTGCGGCAGGAAGGAGCCCAGGTTCAGGCTCCTGGGAAGGTACGGGGACGTCATGCGCATAGGCGGGACGTTCTTCAACTTCAGGAGGATCTCGAGGATCCTCGACGACTCCCTCGGATACAGAGGGAACCTGCAGGTGATCCTCGAGCCGGACGGCCTCAGGGAGAGGATGGTCGTCTGCGTCGACGACCAATCCCTGACAACAGAAGAAGCTCTCGAAGCCCTCGTCCGCGAGTACGACTCCTTCGCCAAGACCGTGCCGAACGGGATAATGGGATTCGAGGTCAGGAACGTCGGAAGGGACGGATTCGTCGTCAACACGACCAGCCTGAAGATTACGCCCGTGGTGGACCGCAGATGAGCCGCTCCCCCTACCTGGTCAACCGCGCCTTCAGGACGTTCGCCGTCTCCACCATCCTGGCGGTGATGGCGACCTCCCTCGGCGTCGTTGTGAACGGCATGATCGTGGGGAACATGATGGGGAGCGCCGAGCTCTCTGCCGTCAATCTCGTGTCCCCTCTCATCCAGCTGTACAATGCCGTCACGGCGCTGATATGCGTCGGAGGAGCCACGCTGTGCGCGGTGCTGGTGGGGAAAGGGAAGGAAGGCGAGAGCGGACGCGTCTTCACCGTATGCATGGCGATGACGCTGTGCGCATCCGTACTGCTGACGATCGTCGGACTCGTCTCCCCGGGATCCGCGGCATCGTTCCTGTGCTCGGACGAGACGCTCCTCCCGCTCGTCACCGATTATACGAGAGTGGCCCTCCTCGGCTCCGCCGCATACCTGTTCCTTCCGGGCCTTGCGATGTTCGTCAGGGTCGACGGATCGCCGCGCAGCGCGACTCTTGCGCTTGCCGGCGCGAACATAGCCTCGCCCCTTCTGTGCATAGCCCTCGTCCATTCGGGCATGGGCCTGACAGGGGCCTCCGCGGCCGTCGTCATCGGATACGCAGCGGGAACCCTCGCCCTCGTCATCCGCTTCGTCAGAGCCCGCTCCACCACCCTCTTCCGCTTGGAGAAGGGCGGAAGGACGCATATCCCTGCAATCCTCGCTCTGGGAGCACCGGTTGCGCTCGCATCGGCGATGATGGTCGCGAAGATGCTGTGCATGAACGGCCTCACCCTCCATTTCCTCGGAACATCCGGAATGGCGACCATGGCTGTCGCCATGAACGTCCTGATGCTCGCATCCATGCTCATAGGAGGGACCTGCCAGACCATACAGCCCATCGGCGGGACGCTGTACGGATCGGGGGACGTCGAAGGCATATCCATGCTGACCCGCCTGGTCTCCAAGGTTCTTCTGACGTCTCTCGGAGCGATAGTAGCGGTCGTGATGCTGTTCCCGGGCGTGTTCTGCGTGATGTTCGGAATCTCCGGAGGAGAGCTGCTCTCATCCTCCGAGGAGGCCCTCAGGCTGTTCGCTCCGTGCATACTGCTATACGGAGTGAACTACGCGCTGATGATCCTCTTCCAGGTCCTGGGCCACAGACGCGTGGCGATAGCCGTGTCCGTCCTCCAGCCGTTGCTAGTCATAGCCGTGGCGTTCGTCCTTGCTCCGATCGACGGAGAGCTCATATGGCCCTCGTTCTGGATCGGAGAAGCGATCATGCTGGCGGTCATCACCTGCATGTCCGTCACGATGCGCAGAAGGGACCCGTCCCTCCGCGGATTCCTCCTCGGAAGGATGCCGGAGATACCGACACTTGCTGTATCGATTAGGGGGGACCTCTCCGATCTCGAGGAGTCCATGGACGCCGTGTCGGGATTCCTCGCATCCAACGGAGTGGATGCCGAAAGGGCGGAGAAGGCGAGACTGTGCTGCGAGGAGCTGGCATCCAACGTCTCCGTCCACGGCCTCGGCT
>ERZ808242.312-NODE-312-length-36740-cov-8.534088_pt1 | contig 36740 bp, 45 predicted proteins | sample MGYA00521244_ERZ808242 | MGnify/ENA primary metagenome ERZ808242 (study PRJEB31516, sample SAMN03275573) | gut metagenome | biome: mammalia-associated habitat; material: feces | host: Papio cynocephalus | place: Kenya | collected 2012-07-27 ... | reverse complement strand
CGGGGCAAAAGAAAATTCCCCATCTACGCACCAAAACGCCTTAATTAAAATTCAATGTTAGGGCTTTAGCACGCTACCGAGAAAATCTTCTCGTTCTCTCGCGTACCTTTGTACGCTTCGGGGCAAAAGAATTTTACGCGGTAACATACCACGGGTTTTTAATATAATGCACATGGCTTTTAACTGAAATTCGGAGTACGATTTGCGCTGTTTTACGCATATCGGCACTTTAAATGAAATGAGCCGAAAATATTTACACGGCAGGCGGAGAAAATCGCTTGTCTCCGGATTTGTAAAATCAACCAAACCTTTGAAGGGTGGAACAAATATGAGCAAAGGAACAATACTCAAAGTAGCCGGACCTCTCGTAGTTGCCGAGCATATGCGTGACGCCAATATGTTCGACGTTGTAAGGGTAAGCGACAAAAGGCTTATCGGCGAGATAATAGAGATGCACGGCGACAAGGCGTCAATTCAGGTATATGAAGATACTTCGGGCCTCGGCACGGGCGAGCCTGTCGAATCCACGGAAGAACCGCTGAGCGTTGAACTCGGCCCCGGTCTTATCGAAGGAATATTCGACGGTATTCAAAGACCCCTCGTCGAAATAATGAAAAAGGTAGGCAACAACTTACCCAGAGGCGTAGAGGTGCCGTCACTCTCGCGAGAGAAGAAGTGGCATTTTAACGTCACCGCCGAAATCGGTGCATACGTGACATCGGGCGACGAACTCGGCTTTGTTCAGGAGACCGACATTGTCCGCCACAAAATAATGGTGCCGATAGGCGTTTCCGGCAAGGTGAAGAGCCTTTCGGAGGGCGACTATACGGTTGAAGACACGATAGGCGAAATAGAAAAGGACGACGGCACCGTTGTTCCCGTAAAGCTTATACAGAAGTGGCCCGTAAGGCGCGGCAGACCGTACAAGAAAAAGCTTTCCCCCGATGTTCCGCTTATCACGGGTCAGCGTGTTATTGACGCGCTTTTTCCGATAGCAAAGGGCGGCGTTGCCGCAATACCCGGTCCTTTCGGAAGCGGTAAAACCGTAACTCAGCATCAGCTTGCAAAATGGGCAGAGGCCGATATAGTCGTTTATATAGGCTGCGGCGAACGCGGCAACGAAATGACCGATGTTTTAAACGAATTTCCCGAGCTTATAGATCCGCACACAGGCAAATCGCTTATGGAGCGTACCGTTCTTATAGCGAACACTTCGGATATGCCCGTTGCGGCTCGTGAAGCTTCTATTTATACAGGTATTACAATTGCCGAATATTTCCGCGATATGGGCTACTCCGTGGCGCTTATGGCGGATTCCACCTCACGTTGGGCAGAGGCTCTGCGCGAAATGTCGGGCAGACTTGAAGAAATGCCGGGCGAAGAGGGCTACCCCGCATACCTCGGTTCGCGACTTGCTCAGTTCTATGAGCGCGCCGGACGTACAGTCACTTTAGGTTCAGATGACAAAGAGGGCTCGCTCTCGGTAATAGGCGCCGTATCGCCTCCCGGCGGCGACATTTCGGAGCCGGTATCTCAGGCAACTCTGAGAATTGTAAAGGTATTCTGGGGGCTTGATTCCGCGCTTGCATATAAGCGTCACTTCCCGGCTATTAACTGGCTTACGTCTTATTCGCTCTATGCCGACAGCCTCGGAAAATGGTTCAACGAAAATGTTGACAAGGATTGGACGAATATGCGTACCCGTATAATGGGTATTCTCTCCGACGAAGCGTCGCTTGACGAAATAGTAAAGCTCGTCGGTATGGACGCCCTGTCACCCTCCGACAGACTTAAAATGGAGGCTGCAAGAAGTATCCGCGAGGACTTCCTGCATCAGCTTGCGTTCCACGAAGTCGATACCTACACAAGTCTTAAAAAGCAGTGCTTTATGATGAAGCTTATGCTTATGTATTACGACCGCTCGCTCGACGCATTGAATAAGGGCGCGGATATAGAAAAAATCGCCGCGCTGCCCGTAAGAGAAGCAATAGGCAGATTTAAGTACGTTAAAGAAGAAAACATCGACAAAGAATTTGCCGAGATAGACGAAAGACTTTCCTCGGAACTCGCCGAGGCAGTAAAAGAAGGGGAGGATGACTGATGCCTAAGGAATACAGAACCGTTCAGGAGGTAGCAGGGCCTCTTATGCTCGTCAAGGAAGTCGAGGGCGTCAAATACGATGAACTCGGTGAAATCGAACTTGAGAGCGGCGAAACAAGAAGATGCCGCGTGCTTGAAGTCAACGGAACGGACGCGCTCGTTCAGCTGTTTGAGGCGTCCACCGGCATAAACCTTTCAAACAGTAAGGTGCGTTTTCTCGGCAGAATGATGGAGCTCGGAGTTTCCGAAGATATGCTCGGCAGAGTCTTTGACGGACTCGGCAGACCCATAGACGGCGGCCCCGAAATAATTCCCGAAAAGAGAATGAATGTAAACGGTATGCCTATGAATCCGGCGGCAAGAGCTTATCCGCAGGAATTTATACAGACGGGCGTTTCCGCAATAGACGGACTTAACACCCTCGTAAGAGGTCAAAAGCTTCCCATCTTTTCGGCATCGGGACTTCCCCACGCACAGCTTGCCGCTCAGATAGCAAGACAGGCGAAGGTGCGTTCGGCCGATGAGAAATTCGCCGTTGTATTTGCCGCTATGGGTATTACCTTTGAGGAGTCCGACTTCTTTATTCAGTCGTTTAAGGAAACGGGCGCCATAGACAGAACGGTTATGTTCTCAAACCTTGCAAACGACCCTGCCATAGAGCGTATAGCGACGCCCAAAATGGCTCTTACAGCCGCCGAATACCTCGCATTTGACAAGGGTATGCACGTGCTTGTAATTTTAACCGATATAACGAACTATGCCGACGCGCTCCGCGAAGTTTCGGCAGCAAGAAAAGAGGTTCCGAGCCGCCGCGGTTATCCCGGATATATGTACACCGACCTCGCGTCCATTTACGAGAGAGCCGGTCGTCAGCGCGGCAAGGACGGCAGTATCACAATGATACCCATCCTCACTATGCCGGAGGACGACAAGACCCACCCGATTCCCGACCTTACGGGATATATCACGGAGGGTCAGATTATTTTGAGCCGTGACCTTTACCGCCGCGGAATAATGCCGCCTATCGACGTTTTACCGTCGCTTTCAAGACTTAAAGATAAGGGCATAGGCGAGGGCAAAACGAGAAAAGACCACTCAAACACCATGAACCAGCTCTTTTCCGCATATGCAAGAGGTAAAGATGCAAAGGAGCTTATGGTGGTACTCGGTGAGGCTGCGCTTACCGATATAGATAAGCTCTACGCGAAATTTGCCGATGAATTTGAAAAAGAGTATGTGTCTCAGGGCTACAATACGAACCGCTCCATAGAGGAAACGCTCGATATAGGCTGGAAACTTCTCAGAATTCTTCCGAGGAGCGAGCTTAAACGTATCAGCGACGAGCTGCTCGACGAATATTACGACAAGAAATAACCCGGTGCATTAACTTTCCGAAAGGAGGAACCGTTTTTGGCAAGACTTAATGTGAATCCGACAAGAATGGAGCTCACAAATCTGAAGCGAAAGCTTACGACCGCAAGGCGCGGTCACAAGCTTTTAAAAGACAAGCAGGATGAGCTGATGCGCCGTTTCCTCGACCTTGTAAGAGAAAACAAGGATTTGCGCCGCAAGGTGGAGGAGGGCATTAAGGAGTCAAACAGGCATATGGCTTTGGCTCGTTCGGTTATGAGCGATTCTTCTCTTGACGTGGCACTTATGATGCCGTCACAGAAAATGAGCCTTGATGTCAGCGAAAAAAACGTGATGAGCGTAATGCTCCCGGTATTCTCGACGAAGCTCAAGACCGCCGATGAAAATGATATATATTCATACGGATTTGCGTTTACGTCGTCCGACCTTGACGCAGCGGTGAAATCCCTGTCGGACATAATGCCGTATATGCTTCGGCTTGCAGAGGTCGAAAAATCGTGCCAGCTTATGTCCGCCGAAATAGAAAAGACAAGGCGCCGAGTAAATGCGCTTGAACACGTTATGATACCTCAGTATGAGGAGACCATAAAGTATATCACGATGAAGCTCGACGAAAATGAGCGAAGCTCTACAATACGCCTTATGAAGGTTAAAAATATGATGCTTGAAGAGGCGCGCCGAAAGGCGATTGAGCATGACCGCGAGGCGGCTCTCGAAATGGGGTAAACCGTTTCTCAAAAAATTTCGGACAAAACAAAACGGTCTGTAAAAACTTTTGTTTTTACAGACCGTTTTCGGTTTATAAAATATATCGGGTTTTCCGCCGTTATATTTAAATAATGTTATTTTACCTCGGCAGGCTCTTTTTCATCCTCCGAATTCGGAGCGGAATCTTTTGAGAGCTCAACCCAGTCGCTCTTATGCAGCATTATGCGTACCGCGTTATGTATACACGAAGCGTCTATTTCGGTAAAAGCTCCGCCGTATTCGCCGTCGAGTGTAAACGGGGTAGGCTCGTTAAAAATGAACTTTACGTTCTTGCAGTGCCTTATCGTTACAAGACGGTTGTTCTTTACGTTCTTACGTACCATGGAATTTGCGAGATAGGCGATTTCGCCGGGATTTTTAAACATATCCACGAGCACCATCTCAAAAAGTCCGTCGTCAAATTCAACACCCATATTGTGAAGGACCGGCATACCGCCTACCGAGTACGAATTTGAAAAAGCTCCGTAAAAATAGTCGCCCTCAAAAACTTCTCCGTCGGCTATGACCTTGGCGTGAAACGGCTTCATTTTGAAAAACTCGCCCACAGCCTGCAAATAGTAAGCGTTTTTGCCGAGAATGTTTTTTGCCTTTTGGTTTGCCGAATACGATATCGCGGTAAAGTTGCCGAAGCCCGCAACGTATATAAAGCTGTCTTTTCCGAAAGTACCCATATCCACGGGGGTGGGTGTTCCGTTCACTATGGCGTCAACGGCATCCTTTACATCGGTGGGAATACCGAGCGATTTCGCAAAATCGTTTGTGGAGCCGAGCGGAATGAATCCGAGCGGAATGTCCTTGCCGAGCTTCATAACTCCGGCGACGGTCTCCTTTAAAGTTCCGTCTCCGCCGACGCAAACTATCAAATCAAAATTGCCGCCGCGCGACAACGTAATGTCGTACGCGTTTTTGTTCTTTTGTGTACAGCAAGCTGTAACACTGTACCCCGCCTCGTCAAAACGGTCTATCATTTTCATCATATGCCGTTTTGCCATCTTTTTGCCGGAAACCGGATTTACAACAAGCAAAAGCTTCTTGGTCTTATCCTCTGCCATAATGATTAACCCTTGCGAATATTAAAATTCGAGTCTTTCTTCAATGTATTTTACAAGCCCTGAAACGGGTATTCTTGTCTGCTCCATAGTGTCTCTGTCACGAACCGTAACGCAGCCGTCCTCTTTACTGTCAAAGTCGTAGGTTATTGAGAACGGTGTGCCGATTTCGTCCTGACGGCGATAGCGCTTACCTATTGAGCCGGCGTCGTCGTAGTCAACCGAGAAGTGCTTTGAAAGCTCGGCGTAAATGTTGCCCGCCTCTTCCGAGAGCTTCTTTGAGAGCGGAAGTACCGCCGCTTTCATGGGCGCGAGCGCCGGATGAAGTCTCAAAACTACGCGCTTATCGTTTTTGGCTTCGTCAATTACCTCTTCGTCATAAGCGTCGCAGAGGAATGCAAGCGCAACTCTGTCCGCACCGAGAGACGGCTCTATGACATAGGGAATGTACTTTCTGTTTTCCTCCTGGTCAAAGTACGAGAGGTCTTTGCCCGAATGCTCCTGATGCCTCGTGAGATCATAGTCGGTTCTGTCGGCAATGCCCCAAAGCTCGCCCCAGCCGAACGGGAAGAGGTATTCAATGTCGGTTGTGGCTTTAGAGTAAAATGACAGCTCCTCTTTTGCGTGGTCGCGCAGACGAAGATTGTCGTCGTGAAGTCCGAGGTTAAGAAGCCAGTTATGGCAATAGCTTCTCCAATAATCAAACCATTCGAGATCGGTGTCGGGCTTGCAGAAGAATTCACATTCCATCTGCTCAAATTCACGTATTCTGAATATGAAGTTGCCGGGAGTTATCTCGTTCCTGAAGGATTTACCTATCTGACAAACGCCGAAGGGAACCTTTTTTCTTGTGGTTCTCTGGATGTTCTGGAAGTTTACGAATATACCCTGAGCCGTTTCGGGTCTTAAATAGATTTGGCTCTTCGCGTCCTCTGTTACGCCCTGAAACGTCTTGAACATAAGGTTGAACTGGCGGATATCGGTAAAGTTCTTTGAACCGCAGTTCGGGCAGGTTATGCCGTGCTCCTCAATGTATTTTTTCATCTCTTCGTTGGTCCAGCCGTCCGCCGACTGACCGCTGAAGTCCTCAATAAGCTTGTCGGCTCTGTGCCTTGTTTTGCAGTCGCGGCAGTCCATAAGCGGGTCCGAGAAGCCGCCTACGTGACCCGTGGCAACCCAAACCTCGGGGTTCATAAGTATTGCCGAGTCGAGACCTACGTTGTGCGGATTTTCCTGAACAAACTTTTTCCACCAAGCCTTTTTGACGTTGTTTTTGAATTCAACGCCGAGCGGGCCGTAGTCCCAGGAGTTTGAAAGGCCGCCGTAAATTTCGCTGCCGGGATAAACGAAACCTCTGCTTTTGCAGAGAGTAACTATTTGATCCATGGTCTTTTCTGTGTTTTTCATATTGGTATCACCCTTTAAAAGTATTTAGCGCACCGGCTGTGCGCGAAAACGTCAATACATCATTTTATAGTATTATTTACCGAATGTCAACCGACAAGAACGCGCAGAAAAGATGATTAACTCACATATGTTTTCGTAAATATTGACGACGTGCAAACATTTTGCTTTTTACGCCGCAAAACGCTATACTATTATATATATAAGATATACGGCGTCGGCACAGGCGGGATTTTTGCAGAGAAAAAGTTTGCGTATTCACCGATATGCGGTTAAAAACACTATATATTGTATAGCGCGAACACGCGGAGCGGATGACAAAAAAATTTCAGCTTTTTTAATGAACTTTTTTGAAAAAAGTTGTTGCATTTGCCGGTCTTTTGTGTTAAACTACTTTAGCACGCGTGAAAAGGGTGTATTATGCCTTTTTATACGCAGCTTGATATGCGATGATGCGGTAGGTGGCTGCACTTTGATGCAGGGAATTACCGCGGAGTATGTCCGATTTTAAAACCGGGCGAACTAATAAGCTTCTTTTTCCGGCCGAGAACCCAACCTCTGCCGTGAAATAAGGATGCTGTGTGCTTTTTTGTGCCGTCCGGAAAACATTGGTTTTTCGGATTTTAAAAAGAGAAAGGTGGAAACACCCGGCAGGGTTGCAAAAAAGCTTGCCCTAAATATCAAGGAGGCAAAAAAATGGCTACCGCAAAAGGAAAGAAAATCAGAATCAGGCTCAAAGGCTACGATCATGACCTTGTTGACAAGGCTTCGGAAAAGATTGTTGAGACCGCAAAGCGCACAGGCGCTCAGGTTTCCGGCCCCGTTCCGCTTCCCACAGACAAGGAAGTAGTTACAATCCTCCGCGCTGTTCATAAGTATAAGGACAGCCGTGAGCAGTTTGAGCAGAGAACACACAAAAGGCTTATCGACATACTCAGACCTTCAAACAAAACCGTTGAAGCTCTGACGAGTCTCGAGCTTCCCGCAGGCGTAGACATCGAAATCAAGCTCTGATTTCGTTTTGCGCTTACAGGTCAAGTCGGCGAGAGCCGACCAATAACCAAAGGAGGAAATAAAAATGCAAAAAGGTCTTATTGGTAAGAAGATCGGTATGACACAGATCTTCGACGATAACGGAAACGTTATCCCGGTAACAGTAGTTGAGGCCGGTCCCTGCACAGTAGTTCAGAAGAAAACCGTTGAAAACGACGGTTACGAAGCTGTTCAGGTAGGCTTCGGTGAGGTTAAAATCAGCCGTGTGAACAAGCCGCAGGCAGGTCACTTCAAAAAAGCTGATGTAGCACCGAAGAAAGTGCTTAAAGAGTTCAGACTCGCAGATACAAGCACTTTGAACGTCGGCGACATTCTCAAGGCTGACGTATTCGCAGTCGGCGACAGAGTTGACGTTGTCGGCACAAGCAAAGGTAAGGGCACGGCAGGTGCCATCAAGAGATGGAACTTCTCCCGCCTTAAAGAAACTCACGGTTCGGGTCCTGTTGCAAGACATGCCGGTTCACTCGGTGCTTGCTCCGATCCTTCAAGAGTATTCAAGGGCAAGAAGCTCGCAGGTCATCTCGGTGCGGAGAGAGTTACGGTTCAGAATCTTGACATCGTAAAGGTTGACGCAGAAAACAATCTTATAGCTGTCAAGGGCGCAATTCCCGGCCCGAAGGGCGGAATCGTCGTTCTCGCAGATACAGTTAAGAGTAAGTAAGAAAGGAGTGTTGAATAATGGCTAAATTAGCAGTACTTGATAAAACAGGCAAGAAAGTATCGGATATCGAGCTTAAAGACGAAATATTCGCTATCGAGCCCAACAAATCGGCTATGCATCTTGTAGTCGTCAATTATCTCGCAAATCAGCGTCAGGGCACTCAGTCAACACTTACTCGTTCTGAGGTCTCCGGCGGCGGCAAAAAGCCCTGGAAGCAGAAGGGCACCGGCCGCGCAAGACAGGGCTCAACGAGAGCTCCGCAGTGGACTCACGGCGGTATCGCACTCGGCCCGAAGCCGCGTGATTACGGTTTTGATGTTAATAAGAAGGTAAGAAGACTCGCTATGAAGTCTGCGCTTTCTTCAAAGGTAGCTGCCGACGAGATGATCGTTGTTGACGATTTCTCAATGGACGCTATCAAGACAAAAGAGATGGCAAATATCCTCTCAGCCGTAAAAGCAGGCAAAAAGACTCTTATCGTTCTCCCCGAAAAGAACGATGTCCTTTACAAGAGCGCCCGCAACATTGAGGGCACCAACGTTTCTCTTGTAAACACGCTCAACGTATACGACATTCTCAACTGCAACACAATCGTTGTTCTTAAAGATGCCGTTGCTAAGATAGAGGAGGTTTACGCATAATGAAACTTGCACAAGACATAATCCTCCGTCCGGTAATAACAGAGGAAACAATGCCCGGTATCGCCGAAAAGAAATATGTTTTCTGCGTTGCCAAAACGGCTACGAAGCCCGAGATCAGAGAGGCTGTTGAAAAGCTCTTCGACGTAAAAGTCAAGGCTGTCAACACCATGAACGTCAGAGGCCAGAAGAGAAGATACGGCAATAACGAAGGCTATACTTCAGCTTGGAAGAAAGCGATAGTTACACTTACCGAGGATTCAAAGACAATTGAATTCTTCGACAATATGATGTAATTTTACCGGCAGTAATTAAATTTGATTTATCCATCCGGCAATGTATGGAGTCCGACATACTCCGCTAAACCGGATCAAGGAGAGTGAAAAAATGTCTATAAAAGTCTATAAGCCGACAATTAACTCAAGAAGAAATATGTCGGTAACAGATTATTCCGAGCTTTCAAAGGTAGCTCCCGAGAGAAGCCTCTTAGAGCCTCTTTCAAAGAACGCCGGCAGAAACAGCTACGGAAGAATCACGGTCCGTCATCGCGGCGGCGGAAATCGCAGAAAATACCGCGTGATCGACTTTAAGAGAGATAAGGCAGGCGAGGCAACAGTCCTCACACTTGAGTACGACCCCAACCGTTCGTCTCATATTGCTCTTATCCAGTATGCCGACGGCGAGAAGAGATACATCCTCGCTCCGGTAGGCCTCAAGGTAGGCGACAAGGTTGAGGCAGGCGCAGACGCCGACATCAAAACCGGCAACGCACTTCCTCTTACAAATATCCCGACCGGTACCGTAGTTCACAACGTTGAGCTTTATCCCGGACGCGGCGGCCAGCTCGCACGTTCGGCAGGTAACTCCGCTCAGCTTATGGCTAAAGAGGGCGTATATGCGCTCCTTCGTTTACCCTCGGGCGAGCTTAGAAATGTTCCCGCAACCTGCATGGCAACAGTAGGCACAGTCGGCAACACCGACCACGAAAATGTCAAGCTCGGTAAAGCAGGACGTACCCGTCACCTCGGTATCCGCCCGACAGTCCGCGGTTCCGTAATGAATCCGAACGACCACCCGCACGGCGGTGGTGAAGGTAAGGCTCCGGTAGGACGTCCCGGTCCCTGCACACCGTGGGGCAAGCCCGCTCTCGGTTATAAGACCAGAGCTAAGAAGAACCGTTCGGATAAGCTTATAGTTAAGCGCCGTAACAGCAAGTAAGTCGAAAGGAGTGTAGATTATGAGCAGAAGTACTAAAAAAGGCCCTTACGTTGCACCGAAACTGCTTCGCAAGGTTGAAGAAATGAACAAGAACGGCGAAAAGATCGTTCTCAAAACATGGAGCCGCAGCTCGACTATATTCCCGGACTTCGTCGGACACACGTTTGCAGTTCACGACGGCCGCAAGCACGTTCCGGTTTATGTTACAGAGGATATGGTTGGTCACAAGCTTGGTGAATTTGCTCCGACAAGAACCTTCAGAGGTCACAGCGGATCAAAGACAACAAACTAATCAGCGAAAGGAGTGTATTAACTAATGGAAGCAACTGCTAAGGCAACTCACGTACGCATCGCTCCCCGTAAGGTGCAGATCGTACTTGATCTTATCAGAAATAAGCCTTGCGACGAAGCATTAGCTATTCTCAAGTACACACCGAAGGCTGCGTGTGAACCGCTTGAAAAGCTTTTGAAGTCTGCAATGGCTAATGCAGAAAACAAAGATATGGATACCTCATCGCTCTTCGTTTCGGAGTGCAAGGTAGACCAGGGTCCGACTCTTAAACGTATTCGTCCGAGAGCACAGGGCCGTGCATACAGAATAAACAAGAAAACCTCGCATATAACCCTTGTGGTTAAAGAAGCAGAGTAAGTAAGGAGGAGGTAATAAAATGGGCCAGAAAATAAATCCTACCGGCTTCCGTGTCGGCGTTATAAAGGATTGGGAGTCCCGCTGGTACGCCGGCAAAAAGGACTTCGGCAACACTCTTATTTCGGACTATGAGCTTCGTAACTACCTACTCAGCACTCTTGCTCCCGCAGGCGTTCCGAAGGTCGAAATCGAAAGAGATCCCAAGAGAGTCCGCATCAACATTCACTGCGCTAAGCCCGGTATGGTTATCGGTAAGGGCGGTGCTGAGATCGAGAAGCTCAAGGAAGTATGCAAAGCAAAACTCGGTGAAGACAAAGACGTTTTCATCAACATCGTAGAAATCAAGCAGCCCGACCTTGATTCTCAGCTCGTAGCAGAGAACATTGCAGGTCAGCTTGAAAGACGAGTTTCTTTCCGCCGCGCTCTTAAACAAGCTATCGGCAGAACAATGAAGCTCGGCGCAAAGGGTATTAAAATTCAGGTAAGCGGTCGTCTCGGCGGTGCAGAAATCGCACGTACCGAGCAGTACCACGAGGGTACCATTCCGCTTCAGACTATGCGTGCTGACATTGATTACGGCTTCGCAGAGGCTAAAACGACTTACGGTCGTGTCGGCGTAAAGGTTTGGCTTTACAAAGGCGAAGTCCTTCACGACAACCGCAGGCCTCGCAGAGAAAAGGAAGGAGGCACTAAATAATGTTATTACCTAAGAGAGTTAAATACCGCAGAGTTCAGAGAGGACGTCTTACCGGTAAGGCTTTAAGAGGAAATAAAGTAACTTACGGTGACTTCGGCCTTGTAGCAACCGAACCCGCATGGATAACCGCAAACCAGATAGAGGCAGCCCGTATCGCTATGACAAGATACATTAAGCGCGGCGGCCAGGTTTGGATAAAAATCTTCCCGGATAAGCCGATTACAGAAAAACCGGCTGAGACCCGAATGGGTTCCGGTAAAGGTTCTCCCGAATATTGGGTAGCAGTAGTTAAGCCCGGCAGAGTTCTTTTTGAAATCGCCGGCGTTCCCGAGGAAGCAGCTCGTGAGGCTATGCGTCTTGCGGCTAACAAGCTTCCGATCAAATGCAAATTTGTCGCAAAGGCAGATCAGTCAGAGGATGGTGAGCAGTAATGAAAGCAAAAGAAATCAAAAAACTCTCCCCCTCCGAGTTGGATGCTAAACTCACAGAGCTTAAGGATGAGCTTTTCAAATTACGCTTCCAGCAGGCCATCAACCAACTCGATAATCCAATGCGCATAAGTGCCGTTAAAAAAGACATCGCAAGAATCAAAACCGTTATGCGCGATGTTGAATTACACGGCGCTCAAGGCTAAGGAAAGGGAGGACTTTTAAAATGAGTGAAAGAAACCTCAGAAAAACTCAGGTTGGTATCGTAACAAGCGATAAGATGCAGAAAACCGTCGTTGTTTCAATCAAGGACAGAGTTAAGCATCCGCTTTATAATAAGATCATTAACCGTACAGTTAAAATCAAGGCTCATGATGAGAACAATGAGTGCGGAATAGGCGACAGAGTTCTTGTTATGGAAACACGTCCCCTCTCGAAGGATAAGAGATGGCGTGTAGTTGAGATCATCGAGAAAGCGAAATAATTTTCTAAGGAGGCTATAACTGTGATACAGCAACAGACTTACCTCAAAGTAGCCGACAACACCGGTGCGAAAGAAATTATGTGCATTCGCGTACTCGGTGGTTCAGGCAGAAGGTATGCAAATATCGGCGACGTTATTGTAGCTTCGGTCAAAAAGGCAGCACCCGGCGGCGTTGTTAAAAAGGGCGATGTTGTAAAAGCGGTCGTTGTAAGAACAGTAAGCGGTGTTCGCAGAGACGACGGAACTTATATCCGTTTCGATGAGAATGCAGCTGTATTGATAAAAGAAGACAAAACCCCGAGAGGCACTCGTATTTTCGGGCCGGTAGCAAGAGAGCTTCGTGATAAGGATTACATGAAGATCTTGTCACTTGCTCCCGAAGTGCTTTAATGGGAGGTGCAATGAGATGAATAAAGTTCACGTTAAAACAGGTGATACCGTCGTAGTCATCAACGGTAAAAACCGCGGCAGAAAAGGAAAGGTCATGCAGGTCTCTCCCGCCGAGGATAAGGTAATCGTTGAGGGCGTAAACGTAGTCACAAAGCACGTTAAACCTAAAAAGATGGGCGAGCAGGGCGGTCTTGTTAAGGCTGAGAGCGCTCTTTACGCTTCAAAGGTTCAGCTCGTTTGCCCCAAGTGCGGCGCTGCTACAAGAGTAGGCCACACCAAGGTTGAAAACAAAAACGGCAAAACCATTTCGATGCGCGTATGCAAAAAATGCGGCGCACAGTTTGAATAAGGGAGGGACATAACAACATGGCAGCAAGACTTAAAGAAATGTACGTTTCGGAAGTTGCTCCGGCGCTTCAGAAGAAGTTCGGCTACAAGAGCGTTATGCAGATCCCGAAATTCGACAAAATCGTTATCAATGTAGGCTGCGGCGAAGCTAAAGACAACTCAAAGGTTGTTGACGCTATAATGACCGACCTCGCTACCATCACCGGTCAGAAGCCGGTTGAGTGCAAGGCTAAAAAGTCAGTCGCAAACTTCAAGCTCCGTGAGGGCATGACGATAGGTGTTAAGGTCACACTCAGAGGCGACAGAATGTATGAGTTTATGGACAGACTCTTCAATCTCGCTCTTCCGAGAGTTCGTGACTTCAGAGGAATCAACGGCAACTCTTTTGACGGCAGAGGCAACTATGCTATGGGTATTAAAGAGCAGCTCATATTCCCCGAAATCGAGTACGATAAGATAGACGCAGTTCGCGGTATGGACATTTGCTTCGTAACGACTGCCGAAACCGACGAAGAAGCCAAAGAGCTGCTTACGCTCATGGGCGCTCCGTTCGCCAAATAAGGAGGGATAAACAGTGGCAAAGAAATCAATGAAGGTTAAGCAGGCTTCTCCTGCTAAGTATTCAACAAGACAGTACAACAGATGTAAGATCTGCGGTAGGCCGCATGCTTATCTCCGCAAGTACGGAGTATGCCGTATCTGCTTCCGTGAGTTAGCTCACAAGGGTCAGATCCCCGGCGTTAAGAAGGCCAGCTGGTAATTACGAGCAATTGCAAAGGAGGTAAACAGTATGCAAATTACTGATTCCATCGGTGATATGCTTACAAGAATCCGCAACGCGAATTCTGCTAAGCATGAAACGGTGAGCGTTCCCGCATCTAACATGAAGAAGGCGATTGCTCAGATTCTTGTTGATGAGGGCTATATAAAGAGCTTTAAGGTTGTTGAAGACGGCAAGCAGGGCATCATTGAGATGGATCTCAAATACGGTCCCAATAAATCGTCTGTCATCACCGGTATCCGCAGAGTATCAAAGCCCGGTCTGCGTATATACACAAACTGCGAGGATATGCCTAAGGTCATGAAGGGCCTCGGCGTTGCTATCCTTTCAACTTCAAAGGGCGTTATGACTGACAGAGCAGCTCGCAAAGCCAATGTAGGCGGCGAAGTTCTCGCATTCATCTGGTAAGGAGGTTTCAGTATGTCAAGAATCGGCAAACATCCGATTGCCATTCCCGCTGGCGTAGACGTTACTATTGACGGCAGTACTGTTACCGTTAAGGGTCCCAAGGGTACTCTTACCAGAACCGTACACAGCAATATGAACGTCGCTATGGAAAACGGCGAAATCGTGGTTACTCGTCCCGACGAGTCAAACCTTAACAAATCACTTCACGGTCTTACCCGTACTCTTATCCACAATATGGTTGTCGGCGTTACCGACGGCTTCAAGAAGGAGCTTGAGATAAACGGCGTAGGTTACCGTGCAGCTAAGCAGGGCAGCGACCTTGTTATGAATATAGGTTATTCACATCAGGTAATCGTTCCCGAGGTTGACGGTATCACAATAGAGGTACCGGCACCCAACAAAATCGTAATTTCCGGTCCCGACAAGCAGCAGGTAGGTCAGTTCGCAGCAGAAGTTCGCGAAAAGCGTCCGCCGGAGCCTTATAAGGGCAAGGGCATCAAGTACGCTGACGAGCATATCCGCCGCAAAGAAGGTAAAGCCGGTAAAGGCGGAAAATAAAAAGGAGTGTTTTAAATGGTTACAAGGCCTGACAGCAAAAAGGCAAGACTTAAACGCCACACAAGAGTCCGCTCAAAGATCTCCGGAACAGCTGAGTGTCCTCGCCTTGATGTTTTCCGTTCACTTCAGAACATCTATGCTCAGCTCATTGACGATGTAAACGGTGTAACACTCGTTTCTGCGTCAACGACAGAGAAAGATTTTAAAGATTACGGCGGAAACATTGACGCTGCAAAAGCAGTTGGCAAAAAGTTGGCAGAAAGAGCCGCAGAAAAGAACATCAAAGACGTTGTTTTTGACCGCGGCGGTTATGTATATCACGGCAGAGTTGCTGCTCTTGCCGAAGGCGCCCGTGAGGGCGGCCTCAACTTCTAAGAAAGGAGAACAAAGAAATGGCTTATAAAAACGATTCCGCAGATCAGGAATTCCAGGAGAGAGTCGTTACTATCAACCGTGTATCCAAAACCGTTAAGGGCGGTCGTATATACAAGTTCTCCGCTCTTGTTGTTGTTGGTGACGGTAAAGGCAGAGTCGGCTTCGGTATAGGCAAATCCGGCGAGGTTCCGGACGCTATCCGCAAGGGTATCGAGGACGCTAAAAAGAACATTATCAATGTTGCTCTCAAAGGAACGACAATTCCCCATGAGATCACCGGTAAATTCGGCGCAGGCGTAGTTCTTCTTAAACCCGCCGCTCCCGGTACCGGCGTTATCGCAGGCGGTCCCGTACGTGCCGTTGTTGAGACAGTCGGCATCAGAGACATCAGATCGAAGGCTCTTCGTTCTAACAACCCCTGCAACGTAGTAAGAGCTACTATCGACGGACTTTCAAAGCTTCGCAATGCTGATGAAGTTGCTGCCGTACGTGGCAAAACAGTTAAAGAAATTTTAGATTAAGGGAGGGCTTACAATGGCAAATTTAGAAGTAAAGCTCGTTAAGAGCCTTATCGGAAGCAAAAAAGACCAGATTGCTACTGCTTCTTCCCTTGGTCTTCGCAAGATCGGGGACAAGGCAACACAGCCCGACAACCCGCAGACACAGGGTAAGATAAAGAAGATTTCTCATCTTATCGAGGTCACGAAAGCGTAAGGAGGTGCGAAAATGAAATTGCACGAACTTTCACCGGCAGAGGGCTCCAAGAAAGCTGTAAAGCGTATCGGCAGAGGTCCTGCATCCGGTCAGGGTAAGACAGCGGGCAAAGGCCATAAGGGTCAGAAGGCTCGCGCAGGCAGAGGTATGCGCCCCGGATTTGAAGGCGGCCAGATGCCTTTACAGAGACGTATTCCCAAGAGAGGATTTAACAATATCTTCGCTAAGGAAATCGCCGCTGTTAATGTATCAGCTCTTGACAAGGCGTTTGAAGACGGCGCAGTCGTTGATGTAAACGCATTGATCGAAAAGGGTCTTATCAAAAAGGCTCTTGACGGTGTTAAAATTCTCGGAAACGGCGAAATCAGCAAAAAGCTTACTGTTAAGGTTAATGCTTATTCCGACTCGGCTAAGCAGAAGATCGAAGCAGCCGGCGGAAAGGCTGAGGTGATCTAAGGGTGTTTAAAACGATCATAAACGCTTGGAAGATTGCGGATCTTCGCAAAAAGATGCTCTTTACGGCGCTTATCGTCTTTATATTCAGACTCGGTGCCGCTCTTCCCGTTCCGTTTGTCAATATCAGCGGTGGCCTCATCTCTGATCAGAACGCAAACAACTTTATGACATACCTTAGCATGATGACAGGTGACGCTTTTAACTACGGTACGTTGTTCGCAATGTCGATAACCCCGTACATCAACGCGTCCATCATCATTGAATTGCTCACAGTAGCTATCCCGGCTCTTGAAAGACTCGCAAAAGAGGGCGAAGAGGGCCGCAAAAAGATTTCCACTATAACGAGGTACTCTTCGGTAGTTCTCGCACTTATGCAGAGCACGGCTTATTACTTCTATATCCGTTCTCAGAACTACCTCTCACTCGATGCAAACGGCAATAAATTTACCGGTTTCTTCGCAGTGCTTCAGGCAATAACGATTATCTTCTGCTACACGGCAGGTGCCTCACTCATTATGTGGCTCGGTGAGCAGATAAACGAAAAAGGTATCGGTAACGGTATTTCAATAATCCTTTTCGCAGGTATCGTTTCAAGAATGCCTACCACGTTATACAGCCTCTATTCCTATATGGATAAGGGCGGTGCTTACTATGCACTTGCTCCCATAGCGTTTGTATCACTCATACTTATGATAGGCTTCATAGTATGGATGGATAACGCCGAAAGAAGAATTCCCGTTCAGTACGCAAAGAGAGTCGTAGGACGCAAGATGTACGGCGGTCAGAACACTCACATTCCGATTAAGGTAAATATGTGCGGCGTTCTTCCCATAATCTTCGCTTCGTCCATACTTTCCCTTCCGCCTACAATTCAGATGTTCGTCACTGTTAAAGAGGGCGGCTTCTGGGAAGGCTTCTTCAAAATCTTTGAAACAACGCATTGGGCATACGGAATTATGTACTTTGTGTTGATCATATTCTTCGCATATTTCTATGCAGCCATTCAGTACAATCCTATCGAAATGGCGAACAACATCCGCAAGAACAGCGGTGCCATCCCCGGCATCCGTCCCGGCAAGCCCACGTCGGATTATATCACCAAGATATTGTCAAGACTTACATTGCTCGGCGCTCTTCTTCTGTCGGTAGTTGCGCTCTTCCCGCTTCTGTTCTCACAGATTACGGGTGCGTTCCATCATCAGGTAAACCTTTCGCTCGGCGGTACTTCCATAATCATTATGGTAGGTGTTGCTCTTGAAACGGTTAAACAGCTTGAATCTCAGATGATGATGCGTCATTACAAAGGATTCCTTGATTAAGATACGGAGGAAAAGAATGAATCTTATACTTCTCGGCGCCCCCGGCGCAGGCAAGGGCACACAGGCTGAAAAAATCTGTGCAAAGCTTTCAATTCCCGCTATTTCTACGGGCAATATCCTTCGTGAAGCAATGGCGGCTAAAACAGAAATGGGACTTAAAGCTAAGTCCTATATCGACGCCGGTAAGCTCGTCCCCGACGAGGTCGTTATCGGTATTATAGAGGACAGACTCAAGGCTGATGACTGCAAAAACGGTTTCATCCTTGACGGTTTCCCGAGGACTATTCCTCAGGCAGAGGCGCTTGACAAAATGGGCGTCAGAATAGACCGCGTTCTCGAAATTTACGTACCGGATGAAAAGATAACCGCAAGACTTTCGGGCAGAAGAGTCTGCCTCAAGTGCGGCGCTACTTATCACACCGAGTACAAAAAGCCGAAGACGGACGGCATTTGCGACGTCTGCGGCGAAAAGCTCGTCCAGAGAAAGGACGATATGCCCGAGACGGTACTCGACAGGCTTAAAACCTATCATGAGCAAACCGAACCGTTAAAGGGTTACTACGAGAAGAAAGGTATTCTCCGCGTAGTGGAAGGTCAGGAAGATGTGGCCGATACCACAGCTCTCACCTTCAAAGCATTGGAGGATTAAGCATGATAGTGCTGAAAACCGCGAAAGAGATCGAGCTTATGAAAGAAGCTTGCCGTATTTCAGCGGAGGCATTAAAAGTGGCAGGCGAGGCGGTTAAACCGGGCGTTACTACCTGGGAGATTGACCACATCGCGTATGAGTATATAAAGAAACAGGGCGCTGAGCCTAACTTCTTACATCTTTACGGTTTCCCTGCCACCGCATGCATTTCCATAAATGATGAGATCATTCACGGTATTCCGAGCAAAAAGCGTGTTATCCGTGAGGGCGACATAGTCAGTATTGACCTTGGAGCAAAAATTCACGGCTACAACGGCGACAATGCCGCTACTTTCGCTGCCGGAAAAATTTCCGACGAAGCGAAGCGGCTGTGCGACACCACCAAAGAGAGCCTTTATAAGGGCATCGAAGCGGCTGTCGCTGGCGGCAGACTCGGCGATATAGGCCACGCGGTACAAAGCTATTGCGAGGACAGAGGCTACGGCGTCGTGAGAGAGTATACCGGTCACGGCGTAGGTACAAAACTCCATGAGGATCCCAGCGTACCGAATTTCGGCACTCCCGGCAGGGGTGTGCGCCTGTTGCCGGGCATGGTAATTGCCATTGAGCCTATGATAAACGAGGGCACGGCGGCAATCAAACAGATGCCCGACGGTTGGACCGTCAAAACAAGAGACGGAAAGCTATCAGCTCATTTCGAGCACACCGTGGCAATAACAGCAAACGGTCCGCTCATCTTAACACAAGCGTAACTGAGGTTTCCCCGAAGGTTCCCGGTTCAGGACTAAAAGCATTATTAAAGTTAGTGAGGCTTCTTCTATGTCAAAACAGGATATGATAGAAATTGAAGGTACAGTCGTTGAGGCTCTCCCGAATGCAACATTTCAGGTTGAGCTTGAAAACGGACACAAAATCTTGGCCCATATTTCCGGTAAGCTGCGTATGAATTACATCCGCATTCTTCCGGGCGATAAAGTGACGGTCGAAATGTCGCCATATGACCTCACCCGCGGGCGTATAACATGGCGTTCAAAATAAGCGAATTTTTCGCTTTGTAAGTAAGACAATAGAAGTTCTTTTTTAAGGAGGTATTCCAATGAAAGTCAGACCTTCTGTCAAGAAAATGTGCGAAAAGTGCAAGATAATCAAGCGCAAGGGTAAAGTCATGGTAATCTGTGAAAACCCGAAGCATAAGCAGCGCCAGGGCTGATTGCCCGTATCGTTGTTAAAGATCTAAACAACGATGCTTGCTCTTTTTGTAAAAGCTTTTCAATGGCGGTCAGAGTTGCCGCCGCATCAAAAATGGAGGTGCAACTGTAAATGGCACGTATTTCAGGTGTTGATTTACCGAGAGATAAGAGAGTCGAAATCGGCCTCACATACATCTACGGTATCGGCAGAAAAACTGCAAGCGATATTATCGCAGCAACAGGTGTAAATCCCGACACTCGTGTAAAGGATTTGACCGAAGAAGATGTCGCTAAGCTTCGTGAGTATATCGACCATCACGTAAAGGTAGAGGGCGACCTTCGCCGCGATACAGCATTTGACATCAAGAGACTTATCGAAATAGGTTCATACCGCGGTATCCGTCACCGCAAGGGCTTGCCCGTAAGAGGTCAGACCTCTAAGAACAATGCCCGTACACGCAAGGGTCCGAAGAAGACCATTGCAAATAAGAAGAAATAAGGGAGGGATTAGTAAATGGCTACCAAAGCAACAGCAAAAGGCGCTGCTTCTCGCAAGCGTCGTGAACGCAAGAATATCGACAAAGGTGCAGCTCATATTCAATCCACCTTCAATAACACTATCGTGACCATCACCGACGTACAGGGTAACGCGGTTTCTTGGGCAAGCTCAGGCGAAATGGGCTTCAGAGGCTCCAAGAAATCAACTCCGTTCGCAGCTCAGACCGCTGCCGAAACCGCTGCTAAAGTTGCGGTTGACCACGGAATGAAGACCGTTGAAGTTTACGTCAAGGGTCCCGGTTCGGGACGTGAGGCAGCAATCCGTGCGCTTCAGACAGCAGGACTCGAAGTAACTATGATTAAAGACGTTACTCCTATTCCTCACAACGGATGCCGTCCGCCCAAGAGAAGAAGAGTTTAATTCGGAGGTGTAATTTTTATGGCAAAGAATACGGAACCCGTAGCAAAGCGCTGCAAGGCGCTCGGTATTTCACCGGCCGTTATGGGTTATACCAATAAGGAAACTACCAGAAATTCCTATACTAAAGGCCGCCGTAAAAAGAGTGAGTACGCTATGCAGCTTAACGAGAAACAGAAGGTTAAGTTCATCTACGGTATTCTCGAAAAGCAGTTCCACTCATATTACGAAAAGGCTGCTAAGGCTCAGGGCCAGACCGGTGTTGTACTCCTTACAATGATCGAGACTCGCCTTGATAACGTAGCTTTCAGAACAGGCTTCTGCAAGACCCGCCGCGAGGCAAGACAGGCAGTTTCTCACGGCCATTTCACTGTAAACGGCAAGAGAGTAAACATCCCGTCGTACCTTGTTAAAGCAGGCGATGTAATCGCAGTTGCAGAGACAAGCAAAGATAATGCAAGATTTAAAGCTGTTAAGGAAGAGGGCGTTTTCGGCGTTTCTCCGAAGTGGCTTGAAGTCAACGCTGCCGAGCTCACCGCAAAGGTAGTGGCTCTCCCCGAGCGCGAGGATATCGACTATCCCGTTGAAGAGCATCTTATCGTTGAGTTCTACTCAAAATAATAGGCTCGCTGCATTACTTTTCATACGAATACAAACTACAGTCGGGCTTAGCCCGAACCCACAATTAGGAGGGTTTTGAATGATAGGAATTGATAAGCCCAGCATTGAAGCACTCGATTTGTCGGAAGACGGCACCTACGGCAAGTTCGTAATGGAGCCGCTCGAAAGAGGATACGGTACAACAATAGGAAACAGTCTCCGCAGAGTTTTACTGTCTTCTCTTCCGGGATACGCTATCACATCGGTTAAGATTGACGGCGTACTTCACGAATTTTCGACCATTCCCGGTGTTAAAGAGGACGTAACCGAGATTGTTCTTAATCTTAAAGGCGTCATCCTTAAAATACACGGCGACGGTCCCAAGACTATCTATATAGAAGCGAGTGGCAAATGCTCTGTTACGGCAGGCGACATAAAAACCGATTCGGACGTTGAAATTCTCAACCCCGATCATCTCATAGCTACTCTGTCAGACGGTGCAACTCTCAGTATGGAGATGACCTGCGACAGAGGCAGAGGATATGTTTCCGCAGAGAGAAACAAGCAGATAATGAAGCCTGTTATCGGCGTTATTGCTATCGACTCTATCTACACACCCGTGTTGAAAGTAAATTATACGGTTGAAAACACCCGCGTAGGGCAGATCACCGACTATGATAAGCTTTCCATTGAGATTTGGACCAACGGTACTATTTCTGCAAAGGAAGCAGTTTCTCTCGCAGCTAAGATTCTCAATGAGCACCTCAATCTCTTTATTGAGCTTTCGGATGAAGCAGGCAATACTGAGGTTATGGTCGTTAAAGACGACAACGGCAAGGAAAAGGCTCTGGAGATGACCATTGAGGAGCTTGACCTTTCGGTACGTTCTTTCAACTGCCTGAAGAGAGCAGGAATCAACACGGTTGAAGATTTAATAAGCAAGTCAGAAGACGATATGATGAAGGTGAGAAACCTTGGCAGAAAATCTCTTGAAGAGGTTATTGCCAAGCTTGAGTCGCTCAACTTCACTCTCCGCAAGGATGACGAATAATCAGAAGGAGTGTTATAGATGCCCGGAACAAGAAAACTCGGCAGGACTACCGATCACCGCAAGGCAATGCTTCGCGGAATGGTAACTTACCTGTTTGAAAACGGAAAAGTTGAAACGACCGTTACAAGGGCTAAGGAAGTTAGAGCAATGGCAGAAAAAATGATCACCATTGCTAAGGATAACTCCTTACACGCAAGAAGACAGGTTTTAGCTTACGTTACAAAAGAGGACGTTGTTAAAAATCTCTTCGACGTTATTGCGCCCAGATACGCAGATGTTAACGGCGGATATACAAGAATCACCAAGATCGGCACACGCCGCGGCGATGCAGCGGAAATGTGCATTATAGAGCTTGTTGAGACTAAGGCTGAGCTTGAAGCTAAGGCTGCCGCAGCTAAGAAAGCTGCAAAGAAGCCCGCTGCAAAAAAGCCCGCAGCTAAAAAATCTGCTCCCAAGGCAGAGAAAAAAGACGCTAAGGCTGAAGAAAAAGCCGAAGCAAAAGAATAATATATCGTAATATATTTATTCGCAAAGGGGTTGTGAAAAACTTGTGTTTTTTACAATCCCTTTTGGGTTTGGAATGCGTCCGAAACAGGAGAAGAAACTTTTGTATTCCAAACCATTTACCGCACAATATTAAAGCCCGTTTTTAAGATAAACCGCACCGATTTTTTGCGGTTTTTTAAACAGTGGGCTTTTTTCTCATTTAGTGCGGTTGAAACTTGATAATTCTATTGTAAAAACGGGCAAAGTTATGTTACAATATAATATATATTTATTGACGTTTACCGGAGAGCATTTTGATGGACGAAGCTAAGAAAGACCAAAACGACTTAATTATCGGCAGAAACGCGGTATTTGAGGCAATCAAATCGGGCCGCGAGATAGACCGCCTGTTTGTTCAGCGCGGCGAGCAAAACCCTGCGGTCAAAAGGTTAATTTCAATGGCACGCGAAAAAGGCGCAGTCATAAAAGAGGTTGACTCAAAAAAGCTTGATTTTATGTGCGGCGGCGGTGTGCACCAGGGCGTGGCACTTTCGGCGGCGGCGCACGAATACTCTACCGTGGAGGATATTTTAAACAAGGCGGCTGAGAAAAACGAGAAGCCGTTTATCATAATTTGCGACGGTGTAGAGGATACGCATAATCTCGGCGCTATAATAAGAACCGCCGATGCGGCAGGCGCGCACGGTGTAATTATACCGAAGCGCCGCAGTGCTTCTCTGAATTTTACCGTGGGTAAGACCTCGGCAGGCGCACTTGAATATGTACCGGTTGCGAGGGTCGCAAATCTCGCGTCAACCATTGACGAGCTTAAAGAAAAAAACATTTGGATATACGGTGCCGATATGGACGGCAGAGACTACAAGTCTACGGATTATTCCGGCGGAGTCGCGCTGATAATCGGTTCCGAGGGACACGGTATGAGCCGTCTTGTTCGTGAAAAATGCGATTTTATCGTCTCGCTTCCCATGAAGGGAAAAATAAACTCATTGAACGCTTCTGTGGCGGCAGGTATACTTATGTATGAGGTGGCGTCGCACAGATAAAAATTGGGGTGTGAAAAATGGCAGACCGTAATATGTCGTCGGGATTTTCTCTTGACGATATTCTCAGCGAAACCGAAAAAGATACAGAAAAAGCGCCGGGCAAGCTCTGGTCGCTTGCGGAGATTGATGCCCTTTTAGCGGATGAGGGACTGTCGGAGCCGGAAGCAGCTCACGGTGAACAAATCGGCGAACCTGAAAAAAAGACTGAACGCACAGAGAAAAAATACGATTTCGCCGAAGAAAAAGCCGATGCGGCACCTGTTTTACATACATCAAAAAAAGAGCCCGACAAGAAGCCAAATGACAGCTTTTCCATAGACCCCGCAATTTTTAATGAAATTCTTTCGGGCGGCAGGCACAAAGAAAAAAACGAGGATAAAAAAACAAAAAACACGGAAGCGGAAACTAAAACCGCGGAAAAACCTTTCTCTAAAGAAAAAACGGCGGATAAGATTTCGCATGACAGCGAATTTGCCTCAGAGGTATTGCCCGAAAAGCCCCTTTTTGAGGGGACAACCCCAAGCCTTACGAGCGATAATGAAAATTCGCCCGTACAGTCCGAAAACAAATCGGTTCCCGGTCAGATTTCGCTTGAAAAGACGCGCGTTTTCAATGAAGTGGACGCGAGAGCAATTCACAGCGAAAAAATCGAACACCATATAGGCAAAAAAATAACCAGAACAACATCTTCGGAATTCACCGACCAAAAAGCACCTGCCGTTAAAAAGGGTATGGAGACGGATAAATACCGCGAGAGATTTCTAAATAAGCCTAAGCTCGATATGGAAAAAACGCGTGAGCACGAAAAGCTTATGTCGTCGCTTCCGCCCAAAACCATCGAAAAGTTCGGCGTTATAGTGAAAAAGCCCGACGGCGAAAAGACGAGCAAAGAGGGGCTTATGCCCGTTCCCACAATAATTTCGGCTGAGGACGAGCTAAAGGTTCAAAAAAGCAATGCCGAAAAATACCGTACAGGCGAGCTTAAATCTCGTGCAAAAAAGAATTCCGCGGACGACGATACACAGCAGCTGCAAAATCAGATAAAGCTTGACGGCTTTGAGGAAGAGGATAAACCGGAAACGGTCGACGAATACGAGGCTGAAATCGAGCTTTTAGGCAGAAGAAGCAAAAAAGCCAAGAACTTTAAATTACAGCCTGCGTTCAGGCAGACCGAAAAAGAGGAAACTCACCGCAGCGAGCCGGAAGAGAGCGACTCGGACGAAGAAAACAAGACTGCGGAAAAGATAAGAAAAAATATACATATTCTCGATGACCTCCCCGAGGAGGATGAAAACGGCGATATTATAGACGAGTCTGCTTATGACGGGGACGACGGCGAAGATTTTGAGCCGAAGAAAAAACGTCGCCGAAAGCGCGAAAAATCCAAAGCGGATGATGAGCCGATAAGAATAGCGCGCGAATATTACAGTAACAAGGACGCAAAGGCCGTCTATGATATAATGATGGGCAATAAACGAAAAGCGACCGCAAAGATAATTATATTTGTGATTTTCCTTGCGGTTCTCACGCTGTTTTCCACGGTCAAGACCGTATTGTCGGATCTGTCGGCTTTCGGAAACAGCGAATACGCCTTTTTGGGCGTCAATCTTGTGCTGCTTTTGATTGCGGCGCTGATTGACTTCGGAGAAATCAAAAAGAGCTTTTCGCTTCTCGGACGAAAAAAGATTACGCGTTCGCTGTGCGTCACCGTCGCTTTGTTCGCGGGCGTTTTGCAGTGTATTGCAGCTTTTTCGGGGCACGGGGCATTACCCGATAATATCCATATTTATGCCCCTGCGGTATTTATTCCGCTCATATTTACGGCTGCCGCGGATAAGGCGCGCGCCAAAAACGATATTGCAAATTTTGAGTATATAGTTAAGCACCCCGAGGAGCTTTACAGCGTAAGCAAAATAGAGGATGAGGGCGAAGCCTTTGAAATAGGCAGAGGACTTTTGCTCGGCGATCCCGACATCAGATACAGCGCTAAAATCGGTTTCCCGTCAAAGTTTGTGGAGATGACTCTCCGCCGCGACCCGTCGGACGACGTTTACGCACTTTCACTGCCTGCCGTGCTTGCGGCGGCGGTGCTCACGGCTGTTGTAGCCGGAGTTATCTCAAAGAATTTGATTTACGCCGTGTCGGCATTTACCGCAGTCACCCTTATAGGACTTCCCGCGTCGTCGTGTCTGTCGGCGTTTGATATACTTAAAGGGACAAATAAGCTTCTCAGACGTTCCGGCTCGCTGGTTTCCGGCTATTATGCCGCCGAGGACGCCTCTACCGCAAATGCGGTGGTTATAGACGCGTCGGACCTTTTCCTCTACGGCGGATGCAGTTTACACGGGTTCAAGCTCTATAATTCAATGCGTATAGACGACGCATTTCTCTATACGGCGGCTGTCGTTATAAAAAGCGGCGGTGCGCTCGCCGATGTTTTCGACAGCGTCATACTTTCAAAACGCGATATTCTGCCGCCCGTGGAATCGCTTGTCTATGAGGAAAAACTCGGTTGTTCATGCTGGATAAACAATCAGCGCGTGCTCGTGGGTAACCGTGATTTGCTTTCAAAGCACAATGTAACGCCGCCCTCCGAGGAAGAAGAGAGCAAATTCCTCTCTTCCGGCAGGCAGGTGCTCTATCTTGCGGTCGAGGGGAAAACGGCGGCAGGCTTCTCGGTTGAATACAAGCCGAACGGCGACACCGCAAAATATTTGAATAAGCTTGAAAAATACGGCGTGAGCGTGCTCGTCAGAACGACAGACCCGAATATTACCGAGGAGCTTATCGAGCAGTATTTTGATTTGCCCCACGGTTTTGTCAAGGTTATAAGCCCCGTTGCCGGCAAGATGTTTAAAGAACTTTATGAGACGGTAATGCCGTCCGGGGATTGCAAGGTAATACACGACGGCAGCGTTTATACGCTGTTAAAGTCGTTTGCCGCCGCATTCCTGATAACCGACAAATTCAGGCTTTCCTCAATTCTTCAGTATATCGGCGTCGGCATAGGAATACTTGCCGTTGCCGCTATGGCGTTCACCTCGGGTCTCAGCCAGGCGGGCGCTCTTCAGATAATGCTGTTCGTCCTTATTTGGACGGCACTTGTGATTTTTATACCGCGGTTTAAAAAACCGTAATTCATACGGAAATGAGTTGATAATATTGGAATGGATTAAGAACGCGGCCGAATGGCTGTGGGCGATAAGTCCTGTAAAATATACAATTATATCAATAGTGCGTTTGGGCCTCGCGGCATTGCTCGGCGGTATAATAGGCTATGAGCGCGAACATTCGCACAGACCCGCAGGCTTCAGAACTCATATCCTTGTGGCTGTGGGTTCGGCTGTGGTTATGCTGACGGCTGTGTATATGTCCGAGAGATACCCGGACCATATGGATATTTCAAGAATGCCGGCGCAGGTAGTCAGCGGTATAGGCTTCCTCGGCGCGGGAACAATACTTCGCGAGGGCTTTTCGGTAAAAGGTCTTACAACCGCCGCAAGCCTTTGGGCGGTATCGTGCGTCGGGCTTGCAGTCGGTGCAGGCTTCTTTGTGGGCGCGCTCGTTGCGACATTTGTAATATATCTTACGCTCAACTCCCTTAAAAAGGTTGTTGCAAGAGGTCACGCCGGAAAAGCGCTTTATATCGAGGTCAAGGACCTTGCGGACGAAGTGCCGCAGCTCTCCAAGATAATCAGGCGTTCGGGAGCCGTTATACATTCAATGGAAATACTTTACGACAGCGATTCAAAATTACGCAAAAAGAAGAATACTTCAACCATAAAGGCTCTGATTTTCCCTAAGAGCGACGAATCGCTTAATATGATAATTTCAACCATACGCGCCGATGAAAATGTGGTTGACATCTACGTTGATTAAAGGAATGATTTAATGTCACAGGTCACAAAGAAAGCGCTTGCCGCGTCTTTGGTAAAGCTTCTTTCGCTAAAGCCTCTCGATAAAGTAACGGTAAAGGATATAATCGAGGATTGCGGCGTAAACCGACAGACCTTTTACTATCATTTCAAAGATATTTATGACCTTGTGGACTGGATATTTCTGCAAATGGCGTCGGAGTATCTTGAGGGCAAAGAGACATATGAGACCTGGCAGCAGGGCTTTACTCAAATACTCTGTGGCATTCTCAAAAACCGCAAGCTCATAATGAACGCATATAATTCTCTGAGCCGTGAGCAAGTTGAGAATTTTTTGTACGCTATGACATATGACCTGCTCCGCGGCGTTGTTGAGGAAGAGGCAAAGGACGTTCCGATACGCGAAGAGGACGAGAAATTTATAATCGACTTTTATAAATACGCCTTTGTCGGGCTCACCATAGATTGGATAAAAAAGGGTATGAGGGAGCAGCCCGAAAAACTCATAGAGAGGCTTTCGGTACTCATTAAAGGCGATGTAAACCGCGCTCTTGAGAGGTTCCGCACGGACAGACAGGGGCGTTGATTAAGCCTTGTGTTCGGTTCCCGTTTTTTATACACTTTGCCGTGTTTGTCAAAAAATAATACATTTTAACCGCTGTGTCAAAATTTCGGACACAGCGGTTTTTTTGTCGATTGAAACATTTACGGTATCAAATTAAAATATAGACACAAAATAAAAAACATAAGAGCCGAGCGTTAAATCCGCAATGCGCTTATGTAAAAAACGGAGGAACCTTTTATGTATTATTCTGCAGGAACTTATGAATCGTTTGCACATCCCGAAAAACCGAAGGATGTAGATAAAAAGTCGGCGTATATCATCGGTACCGGTCTTGCCGGTCTGACTGCGGCGTTTTACCTCGTCCGCGACGGTCAGATGAAAGGCGAGCACATTCATCTGCTTGAAAAGCACGAGCTTGCCGGCGGCAGCTGTGACGGTCGCAAGGATGTGACAAAGGGCTTCTTTATGCGCGGCGGCCGTGAAATGGACAACCACTTTGAAGTAATGTGGGATACCTTCCGCGACGTTCCGTCGATAGAGACTCCGGGCGTATCTGTGCTTGACGAATACTATTGGCTTAACAAGCACGACCCCAACTATTCGCTCTGCCGTGCAACCGTAAAATGCGGCAAGGACGCCCACACCGACAAAAAATTCACTCTCGATAAGGAGTCGGCAATGGCTCTTTCAAAGCTTTTCCTCACAACGGAAGAGGAGCTTGAGGATAAGAAAATATCCGATATACTTCCCGACTCATTCTGGAGCACAAACTTCTGGCTTTATTGGCAGACAATGTTCGCTTTTCAGCGTTGGTCAAGCGCGCTTGAGATGAAGCGTTACCTTTGCCGCTACGTTCATCACATTGACGGACTTCCCGATTTCAGCGCACTTCGTTTTACAAAATATAATCAGTACGAGAGTATGATTTTGCCGCTTGTAAAATACCTTGAGGCTCACAATGTAAAAATTGAGTACGGTATGGACGTCAAAAACGTAATAATCGAAACCGTCGGCGATAAAAAAATCGCAAAGCAGATAGTTTATGTAAAGGACGGCAAGGAGCAGACCATAGACCTTGTTGAGGATGACCTTGTGTTCATCACGAACGGCTGCTGCACCGATACATCGTGCTACGGCGACCAGACGCACGCCCCCGACCTTTCAAAAATTAAAAACGGCGCAGGCGAATCGTGGGATATGTGGAAAAACATCGCAAAGCAGGCGGTACACGGCGAATTCGGCAATCCCGACGCGTTCTGCAGCGACGTTGAGGCGACAAACTGGATGAGCGCCACTGTCGAGACGTCAAACGAAGAAATCATACGCCATATAATGAATATCTGTAAGCGTGACCCACGTGAGGGCAAGGTTACGACAGGCGGCATAGTCACCGTAAAGGACAGCACCGAAAATTGGTATCTCTCTTGGACCATTAACCGTCAGCCGCAGTTTAAATCACAGGATAAAAACGCCGTGCTCATTTGGCTCTATTCGCTGAATACAAACAAAGAGGGCAACTTCGTTAAAAAGGCAATGCGTAACTGCACGGGCGAAGAGGTTTGCCGCGAGTGGCTCTATCATATCGGAGTTCCCGAGAGCGAGATAGAAGATTTGGCAAAGAACGCCTGCAACACCACGACCTGCTTTATGCCTTACATTAACGCATTTTTCCAGCCGAGAAAGAATGAGGACAGACCCAAGGTTGTACCGGACGGCGCCGTGAATTTCGCCTTTATAGGTCAGTTCGCCGAAACTCCGCGCGATACTATCTTCACAACCGAATATTCTATGCGTACCGGTATGGAATCGGTATATACTCTTCTCAATGTAGACCGCGGCGTTCCCGAGGTATGGGGCAGCAAATACGACGTGAGAGAGCTTCTGCGCGCCTGCTACTATGCGATAGACAAAAAGCCCATAACCGATATTAAGCTTTCCTTCAAAGAAAAAGAACTGCTTAAAATTGTTATGAAAAAGGTTAAGGGCACCGATATTGAGCTGCTTCTTAAAGAGAGCGGACTTATAAAGTAAGAGGCGGCAATTCAAAAGGGGCTGTAACTTCTGTTACAGCCCCTTTTTTGTGTGCCTATTCGGAAAAAACTTTGCTGAGCGTAAAGTATGTGTCGAGCACGAGCGCATCCGTATCGCGCACATAGTGCACACCGCCGCTCTCAAAGTTTGTGACCGTGTACAGCTTTTGCGAGTACAGCATAGCCGTGGCTATTTTGTCGAGTATTTTATGCGTCTCGTACGAGCCGTAGCTGTATGGGGCGAATATTGATATTTTCAGAACCAAATCCGCCTGCCTGTTTGTGGTCACCGTAACAGAACCGTCGCTGGCGGTTTCGGTGAGATAATCGCCGACGGTCATCTTTTCCACACCCAGGGCAACTATTGCTTTTTTCATGGGCGTGGGTTTGATTTCATTTTCGTATGCGAGCGTTAATTCACAGTTCCGCGTGATGTCGCTTTTTGCGGACAGGAACCCGAGAATATCGCTCGGCGCAACAACTGCAAAAAACATTTATATTCCGTTCGTCTCCCTTACTATAGCCCATATATAAAACGGCGCGTTTTTATAATACACCGTTTCACAGTGATCTACCGTAAAGCCCCTGCCGCTTGAGTCGATTATTCTCGAATCCGACGAGAGGCGGCTTATATCGTGATCGGGCGGGCCTATATACAAAAAGTAGTCGTATTTCGCCTTGCCGACTTCTGTGTAAACTCCGCCGAGGTACATCTTGTTTTTATAGCGGAGCGGCTGTATTGCCGCGCGGAATACGGGCGACTGCCAGCCGGTGCTGTTTGTGATGAACACATCTTTGCCTATCCTTGCGGATACATCGGAAAACTTCATATCACACCCCCATAAAAACAAATCCGTCGTCAAGAAGGAGCGGCGACGCAAGTCTTTCGGCTTCGTTCTTTAATTCGACCGCTTTTTTAAGAGGCATTGACGCGTCCTCTTTTACGGTGACGTCGCCTGCCTTTACCGACTCCACCGAGCCGCCGCTGTCGGTGCTTTCAAGTATGCTGTAATAAAGGCAGTTTACCGCCGCAAGGTAAATTATTCTCTCGTCGCTCGCATCCTTTTTGTCCTTTAACCGAGAGTAGAGTTCAAGGCAAAACAGATGGCACACGCAATAGAGAGAGGCGAGCACGGTGTTGTCTAAGCCGAAAAGACTTTTCGCCTTGTAAAGAACTGCGTTTTCGTTTATCATTTTTTGTTCGCTCCCTTTGCGAGTCTCATTTCTTATGATTTATCACGCCTTTGTCGAAAGAATTTTTGACGCGTCGGTAAATATTTTTGCAAAGCCTGCGGTTTGGGTAATGGCTGCGCGCTCTATCTGGCGGTCGATCAGCTTGTCGTATTCCGTGAGAATACCGCCCGCCTCAACCATTTCGAGGGCGCAGTTTTTATCAAGACCTATAAGGGTGCCGGCGGTTACGGCGCTGTTTTTCAGCATATTTGCGCCGAGCGGCGTTACGGTTTTGCCGGTTGCGTGGAAATTGAGCCCTGCCGCGGCGTCGCGCATTTCGGTCATATTGAGTATGGCTGCGGCGATGTCGGGCGAGGCTATAACGGTGTTGAGCTCATACGGGTCAAAGCCGTTCCAGAATGAAACGAGGTCGGAATATGTGAGCTTGCCGGAAGAGGCAACCTTGACTGTGGTCGCAGGGTTTTTGTTGCCGTCGCCGAGCGATAAAACGCTTATCGCGTCTTTAAAGAGCGCTCTCGAAATGTATGCGCCTATCTGCTTTAAGGTGACGGTAAACAGGTCAAGCTTCTGGAAGCGTATAGCTTCGTATGACGCGCACAACATTCTGCCGCGTTTCTTGAGCTTTACGAGATTTTCCTGAGTTTTAACCGAGGTTTCGGGTATGGCGGTACCCTCGGCGGTTTCTTTGAGAGATTTGTCGTCGTCTGTGAGAACGGAGGTTATCGGGCGGTAATCAAGACCGTCGATAACCGTTCTTGCGGCGATAATTTCAGAGAGAACATCTGCGCTTTCAAGTCCGGTTCTTACCGCTCTTGAGATGTATTCGGGGAAAAGTGCGGCGCTGTCGGTGGTTGCAAAGAATTTTTCGACGGGACTTGACATCTTGCCGCTTACCTTTATGTCAAAGCGCTTGAGCTGACGTTCAAATGCGTCGAGACCTTCAAGTGAGGTGCCCTTGTAATTTTCGGAGGGGTCAATGCTCTCAAGCTCTGCGAGAAAGCCTTTTGAAGTTCCGTAAAGACCCTTGTCGAGTTTGATGTTTTCGTAAATTGCCATTTGTTTTATCCTTTCTTTTTACAGCCTGAACTGCGAATTTGAATTTGTTTCGGCTCTTTTAGCCGGTGTGAGCTGCGGAGAACTCAAGGTAAAATTATTTTTGCTCACGGCTTTTGCCGCGGCGCAAAGCTCGTCCGTTTCGAGACACTCCGCCATTTTTTCGCATATCTTGTCGCCGAGCGACGGGAAAGCGGCGATAAATGCTTTTACAAGCTCCGTCCGCTTTTCGGTGCGGTACAGCTGTCCTGCTTTTGCAAGACCTTTCAGGCGCTCGTTCTCACTTTTTAAGAACGTCAGCTGACGGGTTGTGTCGCTGTCTGCCGTGAAGCCGAATTTTTTTGTGATACCCGCGTTTTTCTGCGCAGGTACGGCGACAAACGACCACTCGTATGCATCGGTCGGATTTTGCAGCTCACCGTAACAGAGCCTGCCGTCGTAAACGCCGCCTCTGACGTGCGAACATTCGCTCTTGCCGAGCTCTTTTCCGCAGACGGAGCAGACGCAGTTTTTAACTGCGCAGCCCACGCTCACTTCTTTTATGATGCCTGCCTTGATCTCCTCAATGAGCTCTTCGTTTTTCTTTATTTTCGGCATATAACACCAGGCTTTTAAATATACATAGTCCTCGCCGAGAGAATTTTTGCGCGTGCTGTCCCTTATAACCTTTGTCTTATATGTCCTTGCGCTCTGATCGGCGCTTTTCATACTGTGATCGCGTATTGCGGTTTTGCCTACGAAAAAGTCGGCAAGAACCGACAGCGATTTTTCGGTGAAGCGTTCGTAGTCGCGGTCTATCTCATTGTCGCAGAGTATAACGCTGAAGGTGAATATTTCGTCCTTCGTCATTTCCTTTTGGGTAAATGTGTTTATGAGCGCCAGATCCTCTTTTGACAGCTCGTTTTCGTCCGCCTGACTTTCAAATGATTTGTTCAATCGGTTTTTTCCTCCTTTTCAAGTGCTTTTGCCTGTGCCGAATAAAGCCTTGCTTTGGCATTTTCAACTTCGTCCTGAAGCGTGATGTCGTCCCATACAACACACGGCTTTAAAGAAGAGCCCATATTGCGAAGAAATGTTGAGCAAATCTTTTCTATGACCGGCGTCAGATGTCTTCTGTAATGCCACAGCTCCGTAGTCAAAACGTCAGTCTCCACCTTTGACATAGTCTCGGTGGTTGACCACGAAAGCCCGAGCAAAAACGGCGGTATGCCGAGCTTTGCCACTATCTGTTCAAGCAGTTCGCGCACGGGAACTTCGCTGTCGGGAATTTGATTGTCGGCGCCTATAACCTTTATATCGACGTCGCCCACAGAGACAAAGTCTTTGACGCTGCCGCTTTTCATAGCTTCGCTCCACTCGTTTGCTATAAGCTCGGCGCGCTCCTTGGCAAACGATTTCGACAGAGCCTCGCCGTCAGGCTTATAGGTGACGGCAAATCGCACATTGCCGACCCTGTCCCAGTTGGACTTGGTGGCTTCAAATATTTTAAGCAGTACCGAGCTTACAAACGGCAGACCGTAAAGCACCGAGGTGCCGTAGAGCGAGCCGGGCTCTGCGTCAAGCGCCGTAAACAGTATTCTTTCCTGATGCTTTACCGGAGTCGGCACCGCGTCTGCGCGGCATACAAGAACTTTTGAAAAATCGCGCGGATCTCTTAAAAGACTGATGTCGTCGGGTCTTGCATTGTAGAGATAGCGTATGTTTCCGTATTCGTCCGTAAGCATTTCGCCGACTGCCGTGCCGTAAATCAAAAGCTGCTCAAAATAAGTGTCCAAAAACGAATAAACGCTTTTTTCGCCGGCGTCGCACGGTACGTCCGACAGAAATTCGGCAAGAATTTTATCATAGGCGTCATTGCCCGTTTCAACCGTGAAGCCGCCCGTCAGGCGTATTATTTTGTGAACCGCCGCGTTTATCACGGGAACCGCTTCCATAAGGCTTTTGTAAAGTGTATTTTGACACAGCACAAGAGGCGTGTAGTTGTTAACTGCGGGGAAAAGCCCCAAGGACTTTCCCTGCAATGCGGCGGTTACCGGTGCTTCAATGTGTTTGCCGCTTCTGAATAGCTTCAAGCATAATTTCCTCCTTTCACCGTTCCACCGAAACGGCAAAAAAGCCGTCGGCGGAGTTTTCGAGTGACATAACGAAATATCGTATGTCGTCCATAGCGTGGTCGTTTTCCTTACGCGGGGCGTCGTATTTTGCGCTCGCGTCCCATCGATATAATGAAAACTCACGTATGGCGTCGCGGCACGGCTTGCAGATTTTTATCCTGCCTGATTTCAGCGCGTCCGACGTTTTGCGTATACCTTTTACAACATCGTTGTCGGCACGCACCACACGTATTTTCCCGTGCCTCTTTATACATTCAATGAAGCTTGCGGCTGAGGGGTCAACTACCGCGTAATCCACTTTTTTGTCGCCGATGAGAGTTGTAAGCGAACGGTAATATTCCTCATCGGTCATCTGAAAGCCTTTCTGCCTTGAATCGTGGTAGAATTCATCCACTCTGAAAAAGGTGCCGTCTTTTTCACCCCAAAGCCCCATAGATGTCGGGTTTACCGTGCCGTAGTCGCAGGATACAAAATATTTCGTAATCCCCACGGGCACGTCGTATATATATGAGCTGTCGAAAAAAGGGTAAACCGCGCCGTCGCAGCTGACCCATTTGCCCTCTATAAATCTCTTGTAAAATGAGCCGCTGTAAAGATTTTTATAGCGCTGTTTAATCTCCTCCGACAGCGAGGGATTGTCGTCCATGGTAAAGTGCAGGTACAGACAGTTTTTATCTACCGCCTTTTTTATCCACTCCGTATAGAACCAATGCGACGGATTTTCGGGATTGCAGTTGAACCAAAGACGCGAATTGTCAACGGAACAGCGAGCGATTGCCTGCTCGCAAAAGGAACGCGGCATAAGCGCCGTCTCGTCGAGCATAACGCCCGATAGAGTCATACCCTGTATCAGCGCCGCCGAGCTCTCGTCTTTTCCGCCGAAAATGTAAAAACGGTTTTCGCGTCCGTCTTTTTTTATGATTATCTTGTTTTTTGATAAACTGTGATCGTAGTTAAAGCCGAGCGAACGCAGCATAGGAAGCATGGGTGTTATTATGTTTCGCCGCAGAGAGGCTATGGTTTTGCCGCAGATGGCAAAGTCGCTGTCTGAAAACATATAAAATGCCCAAAATATAAATGAGAGAAACATACATACCGTTTTGCCGCTTCTAACGGAGCCGTCGCAGATTATCGCGTCGCGGTCTTTATAAGGCGAAGAGTCGGTCCACCAGTTAAGTAAAACAAGCTGTTTTTTTGAAAAGCTCTTGAATGAGTCAACAGTCATCTTCTTGTCCCCCAGAGGATGCTATTGCCGAATTTTCAATGGCTCTGTAAAGCGACATGGAGTATTTGTCGCTTTCGGCGGAGGAAAGCTCTTCTATTCTCTCGAGCGCTTTCAGTCGGTCAAAAAATTTGACTTCCATTCCTCCGCCGCGCGGCTTTTTGATTTCCGCCACATTAAAAAGGTCGAGCTTCTCGGCGTCGCAAGGCTCGCCGTCGCTGAGCAAAACAAGCTTTACCGCGTCCGCTATACTGCCGAACGCTATCCTGCGATAGCCTCTGAGTGCCTCGGCTCTTGTGGCTGCCGTCTGCTTTTCGAGTGCGGCTATTTCGGCTTTAATTCTTCTGTCGGTGAGCAGCCGTATGCCGCACAGCTGCGGAAAAACCGTGTACCCCGCGTTTTGCGCTGCTTCCTTTGGATTTCCGCAGTAGATGTATTCGCGGCAGAAATCCTTTTCGCGTTTTTTAAGATTTTGCCTATCCGTAAAAATTCCTCCCTTTGCGGTGCGCTTTAAAAAGAAAGACGCCGCTTTTTTTGATTTTGTCCTTGTGATTTTGTATAAGTTTTTTCATACATACCGTCAAAAAAAGCGCAATGTTCCGAATCGGGTACGACGCTTATGCGAAAAATGTCTATTAAAGCCTCGTGGGCATTGATACAGGCGGATTTATAAATTGTTTTAACTTTTAAACTTTTTGTTGACAATAAAAAAAATCGGTATTACAATAAGTAAACCGATTGATTATAAACCGACTAATTATAAACCGGTTTATTTTAAATCCGCAATTTTGAGCGGCTTAGTTTGAAAATACGAAAGACTAACTATTAAAAGTCAAGTCTAAAAAGAGTGGCTGATGAAAAA